>JABAOG010009033.1_pt1 | contig 12463 bp, 12 predicted proteins | sample 7062131 | NCBI WGS metagenome assembly JABAOG01 (sample SAMN14538629, study PRJNA623070) | marine sediment metagenome | biome: marine biome [ENVO:00000428]; feature: marine pelagic biome [ENVO:01000023]; material: deep marine sediment [ENVO:00002113] | place: India: Arabian Sea | collected... | reverse complement strand
ACCAAGCCGCCGAGATGGCCCCGGAAATCGTAGTTGGTCTCGAAGCTCACATAGCTCCCCGTCGTCTCGGGAGTGACGTGGACGGTGTAGTACTCCTCGCCTCTGACCGCATTGAGGGAATATCCGGCGGGGTCGAAGACATGTTCTGAAGTAGTGAACCCCGGAAGAATGGCATCGATCCCCGACGAAACCGAAACCGGCGTGTCGTTGGAAACGCGCGGCTGGGCGAACCGTGTGGCGACCTCCTCGTCGATCACGTGCATCAGCACTTCGAGGGTCGGGTCGTTCGTCTCCGGTGTGTATGGACGAGTGGTATGGAACATCTGTACGTAGCGCCCATGCTCGTCACCGAAGCAAAGCGCTCGCCCAGGGAGCATCGTCTGCAGGCGGAGGGCGTCTTCATAGAACGTGGTCGGTTGATGCTCCGGGAAGTGCTCGTTCTTGCGTTCGTACACGAGGAAGGCGATCGACTCGCTTGGAATCGATTGGAGAAGCTGTGGAACCGCGTCTACCAGAGTCGTTCGACCGCAGGTGATCAAGACGAACCAATCGTCGAACACGAACAGGCTCGACTCCGACAGGAGATACGCGTCGCAGTGCTCGCTTTGGAGGACCGAAATCACATGCGCGCCCGCAGCCTCGACGATCCCACGCCACGCCTGCTCACTCAAGGAACGCAGGGGCGGGAAGTCTGGGGTCACGACAACCTCCAGCTTCTTTTCAGGTCCCTCGAAAAAACTCGGCATCGCCATCGAACGGCTTATGATGCGCAGAAGCGGGTCGAGCGCAAGCGCGGGAGGCGCATTTTGGCGTGACCCAGGACCCGGGGATACACTCTCGAGCGATGGCTTGGCGAGCGTTGGCGGCAATGGGCGTAATGGGCCTGATCGTGGGTGCGGCAACGCCTGCGCACGCGGACATCTATCGTTGCAAGCGCTCGGACGGGACGCACCACTACACGAACATCAGAGAGCCAGGCCGCCGCTGCGAGCTCGTCGTTCGGGGCAGCAGGAAGTCGAAGCCGAAGGCCAACAGCAAGAAAAAGGGCGCGGGGACGAAGGCGTCGAGCGACAGCCGCTCCAAAGACCCGGCGCGGTACAACCGCTACAACGGCCTGATCGGCGAGGCGGCAAGCCTGTATCAGCTCCCCGAGTCCTTCCTTCGCGCGGTCATGCGCGTGGAGAGTGATTTCAATCCCATGGTCGTCAGCCGGGCGGGCGCAATGGGCTTGATGCAGCTGATGCCAAAGACAGCGAGGTCGATGGGCGTGTCCGATCCTTTCGACGCGCGTCAAAACATCCTTGGCGGCGCGCGTTACCTTCGAATTCTGGCCAATCATTTCAAAGGCGACCTGGTGCTGACGGTGGCGGCGTACAACGCGGGCGAAGGTGCGGTGCAGAAGTACAACGGCATCCCTCCGTACAAAGAGACACAGCGCTACGTGCGACGCGTCCTGAAACACTACTACGCCTACCGCTCCGAAAGCACGCCTTAGCCCATGACTCTCACGCTCATCGTCGCCGTGCTCGTCGGAATGGCGGCGCCGGTGATCCAGGGCTGGATTTGGGGTGTCCCATTCAGCTTGTTGTCGATTGCCACCGTGCTGCGATCGTTCGTGGGGTCAGCGCTGACGGTCCTGGTGATCGGCCTGGCAGCGCTTTACGCGCTCCGCACGACGTCCATGGATCAAGCGCAGATCGATCGAATCGCTAGCCTGGTCGGCGGCGGCGTCGGCTTGGTCTTGTTGCTCAGCTCGGCTCGGAGGCTGCGCCACGTGCGCGGGCTCTCCATTCTATGCCAGCGCATCCAAGAGGAGGACGCACGGCCTACTGCCGCGGCCGCCCTCGGTCGGCTTCTCGACCGGGTGCGCCGAACGAACGAGCAGCGGTACATCGCGCTCGTACTGATGGCGACCGGGCCTTTGACCCAAGCCGGAATGTGGGCCGAAGCGCGGGATCGATTGCGCAGTCTGAACGACGATACGCTGTCAGAGCCACAAGCGGTGCTTCGGAACCAAGCGCTCGCGACGTGCGAGCTTCAGTTCGACGAGGTGGAAGCCGCTCAACACGCCATTGATCGGATTGAGCGACCGGCGGAAAGCTCGATCGAGGTGTGGTTGGTGGCAATCGAGGCTCTGCTGATGGCGGTGCAGGGCAAGCCCGAAAAGGCACTTGCCCACCTCGGCGGACAGGAAGTGGATGACAATCCCTCGCTTCGAGCGTCGCACCGCCTCGTCCATGCGCACGTGTTGGCCGAGCGAGGTGACACGGAAGCCGCACTCGAAGAGCTGCGGTCGTTGCGGCAAGAGGCGGGGTTGGCAGGCTTGAAGCGCGCAATGCTACCGCACGGACCAGCCAGTGCCCTCGCAGAACGACTGCTGAACGAAACCGATCAATCCGGTTGAAAGATGACCTGCTGGGTCGAGTCGTCGTCGTAGAACTGATCGTAGCGATCGAAGGTTATGGCACCAAAGGTGTTGACGATGATCGCAAACGCCGCGCAGGCCAGGAACGCGGCGCCAAACCGCCGCCGACTGAGGGCGACGAGCACGAACAAGAGCGGCAGGTAGTCCAGGGAAAACCGATAGCCAAACTGGACCCAGCCGGTGTTCTGATAGAGCAGAGTGCACAGCGCGGTGGGCACAATCGCAGCCCAAAGCGCCACGATCGCGCCATCGAGCTTCTTGGGCCAAAGGCTCCACAACAGGTTTGGGGTCGTGAACCAGAGCGCTAGCCCGTGCCTCGAGATCCGAATGAAGGGGCTCGATTCGAGCAGCCACGGCAGAGCGAGAAAGAAGACGGTCAGATTCCTCGGCAGATAGTGCGTGCTGAAAAGGCCCCAAGTCTCGATCCTCGGGCGCCAACGGATTTGAAGGAACCGGTGCCCGAACTCGAGTGGGTCACCAAAACGGGCAGCGTTATGCCACATGGCAGCTGCGACGATGAGCCCGAGCGGAAACACGAACATCACGAGAGTGCGGAGAGGACGAGACCCTGAGCCCGGCCGCGCATGACCTTCGTCCTTTGCCGCGGTGATCGCTTGAAGCACGAAGAACGCCGCCAGCAACAACGTTGCGGGTCGACATAGGAAAGCCAACCCGAGGGCCAGACCTGCCGCCACCGGGCGTCGAGCACCGAACGCGCACAGGAGGTACAGACAGATGAACGCCGAGGCGACGACATGGGCGGCAAACCAGACTGTCCCCTGCACCGCCACGAAGTAGTAGACCGATCCAACCGCGAAGAGAGCCGTGACGAGCAGATCGTCTCGTTGTGTGCGCCCGCTACACCCCGACTCCCGTAAGTCGCGCAAGACGACGAACAACAGCATTGGCGCCAGCCCCGCAAAAAGCGCCCAGAAGAGCGCGTCGAGACTGCCGAGCCCGAACAGTGCGACGACTGGCAACAACAGCACGGCCGGCAACGGCGGAAACGAGACGTGCCAACGGTACCGCTCGGCATCAGGCCCGGAGAATGAATACCGGCCCGGGGGACAAGGCCCCTGGCTCACGGTGTCAAAGCATGCCCAATCGTTGGTACCGGGCGGGTTGCCCCCAATGTCGAGGCGTCCCTGCAACCAGGCATGCGCCAAGTGCACGTAGTGGTTGTTCGGCGTGGGTTGGAGGAGCCGCCCGGCCGAGGTCGCGCAGTAGATCCCCACACACAGCACGAAGATCGCAAGCGGAAGTGCCCACCGTCGCTCCCAAACCGCCACCGCGGCAGCATAACCGGGCCCGGGAGCTAGCCGAAGTTTGTCCACCTTGACGAGGCGAAAGAGGCGCTCTAGAGCACTCCGGTTATACCGACTCTGGAGGTTCGATGGGGTCCGCCACCCTCGATGCAGTCACTGAAGCCCTTCGCAACGTCGAAGATCCTATCTTCGAAAAATCCCTCGGCGCCTTGGGCACCCTTGTCGACGTGCGGCTCGAAGACGGTCGGGTGTGGGTGAAGGTCCGCGTGAGCTCCCCCTCCGAGGAGGTTCGGCAGACGGTGCGTGAGCGCGTCGAGGCGGCGCTCGAGCCTCTTGGCATCGAGTTCGCCGAGCTCGAGTTGGAGGTCAACGTGCCGACCCGCGAAGCGACCAGCACCGACCCGATTCCTGACGTACGGAACGTGATCCTGGTCATGAGCGGCAAGGGCGGCGTTGGAAAGAGCACCGCTGCGACGAACCTCGCGTTGGCTCTACGGCGTCTTGGCACGCGTGTCGGCCTACTCGACGCCGACATCTACGGCCCCTCGCTGCCCACGATGTTGGGCATCGAAGGTCACCCGACGTCCAAGGACGGCAAGCGGATTCAACCCCTTCAACGCTTTGGTATCAAGCTGATGAGCATTGGCTTCCTCCTCGAAGATCCCAAGCAGGCTGTCGTGTGGCGGGGGCCGATGCTCCACGGAGCCCTGCAGCAGTTCGTCACCGATGTGGATTGGGGCGGACTCGACTACCTCATCATCGATTTGCCGCCCGGGACAGGCGATGTCGCGCTCACGCTGGCTCAGAAGCTCCGCATCACCGGCGCGATCATCGTCACGACCCCTCAAGCGGTCGCGCTTCAAGACGTCTACAAATCGGTATCGATGTGCCGGAAGCTCGATGTCCCGATCCTGGGGGTCGTCGAGAACATGAGCTATTTCGTCGACAGTGCCGGTGTGAAACACGAGCTCTTCGGCAGCGGTGGCGGCGAGAAGATCGCCGAATTCGCGGAAGCCCCGCTCTTTGGGCAAGTGCCGATCGACCCCCAAGTGCGCGAATGGGGCGATCAGGGCACCCCGGTCGTCCAGGCAGCCCCGGCGTCTCCCGCGGGCCAAGCCTTTGCGAAAGTCGCCGACGCCCTCGCCGAGCGGATCGCCAAAGAGCACTTCCAGCGTGGCGGGGGCGAAAGCGCGCCCGAGGGCGAAGGTCCGAAGAGGCTCCGCATCCTCCGCTGAGCTATAAGCATCCTGTGGACCTCTTCGAGCGACAAGCGGAAGCCGGCTCTCCACTCGCCGACCGGATGCGCCCGAACCGGCTCGAGGACGTGGTGGGCCAGGCGCATCTGCTCGGAGACGGACACATCCTGGCACGGGCGATCCGCGCCGACCGTATTCCGTCGATGATCCTCTGGGGACCACCTGGCACAGGCAAGACGACCCTCGCGCACGTGATCGCGAACGAGACGAACGCGATTTTCGTGCCGTTCAGCGCAGTGCTCGGCGGCGTCCCCGAGCTTCGGAAGATCATCGCCGCCGCCAAGGAGCAGAAGAACTATTACGGGAAGAAGACGATTCTCTTCGTCGACGAGATTCACCGGTTCAACAAGGCACAGCAGGACGCTCTGCTCCCGCACGTCGAGAACGGCACCGTCACGTTGATCGGCGCAACGACGGAGAACCCTTCGTTTGCGGTCAATTCCGCATTGCTGTCCCGCGCGCGCGTGTTTGACCTCAAGCCGCTCGAGGCCGAAGACCTCCGCCAGCTGCTCGAGCGTGCGCTCGGAGAGGACGGACACGGGATTGGGCACGTCCCCCACATCTTCGAGGACGACGCGCTTGCGGCGATTTCACAAAACGCCCGTGGCGACGCACGGCGCGCTTTATCGGCGCTCGAGCTCGCGAGCGACTTTGCGCAATCCGCGGGGGTCGAAGCGGTCACGGTTGCTATCGTCCAAGAAGCGCTCGCGACTCAAACGCTGCTCTACGACAAGTCCGGCGAGGAGCACTACAACGTCATCAGCGCGTTCATCAAGTCGATGCGAGGCAGCGACCCCGATGCTGCTGTCTACTGGCTGATGCGCATGCTCGAGGCCGGAGAAGACCCCCTTTTCGTCCTTCGACGGATGCTGATCTTCGCAAGTGAAGACATCGGCAACGCCGATCCCAAAGCGCTCGAAGTCGCGGTCAGCGCAGACGCTGCGTTTCGACGGCTCGGAATGCCCGAGGGCATCTTCCCGATCGCGCAGTGCTGCACCTACCTGGCCAGCGCGCCGAAGAGCAACGCGAGCTACAAGGCCTGGAAGATGGCCCAAGCCGACGTGCGTGAGTACGGGGCGCTCCCTGTGCCGCTCAAGCTCCGCAACGCGCCAACCGAGGCAATGAAATCATGGGGCTACGGAGAAGGCTATCGGTACCCGCATGACGAAAGCGGCTTCAGCAAGAACGAGACGTACCTTCCCGACGAGCTCGTCGACCGCACATATTATCGTCCGACGGACCGCGGCTTCGAAGCAGGGATCCGCGAGCGCCTGAGTGAGCTCCGCGCGACCCCTAAGGCGAAGGGGGGCGGGTCGGGCGGGCACCACGGAGAAAAACCCTGAAGATCGCCGCGCCCTGTTCGCCGTCGGCTTCGATGGTACCGCCGACTCCATCGAGCACCACGGCCGCAGCAAAGAGTCCAACAAACCGACTGTACCGGCCGTCCAACCGACCCTTCAACGCCTTCTGCCCTTCGAGCGTGAAGGCCATCTTGCGAAGCTCCTGCGCGATGGCTTCCCCGGCGTCCTCGACCTCGATCACGACGTGGCTGCCCCGCTGGTACACGCGAATGGTCGCGCGGGGATCAGCGACGTTGGCTCGCGTATTGTGGAGAAGAAGGTCGACGACCTCGACAGCGACTTGCGCGCCCTGCGCGTAGAGCTGATCACCTTCGGTGATCTCGACAGTCACCGGAACCGGTGTATCCGTCCGCTCGAGCCGCTCTAGAAACACGCCAACATCGCCATTGGCGGCCTCGAGCGGAACCTGGCCGGTGAGCCAGCGGCTGATCCACGCGAGCATGTCCAGGCCCCGACGTAGCTCTCCGACAGCCAGCTTCACGTCCTGCAAGGCCTCGACCGAATCGGTGTCGGCGAGCCCCACCTCTTGTAGGAAGTCCACGTTGGCAGTGATCGTCGCCGCAGGGTTGCGGAGGTCGTGGACGAGCAGGCCCAAAACGTGGCCCATCTCGTCCGCATTGATCACGTTGGGCTTCGCCACGTCATCTCCCTACCACGGGGCATAACTCAAGGGAAGAAGAGCACGTCATCCTCGCCGCGCTCCTCGATCAGCGCCGCAATGTACGACAGAATCGTGGCCCGCCGGTCCATGACGTCCGCGATTTGGTCGTCGCTCAGAAGCGGGTCGGCTTCGTGGCTCGGGTCGCGTGCAAGCTCGGTTCGGATCGACGCCTCGTCGAGAGAAACCAAGTGACGGACCACCGCTTCGGAGAACCGCTGGGTGCCCGTCAGCCCATCGAGTAACTTGTCGTAGCGTCGTGAGAGCAATGGCGTCGAGAAGGCGCGGTCGTTGTCGCGAAGGAACGCGCGATGCTGACCCGCGTTGGTCGGGAGGTTGCCGCCGCTGAAGCGATCCCAATTTCCGATGAGAAAGTCGAACACGACCATGGTGGAGAGGTCGCGGGCCAGTGGAGCCTTACCCTTGGGGATCTCCCCGTCTTGAAGCCAGCCCTGCCACTTTGCTTTGTCTTCGAGACCGGCCGACCTCAGGCCCTTGATCCAATAGATCGCCACCCCGGGTGCCGAGCCGTCCTCGTCCCACAAGACCGCACGTCGGACCGAGCCGCGTCGGTCGAGCCTGTCTTCGTGAAATCGGTGCCGGATCTCGTTCCACGTCGCGCGGCGGTAAACCGCTGGCGGCACGTTGTCCAAACCAAGCAGCCGGCCGATGCGATACGCCGCGATCTCGTATCGATAGCCGTGTTGGATCTCCCGGGTCCTCACTTTCAGGGCGGCCGTCACGCGCGCGACCGTCCGCATCCGCAACACGACCGAGCTGTGACCGACCGGCTTGAAGCTCCGTGAATTCGCCGACGAGATGACTTCGAGGATCTCGTCCTGCTCGACGTCGGTGTCCACGAACCGAGGCAACGACTCGAGCTCGGCGCTTGCTGCTGAGCTCAGCCAACCGGCAACAACCGCCGCCAGTACGAGGCTAGCGGACGCCCGCGAAAAGGTTCTTGGCAATGACCATCCGTTGGATCTGGGAGGTGCCCTCGTAGATCTGGAGGATCTTGGCGTCGCGCATCAGCTTCTCGACCGGGTACTCGGTGATGTAGCCGTTGCCGCCAAAGACCTGCACCGCGTCGGTGGCCACTTGCATGGCGCTGTCGGCCCCGAAGGCCTTGCTGTACGAGGCGACGAGCGAGTTCCGACCGCCGTGGTCGATCTGCCACGCCGATTTCCAGACCAAAAGCCGCGTGGCCTCGTAGCGGATCCCCATCTCGGCGATCAGCGCCTGCACCATTTGGTGCTCCGCGATCGGCACACCGAATGTCTTTCGCTCGAGTGCGTACGCGACCGACTCCTCGAGCGCGCGGCGCATGAGCCCGCAGGCGCCGGCCCCGATGTCTGGGCGCGTGCGGTCGAAGGTCTGCATCGCGAGCTTGAAGCCGTGACCCTCCTCGGCGAGCACATTGTCGGAGGAGACGCGCACATCATCGAAGTTGACCACAGCGGTGTTGCTGGCTCGCTGGCCGAGCTTGTCTTCGGTCTTTCCGATGCTCACCCCCTTGGCATCACGCTCGATCACGAACGCCATGATCCCGCTGTGACGGAGCGAGGGATCGACGGTCGCAAACACGATGTACCAGCTAGCCCAGGCCGCGTTGGTGATGAAGCACTTCGAGCCGTTGATGATCCAGTCATTGCCGTCTTTGTGGCATCGCGCCTGGATGCCCGCGGCATCGCTTCCGGCGGCCGGTTCGGTGATGGCGTATGCCGCGAAGACCGGTTCCGAGGTCAGCAAGCCGAGATACTTCTTCTTTTGCGCGTCGTTGCCCGCAATGAGGATCGGCGTCGCCGCGAGCACGTTGGCCGTCATGCTCGTTTGAATCCCAGTGCAACCAAACGCGAGCTCCTCGGTCAGCAGGACGTTGTCGACCTCGCCCATGCCGGCTCCGCCGTACTCCTCGGGGATATTTGGCCCAACCAAGCCGAGCTCCCACGCCTCCTTGTAGACGTCCATCGGGAACTCGTGGGTCTTGTCCGCCTCGGCGGCGATGGGAATGATTCGCTCGCGCGTGAAACGGCGCGTCTCCTCGACGAGGGTCTTTTGTTCGGGGGTCAACTCGAAATTCAGCATGGTGCTAGCCCTAGATCAGCGGCGCCGTTCTTCTGCGCGGCGCCCGAGCTCCTCCCTCACCGCGCGGGCGCCCATTCGAAACCCGAGCGCGAATCCGATCAGGAGAATGCCGGGAATGTAAATGATGTGCGCGATGGACGGCATCACCGGTCCCCGGATGCTCGAATCTCCGCGCTGAGCCTTTCTAGCTCCTCTGCCGTTTGCCGCTGCAGGCCACGCATACGCAGCAGAAACAGAAACAACAGCGCCCATACGATCGCATACGCGGCCAGCAGAAGTGCGCCACCGGAAACGCTTTCCGCCTCGGGCCCTCGGACACCGACGAATTGGGTCGCCCTCTCCTCTGCGGCGTCCTTCTGACTCTCGGAAGCCGCCGTGTCCGGCTCTGGTGGTGATTCTGCCACAACCATGGGGGTGATGAGCATCGTGCATCCCAGCACGAGCGCGGCGATCAAAGCTCGCATGTCATTTCCTTCATCGGTGCATCAATTCGAATCGCAGTCGGGCGGTTTCTTCCCGCTGCCGCTCCGCAGAAGCCCGCGCCCAAATCAGGAGCACGGCCAACCCTGTGAATGCAATGAAGCTCAGACCGAGCGCCCAGTACATCTCGGACTCGAGCCCTCCGCCTTTGCCGGTGATGACAGTGGGGTGAACGCCTCGCCAACGCTGAACGCTGTAGTGAATCAACGGCAGATCCACCAACCCGAAGAGCGCCAAGCCGGCGGCAAACCTCTTCTCGACCTCCCCCGCGTTGCCCATCGACCGAAGCGCGAGGTACGCCGCGAAGATCATGCCAGCCAGAAGCGTCGTGGTGAGCCGCGGGTCCCACGTCCACCAAACGCCCCACGCCTTGCGCGCCCACAGGGGACCGGTGAGCAGCACGATCAGACAGAACAGTGTCCCAACCTCCGCCCCGGCAACCCCGATCGCGTCCCATTTCGGATCGCGCTTGAGCAGGTACACCGCGCTGCCTACGGCCGACACACCGAAGCCGATGTACATCGCGTAGGCGCTGGGAACGTGGAAGTAGAAGATCTTCTGGACGATGCCCATCTGTTGTTCGACTGGGGCAACGACGAAGATCGCGTACAGGGTCGCCGCGAATAGCGCTAGGGTTGTGAACAACACTAGCGACCACACGGTCGAGCTACCGGATTGACGTGCATCGCTCATGATCGCGCTCGCCGGGACGCTAGCATGCCGGGGATGGTGCGTCAGCCTCCGCGACCCTCGAATTCCATGATTAAAAGACCTTCGGGGTTGCCGCTTTTGCGGCGCGCCGCTAAAGACGGCGCTGATGGATTTGCTCGACCGGCGGTTCCTTTTCGTTGTCGGCAAGGGTGGCGTCGGGAAGACAACCGTGGCGACCGGGCTCGCGCTTGCGGCAAGTCGCCGCGGCAAGAAGGTCCTGCTCGCGATGGTCCACTGCAAGGAGCGCGCAAGCCAGCTCCTGGACACCGATCCCATCGGCCCCGACATCATTACGATTGGGGAAAACCTCGACGCGGTGAACATGACCCCGGACGCGGCCCTCGAAGAGTACGGGTTGATGATCCTGAAAGTGAAGGCGGTCTTCAACGCCGTATTCAAGAACCGACTGGTTCGCGCGTTCTTGCAGGGAACACCCGGGCTCGAGGCCTGGTCGATGCTCGGCAAAGCCTTCTACCACGCGTGTCCCCCGAGAGGACAGCCCGACTACGATCTCGTGATCGTCGATGCGCCCGCAACTGGACATGCACTCGACATGCTGCGCGTGCCGTTCGTCATCGAAAGCGTGGCACCCCCGGGCCTTTTGCGGCGAGATGCGGCGCGTGCCGTCGACATGTTCCGCGACCCCGAGCGGTCTGGTGCGGTCCTCGTCACGCTCCCCGAGTACATGCCGGCGAGCGAGACGATCGAGCTCTCCGACGCACTGAAGAACGAGCTCGAGATCCCAGTGCTGCATCTGGTCATCAACCGGGTGCTGAATGTGCTCTTCGCCGAGAAGGAACGGCCCGTCCTCGAAACCCTGCCATCGGAGATCGCCGAGGACAGCGAGATCCTGGGACTGGCCGTCGCGGGCAAGCGACGCGTCCTGCGCGAGACCGTCCAAGCGCGGGCCGTCCAGCGGGTGTGCAGCCACATCGATGCGCCCTGCAGCGAGCTGCCCTACTACAACGGCCTGGAAAAGGACACTGCGGCAATCAAAGCGTTGAGCGAAGCGCTGCTTCAGAGCGTTTGATCGCTTGCGGGTGGTCGACAATCCACTAGCTTGCCGGGCGAGGTCATCATGCCAGGCTCGGCCACGTCAGGTCTCTCCTTTCAAACACCGCTCATCTTCGAGCAGGGCTCGCGGAATCGCAGCGGGGCATCGCTCACGCCCGACGACCTACCGGAGGTCGACGCGAAGAGGACCTTCGGTGAAATGGCACGGGACGTCCCACCGTTGCTGCCAGAGGTGTCCGAGCCAGAGGCGGTTCGTCACTACGTCCGACTGAGCCAGCAGAACTTCGCGATCGACACGGGCATGTACCCGCTCGGCTCCTGCACGATGAAGTACAACCCCAAGGTCAACGAGTGGGCGGCGCGGTTGGCCGGGTTTGCAGATCTCCATCCCTACATGCCGGACGAGCTCGTTCAGGGGGCGCTCGAGTTGATGTGGCGGCTGGAGCGCGGGCTCGCCGAGGTGTGCGGCATGGATCGCGTCTCGCTGCACCCGGCGGCTGGCGCGCAGGGCGAGCTTGCCGGCCTCATGATGATCCGCGCGTACCACCAGGCCCAAGGGCGAGACCCAAAGAAGGTCCTGATCCCCGACACCGCGCACGGAACCAATCCCGCGTCGTGCGCCCTCAACGGCCTGCAAGCGGTGCCCTTCCCCGTCGGCGAAGAGGGCATCGTCACCACCGAGGCCCTCGCGCCATTCGTCGACGACGACGTCGCCGCGGTGATGGCCACCAACCCAAATACCGTCGGGCTCTTCGAAACCCAGATGCCCGAAATCGCCGAGCTCGTTCACGGTAAAGGCGGCCTGGTCTATGGCGATGGCGCCAACCTCAACGCCCTGATGGGCATGGCGCGGCCCGGCGACCTCGGCATCGACGTGATGCAGTTCAACCTGCACAAGACGTTCACCACGCCGCACGGCGGCGGCGGCCCCGGGTGCGGCCCGGTGGGCTACAAGCGCGTGCTCGATCCCTACGCTCCGGTCCCGGTGGTCGAGCGGAACCACGACGGCACCTACACGCTCGACTACGACCGGCCCCAGAGCATCGGGCGCCTCCGCTCCTTCCACGGCAACTTCGGGATGATGGTGCGGGCCTACACCTATCTCCGGGAGATGGGCGCCGAGGGCCTGCAGCGGGCGAGCGAGCTCGCCGTGCTCAACGCCAACTACCTGCGCGTCGCCCTCGGCGAGACCTGGCAGGTGGCCTACG
>JABAOG010020269.1_pt1 | contig 12465 bp, 14 predicted proteins | sample 7062131 | NCBI WGS metagenome assembly JABAOG01 (sample SAMN14538629, study PRJNA623070) | marine sediment metagenome | biome: marine biome [ENVO:00000428]; feature: marine pelagic biome [ENVO:01000023]; material: deep marine sediment [ENVO:00002113] | place: India: Arabian Sea | collected... | reverse complement strand
CGCCGCCGTGATGGCGGGAATCCACCGCCGGCTCACCGCTAACAAGGTAGACGAACCTGTCCCCGGACGTCCCTGCCCCCACCACTAGCGTTGCACTAGCCCGTGATCTCCACAGTGCCGGCGGAGCCGTCCACCGTCACCTGCTGGTCGTCGTGGAGCAACTCGGTGGCGTTGCCGGTGGCCACGACGGCGGGGACGTGGTACTCCCGCGCGATGATCGCCGGATGCGAGAGAATCCCGCCCGCGTCGGTGACCAGCGCACCGACCGAGGGGAACACCACCGACCACACGGGCGAGGTGACCGGGCAGACAACCACGTCGCCGGGGCGGAGCCGGTGGAAGTCCGACTCCCCGCGGATCACCCGCACCGGTCCGGTATAGCGTCCCGCCGAGGCGGCCAGGCCCTCGAGCAGGCGGCCGGCGGGCCGGCTGCGGCGGTTGGACCGCTCGGTCTCGAACGTCCGATCGGTGTACCACAGCACGGCCTCGTTGACCCGGCGCACCGCGTCCGGCGCCCACCGCAGTGACGGCGCAGGCCCCGGCGGCGTGCCGTACGAAGGCGGACCAGGATGGGCCACCACCCAGGCCCGTTCGCCCTTGCGGCGGCCGACCAGCTCCNNGCCCGCATCTCGTCGATCTCGAGGAAGAACACGTCGTCGGGCGCCGCGAGCTGGCCCCGGTCGGCCAGCCGCCCACCGTATTCCCGGCACACCGCCCTGACCAGCGCCAACGGAACCCCGACGGTGAGGAACTCGTTGTCCTCCCGTACCGGGTAGACGGTGGCGGCACGGCGCAGCGCGGTCTCGAACCGGAGTCTGTCGGCCTCGGTCCTGCCTTCCAGCGCACGCCGCGCCCGCGCCCGCGCACCGTCCCGCCGCTCGGCGGCGGCCGCGTCCGCTGCGGAGATGTCGATGCTCAACTGATCACGAAGCAGCTGGAGCAACAGGTCATCGCGTTCGCCCAGGGTGAGCTCGGCCACCTCGTAGCGCAGGGCGCGGCACCCGTAGTTCCGCCGGTAGGCTGCGAGTTCGTCGGCGAAGCCGCCGTCCAGTGCGGCCATCCCGGCCAGCGCGCCGTCGCCGCCGCTTTCCAGCAGCCTGCGCATCCGCTCGTCGTTGGCCACCCGTCGTGCGAGCGCACCGAGCTTCCGGGCGGGCTCGGTCGAGGTCGCTGACAGCCCGCAAACCAGGTCGCAGGCCTCCGCCTCGCTCCAGCCGAGCACCTCACGGCATACCCCTACGAGCGCGTGCAGCGGTTCCGCCTGCGTGGTGTGCAGCAGGAAGTGCAGGTCCACGGCGTCGCCCACGTAGGCACGCACCTCGTCCAGATGCTCGTCGAGCGCCTCGTCCGGCAACGCCGGCAGGTCGGCGTCACGCAGCCTCGCCATCCAGCTGCTCAGCCGGGGACGCCACTCGTCGAACCAGCGCCGGGTCAGCGTGAGCGGCACGTCGTCGGCCACCTCCGCCCTCGCCGCCGCCACTTTGCGCCGCAACCGCGGATGGACGCGTAGCAGCAGCCCGAACACCCACGCGGGCGGCGCCGGCCCGTCCTTGCCGCGCACTGGGACGGCGCGGACGTACTCCCAGCCGCCGATGTCCCGGAAGTCGATGGTCTCCAGCAGTGCACCGGAATCGGCGAACGCCGCGCGCAGCGCCTCGGTCCGCCACGGGTTGAGCAGCGACCGGTTCATCGGGGTGTGCGGCTGCGGAGCGTGCACGGGCTCGCGCTCCCAGTACCCGGCCGGCACCTCCACAGGGACGGGCACCGGCTCGACATCGGGCAGCACCGTGATCGGACGCGCCTGGAGAAGCCACAGGCCCGCGTCGTCCAGCGCCCACTCGACGTCCTGCGGCGCGCCGCGGTCCGCGGCTACCCGGCGGGCCAGATCGGCGACCCGGCCGGCGGTCACCTCGTCGAGCACGGGCACCGGCGTGGACAACCGCACCGGCGACTCGTCCGGGCGGGATCTCCAGCGTTCCGGGTCCACCGCGCCGGCAAGTGCGCCGCCCGCCAGGTCCGCCACGGCCTCGATGGTCACGGTGTCCCTGTCTCCGGTGACGGGGTCGGCGGTGAACGCCACCCCGGCCGCCGTCGGGCGCAGCTGTCGTTGGATGAGCACGGCCATCCGCGCTGCGCCTCGCGTCCCGTGCTCGTCCCGGTAGGCACGCGCCGAGTGCCCGGACACCGAACGCCAGCACCGCTCGACCGCCGCGAGCAGCGCGTCCGCCCCGACGACGCCTAGCACGGTCTCGTACTGCCCCGCGTGGGAGGCGCCGGCGCGGTCCTCGTCCACGCACGAGGACCGCACAGCGACGGGCACCGTGCCGAAGTGGTCCGTGGCTCGGATCACCGCACGTTCGACCACCTCGGGCATGGCGCCTCCGGCGGCGTCGAACGCGTCGGTGGTCAGCACGAGGGCATCGGGTACGGCGAAACCGGCGCGGGCAAGCTCGGCCAACGTGGCGGCCTTGGCGCCGGCGCGGTACGGGTCGGCACCGGCTGGTTCGTCGAGGCCGATCAGGTAGTCAAAGCCGGTCGTCTCCATGGCTCACCTCCGTGGGCTCACCTCCGTGGGCTCACCACATCGTCGAGCCCCGCGGTCGCGCCGGCATCGGTAGAACGACGTAATCGCCGGTCAGTCCAGCGCATGCCGCTGCCGCCGCTCGGTGACGTAGGTGGCGAGCGCCGCCCGCGAGTTGATGCCCAGCCGGGTGTAGATGTGGTCCAGATGCGCGGTGACCGTCCGAGTGCTGACGAACAGCCGTTCCGCGATCTCCGCGTTGGACAGTCCCGTCGCGACCAGGTTCGCGACCTCGCGCTGCCGTTCGGTGAGCCCGCCCCGATCGGGACGACCCCCGCGCGGCACCGTGGCTCCGGCCTCGCGCAGCAGCCGGGCGGCGCGAGCCTCGTAGCGTTTGGCGCCGAGCGTGACCGCCACCCGGTGGGCCGACGCCAGCAGGTCGGTGTGCCCCGGGGCAGCACAGTCCACCTCCGCGGCCTCGATGGTCGCGCGGGCCGTCTCGAACGGCAGCCGGAGTTGCTCGAACCCCGACCGAGCCTCCAGCAGCAGCCGCCGAGCCTCGTCGTGGNNCCAGCGCCGCCAAGCGGCGCGCCATGACGGGCGGGTACGTGCCGTCCGGGCCGACTTCGGCGAGCTGACCGGCCGCGGTGCGGGCACCGGCGGCGTCGCCGGTCCGGGCTCTCGCCTCTGCCAGTGCCATCAGCCCCCACGGGGGTATCACCCCGCACAGCACGTAGGGGCTGGGACCCGCGACCGGCTCGATCCGCTCCAGGCCGGTGGCCGCGTCAGCCCGCTCCAGCGCGACCAGCGCTCCGAAGATCCCCAGTACACCCCGGGCGGCCCGCGGCTCGATCAGCCCACGCTCGAGCCGGTCGCGGCCCAGCTGCAGCCGTCGCTCCGCCGCGCCATCGTCGCCGCGGTAGGCCGCGAGAATCGCGCCGGTGATCGGCCCGATGGTCGCCGCGCGCGAGTTCTCCGAGCGGGCGACAACCAGCTCGAACTCATCGATGATGCCCTGGGCCTCGTCCCACGTCCCCCGGTAGAGCGCCTCCGCGAAGGCGTAGAGGTACCGGCGGTAGTTCCAGCCGGGAATGCCGATGCGCTCGTCCAGGGCGGCCACCTCGGCGTTGGCGCGGCGCAGCCCCGCCAGGTCGCCCATCGCCAGCGCATCGAGGGCCTCGAACTGCGCACCCTGAAGTCGCACCGTCGGATACTCGACGAGCCGGTGAGAGTACGACCTGGCCAGTTCGGCCGCCTCGCGGTACCGCGCCCGTTCCTCGAGGATGCCCACCCGAGCCATGAAGCCCATCAGCTCCGCCTCGGGGGTCGCGACCTCGGGCACCAGTCGTGCGATCCGGTCCTCGACGGCCGCCGCGGAGGGGACGTCGAGCTGCCGCTGGTGGTTCGTCATCTGCACCAACAGCAGCTCGAGATGGAGCTTGCTCGGCGCCCGGTTGCCGAGCATCGCCAGGGCCGTCTCGACCTCGCGCACCGCCGCCGGGATCTGCCCGCAGTCGCTGTACGCGTCGGCCATCAGCTGGTGCAGCCTGCCGCGGCTCATGACGTCGTCCGCAGGGACCCGCTCCAGTGCCTGCTGCCAGGCGTGGATGGCAGCAGTCGCCTCGCCCGCGGCCCGCAGCGCGTCGCCGCGGGCGGTGAGCACCTCCGCGACGAGGTCGGGTGCCGCCTGCTCCGCTGCGGTGAACGCACCTTCGAGGTACCGGGCGGCGTCCTCGTAGGCGAAGCGGTCCAGCGCCGCGCGGCCGGCATCGAGCAGCAGCCGAGCTGCCTGCGGAGCGGAGATGGCCGCGCCGGCGCCAACGACATGCGGCCCCAGAGCGATCGGGTCGCCCCTGTCGGCCACCGCCGCGGCAAAGCGGACGTGCAGGTCGCGGCGCCGCTGCGGGGGGATCGTCTCGTACACCACCTCGTGGACCAGGGGGTGGTACGGGCGGTAGGTGACGGTCTGCCAGTCCTCGGCCTCGACCACCAGGCCGCGCATGACCAGGGAGTCGAGCGCCGTCGCCACGGCCGCGCCGCCGACCGCGGTCAACAGTCTCAGGTCCGCTTGCTGACCGCCCACCGCGAGCAACTCGACAGCGTTGTGCTCGTCGTCCGGCAGCCGGTCGAGCCGCTCCCGGATCACGTCCCTGATCGCGGGAGGAACGCCGACCTCGGCACCGGGAGACAGCTGCGCCGCACCGCCGACCTTCGACAGCAGCCCTGCCTCGGCGAGCCACCGGCCGAACGCCTGGACGTACAGCGGGACCCCGAGCGAGCGGTCGACGAACAACTCGATGAGCTCGGGCGCGGGCGTGGTGCCCGTAGCGGCGGCGAGCACGGCCGCGACGTCGGGCTTGCGCAGGCGGGCCAGCTCGATCGTCCGGGCGGCGACGGAGCGGTGGATGGTCCCGAGCAGGGACGCAACGCCGGAGGCCACCACCTCCTCGTGCCGGTAGGTCGCGATCAGGAAGACCGGCATACCGGCGACATCCCGCAGCACGTAGTCCAGCAGCTCCTGCGAGCCGCTGTCGGCCCAGTGCAGGTCGTCGATCACCAGCAGCACAGGGCCCGCCGAGGCGATCCGGCCCAGCAACCTGAGCGTCGCCTCGAACAACCGCGTCCGCTGCACGGTCGCGTCCTTGCCCGGCTCGGCGTCCGGCAGGCCCAACCCGGGGACCAGCTGCCCGAGCAGCGGCAGTCCGAAGGTCAGCTCCGCCCGCTCGTCCGGCGGGCAGGAGCGGAGGAACCGGCCGAGGGCCTCGACAATGGGGGCGAAGGCCAGCGAGCGGTCCAGGGGCTGCGCCCGGCCTTGCAGGACCGCGAAGCGCCGGCGCCGGGCCAGTTCGACGGCCTCGGCGGCGAACCTGCTCTTGCCGATGCCCGCTTCTCCGGTGACGAGCAGAGCCGCAGCAGCACCGGCACTGACCTCGTCGAGAGCCGACCTGACGCTCGCGAGCTCACGGTCGCGGCCGACCAGGGCAGGCGGCTCCGGAACGTGGCCGCTACCGGCCACAGCACCGATCGCCTGACCATCCACACCGACCCCCGGCGCCTGTGCCCTTGTCCGATGGTAGGGGTTCGCCAGCCCACTCGGCGGAGGTCGAGCGCCGCCAGGTTACGCAATTCAGCCGACGCGCCGCCTCCAGCACCGGAGGACCATCCGACACGAGCGGCGTCAAGAGCCGGTCCGACACGGCCGGCGCGTCGCCCCATGACACGAACGGAGGTACCACCATGCGTCGACTGGTCGCTGTCTTCGCGCTGGCCGCGGGGCTGACACTCATGGTGCCGGCACCGGCGAACGCGATCATCCATGGGATCGTGGCCTCGCACTGTGCGGCGCAGGACCACACCGACACCGTGGACCCGCCCGGCCAGCTGAATACCACCGGAGAGTCGTTCGCCAGGGCGTTGCAGGCCACCGGCGTCTTCACCTTCGCCGAGGGACAGGACCAAGCCGGGGTCTTCGGGCTCAACCTCGATACGGGGGGTTTCGGCCCGCTCCCGGCGCCGCCGCCCGGCGAGCTGGCCGTGTCGGTGATCGTGGACCCGAGCCAGCCCAGTGCCAAGCTCGGCGACGAATTCATCTGGGTCTACTTCCGCGACACCGAAGTGTTCGACGAGCCGGTCAACCTCTATCTCCAGCTCTACGACCTGGACCATCCGGCCTTCGAACACTGCACCAACCTCCATCACGACGGCTGAGCCGCGTGGCCTCTACCTGACCAGGAGCACACGCTTGGCCGCCTCGATCTGCCGCTCGACGAATCGCTCCGGCGCCCAGCCGTGGTGGACGACCAGGTCGTCCCAGGTACGCAGGTGCGTCAGGGACCAGAGGAACTGGGTCGCTTCCTCGGGCTCCCAGGACGGATCCAGGAAGCCCTCCGCGTGGAGCCGTTCCACGACGCGGCGGACCGGCCTGGTGGCCGCGGTCATCCGGTCCCACCAGGCCACTGCCGCGGCGTCGTCCGTCGCCGAAGCCGCGTACAGCGCGCGGGCGACGGGCAGGATGTCCGGAACGTAGCCGAACCAGGTGCGTATGACGGCCGCGAGCGCATCCACGGCGGTCGGCGCGGCCGCCGCCGCGATGAACCGCTGCGCGATCTGAGCCTGCTCGTCGTGCCGGTGCGTCATCGCGGTCAGCAGGTCCGCCCGGGAAGGAAAGTGCTGGTACAACGCCTGCCGCGAGATGCCGACGCGATCGGCGACGTCCCGCATCGTGACACTGACTCCCCGCTGGGACATCAGCTCCCACGCGGTATCGAGGATCTTCTCCCGGGTCTGGGCGCCACCGCGATCACCCGTCGTCACAGGCCCTCCCTGTTTGCTTGACACGTGTCAAGAATAGGCGCAGACTAGCGAAAGACCAAGCTTGACACGTGTCAAGCTATCTGACGTTGGAGGTAGGCCATGGAACGTGCCGAGGTCCTCGTGGTGGGAGCCGGCCCCACCGGTCTCACGCTCGCGGCGGCCCTGGGGGTGGCCGGGGTAGACGTGCGGATCATCGACGCGGCACCCGGTGGAGCCCGTGAGTCGTCCCGGGCCACGACGGTCCATGCCGCGACCCTTGCCCAGTTGGACGTGCTCGACGGCGCCGGCCAGGTGATCGCCGGCCAGGCGGCCCGGGCTCGCGGCTCCACGCTCTGGCACGGGCGCCGGCGCGTGGCCCGGGTGCGGTACGACCGGATGCCCGGCCGGTACGCGCACATGGCGAACCTGCCGCAGCAGCAGACCGAGGCCCTCCTGCGCGACCGGCTCAGCGCGACCGGCCACCACGTCGAGTGGGGGCTGACGCTGGAGTCGCTCGAGGCGGGCGAGACGGTGGCGGCACGGCTCAGCGGCGAGCGCGGCGAGCNNGCTTCGTCGTGGGCTGCGACGGAGCGCACAGCATCGTTCGGCGGGAGATCGGCGCACGGCTCGAAGGACATACCCACGCCGAGCGCTTCCTGCTGGCGGACGTGGCCTTGCGGACCGACCTGGATCCTGATCAGACGCACCTGTTCGCCTCGACCCGGGGTGTGCTCGGCGTGATGCCGATGCCGGACGGGTCGTTCCGGCTCAACGGCACTCTTATCGGCGAGGAGGACGCCACGCCGGACGCGCTTGCTGGCCTGATGGCCGCCCGCCTCGGCAGCGCCGGCAACCGCGTCATGCTCAAGGACGTTCGCTGGTCGGCGACGTACCAGACGCATTCCCGGTGCGCCGACCGGTACCGCGCCGGAAACGTCTTTCTGGCCGGCGACGCCGCCCACCTCGTCAGCCCGGTCGGCGGCCAGGGGATGAACCTCGGGATCCAGGACGCGGTCAACCTCGGCTGGAAGCTGGCGGCGGTACTGCGCCGCGGCGCACCGCAGCCGCTGCTGGAGTCCTACGCCGCGGAGCGCCGTCCGGTCGCGCAGCGGGCGCTGCGGACGAGCGAGACGATGACCCGGATGTTCACCGCTCGCCACCCCGTCGAGCGAGCGCTCCGCAACAGCGCGATGCGGGTGGCGCACCGGGTGCCGCCGGTGCAGCGCCGACTCGCCATGGAACCTGCAGGCCTGTTGCAGACATACACGAGTGCCGCCGTCGCCGCGGCGTCGGCCAAGAGATCCGCGATACAGCCCGGCCGGCAGCTCGCGGCGGTGCTGTCGACACAGCTGCCCGGGCAGCAGCAGGCGCAGCCTCCTGCCGAGCTGGACCAGTATCGGCTGTTGCTGGGCGGGGAAGCCGTCCGGCCGGCGTTCACCGAGACGGCCGCCCGCTACCGCCTGCACATGGGTGCGACCACGGTCCCGGACGGACCGCCGGGCGTCACGGTGCTCGTCCGGCCGGACGGTGTCATCGGCTGGGCCGGGACCGATGCGCACGAGTTGTCCGATCACCTCGCCACCGTGCTCGGGCCGGCGCCCGCGTGACGCGTCCGGCACCCCGCTCGTTGTCGGACCCCTCGGCAAGACTGGCCTTGACGGCCGAACGGAGGGAGCAGGGAGACATGATCGGGCGACTGGAGACCGTCGTGCTCGAGGCGCGGGAGCCGCTCGCGCTTGCACGGTTCTACTCGCAACTGCTTGCGTTGCCGATCGCGGGCGTGGACGACGACTGGGTCGACATCGGCGACGCGGCGACCACGCGAATGAGCTTCCAGCTGGCGCCGGAGCACGAGCCGCCGCGCTGGCCCGACCCCGCCTCGTCGATGCAGTTCCACCTGGACATCGAGGTGGACGACATCGAGGACGCGGAGCCGAAGGTGCTGGCGCTTGGTGCGACCCGGCTGCCGGGGGGCTCCGCCGAGGAGGAGGCCCAGGGCGTGCGCCCGCCCAGCGGGAGCGGCTTCCGGGTCTACGCCGACCCCGCCGGCCACCCGTTCTGCCTGGTGATCGACTGGCGGGATTGAGCTCCGCCGGCAGTCGCTCGGATCAAACGGCGATCATGCCNNCACATGATCGAGGAGTACGCCCGGCACAACGGCCACGCCGACCCGCTCCGCGAGCGGATCGATGGGGGCGTCGGTAGCATCCTGTTCGAGCCCACATTGCCGTCGGAAGGGCTGTGATTCGCTTGCCGCGGGTTGCGAGTTGCTTAACGACGGCGGGTGTCCGTCGAGGCATCGAGCACCGGTTGCAGACTCTGAACCCGGCATGGTTCGCCCTTGTCATGGCGACGGGCATCGTCGCAATCGCCGCCCGGTCGGAAGACCTCGGGGATCTCGCGTCAGCACTGTTCTGGATGAACATCGTCTTCTACGGCGTGTTGTGGGCCGCCTATCTGGTGCGCCTGGCGAGATTCCCGCGCTCGCACCTGGACGACCTCCGTAGTCACGGCCGCGCGATGGGGTATTTCACCGTGCCGGCGGCGACGGCGGTGCTCGGCGTCGACGTCCTCGTCATCGGCGGCTCGGTCGATGCGGCCCGCGCCCTGTGGTTCGCCACGGCGGTGCTGTGGGTTGGGCTGGTCTACGCCGTGCCGGTCACGCTGGTCACGCGACAGGACAAGCCGACACTGGAGGAGGGCCTCAAGGGCACCTGGCTGGTCTGGGTGGTGGCCACCCAGGGCACGTCGATCCTCGGCGCCAGGGTCGCCGACACGTTCGGCTCGGGGGCAGACCAGGTGATCGTGCTGGCGACGGCCTTGTGGCTGGTTGGAGGCATGTTCTACCTGTGGGTCATCCAGATGATCGTCCGCCGGTTGTTCTTCACCCGGCTAGCACCTGGTGAGCTGTCGCCCACGTACTGGATCGACATGGGTGCCGTTGCCATCTCCACTCTCGCCGGCGCGACGCTGCTGCAAGTGGCGACCAACTACCCCCTGCTTCAGCAGATGCGGCCGTTCACGGTCGGCCTGACCCTGTTGTTCTGGGCAACCGCGACATGGTGGATTCCATGGTTGGTCGTCATGGGCGTCTGGCGGCATCTGCTCAGGCGCCACCCGATCACATTCGAAGCGGGGTTCTGGGGGATGGTGTTCCCGCTCGGGATGTACACGGTGGCAACCCAGACGACCGCAGACGTGCTCGATTTGCCGACGCTGAGTACCATCGCCTCCGGATTCTGGTGGATTGCGCTCGCCGCCTGGGTGGCCACCATGGCGGACCTGCTGCTCACTCCACTGCTGCGAAAGGGCTAGGCCTCGACAACGCCGACCAGGGTCGAGGGCGCTGGTGGCGAGGCGAGGTCGATTCCGTGGACATCGGCGAGCAGTGACGGCAGGCGTTGCGCCGCGAACTCGTTGTGCGGCTCGCTCATGCGGGCGAGCACCCCGTCCGCGTCCTCGCACTCCCACACGATGACGGCGAGGTGGCCGTCCGGCGTCTGCTGGTGGAAGACCCGCTCGGCGCTGATGCCCGCGCTGCGGAGCTGGTCCTGCCAGTCAGCGCGGTGCGAGCCGGTGATGTCGGCCGCGAACCGCTTCCACTCGTCGATCTTGTCAGGCTTGATGGGCAGGGCCATCGCGTACATGGTCATTTCTCCTCCTTGGCGGCATCGGTGCGCACGGATGCGCGCTGTCGTTCGGCGAGTTCCTTGATCCGCTCGAGCGAGGTCCGCATGTGCGGGATCATGTCGTGGGGGCGTTCGCTGAACAGCCGGGTCAGCGTGCGGATGAGCAGCGTCGGGAGGCCGTCTGCGTCGTAGGACTCGGTGACCAGTGTCCCGCCGTCGCTCGGCTCGAAGGTGTAACGCCACACGGTCGACTCACGATTCAGCAGGTCGTAGCGGGTACGGAAGGTGAACTCCCGCCCGGGCTCGGCCGTCAGCACCTCGCAGGCACGGGTCCAGCGCACAAGCCGCGACCGGTTCGTGCCCTTGAACCGTGCGCCCACCGCCGGACCGGTCGCGCCGCCCACCCAACGCGCCTTGACGACCTCCGGGCTCCACTGCGGGGTGCGGGTGACGTCTGCCACGATCGCGTAGACCTCGTCGGGCGGCGCCTCGATGTGGATCTGCGTCGTGCCACTGAGCACATGCATCATTGCCATCCTTGGTTGCGGGCCGCGGTGTTTCCGACAACCGCAGCGACGGGTTCCGGGTCGGGCGAGGTGTGGGCCGTCATGTCCGCGACGTCGCGCCACGGCACCGCACCGCCGGTCTTGAGGCACGCGACCTCGCACTCCATGCCGTCCGGGTCGCGGAAGTACACGCTGAACACCACGCCGAAGTCGCTCACCACGCCGTCCGTCGCGCTCATCTCGACCAACCGGAGCCGTACCTGCTCCAGGGTCTGCTCGTCCGGCACTCCCAAGGCGAGATGATCGATGCGCCCGCGCGTGAAGGCGCCCTCCGGGAAGCTCGCCGCCGGGTTCTCGAAGGCGTGCAGCACCGCACCGCCGCCGATGTCGATCGCGCCGTGCCGCCAGTGCGGCTCCACCTGGGAGCGCCACGNNTCGCGATAGAAGCGCACTAGCCTGCCGAGATCACGGGTGACCGTGCCCACGTGGTTGAAACCGCTGGTGACCGCCATACCCTCACCTCTTGGTTAACTTCGATACATCTTTGCTGTATCGAATACTCTGATACTGTACCGATATGGCTTCCCCTGTCAAGTCCCGCCGTCCATACAACTCGGCCAAGCGGCGCGAGCAGGCTGAGGCGACGCGCCAGGAGATCCTCACCGCGGCCCGGCGGCTGTTTACCGAGCGCGGCTACGCGCGCACCACGATCGACGCGATCGCGGCGGAGGCCGGCGTGGCGCCCGAGACCACCTACGCGGCCTTCAAGAGCAAGCGGGCGATCCTGCGGCGACTGCTCGACATCGCTGCGGTCGGCGACGAGGAGCCGGTCCCGATGCGAGAGCGCCCCTGGGTGCGTGCTCTCCAGGAGGAGCCCGACCCGGTGAGCCGCGTCCGCCTGTTCGCCCATGAGGGGCGCAAGATCATGGATCGTTCCACCGACCTGCTGATGGTGTTGCGGGAGGCCGCCGGATCGGACCCCCGTCTGGCCGCTGACTGGGCGGAGGCCAACGACCTCATGTACCAGGACCACGCGGTGTTCGCCCGTGCTCTTGCCGGTCACGGCGGTCTTCGGGAAGGCGTCACTGTCGAGGCGGCCGCCGACATCATCTGGACGATCGCCAGCCCCGAGGTCTACCAGCGCCTGGTCCGGTGGCGCGGCTGGACGCCCGAGCGGTACGAAGCGTGGGCGGCGCACATCCTGCAGCGGACGCTGCTGCGGGACGGTTAGGCCGCTCGACGAACTAGGGTGCTGCCATGGCCAGCCCCTGGATGGACGACGCGGTCGACGAGTACCTCACCGGCCTCGCCACAGTGGAGCACGGCGACGAGGTCCTCCGTGAGATGGAGGCCAGGGCGGACGAGCACGGCTTCCCCATCGTCGGCCGCGCGGTGGGCCGCTTCCTCGAACTGGCCGCCCGCTCGATAGGGGCGCGGCGCGTGATGGAACTCGGCTCCGGCTACGGCTACTCGGCCTACTGGTTCGCTCGTGCTGTCGGGCCGGACGGCGAGGTTG
>JABAOG010014895.1_pt1 | contig 12472 bp, 13 predicted proteins | sample 7062131 | NCBI WGS metagenome assembly JABAOG01 (sample SAMN14538629, study PRJNA623070) | marine sediment metagenome | biome: marine biome [ENVO:00000428]; feature: marine pelagic biome [ENVO:01000023]; material: deep marine sediment [ENVO:00002113] | place: India: Arabian Sea | collected... | reverse complement strand
GGTATGCTGTATTGATTTTGTTATAGTTTCCGCCTGGGATTGAAACCCACAGGTCCCTGGGGATAGACAGCATCCCGGCAGTCTTCGCCAGTGGATCAACTGTCAGGAGGATCATCGTGTCCGACCGGGGAGGCCCTTCTTCATTCCGCCAGTCATTATAGTCCAGACCCATCACCAGAATAGTCACCCGGCTGGCTCCATCCCATGGTTCAGGGGTTGGGGCTCCTGGGATCAGTCCCACGGATTGGGTTGGTGGGACCTGTTCACCCTCTTCAACGGATATCTCACCCGGAACTGGTGTTGGTTGAGCACTTTCCGGTACACCTGGTAAAGAAGTCATTTGCCAGGTTGAGATTAATTTTGCCATCTGAAGATAAGCAAACCTGCCCAGAATGAGTGAAATTACCACGAAAACCCCGATTACGGCTATGCGCATCCAGGGTGTTTTTCGTGTTCTTGGGATTTTTAAATTATTTTCTTCTTCCATAAATAATCAGCTTTCAAAAGTTCTCGCATCCATTAAACTTACCAAATAACCGCAAGATTATAACATGCTCATAGATAGGGTAAAATATGCAGGTTGTTACGGAATCCATGCTTTTCTAACACGAGATATGCACCTTCATAAAGCTTTAATCTACATCATCCGTAAGCCTTTGGGTCAAAAATTGCTGCTCTGGTTATTTGTACATATGAACTTCGCTATTCCTATCCATCGTATCATCGATACACCCGATGTCCTGGCATTTTATCATCCAGAGCCATCTTATGCACTACATATTTTACTGATCCCCAAGCGCCAGATCAGCACTTTCACAGCTCTAACCCCCCAAGATGACCCGCTGCTGTTAGCGTTGANNCAGGATGACCCGCTGCTGTTAGCGTTGATGCATGCAGCACGCACGCTGATACAGCAGTTTAACCTTGAGGAGAGTGAATACCGTATTATCATTAACGGTGGAACGAACCAGGAAGTTCCCATTTTACATGTCCATTTAATATCCGATACACAAGCAGAACGATTGAAAGATTAGCATGTCACTGATCACTACTCAAAATTTAGGCAAATCTTATGACCCGGTTGATATCTTCTCCGGGCTTAATCTGAGCATTCCGCCTAATGCCCGCATCGCGATTGTCGGACCAAATGGAGTTGGCAAAACCACCCTTCTGCGGGTTCTCGCCGGTTTCGAAAATCCATCTCACGGTGAAGTTCACAAGGCAAAAAACCTGACGATCGGTTTCCTTCCTCAGGAATCCGTGTTGGAAAGCGACCTGACCCTGTGGGATGAATGTATGCAGCCGTTTGAATATTTACAGGAAAAGGAACAGGAACTGGTGCAGTTAACCGATGAAATTGCCAATTCTAATCATAATCAAGAGGTTATCGATCGGTACGGTAAACTGGAGGAATGGTTCGAGCACCAGGGTGGATATACGTACCAGACCCGAGTCCGTCAGGTCCTCACCGGTTTGGGATTCAATGAGTACGAATTCCAAATGCCGCTTGCACACCTCTCCGGTGGACAGCGGACTAGGGCTCTGCTTGCCAGACTTCTCCTGGAGAACCCTCAACTGCTGATCCTCGATGAGCCGACCAATCACCTGGATATTTCTGCTGTCGAATGGTTGGAAGGCTATCTGCGTGATTGGGAAGGTGCTGCCCTGATCGTCTCCCACGACCGTTATTTTCTTGATCGAACATGCGACCATATCTGGGAGATGAGCGGCGGCAGGATCGAAATCTACCGGGGAAATTATTCCCACTACCTGGAGCAGCGGCAGGAACGATGGGAATTACGCTCCAAAATTTTCGAAAGCGAAAAGGAAAAGCTGGAGAAAGACCTGCATTACATCAAGCGCAATATCGCTGGACAGAACGTTCTGCAGGCGAAAGGTCGCCTTAAACGCCTGAGCAGAACGATCCAGGCGATTGAACAGGTCGGAATAGAAGCAGTGGTTGGCAAAAAGTGGGGTGAATTGAGCGCCGATGTCGAAACCACCACCAGCGTGATGGGTGTTGAGGAAGCGCAACGCCGTCTCCGTGCGCTGAAAAATCCGATTGTCCGTCCTCACAATATTTCCATCAACCTGGATGCCCGGAAGCGATCGGGGAAACTGGTCTTACGAACGTACGATGTGCTGATCGGGTATCCTGGAACGCCCCTTTTCAGAGCACCGGACATTGTGCTGCATCGGCTGGAATGTGCTGCCCTGATCGGTCCTAACGGTGCAGGGAAATCCACTTTTCTAAAAACCATCCTGGAACAAATCCCGCCGCTGGAAGGTGAAGTCCGTTTAGGTGCCAGCCTGGACGTCGGTTATTTCGCTCAGGCGCATGAAGATCTCGATCCACAGCGCACCCTGGTGCAGGAGATCGATTCAGTAGCCCCGTGGATGCTGGAAGCAGATATCCGCTCGTACCTGGCTCGTTTCCTGTTCCGCGGTGACGAGGTCTACAAGAAGGTCAGTGTCTTATCTGGTGGGGAGCGCGGTCGAATGGCTCTCGCCAAATTAGCCTTGAGTAATTCGAACCTGCTGCTCCTGGACGAGCCCACCAATCACCTGGATATTCCCTCCCAGGAGATCCTGCAGGATGTGATCTCAAATTTCAACGGGACAGTCATTTTAGTCTCACATGATCGTTATTTGATCAATGCCCTGGCAACGCAAATCTGGGAGATCGATAAGAACGAGCAAGAATTAAGTGTTTTCGAGGGGAATTACACCCAGTACCGTGAACAGCGCGAACGTGAGCTGGCAGAAAAGAAAGCTGCCTCAGCTGGATCGAATGGCAATGATCAGCGAGCCGATCGCCGCGCCAGAAACCGTCAGATCGCTGAGGAGCGCCGGAGAACTGCCCGACTGGAACAGGTCGAAGAACGCATCCATGAACTGGAATCCAACCTGGCAGAACTTTCCAGAAAACTCGCGGATCCGGAAATCACACCGCAAGTAGTCAAGAAACTTGGGCAGGAATATGTAAAATTTCAGGACGAATTAGACCTGTTGATGGAAGAATGGGGTGTGCTCCATCGGCAGTAAAAATTCACGCATTGCTACCGGTTATATTTGAGTAACCAGGTTGGTCCTTGAGCTACCCTGAAAAACGACCAACCTGGTCTCATGAAATTCTTGTGAGGCCCAACTATCGGAAATAGATGCGCTGTGCGCCAATATTACCTTCAGCAGCAATAAGATCCTTGCAACAAATCCCGGTTAATAATTCAGACCCGCAGCGAGCCGCGGAATCCTCTACCGGAGTAGAAGGATGGCGCACTGTTATGGAACACGAAGACATGGCCGTAGCGATGATTGCAAAAGATAGCGCCGCCCAGGTCCCGAATATCCTCCGGTGTTTTCACCCAGCTCTCTGTACTGGTATCGAATTCTTCAAGTTCTTGAAGGTCTCGATATTCTTCTTCCGTTAGAATCTCAATCCCCATCGCGTCTGCGAGATCAACCGCGTTACCAGCTGGATGCACACCTTTCTTTTCTCTTTCTTCTTGCGCTTTTCTGTCGTAACAGATCTTTCTGCGACCTTCAGGACTCTGCTTTGAACAATCATAAAAAATGTACTCGTCCGATTTTTTATCATAATCTACAACATCCGGTTCGCCACCGGTGCTTTCCATTGCATGAAGTGACGCTAATTTTTCAGAGTTTGCTTCCAGTTTTGCCTGTATTTTAGACCATTCAAGTCCTTTGTGGCGATGCTTGTTACTCTTAAAACGATCCTGTAATGTTTGCAGCAGTTGTTCACTTTCCTCTGCCGTTACTTCTAAATCAATTATTATTTTTGGAATAGGTTTTCCATTACCTTTTTTTGCCATGAATTGACTCCTTTCTATTTAAACTTATTGCTCCAAATCATTTATTATTATCATCCGGGAATCTGTGAGTTAATCGTATCAAGACAATAGAATGATTTCCAGCTTACAAGCCAAGATATTAAGCAAATTGTTAACTATTCGATGCAAAACGTGACCTCTGCATTATTCCCAGGTGAGCCATTGTGTTTCAGATCAGAATGCACCATGCTCACGCTTGTAATTAGGTAACTTACGAGTACTTTCTAATTTTATACAACCACAAACTTTGTCTCGATCAGGGATTCTCCGTATTGCTTGGGGGATGTTCCGTATTGGTGGGGAGATATTCCTTCTAATGTTACCAACCCAGAAATGATCGTGAGGAATATTACTCGAAATTGTATACCCTGTCTTATCCCCGTAAATTATGAGGTATTTCTATGGACCTGATCCTGCCAATACCGGTTCATCCCCCTGGTACTGCCGCAGCGACGGCCATTTGCGTGCGATCCAAAAAACCGCGATGATTGTGCCGATTCCCCCCGTGATCACTGCAAACGGAGCACCGAAGATCTGTGCTACAATGCCGGCCTCAATCTCCCCCAGCTGAGGACCACCCATGAAAAAAATCTGGTTGACACTGACCATCCTCCCGCGGATGTAATCCGGGGTCTGTAATTGGCGGATCGTATTGCGGATGATCATACTGAGGGTATCTGAGGCTCCCATCATGGCAAGGGCAGCAAAACTGACAGCATAAATCCGTGAGAATCCAAATACCAGCGTCCAAACCCCATAAGAAACCACAGCACCCAACAGGAACAACCCTTGCTTCTTGTATTCTTTGACCTGGGATAAAATGACCGCCGAGCTGGCTGCACCCACAGACTGTGCTGCTGATAGCCATCCATACCCGACCTCCCCCACATTCAGTACATCCCTTGCGAAAATTGGCATCAACGCATTGGCAGATGCAAAGAAAGTGGCGACAAAGTCCAGGATCATGGAGGAAAGGATAATCGGGTGATCGAGGATAAATTCGATCCCCTCCCGAATCGATGTGAGGCTGATCATCGACCGCGACTTCCTTGCCGCAAATGTTTGAGGAATTGGACCCATGGCAATCAACGCCCAGATGATTGCCATGTAGGTGATCGCATTGATAAGATAGACAGATGTCAGACCCAAATAAGCGATCACCAACCCACTCAAGGCTGGACCGGCAATCGATCCCACCGTAAACGCCATGGATGTCAGGCTGAAAGCATTTGGCAGTTCATCTTGGGGTACCAGGTTCGGGACAATGGATTGGCGCGCCGGCACATCGAATGAGGTAGCAATCGCCTGTAAGACACTCAGGGCATAGATATGCCACAATGCGATTTGTCCCTGCCAGGTCAGGTAGCTCAACACCAGTGCCACCAGGATCGAGATGATCTGGGTGACCATCATGATCGTCCGGCGGTTAAGCACATCGGCGATCGCTCCACCAACGAGTGAAAATAATACGATCGGGATGATCCGGNNAATAAGACGATCGGGATGATCCGGGTCAATCCGATGGCACCCAGGGCAATTGGCAGGGCGGTTAATTCCCGGATATGCCACAATAGCGCCCAAAACTGCATCTGCGTACCGGCAACAGAGATCATCAGTCCGAGCCAAAGCAAGCGGAAACCACGTCGGTGAAGTGCAGGGGGAATGTGTAAACGCATTGTTCTTTTATCGTCTTATCAACGAAGAATTATTTTATCTATGAAGGAATAAGTGGATTTTATCAACCAGACTCATCCAGCGGAGCCCGTCTATGTCCCCCAATCTCGCAGGTACAGGAAATCATATCCAATCGTACGATTGCTGAGCTTGGCGATCGGCGGGAGCACCCTTTTAAAATGATAACGCTCCATCCTTTTATACACCTGCTCAACGAATTGACGCTCAAAACCAGCATCGACACAATCTTCCAGGCTGTAACGCCGGTCAACCAATAAGTACAGCAACTGGTCAACCTTCTCATATGTGAATCCGAGCTCATCTTCATCCGTCTGGCCAATCCATAAATCTGCTGAAGGCGGTTTTTCGATAATCGCGGAAGGAATCTCCAGTGCCCTGGACAGCTGACGCACCTGGGTTTTATAGAGATCACCGATCGGGTTGAGTGCGCTGGCTGAGTCTCCAAACAATGTACTGTAACCCAATAGCAGTTCAGTCTTGTTGCCCGTTCCCAGGACCAGTCCATTGAATACAACGGATTGATCATATAGAATGATCATCCGCTGCCGGGCCATCACATTGCCTCTGCGAACATTACTCATATCAGGAAATTTATTAAACAGAGGATCAACCATGTCTGTGATTTCAACTGTCAGTGACTGCATTCCGGTCTGTTCGATCATCAATCCCGCATGTTCCATCGAATCCGGTGAAGATGTCCGGTACGGCATCCGCAAAGCCAATACATTTTCAGCACCAAGGGCGCGGACTGCCAGGTAAGCGCTTAATGCCGAGTCAATCCCCCCGGAAAGCCCAACCACCACCCGGGAGAAACCCGCCCGTTCCACCTCAGTCTTTATAAAACCAGTCAGAATCTTGGTTGCCAGATCAGTATTAATGCGTAGATCGATCATTGTTTCGCCTCCATTATGCGGGAAAGCTCTCTGCGGACAAGGTTAGTGCGCTCATCGCGCAGCAAGGGCAGACGCTTCCTGGTGCGGTGGAGCTGGTTCAGATCGATTTGGGTTAATGTCAGCGCTTCTTCATGATAGGGACCTTTAACCAAAAGATCCCCATCTGGATTGAAGATCGTTGAACCGCCCCAGAAGTTGAGCCCATCTTCGTATCCGACCCGATTTGCATGGACAACAAATGTAGTGAACAGGCTGGCATACGCCTGGTTGATGTGTTCAACCCAGCGCGCCGATTCCAGCTGAGGTTCGGAGTTCAATCCCCTCCCCGGGGATGCTGAGGTGAATAACAAAACCTCAGCCCCATCCAGCCACAACAGGTATGGGGGAGAGGCATGCCAGAAATCCTCACAGATCGCCATGCCCATTCTCCCAAAGCGGGTATCGAATGCCCTTACCTGGTCACCCCAGGCAAAGAACCTTCCTTCGTCGAATAACCCGTATGTGGGCAGATAAACTTTATGGTGAACGTGGAGGACTTCTCCCTGGGAGAGATAAGCGGAGCCGATAAAAAAGCGGTGGCGGTTATCCTCATCCACAAATCCAACCACCATATCCAGAGAACGGCTGGCTTCCAGGAGTACACTGAAAACGGGATCATCCGGAGTTGGTCGGTGAGCGACCATCGTGGCGATGTCCTGCAATGCATACCCGGTCAGGGAAAGTTCTGGAAACACCAATAAATCGGCGCCTTCTCCTTTTGCCATGTTAATATATTCCATGTGTTTGTCTAAATTCGCACCCACATCCCCCAATTTCGTGTTAATTTGAGCAAGCGCCAGGGTTATTTTCATGATGATATCTCTAGATTAAATATTCCTTTGTTTGAGACGAATTGATTTAGCAACGATTGAATAAATCATGATCAGTCCGATCAATATAATAACACTGATCGCCAGGGATGTATCCAGGGATATGGGTTCGGCTTTTCGGTTAGGATCCACCCGAAGATTATTGATGGCTGCTACGATGCTCATCAATCCAATCAATGTAAAACAAAAATATTTTCCCGGACTTTTGCTGATATTCATTTTGAAAACACGATCTAAAAGGATCCACACCAAGAGGGTACCTCCAGCCCCCAGAATTTGGATGGGAACTCTTTCGGCGAAGGAACCCCATTCATCTACAATAGGAATAGCATACCAGGCATCGGAGGTAGGACCATACCATTGCCCTGTCAGGAAAGTCCCTAACCAGAGTGCAATGCTGGTGGTATACCAAAGCGGGACTGTGCGATCAAGCAGTTCAAACCCATTTAACTTCTGGATAGCTGCAATTAAGAATGCTGTCAGGATTCCCCCGACGACAGCACCGAACCAGTCGAATCCTCCTTGAACCGGAGAGAACGCTTGTGAAATATTCGAACGAAAATAGCTCCAGGAAAATAGAACATGGACAACTCGAGCTCCCAGCAAAGTCCCAATCATGCAAAGCATCAGGTGGACGAGCCCAATTTCCTGATCATGGAAATTTAAAACAGACTGCCATAAACCGATCAAGACTCCAATCCCCAAGAGCAAAGAGTAGATGATGACTGGAAAACCGCTGGGTAAATACGTGGTGATCATCGCGTGATGAATCATACCATGTTCAATTGCTTAGCTGTTTTATAAACAGTATAATACTATCAAGGACATAGACTAATTATTTCAACCCAATTCGTCTTAAAAAGGACAACCTCATGAAACCACTCACCATCCAACGCGTACGAAGTCTCGAAGACCGGAAGAAATTCATTTCCCTGCCCTGGAAAGTATATAAAGGTGATCCTTACTGGGTTCCCCCGCTGGTGTCCGAAAGGTTGGATTTTATCGATCCGGAAAAAAATCCGACTTTTCAGCATTCGGATATCGAACTATTTATGGCAATGCGTGGTGAGGAAGTTGTCGGAACAATCGCTGCCCTGATCAATCACCGCCATAATGAATATCAGGGTGAAGAAGTCGGGTTTTTCGGTCTCTTCGAGGTGATCGATGATCCCGAAGCTGCAGAGGCTCTGCTGGAAACCGCGGAAACATGGGTCAGAGAGCGCGGTTTTAGCGTCATCCGCGGACCAGCTAACTTTTCCACCAATGATGAGGTCGGTCTTCTCGTCGATGGTTTTGACGATCAACCACGCATCCTGATGACCTACAATCCCAGGCGATATGTTGATTACATCGAGAAACGCGGCTATTTCAAATCCATGGACTTATGGGCATGGGCAGTCAACACGGATATCTTTGCTGGGGGCAGTAAGTTTCCTAAAAAACTGGTGCGGGTGGTGGAAAAGGTTCGTCAGCGTGAAAACATTCATATCCGAAAGGTGGATATGAAGAACTTCGAAAAAGACCTGGCATACGTAAAAAAACTATATAACTCAGCATGGGCAAAGAACTGGGGCTTTATTCCCATGAACGAAGCGGAAATAGATAAACTTGCGGAAGAACTGAAACCGATCCTCGATCCCGATCTGGTCCTGATTGCGGAGATTGATGGTGAGCCGGTTGGGTTCAGCCTGACACTGCCGGACCTGAACCAACCTCTCAAGAAAGCCTATCCGCACCCGGATTCTCCGGAATGGTGGACGATGGCAAAGATGTTATGGCACTGGAAATTGCGAAGCACAGTGACATGGGCTCGGGTTTTTGCACTGGGAGTTGAACCGGAGCACCGGGCAAAAGGGGTCGATGCCTTGTTCTACTATGACACTGCAGTGGTCGCTCTTAAGAAAGGCATCAAATTTGCAGAAATGAGCTGGATCCTTGAGAATAATGACATGATGAACCGCTCAATTGAACTGATGGGTGCAAAAGTATACAAGACTTATCGGGTGTATGATAAAAACCTTACCTGATTGTAGGCAAAGACAAGTGACTTATGATCAATGATATATTACTCAATCCAAATTTTGCTTATCTATTCCTGACTGCTGGTTTGACCCTGGCAATGTTTGGGCTGGTCACACCAGGAACCGGCGTTTTGGAATTGGGAGCCCTGTTCAGCCTGCTGCTGGCAGGATGGGGTGTCTACAACCTTCCCATTAATTACTGGGCGCTGGTGGTATTATTAATTGGGGTCATCCCCTTCATGCTGGCATTGAGGAAGACCCGGAACAGGATCTATCTGGCAATATCAACTTTATCACTGGTCGTTGGGTCCGCATTCTTCTTCCAGGGTAATACCTGGTATTCACTGGCGATCAACCCGGCGTTAGGAATAGTAACTTCCATTCTGGTCGGTGGGCTTTTCTGGATCGCGGTCAGCAATATCTTGGATGCGGAATTGGCTACACCGTCTCACGACCTGGGTGGTCTGATTGGGATGATCGGCGAAGCGAAAAGCGATATCCATGAAGAAGGATCTGTCCAGGTCCGTGGCGAATTATGGACAGCACGCAGCGACGAATTCATCCCCCAATTCAGTGTCATCCGGGTGGTCGACCGTAAAGGGTTTGTGCTACAAGTTGAACAGGTGGAACCCCCGCCTGATGATATTAAAAATAACATAGAAGCGTAGATGAACTACAGGAGGTAACCATGCTATTTTCTCCACTTGCCCAATTAGTTGAGACGACCGGAATATTGACCTGTTTGATTGGGGGTATTCTGGTTGTTGGGTTTATATTGCTGGCAACCGCCATTCGCATCGTCCCGGAATACCAGCGACTGGTTGTGTTCCGCCTGGGACGCTGCGTCGGTGCCAAAGGACCAGGAGTTGTTTTCCTGATCCCGGTAGTCGACCGGGGTGTCAAAACAGACCTGCGTGAGCAGGTCCGGGAAATTCCACACCAGACGGCGATCACCAGCGACAACGCCGGAATCTCTATCGATTTCATCTGGTACTACAAGATTCTCGATCCCACCGAGAGCGTGCTGCAGGTTGGCAATTTCGAGGCTGCTGCTCAGGGTATGGCAACCACCACACTGCGTGCTGTCATCGGCGGTATTCCACTTGATGATGTACTCGTCGAGCGAGAGCATATCAACAACATGCTCCGTGCCAGGTTAGATGAAGTCACAGAACGCTGGGGTGTAAAAGTGACCAATGTAGAAATCCGGGAGATCATCCCACCGCGCGAGATCCAGGATGCCATGAACCGGCAGATGTCTGCCGAGCGTGACAGGCGTGCCATGGTCACCGAATCGACCGGTAAGAAAGAGGCAGCCATCAATGTCGCCCAGGGTGAAAAGGAGGCCGCCATTTTACGAGCGGAAGGTCAGAAACGCTCCGCCATTCTGGAAGCTGAAGGCTCACGAGAAGCCCAATTACTTACTGCTGAAGGGTATGCATCTGCTCTGGAGAAGATCTATGGTGTTGCCCAGGATATTGACCAGAAGACGATGACCCTGCAGTACTTCGATGCCCTCAAAGATATTGGTGCGAACCCGGCAACCAAATACATCTTCCCGTTGGAATTCACCAGCATGATCAGCGACTTTATCAAAGGTCAGAAAGAATAATTTCATCCGATTAATAATACGCTGCATGGTTTCAGTTATGCCTGCCATGCAGCGTATTTAATTGACCTGAAGATGGTTGCTCAAAGAATTTCAAAAACACAATACCAGATCCGTCCAGCAGAGTGGAAAGATCTGAGTGCATTACGAAAATTGGAGCGTGTTTGTTTTCCCCGCGACCGCTGGCCCATCCTCGACCTGATTGCTGTCCTCTCATTTCCCGGGGTTGTCCGCTACAAAGCGGTTTCGAACGAGAAACTGATCGGATTTGTCGCCGGAGAAACACGCCGTCGCGAGAATGTCGCCTGGATAGCAACGATTGCCGTTCACCCCGATTTCCGCAGACAGGGGATCGCTTCTGCATTGTTGGACATCTGCGAATCTGAACTAAAAACCCCCTCTGTTCGCCTGACGGTCCGGAAAACGAATACCGAGGCTATCCAACTGTACGAACAGCGCGGCTATCATTTGGTGGGTATAATGCGGGAATATTACGGAGACAATGAAGATGGTATTATCTATGAAAAACAATTATTCAGTTAGGCTATAATAAATTTATGTCATTTGACCTCCCAAAGCCCGTGTTGGTTAGAAAACCAAACACCCTGCAACAGGTCGCCAATATTTTATACCAGGAACCCATCGTTGCGGTTGACACTGAAGCCAACAGTCTTTATGCATACCAGGAGCAGGTCTGCCTGATCCAGTTTTCCACCCGAGACAAAGATTACCTGGTCGATCCGTTGGCTATAAACGACTTATCCCCATTAGCCTCTCTTTTTGCCTCCCACAAAACGGAAAAGATTTTTCATGCTGCGGAATATGATCTGATCGTTCTGGATCGTGACTTTGGTTTCGAATTTAATAATCTTTTTGACACGATGCTGGCAGCCCGCATCCTGGGATGGAAGAAGGTCGGATTAGCCAGCATCCTGCAATCCCATTTTGGAATCAAACCCAACAAGCGATATCAGAGGGCGAATTGGGGAAAACGCCCCCTACCAGACGAAATGCTGACTTATGCACAGCTGGACACACATTTCCTGATCCCTTTACGGGAGAAGCTATACCAGGAACTTATGGAAGTGGACCGGTGGGACCTGGCGGAAGAGGATTTCCAACGATCCTGCACTGTCACACAAACTGGAAATGGCAATGGACTGGATAGCTGCTGGTTGACCAACGGCATCCGGGAACTGAACGACGAGCAGCGAGCTGTATTGAAAGAACTTTGCATCTACCGCGACCGGCTGGCGCGCTCTGCAAACCTGCCCTTGTTCAAGATCATCAACACCAAGACACTGGTGGAACTGGCGGAGTATTCACCCACGTCCGTAGAAGAATTAGANNAAGCGCATGTTCGATCGGCACGCCCACCGTCTGGTGAAAGCTATCCGCAAAGGTATCAAAAGTGATCCAGTATCGCTGCCGAAGCGTGAGAGACCCAGTGATGCTTACCTGAATCGAGTCGACAGCCTCAAACGCTGGCGGAAGAATAAAGGGGTAAAAGTTGGTGTAGGATCTGATGTCATCC
>JABAOG010014337.1_pt1 | contig 12481 bp, 11 predicted proteins | sample 7062131 | NCBI WGS metagenome assembly JABAOG01 (sample SAMN14538629, study PRJNA623070) | marine sediment metagenome | biome: marine biome [ENVO:00000428]; feature: marine pelagic biome [ENVO:01000023]; material: deep marine sediment [ENVO:00002113] | place: India: Arabian Sea | collected... | reverse complement strand
CGATCGGAGCTCAGACAGTGGCCGATACAGCTCGCGCTGATTCCGGTGATGGCGCCGTACCTCAAGGGAGCCGACCTCGTGCTGCTCGCGGACTGCACCGCGGTTGCGTACGCGAACCTGCACAAGGATTTCGTCCGCGATCGCGTGATCGCGATGGCGTGCCCCAAGCTCGACGAGCCCGGGCCGTACGTCGAGAAGTTGGCGCAGATGATGAAGGTGAATGATTTGAAGTCGATCGAAGTCGTGATGATGGAAGTTCCCTGCTGCAACGGCCTGGGGGCCATAGCCGAACGGGCGAAGGCGATGTCCGGCAGCGATGTGGAGATCACCAAGAGGATCGTCAGCGTCGAGGGCGATCTGTGGAGCAGTTGATAATGTCATTCATACCATAAGGGAGGTTTTCGATGAGCATGTTCTGTTATCAGTGTGAACAGACGATGAAGGGGACGGGGTGTACGATGCAGGGCGTGTGCGGCAAGGATCCTAAAGTAGCCGCGCTGCAGGATCTGACCGTGTACGGCCTCGAAGGTCTGGCGATGTATGCGCATCGCGCGCGCGCGGGCGGCATGAGCAATCGCGAGATAGACGTCTTCGTCCTCGAGGCGCTCTTCTCCACGGTGACCAACGTCAACTTCGATGCCGAGCGCTTCGAGGGACTCCTGCGCAGGCTCGCTACGATGAAGGATCGCGCCCGCGAACTCTACGAGGAGTCGTGCACGAAAGCGGGGACTGAGCCCGAGGCGCTCGCGGGGCCGGCTGCCTGGACGCCGGCGTCGACGCTCGAGGGTTTGGTGAAACAGGGCGAGGGCGTCGGGATTCCACAGCGCCGCGAGAAGCTCGGCGACGACATCGCCGGACTCCGGGAACTCGTGACCTACGGTTTGAAGGGGATGGCCGCCTATGCGGATCACGCGCACATCCTCGGGCAGGACGACGAGAGCGTGTACGCGTTCTTCATCGAGGCGCTCGACACGCTCGCCGAGGCGAGCCCCAGTGCGGACGACCTCGTGGCGCTCGCGCTCAAATGCGGCGAGGTGAACGTCAAGGTGCTCGAGCTCTTGGACAGGGCCAACGCGGGGACCTACGGGCAACCCGAACCGACGCAGGTGCGCGTGACGCCGGTCAAGGGCAAGGCGATCCTGGTGTCGGGGCACGACCTCAAGGATCTGGCCGAGCTGCTCGAGCAGACTCAGGGGACGGGCATCAACGTCTACACGCACGGCGAGATGCTCCCGTGCCATGCGTATCCGGAGCTCAAAAAATATGAGCACCTCGTCGGAAACTACGGCGGCGCCTGGCAGGACCAGCAGAAGGAGTTCGACGCGTTTCCCGGGCCGATCCTCATGACCACCAACTGCATCCAGCGGCCGCAGAAGTCGTATCAGGATCGCATCTTCACGACGGGGCTGGTCGGCTGGCCGGGCGTCATGCACGTCGGCAAACGCCGTGACGGCAAGACCAAGGACTTTCGGCCGGTCATCGAGGCGGCGCGTTCATCGGAGGGGTTTTCCGAGGACGGCACTGACAAGAAGATCACGGTGGGCTTCGGCCATCATGCCGTGATGGGCGTGGCCGACAAGGTGATCGAGGCCGTGAAGGGGGGCGCGATCAAGCACTTCTTCCTCGTCGGCGGCTGTGACGGAGCGAAGCCGGGCAGGAATTATTATACGGAGTTCGCCGAGAAGGTTCCCGACGACTGCGTGATACTCACGCTCGCGTGCGGCAAGTACCGCTTCAACAAGCTCGACTTCGGCGACATCGGCGGCATCCCGCGCCTGCTCGACATCGGCCAGTGCAACGACGCCTACTCGGCGGTCCAGGTCGCCCTCGCGCTCGCCAAGGCGTTCGACTGCGGCGTCAACGACCTGCCGCTCTCGCTGGTCCTCTCCTGGTACGAGCAGAAGGCGGTCGCCATCCTGCTGACCCTGCTGCACCTCGGCATCAAGAACATCAAGATCGGCCCGAGCCTGCCGGCATTCGTGACGCCGAACGTGCTGAACTTGCTGGTCGAGAAATGGGGCATCAAGCCGATCTCGACGCCGGAGGAGGATCTCCGGGCGATACTGGGTTAGGCCGGTTCAGCCGCAGGTCGGACAGGCGTAATTGCGCGTCAGCGGTACGGTCCGCATGTCCATGGAGAACAGGTCGACGATGAGCATCCGATCGGTCAGGAGCGTTCCGGTTCCGAGGATGTGCTTGATGGCCTCGGCCGCCTGTATCGAGCCGATCGCGCCCGCAACGGCGCCGAGCGTTCCCGATCCGCGGCAGTCCTGTATCATGCCCGCGGGCGGATCCTCCGGAAAGATGCAACGGTAGCACAGCGAGCCCGGCGCGTAGGTGAACGCTTGCCCCTTGAAGCCGACGACGCCCGCGTGCGCATACGGCTTCTGAAGCCGCACGCAGGTATCGTTTATCAGGAACTTCGTGGAAAAGTTGTCGCTGGCGTCGAGGACGAAATCGTAACCCTCTATGAGGGGGGCCGCGTTATCCTCGGTGAGGCGGCTCGTCGTCGCGTTGACCGCGACCTCGGGGTTGAGCGCGCCTAAGGTTTCCCGCGCCGACGCCGTCTTTTCGCGTCCCACGTCCTTCGTCCCGTGGAGGATTTGCCGCTGCAGGTTGCTTAAAGACACGCGATCGTCGTCCACGATGCCGATCGTGCCCACGCCCGCCGCCGCGAGGTACAGCCCGAGCGGCGAGCCGAGCCCGCCGGCCCCGATCAGCAGCACCCGCGCCGCCTTGAGCCGCCGCTGCCCCTCCGGCCCCACCTCCGGCAGGATCAGGTGCCTTGCGTACCGGAGCGTTTCCTCCGGCGAGAGCTCGCGCCCGCCGTCGTGCTCGTGATTCCCCATTCGTCTTCCCGTTGCCCGGGTCGCTGGCCGTCGTCGCGCGGCCGCTCGACCAGCCGGCACCCGCCGCCGGGCCCGCGCCCGGGCCGTTCTAACCGTCCGCCTCGCGCTCCCCGAGCACCGATGCGACCCGCTCGTACAGCGCGCTCAGCGTGAACGGCTTCGTGAGGACCGCATCCGCATAGCGGAGCACCGCCGCCGCCTGGCCCTCGGGGATGCCGCCGGTCACCACCACGACCGGCATCTCGGGCCAGCCGTGCCTGGCCTGCCGGAGCAGCCAGAGCCCGGACCGGCCCGGCATCTCGAGGTTGGTGACGAGGAGGTCGAATGCGCCGTCCCGCAGGCGATCCAGCGCCGGCTCCGCGCCGCTCGCCTCGACGACGTCGACGCCCCGGCGTCGCAGCGTCGTGCCCATCAGGCCGCGCACCGTAGCATCGTCGTCCACGACGAGGATCCGCCAGGTCATGACCACCTCACGGAGGGGGGCCACGGGTCCGTCCCGCCTCTCGCGCCGCAGCGCGGCCCGGACGAGCGAAGGTCGGTCCGGCCGTGCCGGCCGCGCGAGAGGAGCGGCGGCCGACCTCAAGCTACCGCACGCCTCTTGACGGCGTCAACGTCGAGGCGTGCAGTGCGCAGTTTTTTCTTCCTCTCGGAACGATCTTCCGGATCGCTCGTCGTCGGCGCGCGACCGGGCGGTCGCTCGCCGACCGGCGAACGCCTCGCCGGTCCGCGAAATTGGCCCTGCCGCAGGCGATCGTGGTACGACCCGTGCACCACTCGTGGCGCGCACCGGTTCCGGCGCACGCATTCCTCGTGACCCAGGCCCATCGCCTCAGCCGCGATGAAGCAAGTAGAGCGATACTACCGGACGCGAGTCGCTCCGGGCCTCGCCGCGTTGCGCCGGCGCGTGAACGAGGCCGCTCGGAGCGGGCGCGCGCGCCTGGCCCGGCTGCCGCGGCGCGCGAGCCTGGACGGACCGCGCCGACGCGTGAAGCTGGCCGCGTCCCGCCTGCGCGCCGGCCTGAGCGCGTTGCGTCGGCGCTTCGGTCCGGCCGCGCTGCGACGAGCCTTCGCCCTGGCCGTGTTGCGCCCGGGCCTCGCGCTGGCCGCGGCGGGCCGGCGCGTCGCGTCGTGGTTGGAGCGACGCCGCGCCGCCATCGCCGCCGTCGCCCGCTTCGACCGGATCCTGGCCGTCGCGGCCGGCGCCGGCTTCGCGACCGCGCTCCTGAGCGACGCCGACTCGTCGGTGCGGGTCCTCCTCGGCGTGCTCGCGGTGCTGAATCTCGGCGCCGCATGGTCGCTCCGCGGCTCCACCGCCGGACTCGACCGGCTCGGCCGCTGGGCTCGCGGGTTGGCCAGCGGGGCGGCGCCGTCGGGCGCGGCGCCGTCGCTCCCGGGCTCCGCGCCGACGGGACTCGCGTCGCTCGCCGACTCGCTCGGTGCGATCCGGGTGCGCACCGACCGCCTGATCGCGGAGTACGGGCGAGTCGTCCAGGAGGGCGGCCACGAGATCGCGCGGCTGACCGCGACCTCGCAGGAGCTGTCGGCCGCGGGCGAAGAGCTCGCCGCGACGGTGCAGGAGCTGTCTGACGACACCGGGATCAAGGCGGACGCCGTCCAGCGGGCCGCCGAGTCCGGCGAGCTGGTCGCGGCCGCCGCTCGCGAGGTCGCCGTCGGCCTCGCCGAGGCCGCCCGCTCGAACGCCTCGATGCGTGAGGTCGCCGAGGCGCAACAGGCGGCCATGGTCGAGAGCGCCCGCAGCGTCGACGCGTTCACGCGCGACGTACGCTCCGCGGTCGACGGCATGCGCGACCTTGCCGCCGCGGCCGAGCGGACCGCCGGCTTCGTCGGCACGATCCGCTCGATCACGAAGCAGACGAACATCCTGGCGCTGAACGCCGCCATCGAGGCGGCGCGCGCCGGCGAGACCGGCCACGGCTTCACCGTCGTGGCCGACGAGGTCCGGAAGCTGGCCGATCAGGCGGCCGTCGCCGCGACCGAGATCCAGCTCGTCGTCCGCGAATCCAACCGGGCCGCCGACCGGCTCGGCCGGATGCTCGGCGGCTGCTTGCAGACCGGCGAGGTCGTCGCGCTCGGCGTCGGCGAAGCCGCCCAGGGGTTCGAGGCCGTGGTCCAGCAGACACGCTCCTCCGCCGACCACATGTTCGTGGTACAGGCCGGGATGGAGGAGATCGAGCGCCAGATCGACATCAACACCGCGGCGCTCGAGGAGCTGAGCGCGGAGATCACGGAGCTCGCGGCGGCGACGCAGGAGATGAGTGCTACCGCCGAGGAAATGGCCGCCGGCCTCGGCGAGCTCGTGGATGCCACCGAGCAGCTCGGCGGCCTGCTCGGGCCGGCCGCTACGGCCGGCGATTCTGCCGATGACCATTCCTGGAGGCGAACCCATGTGGGAGGTGAAGAACGATCGGGCGAAGCGGACGATCTACGTACGCATGAGCGGGTTCATGCGTGAGGACGAGATGAAGGAGTGGGCCGAGACCTACGTCGCCGCCACCGACAGCTACGGCGGGGGACGACACGTCGTCCTGGCCGACATGCGCGGCCTCAAGCCCGCCGGCGCCGAGGCCGCCGACATCATGGGCAACGCGATCGGCTACGCCCGCGCCCGCGGCGTCGCCTGCTGCGCCCACATCTCGGATTCCACGATCGCCCGCCTCCAGGCGGCCCGCCTGGCCCGCGAGGCCTCCGCCGACGATGACGTGACGACCGACGTCGTCTCCCTCGAAGAGGCCGAACGCGTACTCGAGGAGGCACGTGCACGCATATGAGCGCGGCGGGGGCGACCCCGCCGCCTCGCGGCGCCGTGCGACGATGCAGGCGCAGCCGTCCCACACCCCAACAAGGAGTCAGCATGCGCGAAGCGAAGCTGTTGAAGGCCGTCGTGGCGATCCTCGCCATCGGCGTCGCCACCGCGGCGTGCTCGGATGGCAACGGCGCCACGCCCGATGCGTCCATCGCCGGGCCCGAGCACGGGCCCTCGATGGCCGCCGCTCCCGCCGCGCCGGCGTCCACCGCGGGGATGCTCCGCGGCTTCCGCGGCGTCGTCGACCTCACGCAGACACTCGACGAGAACACGCCGGTGATCGCGCTGCCGCCGCCGTTCGCCAACTCGCCCGGTTACACGCGCGAGGAGATCTCGTTCTTCAACCCGCCGGGTCCGTTCTGGGCGTGGTACTCGTTCAACGTCGGCGAGCACACGGGCACCCACTTCGACGCGCCCTGCCACTGGATCAGCGGCCGTGACAAGGCCTGCCTCGACGACGTGCCCGCGTCCGACCACATCGGGCCGGCCGTCGTCATCGACGTGCGCGACGAGGCCGCGGCCGACCCCGACTACCTCGTGACCGTCGAGGACGCGCTCGACTGGGAGCGCCGCTACGGCCGCATCCCGGCCGGCGCCTGGGTCATCCTCCAGACCGACTGGTCGTCGCGCTACGACGATGCCGCCGCGTATCTCAACGGCGGCCACTGGCCCGGGCCGAGCAAGGAGCTCAGCGAGTTCCTGGTCTTCGAGCGCGACGTCCGCGGCCTCGGCGTCGAGACGGTCGGCACCGACGCCGGCATCGGCGGTACGCTCGACCCGGCGTTCCCCAACCACTTCATCCTGCTGGGCGCCGGCAAGTACGGCCTGACCAGCCTGACCAACGTCGACCAGCTCCCGCCGCGCGGCGCGCTCCTGATCGCCGCGCCGATGAAGCTGCGGGACGGCACGGGCAGCCCCGTTCGCGTGTTCGCCCTGGTGCCGTAGGCGCCCACGCACGACAGGACACGGACGGCGGCCCCGGCGCGAGCCGGGGCCGCCGTCCGTCGTCCGCCGCCACGGCGGCCACAGACTCGCGGACGCCGCCGTGGCCCCGTGCTCCTCTGGGGCTCCGTCAGGAACCGAGCGAGCGACGCCGCGCCGCCCGGCGCTTGCGCGAGAGCGGACGTGTCGCGGCGAGCCCGGCATCAATCCATCGCCGCGCGATCGCCGCGCGCGGCGGAACCCTGCCGGTCCGACTCCTCCCGGTTCACCAGCAGCCGGGCGACGCGCGTCAGCAGCGCATCCATCCGCACCGGCTTGAGCAGCACGGCGTCCGCAGCGCGGTAGTGTTCGAGCTGGTCCCGGTCGGGGTACCACCCGGTGATCAGCACGACGGGGAGCCGATCGGCCCAGCGGCGGCGCACCTCGGCGAGCAGCCACAGTCCGGAGCGACCGGGGAGGCAGACGTCGGTGATGAGGAGGTCGACCGGCTCGGCGACGAGTCTCTCGAGCCCCGCATCGGCGTCTCCGGCGCCGGACGCCCGCAGGCCTCGCCGGCGGAGCTGCGCGCAGATCGCGTCGCGTACCCGCGGATCATCGTCGACGACCAGGACGCTCCCGCTCACCCTCGTCCTCCCGCCTGAGCCGTTCCCACGCCGCGTCCGCTTGCCCGCGGGCCGCCGGCACCGTAATCTTGTCCGTGTTACCACGACAGAAGTAGACAGAGTGGACGGGCCAAGATAGGCCGAAGCCGCGGGCGAGTCAATGCCCGCGAATAGGGGAGAACTGCCCCTCGACCGGGTGCGCGACGTGCTCGCCGAGCGGGTGGATGCGCATTCGCTTCGTCGCGTCGCGCGTGAGGTCGGGATGAGCCCGTCGGGACTCCAGAAGTTCCTGGACGGGGCGACGCCCTACTCGTCCACGCGGCGCAAGCTGGAACGCTGGTACGTGCGCGAGGCCGCGACCTACGGCGGGGAGCCCGGAGTCGAGTCGCTGCTGGCGGCGCTCCACGTGCTCGGCCAGGGTCTGCCGCGCGCGGAGCGCGACCGGGCGCTGGCGGACATCGTGGACCGGCTCGAGGCCGCGTACCGGGCGGCGGGTCGCACGCCGCCGGACTGGCTCGCGGAGCTCCGGGGCGGGCGCGCCCGTCCCTCGCGCGACCCGGCCGCGGCTGCGCCGCCGCCGATCCCCGGGCACCGCACACCGTACAAGGAGGAACCGTGATGTTCCGAGGTGACCACAACCGTGCGCGTGCCGTGCGCTTCGGCCTGCCACTCATTGCCCTGCTCGCCGCCGGGTGTGGCGCGGGGGAAGGCGGTGCGGGGGTGAGCGCGGCCGCGGAGGCGATCGACGACGAGGGCCTGCTGGCCCACATCCGCACGCTCGCCTCGGACGGGTTCGAGGGGCGCGCGCCGGCGACGCCGGGCGAGGACCGCACGGTCGAGTACCTGGCGGAGCAGTTCCGCGCGTTCGGGCTCGAGCCGGGCCATCCCGACGGCGGCTGGACGCAGGAGGTGCCGCTCGTGGGGATCACGACGCGCTCGACCGCGTCGGTCGCGGTCGGCGGCCGGACGCTGCCGCTCACGTTCCCCGAGAACTACGTCGGCGTGACGCGGCGGACGGTCCCGGAGGTCGCGGTCGAAGGCTCGGACGTCGTGTTCGTCGGCTACGGCGTCGTCGCGCCCGAGTACGGCTGGGACGACTACAAGGGCGTGGACGTGGCCGGCAAGACGATCGTCATGCTGGTCAACGATCCCGCGGTCCCCGACCCGGCCGACCCGTCGAAGCTGGACCAGTCGATCTTCCGGGGCGACGCCATGACGTACTACGGCCGCTGGACGTACAAGTACGAGATCGCGACGGAGAAGGGCGCCGCGGCGGCGATCATCGTGCACGAGACCGGGCCGGCCGGCTACCCGTGGGCGGTCGTGACCGGGAGCTGGGGCCGCGAGAACTTCGACATCGCGCGCGACGACGGCAACAGGGGCCGCGTCGCGATCGAGGGCTGGATCACGGCCGACGGCGCGCGCGAGCTGTTCGCCGCCGCCGGCCAGGATTTCGATGCGCTCAAGGAAGCGGCGAAGCGACCGGACTTCCGCCCCGTCGCGCTGGATGCGCGGGCCAGCTTCCGTGCGACGAACACGATCCGCGAGGTCCGCTCGCGCAACGTGGTCGCGAAGCTCGAGGGGGGCGACCCGGAGCGCCGCGACGAGTACGTCGTCTACACCGCGCACTGGGACCACCTCGGCAAGGACGATTCGATCGAGGGCGATGGCATCTACAACGGCGCGCTCGACAACGCGACCGGCACCGCCGGCCTGCTCGAGGTGGCTCGAGCGTTCACCCGCCTCCCCGAGCCGCCGGCCCGCTCGATCCTGTTCCTGGCCGTCACGGCGGAGGAGCAAGGGCTGCTCGGCGCCAAGTACTACGCGCAGAACCCGCTGTACCCGCTCGAGAAGACGCTGGCCGACATCAACATGGACGGGCTCAACCAGTGGGGTCGGACCCGCGACATCGTGGTGGTCGGCTACGGCAACTCCACGCTCGACGATGTGCTGGCCGCGGAGGCCGAGGCGCAGGGCCGCATCCTGGTGCCGGACCCCGAGCCGGAGAAGGGCTTCTTCTACCGGTCGGACCACTTCGAGTTCGCCAAGGAGGGCGTGCCGGCGCTCTACACGGACGCCGGCACGCAGTACGTGGGCAGGCCGGAGGGGTACGGCGAGGCGAAGCGGGCCGAGTACACGGAGAACGACTACCACAAGCCGTNNGCGGTCGACGACCTGCGCCTGCTCTTCGGCGTCGGCCACCGCATCGCGACCGGCGACGCGTGGCCCGAGTGGAAGGAAGGGACGGAGTTCAAGGCCAGGCGTGAGGAGATGCTGGCGGGGGGGACGTAGGCCAGGAACGCGCCCGGGCGCTTGCGGCGGGGAGGGGGGGCGGTGGCGGGGCTGCCGGGCGGAGGGTTCGACCGGGGGAGCCGCGCGGCCGGCAGGGGGTTGCCGGACCCGCCCGCTCTGCCGGGCCGATCGACAAGACCGGCGTCGCGACCGTGTCGCGACGCCGGCCGTCCCATCATCGGTGCGGTGCGTGACTCAGCGCGTCGCGACCTCCGCTTCCTCCGCGCGGTACAGCACCTCGCCGCCCACGATCGTGTAGACGACGCGCGCCGTCGGGATCTCGTCCTCCGGGATCGTCAGGATGTCCTTCGAGAGGACGACGATGTCCGCGAGCTTGCCGGGCGTGATCGAGCCCTTGATGTCCTCCTCGAACGCGGCGTAGGCGTTGCCCAGCGTGTAGCTCCTGAGCGCCTCCTCGCGCGTCATGCGCTGCCCGGGCGTGAAGACCTCGCCGTCGCGGGTCTTGCGGGCGACGGCGGCGTAGAAGCTGGGCAGGGGATCGACGTCCTCGACCGGCGCGTCGGTGCCGTTGCCCACGACCACGCCGGCGTCGAGGAATTCGCGCCAGAGATACGACGTCCGCGCCGCGCGCTCGGCGCCCAGCCGCTTCGGGACCCAGGGCCAGTCCGAGGTGCCGTGGACGGCCTGCATGGCGGCGATCACGCCCAGCTCCCGGAAGCGCGGCACGTCCGCGGGGTCCACGTGCTGCGCGTGCTCGATGCGCCAGCGCAGGTCGGTCCTGTCCGGGTTCGCGGCGAAGACCTTCTCGTAGATGTCGAGCACCTCGCGGTTCCCGCGGTCGCCGATCGCGTGGGTGTTGACCTGGAAGCCGTGCTCGATGGCGATCTCGGCGGTGCGGGCGATGTCCTCGACCCGCTCGAGCACCAGGCCGGCGCTGGACGGCAGGTCGGCGTAGGGCTCGAGCAGCCACGCGCCGTGCGAGCCGAGCGCGCCGTCGATCTGACGCTTGATCGAGCGGACCGTCAGGTGGTGGTTCCCCGCGCCGATGATGCGGTACTGCGGCAGCTTCTCGGCCATGTCCTCGTTCGACTCGCCGCGGACCATCACGTAGAGCCGGACCGGCAGGCTGCCCTCCTCGGCCATGCGCTTCAGGAAGTCGATGGTCGCGAAGCCGGCGCCCGCGTCGTGGAAGCTGGTCACGCCCTTGCGCAGCAGCTCCTGGCTCGCGAGCTCGACCATGCGCCGGGTGCGCGCGGTGGTTTCCTCGGGCGAGCGCCGCGACTCGTTCTCGGAGATCGCGCGGCCGACCAGCCGCTGCGCCGTCTCACGGAGCAGCCCCGTCGGCTCGCCACGCGCGTCGCGTACGATCGTGCCGCCGCGAGGATCCGGGGTGTCGCCGCGGATCCCGGCCAGCTCCAGCGCCCTGGCGTTCGCGAACGCGGCGTGCCCGCTCGCGTGCGTGAGATGGACCGGGTTGTCCGGCGAGACCGCGCTGAGGTCGTCGTGCAGCGGCACGCCGTCGACGTTCGGCTCGGGCACGCGGTCCCACTTCTCCTGGTGCCAGCCGCGGCCGAGGATCCACTCGCCCGGCTGCGCCTCCCCGACCGCCTCGGCGACCATGGCCACGATCTCGTCCCAGCTCCGCGCCGTCGTCAGGTCCAGGATCATCTTCGCCTTGCCGAGGCCCATGAAGTGGCCGTGCCCCTCGATGAAGCCGGGGACCGCGAGCCGGCCGCCGAGGTCGATGACCTCCGTGTTCGGGCCGACGTAGCCGCGGATCTCGCGGGCGGCGCCCACGGCGACGATCGTGTCGCCCGCGACCGCGACCGCCTCCGCCTCGGGGATGTCCGCGTCGACCGTCACGATCCTGCCGTTCGTCAGGACCAGGTCCGCGGGGGGATGGGCCGGTCCCGCGCCGCACCCCCCGGCGACGGGCAGGATCAGCGCGAGGACTGCGGCCGCGGCGCCGGTGGCGCGTGCGGTGCCGCGGCTCGAGATGACGTGCGGTTGGCTGCTCACGGGTCGCTCCTCTCGACTCGGGTGCGAGTGCCTGCGGGTGTGTGGGATGACACCGGGAATCATAAGGGGCCGCGGCGGGCGGGGATAGCCCCGAGCGCCGCGGCCCACGCCGCGCCGACCCCGACCGCCGCCCGCGGCTCCCGCGGCGGCGGCCGTGGCCGCGTCAGGAGCTCGGCGCCTCGCCGATGATCCGCTTGGCCAGCCCGCCGGCCTCGAGCCGGGCGCCGGGCACCACGCCGTTGATCAGTGCCAGCCGGTCCGCGGGGACGGGCCCCGGGTACCGCCGGGCGAACGCGTCGATCGTCAATGCGCGCTCCAGCCGGACGACCTCGATGCGCCAGGGCATCGCCGCGAGTGCCGCCGGTTCGTCCAGCTCGCGGAAGCTGCCGGCGGCCCGGCCGACTTCGGCGCCGTACGCCGACCAGCGCTCGCGCGGCGCGTAGCCGAGGATCCGGTAGACCCGATCGCCGTACGCGATGAAGGCGGCGTCGCCCTGGATCACCTGCCCGTCCTCCGCCGTCGTCGCGAAGGTCAACGTGACCGCCGCCAGACCGTTGATGCGCGTGTCCGCCGGGACGCCGGCGCGTACGCCGTCGCGGGCCGCGAACGCGCGCGCGGCGGCCGCCGGGCTCCGCTCCTCGGACAGCGTGAGCTGCACCACCGCATCCTGCTGCGGGCTCGCCGCGAGTACCGCCTGGCGCTGGTTCGCGGTGCGCCAGCCCTCGGGGAAGCTCAGCCGGAAGCGCAGCTCGGGGTGCAGGAACTCCGCGCCACGGAAGAAGCCCTGCCGCGGGTCATCGCCGTAGACCAGCCCATCGAGCCGCCGGATGTACGCGTCCCGATCGACGACGGCGGAGCCGAAGTCCCGCGGGAGCTGCTCGACCTGCGCCGCGATCCGCTCCGACCGGTTCTCCGGGTTCGGGTGCGTCGACAGCCACTCCGGCGCCCGGCCGCCGCCGCTCGCCTCGCTGACGCGACCCAGCATCTCGAAG
>JABAOG010002245.1_pt1 | contig 12487 bp, 9 predicted proteins | sample 7062131 | NCBI WGS metagenome assembly JABAOG01 (sample SAMN14538629, study PRJNA623070) | marine sediment metagenome | biome: marine biome [ENVO:00000428]; feature: marine pelagic biome [ENVO:01000023]; material: deep marine sediment [ENVO:00002113] | place: India: Arabian Sea | collected... | reverse complement strand
CCGTCGCGCGCGATGTCCTTCTTGGCGATCACGAAATACGGAATGCGCTCGCCGTCGGCGGAGACCGCCTCGTGCTGCTCGACCGCCAGGCCCGAGGCGTCGAAGCGCGCGGGCGCGGCCTTGGCGCGCGCGAGCGCGCCCGTGTCCGTGTCGAGCCGCCACAACGTGTCGGGCTCGATGAAGCTCGTGACGTTGAGGAGCGCCACGTCGGTCTCGCGGTTCGCCGAGACGACGCCGATCGAGCCGTTGTCGGGCAGGTCGAGCGTCTCGTGCGTCCAGGCGGACCCGTCGAAGTCGTAGGCGTAGGCGCCGCCGACCACGTTCTCGTAGACCGTGACGAGCAGCTTCGAGGCGGTGCGCGCAACGCCCTCGAGCGAGCTGCGCGGGCCGGGGGCGTAGACGACCTGCACCTCGGGCAGCGCGCGCGTGCGGCGGAAGGCGTCGAAGTCGAAGGCGAGCAGCGATCCCGACGTGTACGTCCGATCCGATCCGGGCGGCGTCCAGTCCTCCTGGACGGTGAACAGGAGCTGTCCCTTGAACCAGGCCGCGAGGCTCGCCTTCTTGGGCAAGGGCAGCGCCACGGGCGCCTCGCCGCCCGCGCCGGCGTCGGGCAGCCAGTAGGTCACCGACTCGAAGAAGGTCTCGGCGACGACGGCGAGCATGATCACCTCGTCGCCGGCGTCGATGCGCGCGGGCGAGACCGCGACGTGCTCGGGCGCGCCGCGGATCACCTCGACGGCCGCCTCGAGCGGCTCGCCGCGCCGCCAGCGCTTGACGATGAAGGGATAGCCAGACGCGGTCGTCGTCCCCTCTCCCCAGTCGGTGGCCACGAGGAGCGCATCCTCGTCGACCCAGGCGAGGCTCGCCTTGGCCTCGGGCAGCACGAAGCCGTCCGCGACGAAGCTCTTGGTCTTGTGGCTCCACTCGCGGCGCACGGCGGCGTCCTTGCCGCCGTCCGACAAGGTCAGGATGCAGCGCTCGTAGTCCGTCGGCAGGCAGCTCGAGCCTTGGTAGACCCAATTCCGGCCCTCCTCCGCGGCGAGCGCGTCGACATCGAGCAGAAGCTCCCACGCCGGCGCGTCGGAGAGATAGCTCTCGAGCGTGGCGCGGCGCACGATCCCGCGGACGTGGGCCTCGTCCTGCCAGAAGTTGTAGACCATGCCGCCCCGATAGGCGCCGTAGGCCAGCTTGTCCTGGGCGTTGACGATGGCGAGGGCCTCGCGCTCGAGCACGGCGTAGCGCGGATCGGACTGGAGAAGCTCCAGCGTGCGGGCGTTCCAGCCGCGCACGGTCTCGAGCGCACGCTCGCCTTCCACCTCTTCAAGATACATCGGGAAGCTCCTCGGGGACGCGCGCCGCGTCATGTGGGACCGAGGCGGGGGCGGTCAAGGCGGAAGGAGCGACGGGCGCGGCGAACCACGCGTGTCCTTTCTGGCGGGCCAACCTCCGATTGAGCCGCGCGGCGTCTCGGGCGCGGTGTGGCGGAGAGGCCTGGGATGCGCGGCGTCGGCGCGAGCAAGCTCGGACGGGCGGTCGCAGCGGCCGCCGGCGCGGGCGCGTTGCTCGAGGCGGGCGAGCTTCCCCCGATCAGGCGGGGGCGCTTCGCGACGCGCTCGCTCAGTTGGACAGCCACGTCGCCGAAGCTCCGGCGAGCGCGAGGCCCGCGATCAGCAGGTATCGGTGCATGGCTCACCCCACGCCCGGCGCAGGGCCAATGTAGCATCGGGCCTCCTGCTCGTATCGGCCGTCCGGACAAGGCGAGCTCGCCTTCGGGCGAGCGTCGGCCTTCGGCCGCCGGCGGGCGAGACCCCGGGGCGACAGGTCCGCTCTCGGGCCCTTCGGACGGAAGATCCCCGTGCTTCCCCCGGTTCCCCTCTTCTTTCCCTTGCCCGGGCGCGCCATCTGACGCGATAACTCCCTCCCCAAGGGGCGCACACCCATGGCGTTTGGCGCAGAAGCTGCACAATCGGGCTCCATGAAGCTCTTCAAGATGAACGGGCTCGGCAACGCGTTTGCGATCTTCGACGCGCGCGGCCGGGGAGGCCTCGCGCTCACCGAGGAGCAGGCGCGCGCCGTCGCGGACCCGCGCCAGGGCGTGGGCTGCGACCAGGTCATCGCCATCGAGGAGTCCATCCGCGGCGACGCCTTCATGCGGATCTGGAACGCCGACGGGGGCGAGGTCGCGGCCTGCGGCAACGCGGCGCGCTGCGTGGGCTGGCTGCTCCTCAATGAGACAGGCCGTGATCATGTCACCATCGAGACGCTGGCGGGCCGGCTCAAGGCCGAGCGCCGCGGCCACGACACGGTCTCGGTCGACCTGGGCTCGCCGCTGCTCAAGTGGGAGGAGATCCCGCTCGCCGAGAAGATGGACACCCGTCGGCTCGAGCTGAAGATCGGCGCGATCCACGCCCCGGTGCTGCACGCCCCGAGCGCGGTCAACCTGGGCAATCCCCATTGCGTCTTCTTCGTGGAGGACGTGGCCGCGATCGCCATCGAGCGCCTCGGGCCGATGCTCGAGCACCATCCCCTCTTCCCCGAGCGCGCCAACATCGGCTTCGCGGAGGTCCGCAGCCGCGACGTGATCCGCCTGCGGGTCTGGGAGCGCGGGGCGGGGCTCACGCGCGCCTGCGGCACGGGCGCCTGCGCGGCCGTGGTGGCGGCCACCCGGCGCGGCTTGGTGGATCGGTTCGCCGTCGTCAAGCTCGACGGAGGGGATCTGTTCGTGGAATGGCGCGAGAGCGACGACCACGTGCTGATGACCGGCCCCGTGGAGCTCGAGTTCGAAGCCGACATGGACGGGCGGAAGGCGGGGTAAGGCGAGCGACGATCGAACCTCGCCGCCTTCAGCGGGCGGACTGATCAGCGCCGCCAACGGCTCCTTGCCGACCCGTTTCGACGAAAGATTGCGAAGCTCGCAGGCTCACGGCGGTTCAACCAACCCGGTCGCGCCGCCCATCCCGGCAGGGAGCGTCAAGCGCCGCCTCGACCACCGTTGAGGCGCCAGCGAACGACCGTTCCGTCGAGAGCGCTGCTCGCGCAGGACGCCGCGGCCGCTCCCCGGATCGCCGGCATGGTATGGAAGGCGGTTTGTTGACTCTGGCAACAGCCTTCATACTGTCTCGGCGACAGCCTGCGGGGGAGGAAGACATNNGGTATCGGAGCCGTCGCGACGGCGCTCTTTCTCGCGTCCGCAGCGGGCTCCGCGGGGGCCCAGGACGAGGCCCGCACCATCGCCGGCGCGCCCTGCGGCACGGCCGTCGACGCGGCGGTCCTCGATCCCGGCAACGCCACGGATCCGGCCACCGGCCGCGTGTTCTATCTCGAATACCCCTGCGACCTCGCCGACGGCGAGGACGTCACGTTCGTCCTCAACCTCCACGGCGCGGGCTCGTTCGCGGGCTGGCAGCGCCAGTACTTTCCCGCGAGCGACTACGTCGAGGCCTACAACCTCGTGGTCGCCACCCCGACCGCGGCGACGGCCGAGCCGATCCGCCGCTGGGTCGCGGAGGCCGACGACGAGCACCTCCACAACGTCGTCAACCTGGTGGTCGAGGCGTTCGGCGCCGAGAACATCCGCGCGTTCTGGCTCGCCGGGCACTCTCAGGGCGGCGCCACGTCCCACCGGATCGTCTGCGACGACTTCTTCGGCGACAAGGTCGACGGGCTCTTGAGCCTCGCGGGCGGACGGATCGGCATGCGCCCGGAGACGGCCGCCTGCGCGTTCTCCCACATCTTCACGACGGGCGACCAGGACAGCGCCGGGCGGGCGGGCGTTCCCTCGATCTCGCCCGTCGCAGAGACCTTCGGCTGCGGCGCCCGCGTGCGCGCGGCGATCGTCGAGGACGCCGAGCCGGGCAAGGTCCATGATTCCCGTACGGAGGGCCGCCCGGACCGGCCGGGCTGGGGCGGCGAGCCCGCGCCGGGCACGTCGGACGTGTACGTCTTCCCCGGCTGCGCGGACGGCCGCGTCGTCGCGGACGTCGTCCGCCTGAGCAAGGGTCATACGGAGGGCCTCGAGCCGCGGGTCACGGAAGAGCTCGTCCGGCTGCTCGTCTCCGCCTCGGGCGGCAAGCTGGCGGGGAGCTAGAGTCGATCTGATCGCACGGGGCTACGGCTTCCACCCCCGCTTGCGGGGAAGGTGGCTTGGCGGAGCGAAGCCGGAGGGGGTGACGGCCCCCTCGGTCTCACCGCGCTCGACAGCTCGCCCGCGAGCGCGGGAGCAAAGCCGCATGCGCTTCCACGTGATCGCGGCGGAATGACAGAGGCCGGCGGGGGGCTCTCCGCCGGCCTCTTGGTCTGACCGCGCCGCCGCTCAGGCGACGATGCCCGACAGCGCGCCGATCGAGTCCACGTACGTGAGGCCGACCAGCCCGATGAGCGAGAGATAGGCCGCGGCGCCCAACCACCAGGCCGCCCGGCCGCCACGACGCTTCATGCTCATGTCATCCTCCATCACCTTGCGCGCCGGCTGGGGAGTCCCTCGGCTCCATCGCGCCGGGCGCGTGCGCCACGCTGGCGACGCGCAGAAGAAAACCAGCATTTCGCCGGTGCGTCAGGTGGGAACGGACGGCCGGACGTCCCGCCGCGCGGGCGAGATCGCGTGTTGGTCATGGGGCGCGCGCGTCGTAGAACCGGCGGCCAGCGAGCAGCGCCATCGTCCGAGGAGGCCCATGCGCACCATCGACTACTTCGACCGCGGCGCGGAGATCGATCCCGGCCGCGCCGCCATCGTCGACGGCGACCTGGTCTACAGCTTCGCGGAGACCCGGGAGCTCTCCCACCGCATCGCGCGCGCGATGTACGCCGACGGGATCGCGCGGCAGGATCCGATCGCGCTCTACGCCCCCAACCACGGCGGCGTGCTGCTGGTGCTCCTGGGCCTGTGGCGCGCCGGCGCGGTCTGGATCCCGGTCAACACGCGCAACGCCTTCGACGCCAACATGGCCTACATGAACTACGTGCGCACCAAGGCGCTGTTCTATCATTCGATGTATGCGGAGGATGTGGCCCGCATGAAGCGCGAGGTCCCGAGCCTCGTCCTGTTCGTCTGCATCGACCGGCCGCACGACGGCGACCCCTCGCTCGAGGACTGGCTCGCCCAGCACGGCGGGGCGGGCCCGATCGCGGACTGGGGCGACTGCTTCGGGAACCTCGACGACGTGGTCGGCATCTTCCCCACCGGCGGCACCACGGGCCCGGCCAAGGGCGTCAACGTCACCAACCTCGGCTGGGGCACGATGCTCGACATCGTCCAGCGGCACATGAGCCGCGGCCCCGATCCGGTGTGCCTCGTCACCGCGCCGCTGACCCACGCCGCCGGGCCGATCTCGACCGCGACCCTCGGCTTCGGCGCGACCCAGGTGATCATGCCCGGCTTCGACGCCGGCCAGGTGCTCGCCAACATCGAGAAGCACAAGGTCACCCACGTCTATCTGCCGCCGACCGCGCTCTACGGCGTGCTCGATCATCCCACGCTCGGTCAGCACGACTATTCGAGCCTGCAGATCCTGCTGCTCGTCGGCTCGCCGGTCTCGCCCGACCGGTTCCGCCAGGCGGCGGAGGTGTTCGGGCCGTGCCTGTGCCAATGCTACGGCCAGGTGGAGAGCCCGATGATCACCACATGGCTCAGCCCCGAGGACGTGGCCGCCGCGCTCGCCGGCAAGCCGCAGCTGTTCGCGAGCTGCGGGCGGCCCACCTACCCCGTCCGCGTCGGGATCATGGACGACGACGGCAAGCTGCTGCCGCGGGGCGAGGCCGGCGAGATCGTGGTGCGCGGCAAGCTTGTCAGCCGCGACTATTTCGAGAAGCCCGAGGCGACGGCCGAGGCGCACGCCCACGGCTGGCACCACACCGGCGACGTCGGCCGCTTCGACGACGAGGGCTACCTCTACATCGTCGACCGCAAGAAGGACATGATCGTCACCGGCGGCTTCAACGTGTTCTCCGCGGAGGTCGAGAAGGCGGTGATGGAGCTCGAGGAGATCCGGGAGTGCGCCGTGGTCGGAGCGCCGCACGAGAAGTGGGGCGAGGCCGTGACGGCCGTTGTCGTCCTGAACGACGGCGCGAGCATCGCCGAGGACGCCGTGATCGCTCACGCCAAGGCGCGGCTGGGCGGGGTCAAGGCGCCCAAGGCGGTGCACGTCTGGGACGAGCTGCCCAAGACGGGCGCGAACAAGATGGACAAGAAGGCGATCCGGGCGGTGTTCTGGGCGGGCAAGGCGCGCAGCGTGAATTAGGGGCGCATCCGCCCCGCCGCGCGACCGCGTATCAGGGTTTCACCCGATGGACCTATCCTCTGCGGGGTATAGTGCCCCGCGGACGCGGCGCGCGCTCGGCCGTCGCGGGACAAGAGGAGGCGCCTGCGCATGAAGCCCTCGATCCCCACCACGCTTTCCGCCGCGCTGGCCTCGTCGGTGCTCGGCATGGTCGCCTCGGCGCAGGACCAGGGTCTCCCCCGCCAGGACCCGGCGCCGCGCCCCGGGGACCTCATCGAGGACCGGTCCGATCCGCTGATCGAGCCCTCCGCCATCGCGGCCATGAGGGCGATGGGCGAGGCCATGCGCGCGCTCGATCGATTCGAGGTGACCGCCCACACGACGACCGAATCCGTGCTCGAGAACGGCCAGAAGGTGACGCTGCCGTGCGATCTGCTGATCAAGGCGGACCGGCCCAACCGCTTCACGATGGAGGCGCGCGGCGATCACAGAGTGAGGCGATACGTCTACGACGGCGCCGAGCTTACGGTCCATGCGCCCCAGGCCGGCACTTTCTCCCAGGTCGCGGCTTCCGGAACGATCGAACAGATCCTCGATCTCGCCTTCGAGAGATACGGGCTCGAGCTGCCCCTCAAGGAGCTTTTCCATTGGTCGGAGATCGGCAAAGATACGGACGATCTTCAGACGGCGCTGTACATCGGGTCGCCGTCGATCGGCGGACGGCGGTGCGACCACTTCGTCTACAGGGGCCCGGCCGTCGATTGGCAGATCTGGTTGGCCCGCGAAGGGCCGCGCCTGCCGTGCAAGGTCGCCGCCACCAACCGGTACGAGCAGGCCATGCCGCAGTTCACCGCCGATCTCGACTGGCGCACGGACGCGACGTTCGAGCCGGGGACGTTCTCCTTCACGCCGCCCGAGGACGCGCGGGCGATCGCGCTCACACGGCTCGCGGGGGACTGATCGCGCCGCGCTGCGCGCGCCTGCGACCTCACGCCGTCGGCCGGATCGCGAACGCGCGGGGCGCGTCGTCCCGCTCCGACGCCGTCGCCGCGCGCTCGTCGACGCCGGCGACGCGGCTCGAGGACGGCCCGCGGCGACACGCGGCGATCATCTTCTCCACCGCGTCCGGCGGCCCCGCGATCATCGCCTCGACGGCGCCGTCGCGCCGATTGCGCACCCATCCGCCCAGGCCTCGGCGGCGCGCCTCGCCCGCGACGTAGGCGCGGAACCCCACGCCCTGGACGCGACCGCGAATGATCAGGCGCACGGTTCGCGCAAACTCGCCCATGAGGCCATTCTCACCTTCGGCGCGCTCGCGCGCAACGCGGCGCCGCTCGCGGTCCGGCGCGCCGACGGGGGGAAGCGCTGATGGGATCCTGCGGGCGCCGGCCCAACCTGCCCCGCGCGGCGCGCACGCGGCCTCCGCGCCGAGCGCCGAGAGCCCGCCCACGACGCGCTCGCTTGCGATCCGCCTGGCCGCCTCGCTCCTCGGCGCGGCTGCGCCGGCGCAGGACGAGGCGCTTCCTGGCGCGCCGGCCTCCGCCGAGCCCGCCGCCGACGCTCAGGCTCCTAAAGCTCCGCCGGCGCGCCGCCCGCGCCCGCGGGCGGCGCGCCCTCCGCCGCTTCCGCCGCGAGCAGCTCCTCGAGCACCGCGACCATCTCCGGCAGCACGCCCACCACGTCGGACGTGCCGAACGCCACCCAGTCCGCCTCGCCCGTGGCGTAGCCCATCGGCGTGCGGCCTTCGTTGTCCTGCGCACGCAGATCGCCGCCGTGCGCATAGAGCCAGCGCACCACCTCGCCGCGGTTGGTGCGCGAGGCCATGTGCATCGACGAGCGGCCCTCGCGGTCCTTCAGATTCACGTCTGCGCCCGCCGCGAGGAGCATCTCCATGCAGGCGATGATGTGGGCTTGCGTCTTCGACGCCCCGCGCGTCCCGCCCACGGCGGCCGCGGCGAAGATCGGGCTCGCCTTGCGGCCGCTCAGGATCGTCGCGTCCGCGCCGTGCGCGAGCAGCAGGCGCACCATGTCCACGTCGCCGCCGTAGGCCGCGCGGATGAGCGGGGTGGTGTTGACGTGGATGACATGGTCGTCCGCCACGCGGTCGGCGACCAGCGCGCGCTCCGGCGGGATCAGCTTGAGCCGCAGGTTCGGGTCGGCTCCGCGCGCGAGCAGCAAGCGCGCGACGTCGAGACCCGTGGCCTCGTCGAGCACGGGGTATTCGCGTCGGCCCGATTGGGGCATCAGGTTCATGTCGACCGCCGCGTAGAGCGGCGTGCGGCCCCACCAGTCCCAGTGGTTCACCTTCGCGCCCGCCTCGACGAGCACGACCGCCGTGTCGAAGCGGCGATTGAGCAGCGCCATGATCAGCGGCGAGATCCCGTCCGGATCGGTCAGGTCGACATCGGCGCCCGCGGCGATCAGGCGCTCGGCGCACGCCGCGCAGCCCTCGCGCGCCGCATAGAGCAGCGGCGTGAGCCCGGCGGCGTGCATCTCCTTGATGCGGGGCTCGGCGGTGACGTGGCGCTCCCAGTCGCGCGCCGTGGCGCGCGCGTTGACGTCCGCGCCCGCCTCGATCAGCAGGTCGATCATCCCCAGCTGGCCTTGCGCGGCGGCCCACATGAGCGCGGTCTGGCCGCCCCAGGCCTCGCGCGCGTCGGGATCCGCGCCGGCGTCGAGCAGGAGCGTCGCGGCGTCGGTCCGGCCGGTGCGCGCGACCGCCATCAGCGCGGTCTGACCCTCGGCGTTGGGGGACTCCGGGTCGGCGCCGGCCTCGAGCAGGAGCGCGATGACCGCCGCGTCGCCGGCGGCCGCGGCCTCCTGCATCGCAAGCGCGCCGTAGTCGTTGGCCGCGCTCACGTCCGCCCCGGCGGCGATCAGAGCGGCGGCCAGATCGGCGTCGCCGTGGTGGGCGGCCCACAACAGCGGCTCGGAGCCGTCGGCCGACGCCGCGCCCGGATCGGCGCCGTCCGCCAGGAGCGCGAGCGCCGCCGCCGTGTCGTTCCGCCGCGCGGCGTCGACGAGCGTGTCGGCGCTGGCCGCGGTCGCGACGAGGCCGAGCAGGACGGCGACGAGGCCGCCCGCCATCCGAGCGAGGCGCAACGTCGGAGACCTATCCTTGCGCAATCTCGCCTCCCTCACGGGATCGCCGGCAGGCGCGGGTCGCGGCGCAGGTGGGTGCGGTAGCTGCGATGCGCGCGCTCGACGAACTCGTCCGCATCGGTCCACTCGGGATGATAGCCGCCGGTCGGCCGGGCCTCGACCGCCTCCGCCGGGCTCTGCGACGACAGCACGAGCTCGGCGACCCGCATGAACATGTCCGTATACGTCTCGGCTTGCGCGGCGAGGTCGGCCTTGGTCATGACGGGGCCGCTGCCGGGCACGACGACCGTGTCGTCGTCCCCCACCGCGACGAGGACCTCGAGCGCGTCCTCGAGGCCGCCCATGTAGCCGCCGGACGGCCAATGCACCATCGACCAGCCGTCCGAGCGCACCACGTCGCCGGTGACGAGCACGTTCGCGGCGGGGAAGTACGCGTAGAGATCGGAGTCGGTGTGCGCCTGCATCAAGTAGCCCAGCTCGACGGCGCCGTCGCCGAGCGCGACCTCCCCGCCCTCGTCGCCGATCAGCCGCGTCGGCCGGGCGGCCTCCGGCAGGGGCTCGTAAACCTCGCCCGTGGCCAGGTCGGTCGCGCCGTAGGCGAGCCACTGGCCGGCGTTGAAATGGGCCACGATCTCCGCGCCGCGGCCGCCCGCGATCGCGTTCAGCCCGACGTGCTCGGGCCGCCAGTCGGTGGTGACGAGCGTGGCGATCTCGCGCTCGCCGGTCGCGGCCGCCAGCGCCCCCATGAGCGCCTCGGCGTTCGCCGCGCGCCCGCCGTTGATCACGAGGAGGCCGTCTGCGCCCCTGGCGGCGACCACGTTGCCGTCGGGGCCGGCGACGAGGGCCACGCCGTCTGCGAGCTGGATCACGTCGTAGCGCGCGTCGATCCCGGGCGGCCCACCGCACGCCGTCAGCCAGGCGGCGACGCTGGCGAGCGCGGCGCGCCGCCATAGCGGGAGCGCGCGCCTGTCGTCCTCCAGGGTGGATCCCATTTGATCGGCCTTCGCTCGCGACGGTCCCGGCTCGCCCAACTTAGCGCGCCGGCCGCGAGAAGGACATCGGCCGGACGATGACAGACCCGTAAGGTGTCACGCCGCGGGGAAGCCCGGATTGCCCTCGGCGATCAGCGCCTTGCCGGCCTCCGGGCGCCGCTCGCGCGGGGCCCGCGGGTCGCCGGCGAGCGCCAGCTCCCAGCAGCAGTGCAGGCCGTAGACCTCCTCCGCCGACAGCACGCTCGTGGCCTCGCCGAACAACGCGAACGTGACGGAGCCCACGAGCCCGATCCCCGCTTCGGAGTCGTCGTCGGCCTCGCCGTCGTAGCGATACGCGAGGAGCCAGAGCGGCCGCGTGTCTCCGGTCGGCGGCCAATGGAGCGTGCGCGCGTCGAAGATCGAGATCTCGTCCGGCGGACGGCCCATCTCGTTGGGATGCGCCAGCCAGTCGCACATCTCCGCCATCGCCTTGTGGCCCGGATCGCGCGCGGCCTCGGGGACGGCGTCCGCCAGTCCGAGCTCTTCGAGGTAGGTCGCCGCGCGTCTGGCGTAGCGCGGGTCGAGGCAGAGCTCGGCGAGCCGGCGCCGGCCGCCGTCGTCGCCCGAGCGCGCCCGCGCCCACGCCGTCTCGAGCCGCACGAACGGGTCGCGATGCGTCTCGGCGCTCGCCAGGATCGCCTCGCGCGCGGCGTCCGACAGGAACGGCGCGGCGGCCACGATCGAGATCGCGAAGCTCTCCTCGGGATCGTCCTCGCCGAGACGGTCGAGCAGCGCCTGCGTCCCCTCGGGCGTGTCGAAGGGATGCGAGGACAGCCTTCCGTCGATCGCGAGCGCATTCGCGAGGTCGAGGTAGGCGACGCCCGCGAGCCCGGTGGGAAGGGGATCCTTGAGCGCCTCGACCACCTCGAGGACGCTCGAATGCCCGCGCCCGAGCATGCCGAGCACGACGGACCAGAGGTAGCCGTCTCGCAGGTGCGGCGCGCGGGCGGCGCGCACGATGCGCGGCGCGTCCTCCGGCTCGCCGAACGAGGCCAGCACCTTCAGCAGGAAGAGGTGGGCCTCGCGGCGCTGCGAGGCGTCCCAATCATCGCTCGCCCCACCGCTCGTCTCGCCCAAGGCGGCGTCGAGCACGGCTCTGAGCCTCGGCAGCGCGCCGGCGCGAAGGGCCGCGACGCATTCCGCTCCGCCAGCGGACTGGATCAGCGCGACGAGGTCGTGGAGGGCGGGGGACTTGATGCTGCTGGTCGCGTAGAGATCGCCCTTCTCGAGCGCACGGCAGATGGCGGCGACCTCCTCCTCCGTCGTGATCCTGTGGCCGTGGAGCTCCGCGTCGGGAAACGGCCCGCCGGTTTCGATCCAGCGATCCAAGGTCGAGACAAGCTCTTGCGGCGTCACGGCGTCGTCCCCTCTGTTCTGCGGCGCAGATCCCCATCCCCGCCGCGCTGCGTCACTGTCGTCGCGGTGCGTCCCTCACGCGACTCTTGCTTCTCCCGCTCCCCCCTTGCAGGGAGCTGCCGGCAAGCTGAGAGGGATCGCCTCGCGGTGCGCGAGCTTTCGACCGGCGAGACTCACCCCCCCCGCAGCTTGCCGGCAGCTCTCCCGAGGGAGAGCGAGCCAGCCTGCCCCTCACTCCGCCTCGGCGTAGGCCGCGCGGATCGCGCCGGCCATGCGGCCGTCGCCGTCCATCTCGGCGGTGACGGTCTCGACCGCCTCGTCCACGCTCGCGCCCTCGGCCTTCAAAGCCGCGGTGCGGTCGCGGATCGCGGTGAGGTAGGTCCGGTAGCCCTCGATGAAGCCGACATCCCCCAGCGGTCCGTGCGCCGGCGCCAGCGTGGTCGCGCCGAGCGACTCCAGGTGGTCGAGGCTGTCGAGCCATTGGCGGAGGCTCGAGTGCGGGCTGGCGAACGAGGGCGGCCGGCTCATGGCGACGTCGCCCGAGAACAGCACCTCGTCCTCCACGACCAGGATCGCGGTGTCGCCGAGCGTATGGTTCGGCCCCATGGCGATGAGGCGCGCGGTCACGCCGCCGAGGTCGAGCACGTGGGCGTCCTCGAACGTGACGTCGGCCTCCCGGTGCGCCGCGCCCTCGAGGTGCTCCGCGATCACCGGCGAGAAGCCCGAGAAGCGCGCGATGTTCGCCTCGCCCGACTCGGCGATCTCCTGGATCTGGTCGGTCGA
>JABAOG010008811.1_pt1 | contig 12499 bp, 11 predicted proteins | sample 7062131 | NCBI WGS metagenome assembly JABAOG01 (sample SAMN14538629, study PRJNA623070) | marine sediment metagenome | biome: marine biome [ENVO:00000428]; feature: marine pelagic biome [ENVO:01000023]; material: deep marine sediment [ENVO:00002113] | place: India: Arabian Sea | collected... | reverse complement strand
TACTCGATGCACAAGCGCCACACCGTGACCTCCGTGGTCACGGGCAAACCGGTCGCCATGGGCGGCTCCAAGGGCCGCCGTGAGGCCACCGGCCGGGGCGTGAAGATCGTCGTGCGGGAAGCGCTGCGGGAGCTGGGCGTCCCCGTGCACGGAACGACCGTCGCCGTCCAGGGATTCGGCAACGTCGGCTCCGTGGCCGCCCGGCTGATGGAGGAGGAAGGCCTCACGGTGGTCGCGATCAGCGACATGACGGGCGGGGTCTACAACCCGAACGGCATCTACATCGACGAGGCGTTGAAGTGGATCGGCGAGAACCGCTTCCTCGAGGGCTTCCCCCACGGCGAGGCCATCACCAACGAGCAGCTGCTGGAGCTCGAGGTGGACGTGCTGGTCCCGGCGGCGCTGGAGAACGTCATCACGAAACAGAACGCGCCCGCCATCCGGGCCAAGATCATCGCGGAGGGGGCGAACGGACCGACCACGGCGCCCGCGGACGCGATCCTGGAGGAGAACGGCACCTTCGTGATCCCGGACATCCTGGCCAACGCCGGCGGCGTGACCGTCTGCTACTTCGAGTGGGTCCAGAACCGGGAGGGGTACTTCTGGAGCGAGCCCCTCGTCACCAAGCGGCTGCGGGAGGTCATGATCCGCTCCTTCCACGACGTGCTGGACTACTCCCGCGAGCACGAGGTGAACCTGCGCACCGCCGCGTACATGCTGGCGATCGACCGGGTTGCCGCCGTGCACCGCATGCGCGGGATCTACGCGTGACGCCGCCATGAAGATCACGCTGATCGCCGTGGGCCGGCCCTCCGATCTGGTCGCCGACGCCATCCGGGAGTACGAGACCCGGGCCGGTCGTTACTGGAAGCTGGAGACCGTGGCGGTCCCGGCCGAGCGGGCGTCTCGGAACCGACCGGTGAGCGAGGTCCGGGCGGCCGAAGGGGACCGGCTCCGGGGCGCGGTGCCCGAGCACACCGAGCTCGTCGCCATCACCCGCACGGGGAAGCGCTGGGGCTCCCGGCGCCTGGCGAAGTACCTGAACCGGCTGGCCGTCTCCGGGACCCCGGGGGCGACCTTCGTCATCGGCGGCGCCCACGGGCTGGACCGGCAGCTCATCAGGGAGGCGCGGCACCAGGTCTCCCTCTCGGACATGACCCTGCCCCACGACCTGGCGCGGCTCGTCCTCGCGGAGCAGCTCTACCGCGCGGGGACGATCGTCCGGGGCGAGCCGTACCACAAGGGTTGAAGAGGGGCCGGGGCAGGGGACGACCCCGGGACACCGATTCGCAGCACGAGACGGCAACAGGACCGACAACAGACGAGGCGCGGTGTGGNNACGACCGACAACAGACGAGGCGCGGTGTGGCGGTGAATCTGGAGATCCGGGTGCGTCCGGTGGAAGGGAACCCACTGGTCGAGGACTACATCCGCGGCGACCCGACGCTCGCCCCGTTCTTCCCGGGGCACCCCTTCGCCGCGGACGCGTACCGCCGCAAGGCCCGCGACGTGCGCGAGCGGTTCGACGCCGACGCGCTCCGCGAGATGGCCGGGGCGATCCGCCCCATCGGCGATGGGGCCGCGGAGCGCCTCGACCGGATCGCCCGGGGCGACGGCTTCCTGGTCACGACCGGCCAGCAGCCCGGGCTGTTCGGCGGACCGCTCTACACCGTCCACAAGGCCCTGTCCGCCATCGCCCTCGCCCGCCACCTCGAAGCGCTGCTCGAGGCGCCGGTCCTGCCCCTCTTCTGGGTCGCATCGGACGACCACGACTGGGACGAGGCCAACCACACCTACGTCCTGGACACCGCCAACGAGCTGCACCGACTGGTGCTCCGGGGCGACCCCGACGCGCGCCATTCCATGGGACAGCGGCCGCTGGACGGCGCGGCGGGAGACACCTTGGATGAACTGGCAGAACTCCTTCCCCCTTCTGACTTTACACCCGCCATCCTCAAGCGACTTCGAGGTGCGTACGCCGGTCCCACGGTCGCCGCTGGGTTCGCCCGGACCCTCGAGACGCTGCTGCCGGACGCGGCGCTCGGATTCGTCGACGCCCAGGACCCGGTCCTGCGGCGTCTCGGCGCCCCGGTGGTGCGTCGGGAGCTGGAGAGAACGGAGGCGCACGGAGCCGCGCTGCGGCGGCAGACGGCGCGCCTGGAGGAGGCCGGCTATCAGACCCAGGTCCCGGTGCTACCGGGCGCGTCGAACGTGTTCTACGAGGACCCGGAGCAGGGTCGCGAGCGGCTGCTGAGAGAAGGGGACGCGTGGGAGCTGAGAGCGTCGGGCCGGACGCTGGCGGACGGAGAGCTGTGGTCGCTGTTCGACGCGTCCCCCGAGCGATTCTCGGCGAACGTGGTGCTGCGCCCCGTGGTGGAGAGCGCGGTATTCCCGACGCTGGCGTACGTCGGCGGTCCCGGGGAGATCCGGTACCTGGCGCAGACGGGGTGTCTGTTCGAGGCCCACGGCGTGGGCATGCCGCTGGTGTTCCCCCGATTCAGCGTCACGCTGGTGGAAAGCAAGGTCCGCAAGGTGCTGGACAAGTTCTCGATCACGGAGGAGGACCTTCTGGGCCGACCGATCCACGAGGTCGTCTCCGCGGTGGTCCGCGATGATGTTCCGGAAGCCGTGCGGGAGGCGGTGGGCCGGCTGCGCCAGTCGCTGCAGGAGGGCTACCAGGGGGTTTACGACGCGGCCCAGGAAATCGATCCCACGTTGAAGGGACCGATCTTCCATGCCCGCAACGAGGGGTTCAAGGCGATCTCGGACGTGGAGAAGAAGATCCGCCACCACGTAAAGCTGCGGCAGGAGACGGAGCTGGAGCAGATCGAGAAAGCGGCGGCGAACCTGGTCCCGGACGGCAAGCCGCAGGAGCGGGTCCTGAACGTGCATCAGTACCTGGCCCGGTACGGGGACGCGCTGATCCCCGAGATCCTGGAGCGCATGGAGGTGCGGCTGGATGGGGACGGTGCCGGCTGGACGGGCGTGGCCTGTGACTGAGGGAGTTTGCCCGGCGCGAGCGGGCGGCTCTATCATGGCCCCATGATGTGGAGCGTCTTCCTGATCCTCGTCCTCCTGATCCCCCTGACGGCGGTGATCCTCGACTCCCGGCTCGGCCGGGCCCTGGCCCGTCGGATCGAGGGCGGCGTCGAGGACGAGACACGAATCGCCGCGCTGGAGTCGGAGGTGGACCGCCTCGGCCGCCAGCTCGAGCAGCTGCAGGAGCAGACGGAGTTCGTGGCCCGGCTGCTGGAGGAGCGGACGGAGGATCCCCCCGGCACGCTGCCGCCGGGGGACGGGACGGGTGACTGAGGCGGGCGGCGGAGGCCCTGTCGAGGGCCCGGGAGCGGCCGGCCCCGAGGGGGAGCTGACCTCCGGCGACGCGCCCGCGCCCGCACGCGCGAGGAGCTCGTCGGCGCCGCTCGTCGCGGCGGGGATCCTCCTGAGCCGAATCGCGGGCCTGGTCCGGGAAGCGTTCATCGGGAAGTACCTGGGCACCTCGTACGCCGCCGATTCCTTCCGTACGGCGCTGCGGATGCCGAACGTGCTCCAGAATCTCCTCGGGGAAGGGACGCTGAGCGCGTCCTTCATCCCGGTGTACTCGGAGCTGCTGGAGCAGGGCAGGGAGGAGGAAGCGGGACGGGTCGCCGGCGCCATCTTCGCTCTCCTGGTCGCGCTGGCGGGCGGTCTGGCGCTGCTGGGCATCGTGGCGGCGCCGGTGCTGGTCTCCATCTTCACGCCCGGCTTCATGGGCGATCCCCGCTACGACCTGACGGTCCGGCTGATCCGCATCATCTTCCCCATGGCCGGTGTGCTGGTGCTCTCCGCCTGGTCTCTGGGGATCCTGAACAGCCACCGCCGGTTCTTCGTCTCCTATGTCGCGCCGGTGGCCTGGAACGCGGCCATGATCGCGGCCCTCCTGCTGTTCGGCGGACGACGGGGACAGGAGTCGCTGGCGGTGATCCTGGCCTGGGCGGCGCTGCTCGGCGGTGGACTCCAGTTCGCGGTTCAGCTGCCCTGGGTCATCGCCCTGACCCGGTCGCTCCGGGTCCGCTGGGACCTGAAGCGGGAGGGCGTGCGGACCGCGATCCGCAACGCGGGCCCGGCGATCGCCGGGCGGGGCGTGGTCCAGCTGAGCGGGTACGCCGACATCTTCCTGGCGTCCATGCTCGGCGTGGGGGCCGTCGCGACCCTCACCTACGCGCAGCAGCTGTACTTCCTGCCCATCAGCCTCTTCGGGATGTCGGTGGCGGCGGCGGAGCTGCCGGAGCTGTCCCGCCGGCGCGGCGGGGGCCGGGAGGTGCTCCAGGACCGGGTGAACCGGGGGCTGGAGCAGGTGGCCTTCTACGTGATCCCGTCCATGCTCGGGTTCATCGCGGTGGGCGACGTGATCGTGGCCGCCCTCTACGAGCGTGGCGAGTTCACCTCCACGGACACGACGGTCACCTGGATCATCCTCGCCGCCTACAGCGCCGGTCTGGTGGCCTCCACGGGGACCCGTGTGTTCTCCTCGGCGTTCTTCGCCCTTCACGACACGCGGACCCCGGCCCGGATCGCGGCGGTGCGGGTCGCGCTGTCGGCGCTCCTGGGCGTCGTGTTGATGATGCAGTTCGGGGAGGTCGCTTTCGCGGGGGCGGATCTGGGCGTCCTGGCCATCCCCGCCTTCTCGGTGGGACCGTACGGGTTCGGCCTCTTCGATATCGAGCCCATCGGCGGGAAGACACTGGGCCCCGTGGGACTCACCGCCGCCGCGGCGCTGGCGGCGTGGCTGGAGTGGTGGCTGCTCCGGCGCAGTCTCTCACGGGAGCTGGGGCCCGTGCAGCCGGCGGGCGCCGCCGTGGCCCGGATGCTGGCCGCGGCGCTGCCGGCGGCGGCGGCGGGGCGGGCCGTGGCCTGGCTCGCTCCGGAGCTGAACAACGTGCTGGAGGCGGTCCTGGTGGTCGGGGTTTTCGGCGCCATCTACGGGGCGCTGACGCTCCTGCTCGGCGTCGACCACGCCCGGTCGCTGGTCGCGCGGTTGCGGCGGATCGCCGGGGGCGGGTGAGGGCGCCCGGCGCGGGAACGGTGCGGGCCGGCGGGGTAGTAAAGGCCGGGAGCCACCGGGCTGAACCGCAGTGAACGAGACACTCGAGCGCAAGCTGAAGCACCTGCCGACCCGGCCGGGCGTCTACCTGTTCGAGGACGCGGCCGGCGACGTCCTGTACATCGGGAAGGCGAAGTCGCTCCGTTCCCGGGTCCGGGGCCATTTTTCCGGCGATCCGGGCCACTCGGTCAAGCAGCGGGAGATGGTGCGGCGGGCCGTCGACGTGGACACCATCGTCGTGGGGAGCGAAGCGGAAGCGCTGCTCCTCGAGAACAACCTGATCAAGACCCACCAGCCCCGGTTCAACATCCGGCTGAAGGACGACAAGCGCTACCCGTACATCAAGGTCACGCTCCACGAGCCGTTCCCCCGCGTCTACGTGACCCGGCGCGTGGAGAACGACGGGTCACGCTACTTCGGGCCGTATACCGAGGTGGCCGCCATGCGGCAGGCGCTGGAGGTCGTGAAGCGGGCGTACACGGTCCGGAGCTGCCGCTACGACCTGCCGGAGGAGACCCCCAACCGCCCCTGCCTGGACTNNCCCTGCCTCGACTACCACATCGGGCGCTGCCAGGCCCCGTGCGTCGGACTCCAGTCGCAGCACCAGTACCGGGCCATGATCGACGAGATCCTGGCGGTCCTCGGCGGCGACGTGTCCACCGTCCGGGACCGGGTCGCCGGGGAGCTGGAGGCGAGGGTCGAGGCCCTGGACTTCGAGCGGGCCGCCACGCTCCGGGACACCCTCACGGGCCTGGACTCCATCGAGCGGCGGCAGCGGGCACTGGACGTCCGCGGGGGCGATCAGGACGTGGTGGGGATCGCCCGCGATGGCGATCAGGCCAGCGCCGTCCTGCTCCGGATCCGACGGGGACGGCTGCTGGGTCGGGAGGTGGATCACTTCGAGAACCTGGAGTCCGAAGACGAGAGCACGCTGCTGTCGGCCGTGGCCACCCGCTTCTACCTGGGCCGGGGCGAGCACGGGCAGAGCGACCTGCCTAGGGAGGTGCTGCTCCCCGGCGACTTCGAGGACCGGGAGACCCTGGAGGCCCTCCTGACCGAGGTCGCCGAGCGCAGGGTCCGTCTGCACATCCCCCGGCGGGGCGAGAAGCTGAGGCTGGTGGAGCTCGCGGCCCAGAACGCCCGCCACGTGCTGGAGGAGCGCTCTGTCCTGGACGAGTCCGCGCGCGTGCGGGCCGACGACGTGGTCTACGAGCTCCAGGAGGCGCTGGAGCTGAAGGTGGTGCCCCGTCTCATGGTGTGCTTCGACATCTCCCACACCCAGGGGACCGAGGTCGTGGGGAGCGCCGTGGTCTTCGAGAACGCCGGACCCAAGAAGAGCGAGTACCGCAGGTTCCGGGTCCGCGGCGACTGGGGCAACGACGACTACCGGTCCATGGCCGAGGTGGTGGGCCGCTACTTCCGCCGCCGGATCGAGGAGGAGCTGCCGCTGCCGGACCTGGCCGTGATCGACGGCGGCAAGGGCCAGCTCTCGGCCGCCGCGGAAGCGCTGGCCGCCGCCGGCGCCACGGACGTGCAGCTGTGCGCCCTGGCGAAGCGGGAGGAAGAGGTGTACCGCCCCGGCCGCGCCGAGCCGTACCGCCTGCCCCGGACCCACCCCGGCCTTCGCCTCCTCCAGCGGGCACGCAACGAGGCCCACCGGTTCGCCCATGCCTACAACCGCAAGCTGCGGGGGAAGCGGACGCTGTCGAGCGAGCTGGCCGGGATCCCGGGGATCGGACCCAAGCGGCAGCAGGCGCTGCTGAGCCGATTCGGCAGTGTACGGGGCGTCCGGCAGGCCACCGCCGACGACCTGGCCGCCCTGCCGGGGTTCTCCGATACCCTGGCCCGCACGATCCTCGAGCACCTCGGCCCATGAGCCGCGTCCGCACCCGCTTCGCCCCCAGCCCGTCCGGCCGCCTCCACGTGGGGAACGCCCGGATCGCCGTCCTCAACTGGGCCGTGGCCCGACACCACGGCGGCGACTTCGTGCTCCGGGTCGAGGACACCGACCGCTCCCGGACCGTGGAGGGGGCGGAGGCCGGCCTCCTCGAGGACCTCCGCTGGCTGGGGATCGAGCCGGACGAGGGACCCGGCCCCGGGGAGCCCGGCCCCCACGGCCCCTACCGCCAGAGCGATCGCCTGACCCTGTACGCCCGCGCGGCCGCCCGACTCCTCGCGGACGGTCACGCCTACCGGTGCTTCTGTACCCCCGCGGAGCTCGATGCCGCGAGAGAACGGGCCCTGGCCGCCGGCCGAAACCCGCGCTACCCGGGGACGTGCCGCCGGCTCCCCGACGACGAGTCGGGCCGACGGGCGGAGGGCGGCGAGCCCCACGTCCTCCGCCTGCGGATCCCCGAGACCGGCGAGATCGTCGTCGAGGACGTCATCCGGGGGCGCGTCGCCTTCGACACCGCCGACATCGGCGACTTCGTCCTGGTCCGCTCCGACGGCCTCCCCACCTACAACTTCGCCGTCGTGGTGGACGACGCCGCAATGCGGATCAGCCACGTCATCCGGGGCGCCGGGCATCTGTCGAATACCCCCCACCAGCTGCTCGTCTACGACGCCCTCGGCCATTCACCCCCCGTCTTCGCCCACGCCCCGACGGTGCTGGGTGACGACCGGGCAAAGCTCTCCAAGCGCACGGGAGCGGCACCCTTGAGCGCGCTCCGGGCCGAGGGCCTCCATCCGGATGCCGTCGTCAACTACCTGTCGCTGCTCGGCTGGTCCAGCCCATCCGGGGACGAGATCCTGTCCCCGGCCCGGATCGCCGAGGAGATCACCCTCGAGCGCGTCAACGCCGCCGACGTGGTCTTCGACCCGGTCAAGATGCGGTGGCTCTCGGCGCGCCACATCGAGGCCATGCCGCTGGACCGGCTGATCGAGGCGACCCGTCCGTTCGTCGAACGGTCGGCGTACGCGCCGCTCCTCCGGCCGCAGCCGGACCGGGGCCCGGCGCCGTACGCCCGGGCGCTGGGCGCCGTCCGGAGCCGCCTCTCCACGTTCGCCGAGGTCACGGACCACCTGGCGTCGTTCCTGGCCCTGGAGCGGGTGCCGGCGGCGCTCCGGAAGGGAGTGCCGCCGGAATGGACGGAGGTCCTCGAGGCGGTCCGGTCGAGCCTGGCGGGGCTGGAGCGGTGGGACGCGGAGTCGATCCAGGCGGCGCTCCGGGCGGCGAGCGAGGCTACCGGCGCGCGTGGACGAGACCTGTATGTGCCGATCCGCCAGGCGCTTACGGGCGACGAGCACGGTCCGCCCCTGCCGGTCGTGATGGAGGTGCAGGGGAGGCGAGCGGTGTCGGGCCAGCTGGGCCGCGTGCTGGAGCACGCCCGGGCCGTTTGACCCCGAAACCGGCCGCACCATACATTTCGACGCTTATGCCCACCGGTGAAAACGACGCGTGCGAGCGCTGATCATCGACCCGTTCGCGGGGATCAGCGGCGACATGCTCCTGGGCGGCCTGGTCGATCTGGGGCTTCCGGGGGAATGGCTTCGCGATTTCGTGGCTGCGACGGGACTCCCGGGACGGGTGGAGATCGAGCGGGTGGACCGGAGCGGGATCGCCTGCACCCGGGTCCGGCTGGATCTTCCGGAGGAGCCGGCGCATCGGCACCTCCCGGATGTGCTGGAGGTGATCGCCGGGAGCGGCGCGGAGGCGAGGGTGCGGCAGACGGCGGCCGCGGTCTTCCGGCGGCTGGCCGAGGCCGAGGCGGCGGTCCACGGCGTGGCGGTGGAGGAGATCCACTTCCACGAGGTGGGGGCGCTGGACTCGATCCTGGACGTGCTGTGCGGGACCGCGGCAGTGTACGAGCTGGGACTGGAGCGCTGCTACACGCGGCCGGTCGCCGTGGGCACGGGGACGGTGGCGATGGAGCACGGGAGCTATCCGTTGCCGTCGCCGGCGACGGCGCGGCTGCTGGAGGGCATGCGAGTGAGGGAAACGGGATACCCCGAAGAGTGTACGACACCCACGGGCGCCGCTCTCCTCGCCGAGCTCACGAACGGAACCCCGGTGCCCGCTGAAGTGATATACGGGCGCAGCGGGTTCGGGGCCGGGACGCGGGACCCGCAGGGGCGGCCGAACTGTCTGCGCCTCCTGGAGTGCCGGGTGACGGAGCCGGGCGTCGGGGTGTACGCGGTCCAGGCGGACATCGACGACCTGGCGCCCGAGTACGTCGCGGCGGCCCGGGACGCGCTGATGGACGTGGGCGCGCTGGACGCGACACTGACGCGGATCGACATGAAGAAGGGACGACCCGGCGTCCGCCTGGAAGCGCTGGCCGAAGAGCCGACGCTCACGGCGGTACTGGACGCGTTCTTCGCGGGCACCCGGACCATCGGTGTCCGCTACTGGCGCGTCGACCGAGCCGTGCTGGAACGGACCGAGAACATGATCGAATGGCGGGGACACACCATCCGGTTCAAGGAGGTGCGGCTGCCCGACGGGCGGGTGCGCCGGAAGCCGGAATACGAGGATGTCGTCGTCGCGGCCCGAGCGGAGGGGCTCGCGCCTCACGAGCTGAGGGCCGAGCTGGAGGCAACCCGGGGTCACGAGACTCCGGATCGTTGACCGGGAGAGGGAAGATCCAATGTCAGAGGGAGGAAATCGAATGAATCGCGGCAGAGGGCTCGTCCTTGCGCTCGCGGCGGCCGTGGTGACGGCGTGCGCGAGCGGGGGCGGCGCCGGCGCCGGGGCGCCGGACGCGGAAACGGGGAACCGTCCGCGGGACAACTCGCACACGAACTCGGCGGGCGTGCACCTGATGCAGGCCGGCCTGAGCGAGGGGCAGGAGGCGGATGCCCACTTCCAGGCGGCGATGCAGGACGCCATGAACGCCATCCAGGAGGACTCGACCAACCCGAAGGCGTATCTGGTCGCCGGCCAGGCGGCCATCGGGCTCCAGGAGTGGCTGCGAGCGGACAGCCTGTTCGACGAGGCCGAGGAGCTGTATCCCCCGTACACCGAGCAGATGGAGTCGGAGCGGGAGCAGGGCTGGGTGAACGCCTACAACCTCGGGGCCGAGGCGCTGAACGCCGGTGACATGGAAGCCGCGCGGCGACACTTCGAGGGTGCGGACGCCCTCTACCAGAACCGGCCGGAGGCGCGACTGGCGCTCGGGTCGCTCTACATGCGGCAGGGCGATACCCAGAAGGCCGCCGATGCCTACCGTGGCGCGCTGGAGATCCTGTCGGGCCCGCCGCCGGAGGGACTCGCCGAGGAGCAGGTCGACGGCTGGAAGCGGGATCGGCAGGTCGCGGCGTTCAACGCGGCGCAGCTGACGGCCCAGACGGGCGACTACGCCGAGGCGGCGGCGATCCTGGAGGGTTTCCTGGCCGACAACGCGGGCCAGCTGGATGCCAGCACGGAGCTCCAGGGCAAGACGGCGCTGGCCGGCTTCCTCGCGCAGGCGGGCGAGGCCGAAGAGGCCGAGGCCATGTACGAGGAGATCCTGGGCCGGACGGACCTGACGAGCAACGAGTACTTCCAGGTCGGCATCGGCTTCTTCAACACCGAGGACTACGCCCGGGCGGCGGAGGCGTTCGCCAGGGCGGCGGAGCTGAACCCGTACTCCCGGGACGCGCTCCTGAACCTGGTCCAGTCCCTCTACTCGCATGCCATGGAGCTGGAGGAGACCGAGGAGACCCAGGAGCGGGACCAGGAGCTCCAGTCCATCTACGACGAGATCCTGGAAGCGGCGGAGCAGGTCCGGGCCTTCGACCCGCTGAACCGCAACCTGCTGAGCTTCATGCTCCGCTCGCTGCGGGCCAAGGCGGAGCTCTCCGATGAGGGGACGGCGGCGGCGCTGACGCGCCGGACCCAGGAGCTCTTCCGGGAATACCAGCAGCAGCCGTACGAGGTGACGAACATCTCGATGTCGCTGCGGGGCGAGAACCAGGCCGAGATCTCGGGCGCGCTGGCGAACCTCAGCGGCACCGCCGNNCGGGGGAGGGAGAGACCGCGGACTTCTCGGCGGTCGTCGATCTCTCCAGCGGCGAGTTCGCCGGCTGGCGATACGAGCCGCTCAACTAGGCCGGGGAGCCACGCGTTCATCCGGTGCAGAGGGCGCCGGCCTCCGGGCCGGCGCCCTTTCTCTTTTCCACCCGATGGTGGCGTACGCTTCTTGCACCGCAGGCGGGGAAACTCCATGGAGGGATCGCACCCATGAAGCCATGCCCGGAATGCGGCACGGTGGTGGACGAAGGGCACGCCGTGTGTCCCAGCTGCGGCCACGACCTGCGGGACCGGACCCGCGAGTGTGACCACTGCGGCGAGACGATCGCCGCCGAGGCCGACGCCTGCCCCGCGTGCGGCCACCTGGCCACCCCGGTCCGCTGCGAACGCCACCCCGAGCGGGAGGCCCACGGACAGTGTGCCCTCTGCGGGACGCCCGTGTGCGACGAATGCGATACCGGCACCCGCCACTATCACCGGTGCCGGGAGCACGCCGACGTGACCATCATCGAGGGATGGGCGGAGGTACTCTCGGTGACCGACGACGTCCAGGCTCGCCTCATCGAGGAGAACCTGCGGGCCGACAGGATCGACGCCCGGATCCTCTCCACGAAGGACCATTTCGCCATGCCGGTGGATCCCGGGTACCTGGCGCGGGTCCGGGTCCTGGTCCCGACCTATGCGTACCCGGAGGCCGAGCGCGTGATCGCCGGGCACCGGGATGCCGCCGGCGAAGTCAGCTTCGGCTGCCCGAACTGTGGAGAGCCCTACGCCGAGGGCGAGCGGGTCTGCTCCGAGTGCGGAGAGGCGCTGGTCTGAAGCGCCCCGGGCCGGCGCCGGGACGCTACCGGGCCGGAGGAAACCCGGCGCGTCGCCCGGGGTACCCGTTGTCAGTCGGTTGAGAAGGGCCGACGCCGTCGATATCTTTCAGGGTTGCAGTTACGCTCGCTGAGTGCATGAGGGCGGTCCCCGGGCCGCCCTTCGTCGTGAAGGAAGCCATGGTCCGTATCGCCGAAATCCTGCCGGACAGCATCGCCGAGGAGCTCCGACTCCGCATCGGCAGCCGGATCGTCCGGATCAACGGCGATCCGGTGCGGGACACCATCGATTTCCGGTTCCTGGAGGCGGACGGCCGTCTCGAGGTGGAGATCCAGGACCCGTCGGGCGCGGGCGTGGTGTACGAGATCGAGAAGCCGGCCGGCGAGGGGCTCGGGGTGGTGCCGGCCCCGGACGCGGTCCGGGAGTGCGCCAACGAGTGCGTCTTCTGCTTCATCGACGGGAACCCGCCGGACGTGCGGCGGTCGCTGTGGCTGCGGGACGACGACTTCCGGCTGTCGTTCACCTACGGCAGCTACGTGACGCTGACGAACCTGGGCCCGCGCGGGTTCCAGCGGCTGATCGAGCAGAAGCTGTCGCCGCTGTACGTGAGCGTGCACGCCACGGAGCCGGAGGTCCGGATGCGG
>JABAOG010014918.1_pt1 | contig 12503 bp, 12 predicted proteins | sample 7062131 | NCBI WGS metagenome assembly JABAOG01 (sample SAMN14538629, study PRJNA623070) | marine sediment metagenome | biome: marine biome [ENVO:00000428]; feature: marine pelagic biome [ENVO:01000023]; material: deep marine sediment [ENVO:00002113] | place: India: Arabian Sea | collected... | reverse complement strand
CGACTGGGACGCGCGCGCCGACAGCGAGGGGCGCTTCTTCATCGACATCCTGCGCGCACGGGGCAAGGAGTCCGTGCTCGACGTGGCCACAGGAACGGGCTTCCACTCGGTGCGGCTGCTCGAGGCGGGCTTCGACGTGACGAGCGCCGACGGCTCCGCGGAGATGCTCGCCAAGGCGTTCGAGAACGCCAAGGCCCGCGGCCAGATCCTCAAGACCGTGCAGGCCGACTGGCGCTGGCTCAACCGCGACATCCAGGGCAAGTTCGACGCCGTCATCTGCCTCGGCAACTCCTTCACCCATCTCTTCGACGAGATGGACCGCCGCCGCGCGCTCGCGGAGTTCTACGCCGCGCTGAAGCACGACGGCATCCTGATCATCGATCAGCGCAACTACGACGTGATCCTCGACGACGGGTTCCGCTCCAAGCACAAGTACTACTACTGCGGCGACGACGTCACCGCCGAGCCCGAGCACGTCGACGAGGGGCTCGCGCGCTTCCGCTACACGTTCCCCGACGGCTCCGAGTACCGGCTCAACATGTTTCCGCTGCGCAAGAGCTACACGCGTCGGCTCATCCTCGAGGCGGGCTTCGCCCGCGTGCGCACCTACGGGGACTTCCAGGAGGAGTTCGAGGACTCCGAGCCGGATTTCTTCATCCACGTCGCACGGAAGAGCCTCGATGTCTGAGGCCGCGCCTCGCGACGTCCGCGTCGCCGAAGACTATTACGACAGCGATGACGCCGACCGCTTCTACCAGGCGATCTGGGGCGGCGAGGACATCCACATCGGCCTCTACCGGGCCGACGACGAGCCCATCGTCGACGCCAGCCGCCGCACGGTCGCGCACATGGCCGGCAAGCTCGGACCCTTGCCCGCGGGCGCGCGCGTCCTCGACCTGGGCGCGGGCTATGGCGGGGCGGCGCGCTGGCTGGCGCGCGAGAAGGGCTGGTCGGTGACCTGCGTCAACATCTCCGAGACCCAGAACGCCACCAATCGCGCCAAGACCGCCGAGGCGGGGCTCGCCGACAGGATCACCGTGCTGCACGGCTCGTTCGACGACCCGCCGGTGGAGCAGGGGGCCTTCGACGTGGTCTGGTCGCAGGATTCCTTCCTGCACGGCGCCGACCGCGCGAAGATCATCCGGGCGGCGGCGGACGCCCTGATGCCCGGCGGCCAGCTCATCTTCACCGATCCGATGCAGGCCGACGACGCGCCGGCCGACGCGCTCGCGCCGATCCTGGCGCGCATCCACCTGCCGAGCCTCGGCTCGGTCGCCGCCTACCGCGAGGCGGCCGCGGCGGCGGGGCTCGAGGAGGTGGGCGTCGAGGAGATGCCCGAGCAGCTGGGCCGGCACTACGCGCGGGTGCGCCAGGAGCTCGAGCGAGCGCGCGCCTCGCTCGGCGACCGGATCTCGGCGGACTACGCGGATCGGATGATCGCGGGCCTCGGCCACTGGGTGGACGGTGCGCGCCAGGGCTGGCTGGACTGGGGCGTGCTGCATTTTCGCAAGCCGGAATAGGACCTGGAGTCAGCGGGCGCGGCGACGAGGGACCTCGGCGTGCGCCGAGGCGCGCCTGGGCCCTCGGCTCGCAACGGGCTGCTCAGAACAGCGGCTCGACGACGGCGAAGATCACGATCGGGATCGCCAGCACGGCGGGGACTTCGTTGAGAATCCGCCAGAACCGCTCGGTGCGCGGCCGCTCGCCGCGCTCGAACTTCTTGCGGGCGCTCGAGTAGTACCCGTGCACCGCCGACATGGTCACCACGAGGGCGAGCTTGGCGTGCATCCAGCTCTGCGACAGCAGGGCCGGGTTGGCGATCAGCATCAGGATCCCCAACGCCCACGCGGCGAGCATCGCCGGGTTGGTGATCCCACGCAGCAGGCGGCGCTCCTGGACCTTCAGGGTCTCGTCGAGCTCGCCGCCCGGCGCCGCCTTCATGTGGTAAACGTAGAGCCGCGGCAGATAGAGCATCCCCGCCATCCAGGCGATGACGGAGAGGATGTGGAGGGCGCGCAGCCAGGAATACACGTTCGCGCTATAAAATAGCGCGAATAGCTGTTCGCTCATCAAGCCCTCCCGTCCGACCCGACGGCGGGGTTCTGACATACTTCCGAGGCCGCGACGACCTCTTGTCGGCCCGAGTCGCGAGAATGAGCGGGCGGTGCGGCGCGCGAGCCGCGGCGAGGTCGTTCGCCGCTTCGCGGCTCAGGACGGCGGGGGGATCGGGCACGCCCCGCAGGCGGCGGGACAGATACGCCGGCCGCCCGGCGGCTTGAGCCCGGCGCCGCCCTCCAGCGCGCCGAGCGCCAAGTCCCGCAAGGCCGTTATGAACAGCTCGTCCACACCCAGCGCCGGCGCGCGGAGGTAGCCTGCTGCGCCCGCGTCGCGCGCGAGGGCGGCGTACTCCTCGTCGAGCTCGACCAGCGTCTCGATGTGCTCGGAGACGAAGGCGATCGGACAGACGAGCGCCGTGCGCCGGTCCGCGCCGGCGCGCCGGACCTCGTCCTCTGTCGATGGTCCGATCCATTCGAGCGGCCCGACTCGGCTCTGGTAGCAGATGACCTGATCCCCCAGCTCCCTCGGCAGCGCGGCCGCCACGGCTTCGACGGTCCGCTCGACCTGCCATTGGTAGGGATCCCCGCGCGCGACCGTGCGCTTGGGCAACCCGTGCGCAGAGAACAGCACCCGGACATCCCCAGGCGCGCCGGCGTCCCGCCAGGTCCGCGCGATCAGGCCGGCATGTGCGCGGATGAAATCCCCGGCCTGAGGATAACAGCACAAGGCGCGCGCCGGGATGTCCGGCGCGGCCCTGCGCCAAGCGGCGAGAGACGAGCCCGTCGTAGCTGTGGAGAACTGGGGATAGAGCGGCAGCAGCACCGTCTCGTCCGCGCTCCATGCGCGCACCTCGGCCGCCGCGTCCTCCACGTACGGTCCCCAGTAACGCATGCCGACGGCCACGCGCCACTCGAGCTCCGGGCGCGCGGCTGCGAGCGCTTCCTCGAGCGCCGCGGCCTGCTGGCGCGTCTCTGAGAGCAGGGGGGAGCCCCCGCCCATCAGGGCGTAGTTGGCGCGCGCCGATTTCGCGCGTGTCGTCGAGATCAGCCAGGCGAGCGCCTCGCGGACCGGGGTTGGCGCGCCGATGATGGCGGGGTCGCGGAACAGATTGCGCAGAAACGGGCGCACGTCCGCCGGGCCGTCCGGTCCCCCGAGGTTGAAAAGCACCACGGCGATCCGCCGGCGCGTTCCTCGTGCATGGGCGTCGCTCATCGCGTTCCCGTCACGAGGCCGACCAGGCGCGCCACGTTCTCGACGGGCGTGTCCGGGGTGATCCCATGGCCCAGATTGAACACGTAAGGCCGGCTCGCCGTCACGTCGATCAGCCGCTCGACCTCCGTCTCGAACGCCGGGCCCCCCGCCGCGAGGAGAGCCGGATCATAGCCGCCCTGCACCGGAAAGCCGGGCGGAAGCAGATGAAGGAACGCCGGGCTCGCGTTGGTCATGTCGAGCGCCAGCGCGTCCACGCCGGTCTCGACGGCGTAGCGCGCCGCCAGATTGCCTGCCCCGCGCGGGAAGCCGATCACCGGCTGCTCGACGCCCGCCTCGCGCAGGAGCGCGACGATCCGCGCCGTCGGCTCGATGACCACGCGCTCGAACAGCGGCTCGGGCAGCGCCTCGGACCACGAATCGAACAACTTGAGCGCATCCGCGCCGGCGCGCGCTTGAGCCGTCAGATAGCTCGCCGTCGCCTCGACGAGACCGTCGAGGAGCGCCGCGAGCGTCTCGGGCTCGCGCCACGCCAAGGTCCTCGCGCGCCAACGGTCGGGGTCCTTGCCCCCGCCGATCATGTACGTCGCCACCGTCCAGGGCCCCCCAGCGAAGCCGATGAGCGCCTTGTCGTCCGGCAGGTCCTCTCGCACGCGAGAGATCGTCTCGCACACCGGCGCCAGTCCTGCGGCTACGGCGCCCCAATCCAAGCCGTCGATCTTGACCCGCGTGTCCTGCGCGTCCATGCGCGGGCCTTCGCCCACCGCGAAGCGCACGCCGGCGCCCGCGGCGTACGGGATGAGCAGGATGTCGGCGAAGACGATCGCCGCATCGAGCGGAAAGCGGCGCAGGGGCTGAAGCGTCGCCTCGGCAGCCAAATCGGGCCTCAGGCAGAAGTCGATGAAGTCGCGCGCCTGCGCCCGCAGCTCGCGATACTCCGGCAGATAGCGGCCCGCCTGCCGCATCAGCCACGTCGGCGGCGGGTCCTGACGCGCTCCCGACAACGCTCCGATCAGCTTCATAGATCGAGTCTCATCTTCGATGGGCCCGGATCGTCCCTCAAACTGATCATCGAATTGCATATCTTTGAGAGAATGTGACTCTTGTAGATGGGATTGCGGGCAAAAGGCATCATGCGACTGCATCGTCCCGCGACGATGCGCAGACCGTCCCGCGCAGCGCGCATGCGCAAGGCGAGGGGAGAACATGTGGAGCACGTCGGATCGGGCAACCGGCGTGGTATCTTGCCCGTTCCGAAGGTCGCCTTTTCGGCGCGTTCGTCCCAGCGTTGGGGACGGCTCCGCATCGACAGGCCGGCGTGTGGGCGACGCAGGGGAAGACGCACGGGGCGTTATGGGCGCCGAGCGCGTCGGCTCGGCCGGTGAGAGGAGAGACGAGGATGGGCGCGGCGATTGCCCACAGGCCGCCAACAGATTGCTCGCGAAGCCCCAGATGACGCAGCCCGCCAATCGCCTCGCTCTTTACTTCCACATTCACCTCGTCTCGGACTCCACCGGCGAGACGCTCGTGAACGTGATGAAGGCCTCGATCGCCCAGTTCGACAACGTCATCCCGATCGAGCACCTCTATGCGCTCGTGCGATCGGAGCGGCAGCTCGAGCGCGTGCTGAGGTCCATCGCCGACGCACCGGGGATGGTGATCTTCACCATCATCGACGAGAAGGTGCGTCGGAAGCTCGAGCAGCGCTGCGCCGAGCTCAACATTCCCTGCATCGCGATCCTCGATCCCTTGCTCGCCGCGATGAGCCGGTCGCTCGGCGCGCCGATGATGCTCAAGACCGGCGCCCAGCATCACCTCGACGCGGACTACTACCGGCGGATCGACGCGCTCAACTACGCCATGACGCATGACGACGGTCAGCAGATGGAGGATCTCAACTCCGCCGAGGTCGTTCTCGTGGGTGTGTCGCGCACCTCGAAGACGCCCACGACGATCTATCTCGCGCATCGGGGNNTCTCAACTCCGCCGAGGTCGTCCTCGTGGGCGTGTCGCGAACCTCCAAGACCCCGACGACGATCTACCTCGCCCACCGGGGCGTGAAGGCGGCGAACGTGCCGATCATCGCCGGGCAAGACCTGCCGGACGTGTTCTCGACTTTGGACCGGCCGCTGGTCGTCGGGCTGACCGCCGCGCCGGACCGGCTGATCCAGATCCGGCGCAATCGCCTGTTGAGCTTCAACGAGACGCGGCCGAGCTCCTACGTGGACGAGGATTCCGTGCGGGAGGAGGTGGTCGCGGCCAAGCGACTGTTCGTTCGCAAAGGATGGCCGGTGATCGACGTCACCCGCCGTTCCGTGGAAGAAACGGCGGCCAAGATCATCAACCTGGTCAATGACCGCTCGGTGGAAGTCGAAGAATGAGCGCGCCCATCGTCCTCGCGTCGAAGTCGGTGATCCGGCGTCGCATCCTCATCGACGCCGGCCTCGACATCGATGTCGTCGCGCCGGGCATGGACGAGGAGGCGATCAAGACCAAGCTCGCCGGGCAGGGCGCCGAGGTGGTCACGCGCGCCTTGGCCGAGGCGAAAGCGCGCGCCGTGTCGCTGCGCCGGGCTGCGGGCTGGGTGGTCGGCGCGGACCTGATGCTGCGCATGGAGGGCAAGCTCTACGATAAGGTGAGCTCCATGGATGCCGCTGCGCGGCGGCTCGAGCTCCTGCGCGGACGATCGCACGAGCTCGTGGGAGCCGTCGCGCTGGCGCATGCGGGCGAGATCCGCCGCGCGCACGTGGACGTCGCGCGACTCGAGATGCGCGAGTTCTCCGACGACTTCCTGCGCAGCTACCTCGAGCGGGCGGGGGAGGGGATTCTCGCCAGCGTCGGCTGCTACGAGTACGAGACCATCGGCGCTCAGCTGTTCGAGCGCGTCGACGGCGATTTCTTCACCATCCTCGGCCTGCCGCTGCTGCCGCTCCTGGCGATGCTGCGCGCCGAAGGCGTGCTGCAGACGTGAGCGCGGCCCCTCTCCCTGCGCGCCGCGCCGGGGTCGTCGGGTGGCCCGTCGGGCATTCGCTGTCCCCGACGCTGCATCGCGCATGGATCGCCGCGGCGGGCCTCGACGCGGACTACGGCGCGTTCGCCGTATCGCCCGAGGAGGCTGCGCGTGCGCTCACGAGCCTGCCGGAAAGCGGCCTCGTCGGCGTGAACGTCACGGTGCCCCACAAGGCGGCGGCGCTCGCGGTGGCCCACGACGCCACGGGGCGAGCGAAGCGGATCGGCGCCGCCAACCTGCTGACCGTGGACGCCCAGGGTCGCGTGCATGCGGACAACACCGATGCGCTCGGATTTCTCGATGGCCTGATGCGGGCCGGCGCGGATGCGGCGGGGCCGGTCGTGGTGCTCGGCGCCGGCGGTGCGGCGCGCGCCGTGACCGCCGCGATCGCCGACGCCGGCTGCGACGACGTGCGGCTGGTCAACCGCACGCGGGCGAGAGCCGACGAGCTCGCCGACCTGGCCCAGGGTCTCGGCATGGGCGCCGCAGCCTACGACTGGGCGGGCGCTTCCGCTGCGCTCGCCGGCGCCCGCCTCCTGGTCAACGCCACCTCGCTCGGCATGGCGGGTGCGCCGCCGCTGCCTTCCCTCGAGCTTTCGCGTCTCGCCGAGGACGCCGCGGTCTACGACCTCGTCTACGTCCCGCGCGAGACCGCGCTGCTGACCGCGGCCCGCCTTCAGGGCCTGACGGCGATCGAGGGGCTCGACATGCTCATCGGCCAGGCGCGGCCGAGCTTCGAGGCCTTCTTCAATAGCGCGCCGCCGGAGTCGGTCGATGCGCGCGCCCTGCTCACAGGCGCGGCGCCGTCGCATGCGTCCGTCGCCTTGGCCGGTGAGCCTCGCATGATGACCGTCGGCCTCACCGGCTCGATCGGCATGGGGAAGTCGACGGCGGCGCGCATGTTCGCGGACGCCGGCGTTCCCGTGTTCGACGCCGATGCCGTGGTGCACGAGCTCTATGCGCCCGGCGGGGCGGGCGCGGCGGCCATCGCTGAGGCGTTCCCCGCGGCGCGCGCGGCCGACGGCGGCGTCGATCGCGCCGCCTTGCGCACGATCGTGCAGGCCGATCCGCAAGCGTTCAGGCGGCTCGAGGCGGTCGTCCACCCCCTGGTGGCGCGCGAGCGTCGGGAGTTCCTGGCCCGCGCCCGGCGCCGCGGGGTCGACCTCGTAGTGCTCGACATCCCCCTGCTGTTCGAGACGGGAGGCGAAGAGGGGATGGACGCCGTCGTGGTGGTCTCGGCGTCGCCGGAGGTCCAGCGCCGCCGCGTCCTCGGGCGTCCCGGCATGACGCCCGATGCGCTCGACGCAATCCTGGCGCGCCAGGTCCCCGACGCCGTCAAGCGCGCGAGCGCGGACTACGTGATCGACACCAGTGGAAGCTTGCTCGGCACGAGGCTGCAAATCGCGCGAATCCTGCGAAGCTTGCGCCGGCGCGCGCAGTGGCGGCGCGCCGGACCGAGACCAGAGCGGGGCGCGGCATGAGGGAGATTGTTCTCGACACCGAGACCACCGGGCGCGATCCGACGGCGGGGGACCGCATCACCGAGATCGGTTGCGTGGAGGTGGTCGACTGCGTGCCCACGGGCCGGTCCTTCCACAGCTACGTGAACCCCGAGCGCGACGTGCCCGCCGAGGTCGTGGAGATCACCGGGCTGACGGCGGCGTTCCTCGCGGACAAGCCCGTGTTCGCCGAGATCCTCGAGCCCTTCCTGCGCTTCGTCGGCGAGGCGCGCGTGATCGCGCACAACGCGCCGTTCGACCGCGCCTTCGTGAACGCTGAGCTCGGTCGCCATGACCGACTCGCTATCGACGACGAGCGCTGGCTCGACACGCTCGAGCTGGCGCGCTCGATGTTTCCCGGCGCCCAGACCTCGCTCGACGCGCTCTGCCGCCGGTTCAACATCTCCCTCGAGCGCCGCGACAAGCACGGCGCGCTCGTGGACGCCGAGCTGCTGGCCGAGGTGTACCTCGAGCTGAATGGCGGTCGCGAGCGCCGGCTCGACTTCGGGGACGACGCCGCGGCCGCCGCGCGCGCCGCAGCCGAGATCCGCCGGGCGCCGCGTCCCGTTCCGCTCGCCGCCCTCGTCACCGTGGCCGAGGCGCGCGCGCACGCCGCCTTCGTCGCCAGCCTGGGGGAGAGCGCGCTTTGGCTCAGGTACGGGAGCTGACCGCCGGCCGCCCCTGAGCGCGCGCGGCCGGCGTGACGAGCGACGTTGCGCCGCGGGCGGCTTACGGGTAGTCCCGTCGTTCATCTCTGGCTCAGGCTGGGGAGCCTATGCAGCTGAAGCGCCTTTAAACGACCGTGACCAACATTCACGGACGGGATAGCATTCTCCCAGGATGACGGTGCGCTCATGATCGCTGGTGGCATTGAGAGCGAAGACATCGAGACGCTGGCGCAGATCCTCGAGCGCGAGCGGCTCAGCCACAGCCGCAAGTGCGGCATCTTCTTCGCCATGTTCCTGCTGGCCTTCTCGTCGCTGGTCGTCGCGCTCGCGCTCGTCGGCGTGCGCCTGGCCGCCGTCGTCGGCTCTCCGGTCGGGAGCGAGGCGCTTGGGATGCAGATCGGATTGTTCCAGGTGGTCGCGCCCCTGGCGGCGGTGGCGCTGTCGTTCTTCGGCGGCTGGTGGGCTACGCAGAACTGCTTGCACTCGATCGAGCGCACCCTGTGCGCGGCGCGCAATCAGCGCCTCAAGCTGTTCGAGGCGTTCCTCGGCCAGATTCAATGCAGCGGCAAGGAGAAGCAGCGCGCTTGGCTCGAGATCGTCAAGAGCGCCACGATCTCGCGGAAGATTTCCCGCGGCGGCGGCNNCGCGCTCGGGGGAGCTTATGACACAATCGGGCGACGAGAGCCTTGCCGAGCTGATCGCGCGGGAGCAGCGCGGCTTCCGCCGCATCCTGTTCGCCGGCTTGGCGACGTTGCTCGTGATGGCGCTGACGAGCGCGGCGCTGGGGGTCTACCTCTATGTCGCCTCCCAGAGTCTCGCCGAGACCACTCGCACCCTGCAACGGCAGGCCTTCGACACGCGCCGGAGCGTCGACGCTCAGAACAACCGGATCGTCGCCCAGGAGATCGCCATCCGGCGCGCCTACGACGAGATCCGCAACGCCGACACGGGCGCGATCGTGCCGGCCACGGACCACAACGTCGAGGAGGCTCGGGAGGCGGCGCGGAACTTTCTTCTCCGCGGGCGTCTGCCCTCGCTCGCCGAGCAGCGCATGCTCGCGCAGTTCGGTCCCCGAGGCGTGGGCGCCCTGCCGCGCGAGACGCGCGCGCTGCTCACCGGCCTGTCCTCTCTCGTGGAATACGAGACCCGGGGAGAGCAGATCGACGCGGGAGCGACCGAGCTCCCGCAGAGCCTGACCCAGGCGCTGGCCTCGTTCGAGGTCGCGCGCCGCGATCCGGCGCTCGCGCCGCTCGCCGCCGCCGGGATCGCGTGGGTGCGGTTCGAGGACGCCTCCTCGGGCCGGCGCAACTACAGCACCGAGTCGTGCCAGCGCGTGTTCGACGCCGTCGCGGCCAGCGCGCAGGAGGAGTCGCCCGCCCCGCAGCCGCTCTACTGGCGCGCCCAGTGCGAGCGCAAGCTCGGCCTCACGCGCGAGGCGCTCGCCGACTACGCGCGCGCCCTGCGCGCGAGCGCGGCCGCCGCCGGCGACGGCGAGCGTGACGCGGCCGAGCTGACCTTGGCCATGAACGCCTACCACGGCGTCGGCACCACGCTGATCGCCGGGGTGGCGATCCCCGACGACGCCCCGGGCATGCGCGAGGCCCTCGCCATCGCCGCCGAGGCCTGCCGGGGACGGGCGGATTACAGCCATCGCTCGGTGCGGATGGCGCTCGCATTGTCCTGCCTCGACGAGGCCATCGCGCTGCGTCGCGCGCTCGGGCAGACCGCCAACCAGCTCAGCGGCTCGGCGGAGAACATCAGCTTCGCGCATCTGCGCGACGGCGACATCAACGCCGCATACGCCAACACGGTCGCGGTGGAGCGCACCGGCCTGTTCGCGTGGAACGAGGTCGTGCGCGCGCTCGTGGCCTCGCGGGTCAGCCTCGAGGGCGGCGGGGCGCAGCGCGCCGCGGCCGCCGCCGCCGCGGACGCGCGCCGCAACGTGGCCATGTTCAGCGTGGGTCAGTTCAACTTGTGCGAGCTGCGGGCGCTGTTCGATCCGGAGATGTACGAGGCGGCGCGCGCGTTCATCGCCGAGACCCATCCCGGCGAAGAGGTGCGCTGCATGCCCGCGAGCTGAGCGGGAGCCGCCCCTGCCTTACGCGTTGCCGGCTTCGCCGCCGCCAGCTTGCGCCGCCGGGGCCGAGCCGGCGGCCTTCTGCTTCTGATAGAGGCCCAGGAAGTCGATGGGATCGATGTAGAGCGGCGGGAAGCCCCCGTCGCGCGTGGCCTCCGCGACGATGCGCCGCGCGAAGGGGAAGAGCATCCGCGGCGCCTCCACGAGCAGCAGCGGCTCGATGGAGTCCTGGGGCACGTTCACGAACTGAAACAGGCCCGTGTACTTGAGCTCGCAGAGAAAGGCGACGGCCTGCTCGCGCTGGGCGCGCACGTTGATGTTGAGGTCCACCTCGTAGGCCTCGTTCGGCGCCCGCCGCGCCTGCACGTCGATCCCCAGGTCGATCGCCGGCGCGGGCTGCCCCTGGCGCAGGGCGCCCAGCGGATCGGGATTCTCGAACGAGAGATCCTTGATGTACTGCGCGAGGACGCGGAACTGCGGAGCGGTCGACCCGGCGGCCGCGGGGGTCGTCGCAGGGCTCTCGTCGGCCATGTTCTCGTTCCTCGTGGCTGCGTCCGATGCGGTGGGACAAGAATTTTCCTGGGGCGCCGACCGGCAGCGCGGCGTAGCATGCGCTTCGTCGCCGGGGCANNTATATTGAGCAGAGACCGAGGGAGACCCAGTGGATCTGCTGCAGATCATCTTGTTCGCCAGCGTCGCGCTGTTCTTCGCGATCCGGCTCTATTCGCTTCTGGGCCGCCGGACCGGGCACCAGCCCAAGCCCGACGAGCCGCCCGCGAGCCGCGCCGGCGCCGCTGCGATGGAGGAGGAATCCGAAGGCCGCCCGCGCCTGCGTCCCGCCTTCACCGGGCCGGCCGCCGCCGGCATGGAGGCGATCCGCGCTGCGGACGGCGTGTTCGATCCCGAGACGTTCCTCGCCGGCGCGGCCGAGGCCTATCGCCGGATCGTGACGGCTTTCGCGGCCGGCGACCGCGGCGCCCTGCAGCCTCTGCTGGCGCCCGAGGTGATGCGCCGGTACGGCGATGCGATCGACGCGCGAGAGGCGGCCGGGCGCACCCAGATCGCCCACGTCGCGGAGGTGCGCCAGGCCGAGATCGAGAGCGCGGTGCTGCGTGATCGCAAGGCGCAGGTGGAGGTCCGGTTCGACGCCGAGATCGCCAAGGCCACCTACGATTCCGACGGCGAGGTGGTCGAGGGCGACCCCGAGCAGCTGCGCCGGGTGACCGAGCTGTGGACGTTCGAGCGCGACGTGGGCTCGAGCGACCCCAACTGGAGCCTCGTCAAGGTTCGCACGGCCTGAGCTCCCCATGCGCCTCGCGTCGGCGATCGCTGGTCTGCTCCTCGCCGGCTGCGCGGGCGCCCGCGAGCCTCCGAGGGAGCCCCCGCTCGCGTCTGCATCGCCGCCCGGCCCGCTGGCTCTGACGGCGGCCCGCTTCGACGCGCTGCCCGGCTGGGCGACAGCGCAGCCGGAGGCGGCGCTGGCGGCCTTCCTCGCGACGTGCCCGATCCTCGCGCGCCGCGGCGATCAAGCGCCGGTCGGGCCGCCCTACGCGGGCGACGCCGGGCCGTGGCGGCGCGCGTGCCGGGCGGCCGAGGACGTGGCGCCCGGCGCCGAGGCCGCGCGCGCGTTCTTCGAGGCGCGCTTCACGCCGATCGCCCTCTCGTCGGCCGACGGGCCGGCCGGGCTCGCTACGGCCTACTACGAGCCCGAGATCGAGGCCCGCCGGCATCCCGAAGAACCGTTCACGGAGCCGCTCGTGCGGCCGCCCGCCAATCTCGAGGTCGTGGAGGCGCCCGCCGCCGCGGCCTATGCGCGCGGCGTCCGGCGCGAGGTGTTCTTCCGTGAGCCGAGCGGCGCCCTCACGCTCGCCCCGCCCCGCGCCGTGATCCGCCGCGCCGCTCCCGAGGACGCCATCGCCTACGGACGGCTGTCGGACGTCGTGTTCCTGCAGATCCAGGGCTCGGGCCGGCTCATGTTCCCC
>JABAOG010011043.1_pt1 | contig 12510 bp, 15 predicted proteins | sample 7062131 | NCBI WGS metagenome assembly JABAOG01 (sample SAMN14538629, study PRJNA623070) | marine sediment metagenome | biome: marine biome [ENVO:00000428]; feature: marine pelagic biome [ENVO:01000023]; material: deep marine sediment [ENVO:00002113] | place: India: Arabian Sea | collected... | reverse complement strand
CCCGAGCAGGCGTTCGCCTATGCGGGCAACGTCGAGGACGTCGAGAAGAAGGCTGCCAAGCTCGCCTCGTAAGGCGGGCAACGTGGCTGTTTCCGAGAGCGACAGCGAAGGAGCGACTCACCGTGGCCGAACTGCAGGTCGAGGTCGTGCAGGCTGAGGGCCGAGTGTGGTCCGGTTCGGCGACCATGGTCGTCGCCCGCACCACCGAGGGCGAGATCGGCATCCTGCCCGGCCACGAGTCCGTGCTGGCGTTGCTGGCCAGTGGCCCGGTAGCGGTGATGACGACCGGTGGCGAGACGGTCCGCGCGGCCGTGCACGGCGGTTTCCTGACCGTGGCCGGCGACAACGTGTCGATCCTCGCCGAGACCGCNNGAGGCGAAGAACCGGGCGGTCACCGATGATGACGAAGACGCCCGCCGGCGGGCGGAGACGAGGTTACTCGTCGCCGACGCACGGTGATGGCGGCGTAGCTGCGAGGCGGGAGGCACGATGACGGCACTGGGCTGGCTGGCTGTCGTCATCGCCGCGCTCGCCGTGCTGACCACGCTCGTGCTAGTCGGCCTTCTTGCCCGCCGCCTGCTGCTACAGCGTGATGGCGGCTTCGACATGTGCCTTCGAATCGGCCCCGAAGAACGCACTCACGGGTGGGTCTTCGGGGTCGGTCGGTATCGGGCCCAGATGCTCGAGTGGCACCGCACATTCTGGGTCGGCGGCGCGGTGCGTACGCTTGACCGGCACCGGTTGGTGGTGCTCAGCCGCCGTGAGCCGGCCGATGACGAGGCCTACGATCTGCCCGCAGAGCACGTCGTCTTCGAATGCGACCTCGGCGGAGAGCAGGTGGAGGTGTCGATGTCCGAGGACGCGGCCACCGGTTTTCGATCGTGGCTCGAGGCCGCACCGCCAGGGGAGCACGTGAGCACGTAGATGGAGCGGTACCGCANNTATATGTCCGACCTGCTCGGTCGACTCGGCGCCACGGTGCGGCGGGACGGTTCCGCGCTCGTGGTCGATGTGCCATCGTCGGTGACGCACGAGGCACCGTACGATCTGGTGCGCAAGCTTCGCGCGTCGATCTGCGTGCTCGGTCCGCTACTCGCTCGCTGCGGCGAGGTGGACGTTGCGCTTCCCGGCGGCGACGCGATCGGGTCCCGTGGTCTGAACATGCACCTGGACGGGCTCGCCAGGCTGGGCGCCGATGTATCGATCGAACACGGCTACGTGGTCGCGCGGGCACCGCGTACGGCCTGATCGGCGCGAACGTCTGGCTGGATTTCCCGAGCGTCGGAGCCACCGAGAACATCGTGACCGCCGCGGTCCTGGCAAAAGGCACTACGATGATCGACAACGCCGCTCGCGAGCCCGAGGTCGCCGATCTGTGCACCATGCTGACCGAGATGGGCGCCGAGATCGAGGGGATCGGCACGTCGACGTTGGTCGTCGAAGGCGTCGACTCATTGTCGCCGGTCGAACACACGACGGTTCCGGACCGGATCGTTGCCGGCACTTGGGCGATCGGCGCGGTCATGACCCGCGGAGACGTCGTCATCGAGAATGCCCGGGCCCGCGACATGGAAATCGTGCTGGAAAAACTCGCCGCGGCCGGCGCCGTGGTCGAGGTCGGGGACCGAGGTGTGCGGGTCGCCATGTCCGGCCGTCCGCGTGCGGTGGATGTGGTGACGCTGCCCTACCCCGGCTTCCCGACCGATCTCCAGCCGATGATCATCGCGCTGAACTCGGTTGCCGNNTACGAGGCGCGGTTCATGTTCGTCAACGAGCTCGCCCGGCTGGGCGCCGATGTGCGGACCGATGGGCATCACGCCGTAGTGCGCGGTCGTGAGAAACTGTCGAGTGCGCCCGTCGTCGCGACGGATATTCGCGCCGGCGCCGGGCTGGTGCTGGCCGGTCTGGTCGCCGAGGGGGAGACCGTCGTGTCGGCCGTGCACCACATTGATCGGGGGTATCCAGATCTGGCCGGAGAGATGGGTGCTCTAGGGGCCGAGGTGGTCCGGGAGCCGGACGCCGAGCGAGTCGAGGGGTGAGACGTGGATCGTGACGTGGGGGCACGGGTGGGCGGCCGGCTGCGGCAGTGGTGGGAGGCGCAGGTCGGCCGGCTGCGCGGGCACGGACCGTTGGGTCCGTGGCTCCGGCGGCGGGGGCCGTTGCTGTTGTACTTCGCCGTACTCATCGCGTTCGTGGCCGAGATCGGGCTGCCGACCGACCGCATCGACCAGACGATCTGGATCCTGGCCGGCATCGCCGCGGCCCGGATCGGCCGGCCGCTGCGAGACCACATGCAGGCACTACTCGACTGGGCGCCGTTGCTGGCCGCGCTGCTGCTCTACGACTACACGCGCGGCATCGCGGACACGCTGGGTATGACGGTCCGGGTGTCCGAGTTGGTCGACTTCGATCAGTGGCTGTTCGGCGGGACCGTTCCGACGGTGTGGCTCCAGGAGCATTTGTACACACCGGGCGAGATCCATTGGTACGACGTCATCGCCGGCATCGTCTACATGTCGCATTTCGTGGTGCCGTGGGTGCTGGCCGCCGCGTTCTACGTCTGGTCTCGGGACNNACGCCGCGTCCACCGGGGTCATCGGCGACACGGTGTGGCGCAATGCCGCCGACGGGTGGTGGAATTCACCGATCGCCGACTGGCTGGGTCTGCAGTTCGCCGCGGTCTGGTTCGAACGGCAGTCGGCCGGTGTGAACGACGTGGCCGCGCTGCCGTCGCTGCACGCCGCGTTCGCCATGCTGATCGCCGTCGCGCTCTGGCCGGTGGCGCGGCACTGGGCGCTGCGGATCCCGCTCGCGCTGTTCCCGCTGGCAATGGGTTTCACGCTGGTCTACGGCGGCGAGCACTACGTGCTCGACGTGTTGCTCGGCTGGGCGTACGTCCTTGCGATCGCCCTCGGGTTCAGAGCCTGGGATCGCTGGTTCGCGCACCGCCAGTCGGTACCTTCGGTTGCGGCCGACGGGCCGGTGTCCGCCGACCCGCCACCGCGGGATCGCGTCACGTCCCGGCCCTGAGCCGAGCCCGGCAATGACCACTCAGACCGTCGCGGCCGCCGGGCGACCCTAAGGCTCGGCGGTGGCCACAAGCGTTGGAGAGGACCGAAATGTCGCAGCAGTTAGCAGTCGTCGGTGCCGGGTTGATGGGTTCGGGTATCGCGCAGGTCGCGGCGACGGCGGGGTGGGACGTCGTCCTGCGTGATGTCACCGACGAGGCCCTCGAGAAGGGCATGTCGGCGATCACCGCCAGCACCGCCAAGTTCGCCGAGAAGGGCAAGATCTCCGAGGCGGACCGCGACGCCGCGCTCGGCCGGATCAGCCCGACGACCGACCTCGGCGCAGCGGCCGACGCGGATATCGTCGTAGAGGCCGTCTTCGAGAAGATCGAACTCAAGCAGGAGGTCTTCGCCGAGCTCGACCGGATCTGCAAGGACGGCGCCGTGCTCGCGACCAACACCAGCGCCATCCCGATCACGAACATCGCCGCTGCGACCAAGCGGCCCGAGGCCGTCGTCGGCACCCATTTCTTCTCGCCGGTGCCCATGATGCCGCTGTGTGAGCTGGTCAGGGGACGGCACACGTCCGATGAAACGCTGGCCGCCGCGCGATCGTTCGCCGAAGCGACCGGGAAGACGTGCGTCGTCGTCAACCGGGACGTGGCCGGCTTCATCACCACCCGACTGATCACCGCGCTGGCCATGGAGGCGATCCGGCTGTACGAATCCGGTGTCGCCACCGCCGAGGACATCGACACCGCGTGCAAGCTCGGGTTCGGCCACGCGATGGGGCCGCTGGCCACAACGGATCTGACCGGCCTCGACGTCCTGCGCAACGCGACGCTGAACATCTACAACGAGACCGGCGACACCAAGTTCTTCCCGCCCGAGTCGCTCACCCGCATGGTCGCCGCGGGCGATACCGGTCGCAAGTCCGGGCAGGGCTTCTACACCTACTGACCTTTCGACTGGGCCAGGTATCACGTCATCCGGAGGGACGGGCGCGCCGGTCAACGTTGAATTCGAGGTCGCCGGGGGANNGGACGAACCCGCTCGTCCGCTCGACGTATTCGCGGTAACCCGGCCGGTCCCGAAGGTGGGATTCCATGAGCGGCTTTCCGGTGCCCCTTGTGAGCAGCCAGGTCATGATCACCGGGGATGTGATCGTCGCGACGCCCGGCCATGACGTGCAGGCACACAGATAGATGCCCCACCAGACGCAGGCGTCGCCGAAGTAGTTCGGGTGGCGCGTGTACCGCCACAGCCCGGTGTCCAGGACCCGGCCGCGGTTGTCCGGATCGGCACGGAACGCACGCAGCTGAGCGTCGCCGACCGTCTCGAAAATGAATCCGGTCGCCCAAACCGCTGCGCCGGCCGCGGCGATCCACCAGGCGCTGACGTCGGTCGTGTACTGGGCGAATTGGACAGGCAGCGAAATGACCACGAGCGCAACGCCCTGCGGCAGGCACACCCACAGCAGGGCGACCCGGAACCGGGATCCGCGATGGCGCTCGAACAGCTGCTCGTAGCGGGTGTCCTCACCTTTGCCTCGGTTCCGGGTTCCGATATGGATCGCCAACCGCAGGCCCCACCCGACGGTGAGCAGAGTCACCACGATGCGTAGCCAATTCTCGCCGAGATCCCACGAGAGAACGAGGCCGGTCAGGGCGATCATCGCGAACCCGGCGCCCCACACCGTGTCGATGACGGTGATGGTCTCGGTCCGTAGGAACCATCCGGCGACGAACGCCATCAACGCCAACGCCACGGCTGCCGTGGCCGAGATGTTGACTGCGAGTTCGGTCCATGCGATCTCCCCCACGTCCCCCTCCTCTCAGTGGATCGCGACGATCTGCTCGACGCCCATCCGGTGTCGGCGAAAGCCTGCTTCCCGCCTGCCGGATAGAGCCGCCAGGCCCGACGGTGCGTTGCCCGACCAGCTCATCGATCTGCGGGCGGGAGCCACACTCCGTGATCGACTGTCGGGCGGAAATCGGCCGGGCGAATTTCAGCATTCGTGCATCCAGCACCGCGGTGCTTCAAGAAGATACAGACGTAGGTAACCAACCCGAACAAGGAGGTGGGCACCATGCGTCGTAGCTTAGTTACGGGGCTGGCCCTCGCAGTGCCGTTCGCTCTAGCCGGCGTGCCGGCCGCTGCTGCAAGTAACGCCGATGCCACTGTATCCGTGCTGCACGGAGTACCTGGCCTGACCGTTGACGTCTTCGCCAACGGTGACGAGATCATTCCGGACTTCGAACCGGGAACCCTGACCGATCCGCTGACTCTGCCGGCGGGCACGTACGACATCCAGATCTTCGCCGACGGTGAAGGTCCGGACGGCGAGCCTGCCATCGAGGCCGCCGGCGTCGAGGTCCCGGCCGGAGCCAATGCCACCATCGTGGCGCATCTGTCCGAGGCGGGTGATCCGACCGCGAGCGTGTTCGTCAACGACGTGTCGCAGCTCGAGGCCGGCCAGGCGCGCGTGACGGTGCGGCACACCGCTGCCGCGCCGGCGGTGGATGTCCGGGTGAACGGGACGCCGACATTCGAGGGGCTGACGAACCCGAACGAAGCGTCCGCGGACGTCGATGCCGGCACGATTGAGGCGGACGTGGTTCTGGCGGGCACTGAGGACGTCGTCCTCGGGCCGGCCGATCTCGACCTGGCCGAAGGCACGAGCACGATCGTCTACGCATGGGGTAGCGCCGAGGAGGAGAACCTCGACCTGGCAGTGCAGACGATCAGTGGCCTGAACGGCGCCCCGGACGGAGTGCCGGGCGGCGAAGCAGGCCTCGTGGCTGACGATTCCAGCGCAACGCCGTGGTACATCGGGGGCGGCATGGCGCTGGCGCTACTGGTCGCCTTCGCGGTCTTCGCAGCGCGGGGCCGCACGACCAAGGCGCAGCTCTGATCCCAATCAGAGCCGATCGTCGGCAAGGCACTGCCGCCGCGCTCGCCGGCGCGGCGGCAGTGCTGCTCGCGGTGTCCGGGTGCGCGGACGGTCAGCCGGCGGCCGCCGACCGGGCCGTCGACCAGCCGGCGCGGGTCGACGCGACCGCATCCGAGCCGTCACCGGCGGCCGGCATCGACCTGCCATCGGTGAGTTCCGACGTCGAGGTGCCCCGGTCCGCCGCGACTCTTGAGCCGGTGGAGCGTGCCGAACCTCCCGTGCGGGTCGTCGTCGAGTCGGTCGATATCGACGCGGAGATCATCCCGGTCGGTGTCGAGGACGACGGCCAGATGGAACTGCCGGCGAACCCGGATACGCTCGGTTGGTACCGGTACGGCCCGTCGGTTCCGGCCGAAGCGGGCTCGACGGTCATCGCCGGACACGTCGACTCACGGCGGTTCGGCATCGGTCCGCTCGCTGAGCTGCAACGGGTGGAGCCCGGCGCCTCGGTGGTCGTCACCACCTCGACCGGCGAAGAGGTGTTCTATAGAGTCGTTGACGTACAGAGCATCGCCAAACGCAATGTTCCGCTGGACGAGTACTTCGCTCGGGAGGGGGAGCCGAGGTTGGTAATGATCACGTGCGGTGGGGACTTCGACCGGGACAGCAGGAGCTATTCGGACAACGTCGTCGTGACGGCCGTGCCGAGTTGAGCGCCGGTGCCTGAGACAACAACCGTAGCGAACGACACGGCTGACGCGGAGATCGCCGAGGCGTTCACGCACGGCGACGATCTCGCGCTGGCCCGCGTCTACCGCAGATACGCGTCGCTGGTTCACACGGCGGCGCTGCGAGCCCTGAACAACGCCGATGAGGCCGCCGAGGTCACGCAGCAGGTGTTCATCGCGGCCTGGCAGAGTCGGGAGCGCTATTCGCCGGCCGGCGGAACGCTCGCGGGGTGGCTGATGGGTATAACCCGACACAAGATCGCCGATGCGTGGTCGGCGCGGGAACGGCAGCGCCGTGCGGTCGACAGCGCGAAGGCGGCGTACGACCGGTCCGAAACGCCGGCGCCGGTCTCGTTGACCGACCGGATGCTGTTGGTGGACGAGCTCTCCCGGCTGGGTGAGCCGCAGGGCCGCATCCTCCGGCTGGCCTTCTACGATGGACTCACCCATGCCGAGATTTCGGAGCACCTCGCGTTACCGCTCGGAACCGTGAAGAGCCACATCCGCCGATCACTGACGCGGCTGCGCAGCAGACTGGAGGTCGACGATGCGGCACGTTGACCAAGACCGACTGGCCGACCTCGCGCTCGGCGAGCCGGCACCCGACAAGGTGGCCGCGCATCTCGAATCCTGCGCACAGTGCACCGCCGAGTTCGAGGCACTCGGCAAGGTCGTGTCCGCCGGGCGCGAGCTGACCGAGACCGACGTGCTCGTCGAACCACCGCCCAGCGTCTGGGAGGGTGTGGCGCGCGCCGTCGGCGTCGACCCGCACGACCTCGACCGTGCCGCAGCGGTCGAGGCGGGGCAGCGCGAGATCGGTCCCACGACGTCCCAGGCATCGGGGCCCGGCTTTCGCTGGACGCTGGCCGCGGCCATCGCCGGCTTGCTGGCCGGAATCGGTGGAGTCGTCGGATGGGAGGCGTTGAACGAGCCGGACGGCGACCAGTCCGGGAGCGTCGTGGCCGAAGCGGCCCTGGACCCGGTTGCCGACTCCACCGCGAGCGGCCGCGCCGAGCTCGTCGACGTCGATGGCGAGCGGCGGCTCGACATCGACGTTGCCGATCTTCCCGCAGCTGACGGTTACCTCGAAGTCTGGCTGCTCGCGCCGGACGTCAGCGGTATGGTCTCGCTGGGGATTCTGCCCGGCTCGGCGGCGACTCTGGCGATTCCGGACGGGCTGGACGTATCGGCCTTCCCGGTCGTCGACGTCTCCATCGAACCTTTCGACGGTGACCCGGTCCACTCCGGTAACAGCGTGATCCGCGGTGAACTGCAGGGCGAACAGTAGCCAGCGCAACGGGGGTCGGCGATGCTACAGCACTGGTCACTCGGACGCCCGTCTCTCGTACCGATCGCGTTCATCCCCAGCGGAGCACGCTCATGACCGCGATCATGCTGTTCACCCGAGACCTGCGCCTAGACGACAACCCGGCACTGGCGGCGGCGTACCGCGAACACGCCGAGGTCGTCCCGCTGTTCGTCATCGACCGTCGGATCCTGACCGCGCGGACGGCATCGCCGAACCGCGCGCAGTTTCTCGCCGAAGCGTTGGATGACCTCCGGGCAGGCCTGCGTGGACTCGGCTCGGACCTGGCTGTCCGGCGCGGTGAGGTGGTCGAGGAGGCCATCCGTCTGGCCCGGAAGGCGAACGCGGAGATGATCTACGCCGCCGCCGACGTCTCCGGCTACGCGAGGCGCCGGGAGCGAGCACTGAGCGCCGCCGCCGCCGCTCAACGGATGGGCACGAAGTTCCTGCCGGGCAATACCGTCGTGCCGCCCGGATCGCTGCGCCCGGCCGGCGCTGACCACTATCGCGTGTTCACCCCGTACTGGCGCGCCTGGCACGAGGCGCCCGTCCGCCCGCGGGTTCGCCGACCAGGCCCGATGTCGATCCCGCACGGGATCCCACCGGGCGAGCTCCCCACGGCGGACGATCTGGTGACCGGCCCGCGGTCGCCGCGGTTGCCGGCCGGCGGCGAGTCCGCCGCGGGGGAGGTCCTCGAGCGCGCGAGCACCCGGCTGCTCGGAGCGGACGACCGCGCCAAGCAGCTCGACGATCTCGCCGCTGATTCGACGACCCGCCTGAGCCCCTATCTGCACTTCGGGTGTATATCGCCGCTTGCGGTGCGCGTGCGGCTTGCCGACGCTCCCGAGTTGGTCCGCCAGCTGGCCTGGCGTGACTTCATGCACCAGCTCACCGCGGCGTTCCCGGACATCGCCGGCCGTGATTACCGGCCGGGACGGCGGGAGTGGCGCCGGGACGACGCAGCGCTGGAGGCCTGGCGTCGCGGCCGGACCGGCATCCCGATCGTCGACGCCGGGATGCGCCAGCTGCTGACCGAAGGCTGGATGCACAACCGGGCCCGGCTGGTCACGGCATCGTTTCTCACCAAGACGTTGCAGCTGAACTGGCGCGACGGTGCAGCTCACTTCTTCCGGTGGCTGGTGGACGGCGACGTGGCGAACAACGCGGGGAACTGGCAGTGGATCGCCGGCACCGGCACCGACACCCGGCCGAACCGGGTGCTCAACCCGGTCCGGCAGGCCCACCGGTTCGATCCGGACGGTGCGTATGTGCGCCGCTTCGTGCCGGAACTCGCGTCGGTGGACGGGCCGGGTGTGCACGAGCCCTGGCGCCTGCCCGCCGCCACGAGAAGCGCCCTCGACTACCCGCCGCCGCTGATCGAACCGACTCGCCCGAAGGCGAAGCGACCACCAACACCGAAACCGCCNNGGATCCGGTGGTTGTTCCCGCTCGCCGTGATTCTGATCTGGCTGGCCGCCGGTGGAGTGACCGGACCGTATGCGGGCAAGCTCACCGAGGTGCAGACCAACGAGGGGACTGCGTTCCTGCCGGACGATTCCGAAGCCACCCGGGTTCTCGAGATCCAGCGCGAGTTCGCCCGGAGTTCGCTGCTGCCGGCAGTCGCGGTCTTCGAGTACGACCGAGCGGTCGATGAATCGGACCTGGCCGCGGTGGAACGTGCCGGCGCGGAACTGACCGAGATCGATGGAGTCGCCGAGCCCAGCCCACCGGTGGAGAGCCCGGACGGACGGGCGATCCAGCTGGTGGTGCAGATCGATCCGTCCGCCGGGCGCGACGTGTCCGAGGTCGTGGCCGATGTTCGCGAGATGCTCCAGGTGCCCGATGCGGCCGGCTACGTCACCGGACCGGCCGGGTTCGCGGCCGATCTCACCGAGGCCTTCGGCGAGATCGACGGCTTGCTGCTGCAGGTGGCGCTGACCGCCGTGCTGATCATCCTGCTCGTGGTCTACCGGAGTCCGCTGCTCCCGGTCGTCGTGCTGACCTCGGCCGTGCTCGGGCTTGCAGGTGCGGCCGCGGTGATCTACGTGCTCGCCGACGACGGCACTCTCACGCTGAACGGTCAGAGCCAGGGCATCCTGTTCATTCTCGTCGTNNGATCACGAGTCCCGGTTCGCGGCTATGCGTACGGCCATCCGCGGAGCATGGCCGGCCATCGTCGCGTCGGGGCTCACGGTGATCCTCGCCGTGCTCTGCTTCCTGGCGAGCACGCTCAACTCGAATCGCAGTCTCGGGCCGGTGGCGGCGATCGGAATCGCGTTCGCGATGATCACTGCGCTGACGTTCCTACCGGCGGCCCTCGCGCTCCTCGGGCGTGCGGCGTTCTGGCCGTTCCGACCGCACTACGGTTCGGAGCATCCCGAGCGCAGCGGCCTCTGGCGCCGTGTCGGCGGGCTCATCGAGCGGCGACCGCGCCGGGTGTGGATCGGCACCGCGCTGGTTCTGGCAGCGTTCGCCGCCTTCCTGCCCCGCCTGGACGCAAGTGGGGTCGCCCAGCGCGACCTGTTCATGACCGAGGTCGAGGCGGTCACCGGCCAGGACGTGCTGGCCGAGCACTTCCCGGCGGGCTCCGGGAGCCCGGTCGTCGTCGTGGCACCTGTCGATCAGGCCGAACCGGCTCAGGCGCTGGTGGCCGAGGCAGACGGTATCGCGGGCGCGGCGGTTCAGACGCGGTCGGCGACCGGCGGTCCACCAGAACCGGACGCGCCGCCGGCCGTCGTCGACGGCCGGGTACTGATCAACGCGATTCTCAGCGACGCCCCGGACAGCGCCGCCGCGCGGAACACCGTCGCGCAGCTGCGCTCTGATCTGGACGCTCGGGCAGGACGTGCTCGTCGGCGGTGACACCGCTGTGCAGCTCGATACGAACGAGGCATCCACCCGCGACCGCAACGTGATCATACCGCTGGTCCTCGTTGTGATCTTCGTCGTCCTCATGTTCCTGCTCCGTGCCGTCGTCGCCCCGGCGATCCTGCTGTTCGCCAACGTCCTGTCGTTCGCGGCGACCATGGGAATCGCCGCGTTGGTCTTCGAGTTCGGGTTCGGCTTCCCCGCCGTCGATCCCGCCGTTCCGCTCTACGGGTTCGTCTTCCTCGTCGCGCTGGGCATCGACTACTCGATCTTCCTGATTACCCGGGTTCGCGAGGAGTCGTTCGTCCACGGTACGCGGCCGGGAATCATCCGCGGCCTTTCGGTGACCGGAGGCGTCATCACCAGCGCGGGCATCGTGCTGGCGGCGACGTTCTCCGCCCTGTCGGTCGTGCCGCTCGCGTTCCTCATCCAGATCGCGTTCATCGTCGCGTTCGGTGTTCTGCTCGACACATTCGTCGTCCGCTCGTTGCTCGTACCGGCACTGGCGTACGACATCGGCGAGCGCACCTGGTGGCCGTCCCGACTCGGATCCCGCCGGACGGCCGAAGTATCCGGCGAACGTCAACCCGTAACAGCCAATCCGCACAACCCGGCGGCCGGTTCGCCGCGTCCAGGGAGGGACACGTCATGACGATCCGGCTGGAAACCGAGATGGCCGCGAGTATCGACGAGGTGTTCGGCTGGCACGAACGGCCCGGTGCGGTGCGACGGCTGATGCCGCGGTGGCAGCCGGTCACCGTACGACGCGAGTCGGCGTCGTTGCGTGACGGTACGGCCGTACTGGGCCTGCCCGGCGGTCTGCGCTGGTCGGCCCGGCACCAGCCGGACGACTATGACCCGCCGCACCGCTTCGCCGACGAACTCGTCACCGCCGGTCTCGGGCCCGTCCTGGCGTGGCGGCATGTCCACGAGTTCGAGGAGGCCGGGACGGCGACGCGGGTCATCGACACCGTCGACTCACGGGCACCGCGGTTCCTCGTCGAACCTGTCCTGCGTTACCGACACGCCCAGCTCGCCGCGGAGCTGGCGGCGCTGGAACGGTCCCGGCAGTGGTCGGACCGTGCTGTCACGATCGCGATCACCGGATCGTCCGGGCTGATCGGAACCGTGCTGACCGCACTGCTGACCACGAGCGGGCACACCGTCGTCCGGCTCGTGCGCNNGGGCATACCGTCATCCGGCTCGTTCGCCGCACTCCGCGTGCACCGGATGAACGGCGCTGGAACCCGGTCGAAGCCGATCCGGACCTGCTCTCCGACGTCGATGCGGTCATTCATCTGGCCGGTGAGCACATCGGCGGCAGATTCAGCGAACGGCACCGGCGCGAGCTGCGGGACAGCCGGGTGACGCCGACCCGGCTGCTCGCCGAATCGGCGGTGCGAGCCGAGCGGGGGCCGCAGACGTTCGTGACCGCGTCGGGGATCGGGTATTACGGATACGACCGCGGCGATGAGANNGTTCGTCGCCGATTTGGTGCGGGACTGGGAAGCGGCCGCGGCACCCGCGAAACAGGCCGGGATGCGGGTGGTGCACATCCGGACCGGGATCGTCCAGGATCCCCGCGGCGGGACATTGCAGATCTTGTACCCGATCTTCTGGGCCGGGCTCGGTGGGCGGCTCGGCGACGGAACCCAATGGGTGTCGTGGATCGGCCTGGACGACCTGCTCGACATCTACCGGCGCGCC
>JABAOG010011272.1_pt5 | contig 12512 bp, 8 predicted proteins | sample 7062131 | NCBI WGS metagenome assembly JABAOG01 (sample SAMN14538629, study PRJNA623070) | marine sediment metagenome | biome: marine biome [ENVO:00000428]; feature: marine pelagic biome [ENVO:01000023]; material: deep marine sediment [ENVO:00002113] | place: India: Arabian Sea | collected... | reverse complement strand
CGGACGAGGACGATGTCGCCAGCCCGGAGGTCGTCAGGTTTACGTCGTTTGGGAGCGACGTCTTCGTCGGTGTCCTGGTCGGATGCGGCCGCTTTGGCCAGTTCTTGAACCCGATCTTCTTCGATGGTCTCGGTCTGTTTTTGGAGCTTTTTCAACTGGTTGAGCGATTCAGCATCGCGAACTTTGCGGCGCATTTCGCGCAGCTCTTGACGCATGGCTTCCAGTTCTTGTTCGGCCTGTTCATGGGCTTCGGCCAGAACTTTCTGGCGTTCAGCCTCAATTTTAGTCAATCGTTCACGGAGCCGGTCGCGTTCGTCTTCGGCCTGTTTTAAGGCCAGGCGGGTGCCAGCTTCTTGAGAATTGATGCGTTCCCGCATTTCGTAAATGGAATCGAGCATATTTTCGGCTTCGGTGCTGCCGACGCCAACCAGTCGAATAGCATCGTCCAGGATAGTTTCATCCAGTCCCAAGCGGCGGGCAATGGCGAAAGCGTTGGAACGACCAGGCATGCCGATGCTCATTTCATAGGTCGGCATGAGGGTCTCAACGTCGAATAGCAGGGAGGCGTTGGTGGCGCCTTTGGTCTGGCTGGCGTAGACTTTGAGTTCGGGGTAGTGGGTGGCAACGAATGTTGTTGCCCCCTGGTCGCGCAGGTAGCTAACGACGCTCTGGGCCAGGGCGGCGCCTTCTGTCGGGTCTGTTCCGGAGCCGAGTTCATCGAAAAGAACCAGGGAACGGTCGTCAACGTGTTTCAATATCCGAATGATATTGGTTAGATGGCCGGAGAAGGTGGAGAGATTTTGTTCGATGGACTGTTCGTCGCCGATGTCGGCGAAGACCTGATCGAAAACGGTTAATTTGGCTTCGATGGCGGGTAAGTGGAGGCCGGATTGAGCCATTAAGACCATCAGTCCAGTGGTTTTGAGACTGACCGTTTTGCCGCCGGTGTTGGGGCCGGTGATGAGGACGATGAAAATGTCTTCGTCTAGCAGGAGGTCAGTGGGGATGACGGCTTCGGGATCAAGCAGGGGATGGCGGGCGCCGCGAATCCAGATGGTTGAGCCGGGGTGGGGATTGGGCGGTGGGGGTGTCCATTTTTCGCGTTCGTTGGCGTGTTTGGGTGGTTTGGGGGCTGGAAAGGTGCGCCAGGGGACAAATTCGGGCATGATGCCTTCGATAACGGCCGCATAGCGGGCGCGGGCGAAGACCAGGTCGAGTTCGGCCATGCGTTCGACGATGCGCTTGATTGGTTCACCGTTATCGGCGACATGGCCGGAAAGCTCGGAGAGAACACGGCGGATTTCTTCTTCCTCGGCCAGTTGCAGGCCGCGATATTCGTTGTTGAGTTCTACAGTGTTCATGGGTTCGATCCACAGGGTGGCGCCGCTGTTGCTCTGGTCGTGGACGATGCCCCGGATGCGGCCTTTGTGGTTGGCTTTTAGGGGAATGACGTATCGGCCGCCGCGCAGGGTGATGGTGGGTTCTTGCAAATATTGGTTGCGATCGCTGTTGAGCAGTGAACGGAGTTTGTCCTGGATTCGGCCGTGGACGACGCGCTGCTCTCGTCTAATATTCGCCAGGCGGTCACTGGCACTATCTAGAACCTCGCCGCGATCGTCTAAGGTGCTGCTAATGGCGGTTACCAGGCCGGGACATTCTTCGATGAGTTCGCCAATGGCCCAGAGATAGGGGTAATCGTCGGCCAATTTCTCCAGCTTGCGTCGTAAATCACGGGAAGCGGTCAGGGTTGAACGAATTTGCAGGAAGTCTTCGGGCTGAAGGACGAAACCGCGTTGGGCGTTATCGGCCGCTCTCCGGACATCTCTGGCGCCGCCGATGGTGACATCGGTGCGTTTGTCGAGCAGGTCGAGGGCTTCGGCCGTCTCTCGCTGCCAGCGGCGGGCTTCCAGCGTATCGGTGGTCGGTTGAACCTGCCGGGCGAGTGTTTCTCCGGCGCTAAAGCTGGTGTACCCGGCCAGCCGGTTTAGCACCTTATTAAATTCGAGCGTTCTGAGCGATTTTTCGTCCATGTTAATTCAATGTTCGTCTAAAAAGGTTAGGCATTCAGGCTAGAAGAAAGAAGCCAGGCCTTTTACTTGGTAACTTTTGTAATTGGGTTTGTTGTGAAATGCCAATTACATAGTGATGTGAATGCTTTGTTGAGTTGGAAAATAGGCAGCGGTATGCTGAGCCGACAACCCAAAGAGTATAACCGATTTTTAATTGGGAGAATATTTAATAGTTTACAGTACACTTATCCTAATAATTAGACGATTACATAAAGTTGGGTACAATAATTGCTGGAAGCACATGGTAAACATCCATGATCAACCAAAATTAAAAATCATTGTTGTCTGAACTTTGAGAGGTGTTGGAGGTCGTATTGGCAGATAAAGCAGCCGATAATTCGGGGGTCTGGGCCGTAGAACTCCTTCGTGTCACCAAAGCTTTTGGTGATTTTATTGCTGTAGAAGACACTTCCCTACAGATTACCGATGGTGAGTTCTTTTCTTTATTGGGGCCAAGCGGCTGTGGTAAGACAACAACTTTACGAATGATTGCTGGGTTTGAGGAGCCAACTTCTGGTCAAGTATTTATTAAGGGCCAGCAGGTAGCAGGGATTCCCCCTTACCGGAGGCCGGTAAATACTGTTTTCCAAAGCTATGCTTTATTTCCCCATATGACCGTGGCTCAAAATGTGGCATTTGGCCTGGAGATGAAAAGAACGCCTAAGGATCAGATTGCTCGTCGAGTTGAGGAGGCGTTGGCGCTTGTCCAGTTACACGGTATGGCGGCCCGGAAACCAAAACAACTTTCTGGTGGGCAGCAGCAGCGGGTGGCGTTGGCCCGCGCGCTGGTCAACCGGCCGCAGGTGCTGCTGCTGGACGAGCCGCTGGGGGCGCTGGACTTGAAACTGCGTAAGGCGATGCAGTTGGAGTTGAAGCAAATCCAGAATGAAGTCGGCATCACGTTTATTTATGTGACTCACGACCAGGAAGAAGCGTTGACCATGTCGGACCGGATTGCGGTGATGAGTAATGGGGAGGTGCAGCAGGTCGGCAGAGCTAAAGAGATTTATGAACACCCGGGAAACCGATTTGTGGCCGACTTTATTGGAGAGACGAACTTTATTGAAGGGCGGGTGGCTGAGCTTGGTACACCCGCTAAGGTTAACATTGGCGGCTATACGGTTCTTGGAACGGTTGGGGATCATCATGTAGACCCAGGCCAGTCTATTACATTGGCGATCCGGCCAGAAAAAATTCGTCTCTATGCCAAGAATGATCACAGTCTGGATAGTACTATTATGAGTGGGCAGGCTTTTGCGGAGTTTGTCCGCCTTCATTCAGGGACGGAAGCGGGTCAGGCTCCGATTCCAGATGGTGGGAATGATCATGTGTTGGTCAACGGCCGTGTTTCGGGGGCTATTTATATCGGTACGGACATGCGCTATGAGGTTATAGTAGCTGAGAATGCCCGGATTGTGGCCCGGATTCAAAATATTGGCCTGCGTTATGATAAGCCTTTTGAGCCGGGAGATGAGGTCTATGTTCATTGGTTGGCAGATAATGCCCAGATTTTGACGGAGTGAGGTTTGGTAATTGGTAATTGGGTTATTCGTTATTGGGTAGAAAGGGCTTTTGCTTACCTGATTGCCTAATCGTTCTGAATTTTGATTTAGTGTAATGGCAGCAACGACGACACCGGTACAAACGAAGTTAAAGGCGGGGATGGATCCGCGGCTTCGAGTGGCTGCTTTTCTGTCTCTGGTTCAGGGGGTTCTGTGGGCGTTTTTGTTATTCCGGTGGGTGACGTTTAGTTCGTTTGACTGGACGCCGTTTACGGTCGAATTGAGGCTGGCCGACTTTACGATTGTCCAAAATGTACCGGTTATCGTTTATCTGCTTTACGGGGGATTGCTGGCGGTGGATCTGGTTGTGGGGGTGGGATTGCTGCGAGAGATGGAATGGGCGCGGCGGCTGGGCATTGGACGTTCGGCCGTTGTTCTGGTTATGGGCTTGCTCTATTATCTGGCTGGCCGAGACTTTTTTGGGGCTGTTTTGGTTATCAGTCTTTCAGGGATGCTTCTGGTATTGCTTTTCCGGCAGAAGGCCTGGTCTTTGGCATATCCGGCCGCGTTTTATCTTTTTGTCTTCTTTATAATCCCCAATCTGATTGTGTTGGTAGTCAGCCTGGGTGAACGTTCACGCCTGGGAACGGTTTCCTATCCGACCCTGGCGCTAGAGAATCTGGGTCTGTATTTTAATGATTACGGCCGGTTTTTCAGCACTATCGGCGGCGAATATATTTATCTGCGGATTTTTGGGCGTTCATTGGCAATGGCTATTGCCAATACCTTGATCTGTCTGGCTTTTGGCTACCCATTCGCTTATTGGATTGCCCGCCAGCCGCAGCGGTATCGTAACATTCTCATTTTCCTGGTTATGATCCCATTTTGGACTAACTTTCTCGTCCGGACCTATGCCTGGATGCTGATCTTGCGAGATTCTGGCTTGATCAATAATTTTTGGACGATCACCTTGCATGATCAGGCGTTGCTGCTGGCTGACAACAGCCAGTTCTTTAGCTGGCTGGCTTCAATAACGGCGGAGAAGCTGCCATTGTTGTTCAATGCGCCGGCGGTGATGTTGGGTTTGTTCTATGGCTATTTACCTTTTATGATACTGCCGCTGTATGCCAGCCTGGATAAGGTTGACTGGTCTTTGCTGGAAGCTGCGGCCGATCTGGGGGCGAATCGGGTGCGGAGCTTTATCCGGATTTTGATTCCGCTAACCGCTCCGGGTATTGCTGCGGGATCGATTATCGTTTTTATTCCCTCGCTGGGGGCCTACGTGACGCCGGATTTAATGGGCGGCGCTAAAGTGTCACTGGTTGGTAATTTGCTCCAGCAACAGTTTATGACTGTCCGTGATTGGCCTTTTGGATCGGCGATTGGTTTTATTCTCATGGCGATTATGTTGGTGGCTATTATTATTTATTTCCGCGTTTCTGAAGAGAGGGAACTCTAAACCAATGGCTTCCGTAACCACTTCCCAACGCCAGGCGATTCCAGTGGCGAAAAAGCTGCCGCGGCCAAGATTCCCATTCTCTTTGCGAGGCCATTGGCTGACTTTATACGCCGTCACAATTTTTCTGTTCTTTTATCTACCTATTCTGATCCTTATTATTTATTCTTTCAATTCCAACCAGGTTGTTGGCGTTTGGGAAAGTTTTAGCACCCAGTGGTATCGGGAATTGTTTAATAATCGGGCCATTGGTAATGCCTTCCGGGTCAGTATGTGGGTCGCGATTTGGTCGACGGTGTTTAGTACCATTCTGGGTACGCTGGCGGCGTTGGTCCTGGAACGGTACCGGTTTCGCGGCCGTCTCACTCTGGACGGGGTGCTTTATCTGCCGATTATTATTCCTGATATTGTGATGGCGCTTTCGACGCTGTTGTTTTTTGTTATTTTTGCGGTCCCGCTGAGCCGGAATACCGTACTTATCGCCCATATTGCGTTCAATATCTCGTTTGTGGCGGTTGTTGTCCGGGCGCGGCTGGCGGACATGGATCGGAGTCTAGAAGAGGCAGCGGCCGATTTGGGGGCCAGTGAATGGACGACTTTCCGCCGCATTACCCTGCCGCTGCTAGCGCCCGGGATTGTTGCTGGCGCTTTAATGGCTTTTACCCTGTCTTTGGATGATTTTGTCATTACCTTTTTTGTGTCCGGTCCCGGTTCAACGACGCTGCCTGTTCAAGTTTATTCGATGATTAAGTTTGGCGTGACGCCTGAAGTGAACGCCCTTTCGACGTTGATGCTGCTAGGTTCGACGATTCTGGTTATAATCTCACTGGTTTTACAGCGTCGATGATCGTTATTGTTTTCTAAAAAAGGAGAAAAGAAAATGAAGAGAAATAAGCTATATTGGTTAATAGTGGTCATCCTGGCCCTGGTGCTGGCTGCCTGTGGCGGCGGTCCATCTGGTGGTCCTGAATCCAACGACAATGAGGCGACCACGTCTGAAAATGAGAATACGTCTTTAGAGGAAAATACGGCCGTTGAAAATGAGAACACGGCCGAAGAAGAAGAACATGAACATGCCGAAGGCGAAGAACATGCCGAAGAAGGCGAAGAAATGGCCCTTGCTTCGGAATTAAGTGTTTACAACTGGGCCGATTATATTGACGAGCAAATTCTGGCTGATTATGAAGAAGAGTTTGGCGTCACTATCATCTATGACACCTACGCCTCCAACGAGGATCTACTTGCCAAACTTCAGGCAGGGGCAACCGGCTACGATGTCATCTTCCCCTCCGATTATATGGTTTCGCAGATGATTGAATTGGATTTGCTGCACGAGATTGACACCGGCGAGCTTTCAAACTGGGGAAATATCAACCCCAATTTTGCTGATGCCCCCTTCGACCCCGGCAACCAACATTGTGTTCCTTACCAGTGGGGTACAACCGGCATTGCGTACCGGGCCGGTCATGAATTCTTTGAAGAAAACACGCCGGATAGCTGGGGATATCTTTTTGATCCGGAATTACTTGAGCAATATTCTGACGGCGGCATCAACGTTTTGAATGACCAACGCGAGTTGATGGCGGCTGCCCTGGCTTATCTCGGCCATGATATGAACAGCACTGATCGTACGGAGTTAGAAGAAGCTCGGGATCTCATTCTAGAAGCTAAACCTTATTGGAAGACCTTTAACAGCGAAGACTATGACAATTCCCTGCTGGTTGCTGATGAAGTGGTTATGTCCCATGCCTGGAGCGGCGATGCGGCCTTTGCCTATTGGGAAACCTACGATGATGAAACTGAAGATGGCAACTGGTATTATGCAATTCCTCAGGAAGGCGCCGTCAAATGGTTAGACAATATATGCATCACTGCCAGTACAGAACGATTTGAGACAGCATTGCATTTTATGAATTACTTGTTGGATGCAGAGGTTGGGGCAACGATTACAAACTATACGTATTACGCCAGCCCGAATAAGGCCGCTGAGGAATTCATTCTGGAAGAAATCCTCAATGATGCCGGCATTTATCCACCGGCGGAGGTTGAAGAAAATCTGACCTGGTTGGTGGAAGTCGGTGATGCGATCTTTATCTACGATGAGATGTGGACAGCTATCAAAGGGTAACTGTTCACTGCCTGCCTGTTTAGTCTGACAGGTCACCTCGACCTATTGGTATGACAGGTTTTTAGGGAGGGTATTGCCCCTACTGTCAACAGTAGGGGCATTTTTTAGGTTAGAGGTTAGTTTTGGATAAGAAATGGTTTGAAAAGTTTGAATTGATCGTTTGTCAGCTAACCATTTTGGGTTAGAATGTCATGTTGTAGTTGTGTGCTGGGATTATGATTGTTTAATTCAAGGCAGCATTCAAAAAATTTAGGGTTTTTATAAGGAATGGAGATTGTTGTAAATATACGGCAATCTCCATTCTAACTAATAATGGCAGATTCGTTCATGGAGACTGTTCCGGTGAAACCGGCAATTCGTTTTGAATCGGTAAAAAAGAGTTTTTCCTATTCAAGCGACAAATCAACGACAATTTTAGATTCTCTGGTTTCGGCCGTTTCCGGGCGGGAAAAAGCTGCTAACAAAACGTTGTGGGCAGTGAAGGATGTCTCTTTTGAGGTAATGTCTGGCGAGAGTCTGGGCATTGTCGGCCGTAATGGCAGCGGCAAAAGTACCATCTTGAAGCTGGCTTCCGGGATTATTCGTCCATCCGATGGTCAGGTTGTGATACGCGGCCGTTTGAGCGCCCTCCTGGAGTTAGGGGCTGGGTTCCACCCTGATTTAACCGGCCGCGAAAACATTTATCTTAATGGTTCCATTCTGGGCATGAGCAAAGAGGATGTGGCCCGTTATTATGATTCAATTGTTGAATTTTCAGAGCTTGGCGAATTTATTAACATGCCGGTTAAGCATTATTCCTCTGGGATGTATATGCGTCTTGGCTTTAGTGTGGCTGTGCATGTTGAGCCGGATATTTTAATTATTGATGAAATTTTGGCGGTTGGGGATCAATCGTTCCAAAGTAAATGTATCGAACGCATTTATGAAATGAAGCGTAATGGCACGACTATTGTGCTGGTCAGCCATAATCTGCACACTGTTCGGGCGCTTTGTACGCATCTTATCTGGATTGAAAATGGCCTNNTGTTAAACGCAACGCTGATGGTTCAGGATGGGAACGTTGGGGTTCCCATGAGATTGAGCTGACCTCTGTCAAATTGTTGGATCAAAAAGGCGAACCTGGTGACACTTTTCAACTTGGCCAGCCAATGACTGTTGAGATGCACTACCGGGCAAAACGGCCGGTTAAAAAACCGGTTTTTGGGCTTTCGTTTTACCGGCCAGATGGTACTTTTTTGAGCGGGCCAGATAATTATTTGTCTGGTCTGGATTTAGATGAAGTGACTGGTGATGGTGTGTTACGTTATTGTGTACCGGAACTGTCGCTTTCTCCGGCCACTTATTACATGACGGCTGCCATTTATGATGAGGCTGGAAAAAACCCCTACGATCACCATGAAAAAGCTTACCGGTTTCGTGTCGTAGCGAATAATAACAATAATTATAAAGGATTGGTCCAATTCTCTTCTCGTTGGGAATGGATCAAAGATAAGGAACAATAAACCTGCCTGTCTGGCTGAATTTAGAGATTGAACTTCTGCGGCCGGTGATGGCGGGATGTTCGCGCCTGATTTAGACGGTTACTGTTGATTGGCCTAAGTGACCGTCCGCAAATAAATTAGCGGAATTGTGCGAACAGGACGAATTGCATTCGCAAATCGTTTGGAGTAAGCGGCCTCCTGATTAGATGTTTAATTGTTGGTTGCTTACTAAGTGACCGTCCGCAAAATTGATTATATGGAGAAAAGAGTATGAATGAAAGTTCAAAAAAGCGTTTAAGACCGTTGATGGTCGTTATTATGTTTCAAGTTGTACTGGTTTTTCTGGTGCATATTGCAATTGCCGATTCTGGAAATCCGGAACCACGGCCTGCAAAAGAAGGCCATGAGTCTTCGAGTGAAGTTGGCCTGGCTAATTGTCGATATGGCGTGGCGACCCTGGACATTCCTCAGGTGGATTGGGTGGATGACTTGGGTGCCGGCTGGTATTTGAATTTTGGCGCTTCGACAGCAAACGCGACAAACTCGGCCGAGTTTGTCCCTGTTATTGGAGTCAGACAGAAAAAGGACGCAAATGGCAATTATTTACCGACTTATTCGGTGACGCCACCGTTAACTGAGAGCGGCTTGGGTAATTTAGTTGATTCGAAGCCCAATACTTTGTGGATAGTTGGTAATGAAGTTGATCGTGGTCCGGATCCTGGTCAAACCACTGGTGGGCAGGGAGACACATTCCCTGATGTTTATGCTCGAGCTTACCATGAAGTTTATCATTTCATTAAGCAACGTGATCCCACTGCTCAGGTTGCCAATTCGGCGTTGGTGCAGGTAACACCTGGCCGATTAAAATATCTGGATTTAATGTGGCAGGCGTATAAGGATGAGTATGGTCGAGTTATGCCAGTTGATGTCTGGAATATGCATCTTTATATCTTGCCGGAAGTGACGCCCGCCGGACAACCAAATGGCATTGCCAATGTCGCCCTGGGAACGAATCCAGCACTCGGCCGTAAAGAGAGTGGTGGCAATTCCAGCCTTTGCCCACTTCCAGAGGTTTACTGTATCGCTGAACATGATGACATGAATGTTTTCAATGAGCAGGTGATCGCGATGCGGACCTGGATGCGGGATAATGGTCAGCGAAACAAGCCGCTGATTCTTTCCGAATTTTCTATCTTGTATCCGTATGTAGATGATGGGCCTACCTGTTGGTTGGAAGATGAGTTTGGCAATTGCTTTACCCCCCAACGGGTAACAAATTTTCTGAATAGTTCATTTAATTATCTTAAAAATCCAGTTGACCCGAACTTAGGTTATCCGAAAGATGGTAATCGCCTGATCCAACAATCGTTGTGGTTTAGCGTGAATAATCAGGGCGCTGTGGGCAACGTTAGCGATCTGATGCGTAATAATGCGCTGACCCAGGTTGGTAATGCTTATAAAAACTTTGTATTTGCCCAACCAACCTCTATCAATTTGTTTGTTGACTATGTCAATAACCCAACGCCAAATACTGGCGGCGCCGGTACGGCTACTGCTAAATTGACTGTCGTTATTCGTAATAATGGTAATGTTGCCCCGATGAACAATTTCTTTGTCACATTTTATAAGGATGCGGGATTGACACAGCCAATTGGAACAACCTCTATTGCGGCTCCGGGTCCATCAACCCCCGGTATGGCAGGTTGCAGCCGTTTAACTCGAAAGGCTACAGTTAATTGGAACAATTTGCCACCCGGAGTGCACCATTTTTGGGTGAAAATTGATAGCAATAATGGTGTTACGGAAACATCAGAAAGTGACAATGTGGGCAGTGGCGTTGTCATTGTTAATGCGAAGAAGTCTTTCGTTCCACTAACGGTGCGCTAAGGGCGAAACCGTTTTTAAATTTGGATATTGGTAAAACGGTTGAGCTTTAGGGTGCGTTTTCTTATCAAATATTATTTGTAAACGGACTCTAAGTTGTTATCATCATATCCCCTGGAGGTTGACCTAATAGGGCCGGCTATCCGGGGGAAATGATATTCTATCCCCAAACCAGGAGCCAGATATCGGCCGCAATGATTATTACGGCCGTTAACCCTATAAACACCCAACTACTTCGAATCCGGCTGCTTAGCCAACGGCCGAGTTGCCAGGCCAATAATATGAAAATCAAGGTGGCAACCAGGGCGGCAATGTGCTGGATTGGAAAGATATCTATGCTGAGAAACCGGATTGGCGAACCGGGCAGGACTAAGAAATCAAATGGGGCTCGAATCAGGTCGGCGAGATGGCCGCTCACCTGGCGGAAAAATTCCCCATAGGTGCCGTCTATCCATTCGTAGGTCGGATACATGCTTAAATTTCGGCCGCCGATTCGTTCTAGCAGGCCGAAACGGAGTAATATCCATTGGTGAAGTGCCAAAACGATGCCGGCTGCCAATGCTGCCAGGCTGCGAAGACGGCCGGGTATGGCTTGAATGAGGCCGGCGTAACCCAGAACGAGAATGACCAGTTCACTGGTATAGCGTCTTGGTCCAAAACCGGCGCCGCCAAACCAATCTCGGGTACTGCTGTTGACGTAGGTTTCTAATAACAAGACCAACAATAGGGGCACAATCAGGGCCGGTTTGCGGCGGATCATACTTAGCAGGCCAAGCACCGCCAGGGGAATCAGGGGCATCCAGGGTAAAATACCGCGAAAGGTCGAAAAGAGAACCGGCTGCCAGAAAGGCGCTCGCCAATCGACGTAGGCGCTGCCCTGGGGCACTGTCAGCCAGGTTCCATAAAAGACTCGCCACTGCACGAGTTGGAGCGATAACAAGGCCAGGGCGGCGAAGCCTACAAAGAGCAGGTAGCGGGCGGTGGGCCAGAGTCGGGCCTTCTTTTCTGGCCCAGGGGAGGAAAACCACCACCAGGCGGTTGAAACGGCCGGCAAGACCAGGTAGACGAGGTGCTGCCATCGAACCAGGGCTGCCAACCCGATAAGGCCACCAAGTAAGATGCCCTGCCGGTTGCCGGGTAGTTTTTGGTAAGAACGCCACCAGGTCAATGTTACCAGCGCGGTTACGAAGGCGGAGGTAGCGTGGGAATAGAGCGGCTCCCGATATTGGTAGTAGATGAGTGGGCTGGCGAATAGAACTGTCAGGGCAGCGGCGAGGGCGCTGAAGCGGCCGTTTTCTACCCGGGCAATCCGGTACCCAATCCAATGGGCCAGCCAACCTAATAACATCGATAGGGTGGCTAATCCGGCGGTGAAATACCATTCGTAGCCATTCAAGGTGTCGGGCAGGATGCCTGCCGACTGCGCCAAAGAGGCTCCCAATCGTAAAGTGGCTAACCAGGGCAGCCAGATTAATGAGCTGCCAATGGCAAAGGGGCTGGCAACACGGCCGGTTTCTAGTTTGTCCTGGTCCAATTGTTTGGCGGCAAAGTCGGGGGCGGTGGTGGGATAGGAGAGGCGCAGGTCGTTGTCGATTTTTAAATCGCCATCAAAGACAACGCTGCGGGCATAGGCGTAATAGAAGGTTGCGTCCCAGGCGGGAGTTGTGATTGCAAATAACAATGCCCATTGGATGAGGCAGGCGATGGCAAGTATAAGGACAGGTCTTTTGGAGAGGTAAGTACGAATCATTAAGGAATATTATCCGTGTTTTCTGTCTTTCCTCGAAAAATAGGCGTTGGGGCGGTCAGGTAGAGTAGGAGGAGCAGGCCGGCGAGACGATGGTAGCTGAGGGGATAGATGTCGAAAGTGGGCAGGGCCAGCATGAGGGCGATGGCGGTTCCGATTAACAACGGCCGACTTTTACCAGCGACGGCGAGGCCCCAGAGGGCAATGGGGACGGTCAGGACATAATGGTGTTCCCAGACGCGGGG
>JABAOG010017744.1_pt1 | contig 12518 bp, 11 predicted proteins | sample 7062131 | NCBI WGS metagenome assembly JABAOG01 (sample SAMN14538629, study PRJNA623070) | marine sediment metagenome | biome: marine biome [ENVO:00000428]; feature: marine pelagic biome [ENVO:01000023]; material: deep marine sediment [ENVO:00002113] | place: India: Arabian Sea | collected... | reverse complement strand
CGCGCCCGCGGCGCTCCTCCTCGCGATGATCCTGCTGCTGGCCCATGCGGCCAGGGCGTACAAGCGCAATGCGGGCTCGCCCGACGTGCGCCTTCTCATCCGGGTCTGGTCGATCACGGTCGTGTCGCTGGCTATCGCCGGCCTCGCCGTGCACTTCTGGGCCCAGAGCCTCGTCGTCTTCTTCTTCCTCCTCGGCTGCCACGGGGGGCTGACCAAGACCGCGGCCAGGGCGCCGGCGCGCTCATGAAGCGCTCCGCGTCCTCCCGCGATCCGCAGTCGCCCGGCGCGAGCGGCGCGTCGCCCGAGGCCGCCGGGTCAGACCCGGGCGGCGATCGGGCGGCGCTTGCGGAATCGCGGCGGCGGCTGCACGTCGCCGAGCCCACGGCGCGCCGCGAGAGCATCCTCAAGTCCGGGCTCAAGAGCCTGCTCCGCAGCGTCGACATCTACATCCTGCGCATGTTGCCGCGCGGCGTCGATGTCTCCCACGACCTTCGCCAAGTCGTTCCGAGCCAGCGCTTCGAGCTGATCCTCGACGTGGGGGCGAACGTCGGGCAGTCCACGCGCCGCTATCTGCGCGACTTTCCCAGGGCTCGGATCATCAGCTTCGAGCCGTGCGGACGCCTGTTTGCGAAGCTGGAGGCGACGTTCGCAGGTATGCCGCGCGTCACTTGCGAGCGGCTGGCGCTGAGCAGCTCCGAGGGCGACGCCACGCTCCTGCGGACGCGCGATCCCATGATGCACCATCTCGCCGTGGGCGGCGAGGACGACGCGCCCGGCGGCGTCGCCGGCGTCGAGCAGGTGCTCGTCACGACCGTCGACCACTATTGCGAGCGCAACGGCGTCGAGCACATCGACTTCCTCAAGATCGACACCGAAGGGCACGACTTCGAGGTGATCGTCGGGGCCGAGCGGATGCTGTCGGAGGGCCGCGTCACGGCGTTGCAGTGCGAATGCAGCGTGAGCCCCGAGAACACGTTCCACGTCGGGTTCGATGCCGTGCGCTCGCATCTCGAGATCAAGGGCTATCGNNGGTTCCCGAGTGGATCCGCGGAGCGCCCAACCTTCGTCGCGTGAACGCCGTATTCATTTCCCCGCGCTTGGCGGCTGCGCGCGAGGAGCGGTGACGGAGAGAGGCGGCGTGCTGGAGGAACGGCGTCCACCGCCGCGCCGCTGCTGCCCATGATCAACGTCTCGGCTCTGCTTTGGCCGATGAGCTCCTCCGAGCACGTCGGCGCCGCGGGCGGCGCCGCGCGGCCGATCGATAGTCTCGTGCACGAGCGCGTACTATCGCCCCGGCAACTGCTTGGGCCTTTAGCCCGGCGTGCGCCGCGGCGCCCGCGCGCCCGCAAGCATGGCGATTAGCGGACTGATCATATAGGCGCACGCGCGCACGCCGCTCCGGTTCAGGGCGAGCGTGGCCGCCGCGTAGATCGCCGCGCCCGCCGCCACCGAGATCGCCAGCTCGACGGCGGCCGGCCCGGAGGGCGTCACCCGGCGGAGCACGATCACGCTGGCCGCCATGATCAGGGCGGCCGCGAGCGGCCGGCCCAGGGCGTGCGCCAGCGCGCCCGCGCACCGCCCGAGCACGGGCCGAATGAACGCGTAGTAGTTCACAGCGATATGCGCCGATTGCACCATCGTCACCACGAGCGCGACGGCCAGGACGCTCGGGAATATCTGCAGCGTCAGGATGATGATCGGCGGCAGCAGGACGAGGCGCGCGAACACGATGTAGAGAGCGCGGCGGACGAGCCCGGCCGCCATGAACAGCGGCGTCGCGGAGGACGAGATGATGCGCAGCATGCCGAACACGCACATGACGGAGAAGACCGCGCTGAAGCCGGTCCACTCCGCGCCGAGCGCGACGCCCAGCACGAGGTCGGACACCGAGGCCAGCCCGAGGAAGAGCGGGCAGATCACCAGCGCGCTCACGCCGAGGGCCTTGGCGAACATCCGCCGCAGCCGGTCGCGCTCGCTCATCAGCTGAGCGTAGGAGGAGAACTCGATCGAGAGCCTGATGCGCTGGATGGGCGTCGAGAGGGCGGTCACGACCCGGGCGAACAGCCCGTATGTCCCGAAGGCCGACGCGCTCAGGCGGCCGCCGATCAGCATGGCGTCGACCCGCTCGCTGATGATGGCCGTGACGGCGGAGAAGGTGTTGATGCCGCCGCATTTGAGGTGCTCGAGAATCCCCGGGCCGGGCGGCGCCACCGCGCTGACCAGGCCGCGCTTGCGCAGCGAGAGGCGGAGAAACGCGGCGTTGAGCGTGGCNNCTGGCCGAGCACGACGCTCGCCGCGCCGAGGCCGGCGTAAAGACCGCCCATCACCACCGCGAAGCCGATCATGTAGGACATGAGGAACGCGAGCTCGATGTCGCGAAAGATGAGGTCGCGCTTGAGCTGGGACATCCACACCGAGGAGAGCCCGGAGAACCAGATCGTCACCGCGGAGATCTTGACCAGGAGGCTCGCGCTCTCCAGCCGGAAATAGTCCGCCACCGGATCGGCGATCAGAAAGATGACCGCGGCGACGGCCGTGGCGACCAGGATCGACATGCCCTGCACTTGCGCGATCTTCCGGGGGTCGCGCTCTTGCAGGTAGATGATGGACACGCCGAGCCCCGATTGCGCGAGCGGCAGCGCGACCGAGGCGACGACGTAGATCACCGCGATCTCGGCGTATCTGTCCGGGCCGAGCACGCGGGCGGCGATGATCGACTGCAGCAGCTGGAGCAGGAGCCCCGCAGCCTGCGACGCGCCGCCCCAGAGAACCCCGCTCCGAGCGCTGGCTTTGATGGAGTCCGTGGACATCCTGCGGAGCGGACCCTCTGTTCGCCGGAGCGAGAGCGCCGGCGGCTTCGGGGACGGGACGGTCAGCTTGGCGGGGCGACGTGGGGGCGGCGCACGTAATAGGCGCGGTAGCGGCTGTGGTAATAGGCCGCGTCGCCGTGCCCGTACCGCCTCATCTTGTTCATATCCATCATCGTCATGACCGCGCCGAGGACGGGCGCGTTGCAGTCCCGCAGAGCGGCGATCCCTTGGACGGCGGCGTCCCGCGGCGTGCTCGCCCAGGCCACGACGTAGATCACGCCATCCACCGCGGCGGCCGCCTGGCGCGTGTCGTTGACGGCCAGGATCGGGGCGGAGTCCATGACCACGAGGTCATACTGCGCGCGCGCTTCGTCGAGGAAGCGCCTGAAGTCTTGCGATCCGAACATATCCGTGGGGATCGACCGCTGCGTGCCCGACGTGAGGACGTGAAGCGCCGTCTCCGGATCGCGAAGGACAGCCTCCCGGAGCGGGGCCTTGTCGATGACGACGTCCTTGAGGCCGAGCACGTCCTGATCCCTGATCTTCATCATGCTCGCGACGCGCGAGTTGCGCAGGTCGCCGTCGATCAGCAGCACGCTCTGGCCCGCCTCCGCCGCCGATCGCGCCATCACGATCGCCGTCGTGGACTTGCCTTCATCGGGAAGCGACGAGGTGAGCAGCACGACCTTCGCGCGCTGATCGAGATCGGAGATGGCGATAGCCGAGCGCAGCGTGCGGATCGACTCCGCGAACGCGCCGAGCGGCTCGTCCGTCACGAGGGTCAATGGTCCGCCGGCGCCGAAGCGCATCGACTTCCAGCGCTCCACGAGAGGGATCGACGCCAGCTGCGTGATCCCGAGCGCCTTCTCGAGCTCTTCCCGGGTGCGCAGGCCGCCGTCGAGCATCTCCGCCACCATCGCCCCGGCGGCGCCGGCCGCCAGCGCGAGAGCCGCGCCCATGGCGAGCATCATGGGCTTGCTGGGCCCGACCGGCGCTTCGGGCGGACGCGCGGGCGAGATGACCCGCGCGTTGCCGCGCTCGAGCTCGGCCTGCTGATTGATCTCGGTGGAGCGGTTGAGGAACGTCTCGTAGAGCNNCACGCGCGCCACGCCGGCGGTCGCCTGATCGCCCTGCAGCGAGTCGATCTCGTTCTGGAACGACGCCACTCGCGCGCGCGCAACCTGCAGATCGCTCCGCACGGTCGCAGTGACCCGCTCGAGCTCGGCGTAGAGCTGCTGCTCGACCTCCCAGAGCTCCTCGCGCAGCTGGATCATCTCGGGGTGGCCGTCGCGATAGCGGGTGGAGTACTCGCTGAGGCGCCGGCGCAGCTCGCCGCGCTGGCTGCGCAACCCCTCCACGACCTCCGACGAGACGACCTCGAGGATCGCCTCGGAAGATCCGCCGCTCGCCATCACCGACTCGAGGCGGCGCAAGCGCGCCTCGATGCTCGCCTCCTCCGCGCGCGCTTGGGAGAGCTGCTCGCTGACCAGCGTAAGGCGCTGATCGACCACCGTGCTTTGACCGGCCTCTTCCACCAGCTCGTTCTCGGCGGCGAACTGGGCGACCGCGCGCTCGGCCTCGCGCACCTGCTCCCTGAGCTCGCCGAGCCGGTCGGCGAGGAAGGCGTTGGCGCGCTGCGTCGCCTCGGCGCGGGCCTGGATCTGCTCCTGCAGGAACTCGTCGACGACCAGATTGACCAGCTGGGCGGCGTGCTCGGGCGTGGACGCCGTGAGGCTCACGAGAACGACGTCCGTCCTCTGCATGTTGCTCGCCGCCAGGCGCTCGCTCAACTCGCGGGCGAGCTCGGTCGGCCCGAACGCGTCGGCGTCCTCGCGGCCCGCCCGGATCCAGCGGCGCGGGTCGAGCGAGAAGTCGACGCCGTAGCGCTGGAGGAACTGTCCGAGCGGGGAGCGGGCGGGGGCCGGCTCTCCCGCAACGAGATGCGCGAACTCCGGATGTTGCAGCAGGTCGTTGCGCTCGACCACCCGCTCGAGGAAGCCCGTCGAGCTCAGGATCGCGACCTTGTTGTTGATCGAGCTCGCGTTGACGGGCGCGTTGGGATCGAGCTCGAGCAGGGCCTCGACGCCGTCTTGCTGCTCGAGCAGGATGGCGGCCTCGGCCTCGAACGTCGGCTCCCGCGAGAGCACCACGAGCAGCGCCGCCGCGAACACGAGCTCCGAGATCGCGATGATGGTGAAGAGCCGCCGCCGCGCCCAGGCGATCAGGGCGGCGAGGTCCATCGATGCGTCGTCGTCGTCGCGAGCGCGCTCAAAGCGCGGCGTGTTCAAGGTCGTCGGCCTGTTCAAACCCGTCTCCGTGCGGACGCCCTCGACGATGGGGACACGATCGCTTGCGCTCGAGATGGGCCTGTCGTCGGCTCATCGCCGCAAGGTCACGCCGAGCGTGAAGCGGTTCTGATCGTAGTCCCCCCCGACGATGGTGGTGTCCCTCTGAATGTAGCTGTACGCCGCATCGACCGAGACGGCCCGGTTCAGGGCGTAGCGTCCGATGAAGCCGGCCGTGAAGTACTCGTCGTCACGATCCGTGTCCTGAAACTCGTATCGCCGATAGCCGATCGTCGGTCCCAGGAGCAATCGTCCCCTAACGATCCGAGAGGCGGAGAGTTCCAGCACGGTCGAGATATATGAGGAAGCGTTCGCCTGGTTGGTCTCCTCTACGTTGCGATAGCCGTCGACGCCGAACCGCCAGCTGGGCGTCGGCGTCCACGCGAGGTTCGCTCCGAACGAGAGGCCGTCGACGGAGCGAAAGCCGTCGTAGTCGCGGTAGTAGTATCCGACGTAGGCCTCGCCCACGATCAGGTCGGTGATGTCGGCGCGGACGCCGACATTCGCCTCGTATCCCGTGGAGTCGCGACCGGCCGAGACGGCGTCGGCGTACTCGATCCTGATGGCCTCGAGCCTGACGAACGCGTCGTATCCGGCGCGATACTCCCGGGAAGCGTCCGCCGCGAGGATGTAGCTGTCGTGGTCGCGGTTGTCGTTGTCCTGCACCCCGCCGAAGATGAGGGGCACGTCGTCGTAGTCCAGCGACTGCCAGAGGCCGGAGACGGCGAGCAGGGTCCGGGCGAACTGATGCGCCGCTCCCGCCTCGACGTCCGAGCGGCGAAAGTCGATCGGCGAGACGGCGAACGGGTTGAAGTTCGCCGTGTCGCGCCCCTCGGTGAGCTTGGCGGCCGTGACGTTGGCGAACAGGAAGTTGGCCTCGTTGACGTCGATGCGCCCCTCGACGGCGCCGGCGTAGTTGAGCTCGTCGTCGCTGTCGAGCTCGTCGTAGGTGATCCCGTCGACGGCGGCCTCGAGTCCCAGCGCATGCCGGCGCCACGTCGAGACGAGCGCCACATCGGCGTTGTAGACGGCGCCGGCGTCGTTCTCCGGGTTCAGCTCGCGCGCGAGCACGTTGTCGTTGTAGAGAGCGCCGACGTAGAGCCTCGGGCTCATGACGAACGCTCCGACGGGGACGCCGTACTGCCCAAGCCGCTCCGCCTCCGGATCAATCGGCTCAATCTGAGCCCACGCTGCCGTGCCGACGCAGGCGGTCGCCCTTGCTGTCGCCAGGCCGGCGATGACGCAGACGCGCCATCCCTGTTCGACGCGTCCCCTCAATGTCGTCCCCGCATGCTTTACTTCCTCCTGATGGGCGCTTGTCCGCGCCCGCCGCCTAGTCCCCTTGAGTCCCCTGGCGAGAGCGACGCCGCCTTCCCCGGGGCGCGTCGTCAGAAGAAACGCTCAGGCACGGTGATCACGTCCCCCGGCATCACCGGCGTGGTCGCGGGCTCGCGCACCTGGATCGTCTCCCCGGCTCGATTGATCTTGATGCCGCGCTCTCTCGCCCGGAACGTGTAGCCGCCGGCGATGGCCACGGCGTTGAGCACGCTGATGCCATCCTTATACGGAAACTCGCCTCCGGCCATGACCTCGCCGATGATGTAGAAGGGCCGGAAGTTCAGCACTTCCGCCGTCACGCTCGGGTTGCGAAGATAGTTGGCATCCAGAGACTCCGTGAGCTGCGTCTCGAGCTCGCGCAGCGTCAGCCCGCCGACCTGCACTTGGCCGAGCAACGGCATGGACACGACTCCCGACCCGTCGACGGCGTACTCGCCAGAGAGGCCCTCCTCTCCGTAGACGATCACGCGGAGCTCGTCGCCCGGTCCGAGCCGATAGCCGGACTCGACCGTCACGGCGGATTGGGCCGCCGCTGCGGCCGCCGGCGCATCGTCGCCGTCGGACGCGCACGCGCCCGCGCCCAGGGCGGCCAGAGCCGCCAGCGCCGCGTATGCTCGTCCACCCATGGCGTCCTCCAGGGCCATGGAGGCGACGGTCCGCGCCCCCAAGCGTCGATCAATGACCACCCCAATACGACGTCGGCGCGCGCCGGCCCATCGGGTGAAACCGCGATCCCGGACTCTTTTCCTTGAGCTCGAAAGCGCGTCGACGGATGAACTTTCCGTCGATCGGCGTGTTTGGTGCGATGAGGTTCGGACGGAGTCTCGACATGAGCGGCTTTCCCGGCGCCGCCTGGAAGCATGAGGGTCTCGTGCGCCGATGAGGGGCCATGGGGTCATGGGCGGTGATCACACCCTCCCGTCGCCTTTCGCCGCGGGACCGTCCCTCGTCCCCGAGGTCTCGATCCTGATCGTCGCTTACAAGTCGAAGGGCTTCATTCTCGACTGCATTCGGTCGATCTACGCGCATACCCGGCGGGCCGCTTTCGAGATCCTCGTCATCGACAACTCCGACGACGGCGCCGCGGAGCTCCTTCGGGCGTGCGCGCCGGCGGTCCGGGTGGTCCCCAACGACGAGAACCTGGGCTTCGGGCGGGGCAACAACCGGCTCGCGGCCGTCGCGCGGGCGGATCGCTTGTTGCTGCTCAACCCGGACACGGTTCTGCGCGACGACGCGATCGANNGGATCGCCTGCTGCTGCTCAACCCCGACACTGTGCTGCGCGACGACGCGATCGACTGGCTCGTCGCGTTCTCTCGGGTCAAACCCGAGGCGGCCGCCTGGGGCGGGACCACCGTGACGCCCGACGGCGAGCACGACGCCGGCAACCGCTTGGTCATCCCGAGCTTCGCCACGCTCGTGCGCTGGGCCCTCGGCGACGGCGAGGCGCTCTGCGACGGCGGGCTCGCGCCGGACGCGGCCGAGCCCGCGCGCGTGGACGTGCTCTCGGGCAGCTTCATGATGGTGCGCCGCGACGTCTGGGAGAGCCTCGGCGGCTTCGACGAGAGCTACTTCCTCTATTCGGAGGAGATCGACTTCTTCCTGCGGCTGAAACGGCTGGGGCTCGAGGCCTGGGCGACGCCGGACGCCGTCGTGATCCACGACGTGGGAAGCGGCGAGCGGCACGCTCCCGAGCGGCTGCTCTACCGCATGAAGGGGCTTGCGCACTTCGTGCGCACGCACTGGTCGCGGCCCGCGGCCCGGCTTGCGACCGGGGTGGTCTGGCTTGGCGTCGCCTGGCGCTGGCTGGCCGCGGCGGCGCTGAGCGCGCTTCCGCCGCTCGCGCCGCGCTGGGGTCTGCGGCGGCGCGGCTACGCCGGCGTGCTCTGGCGGCCCGGGCGTTGGTGGGGAGGGTATCCGCGGTGATGCGCAGCGCCGCCAACGAGCCTTGCGCCGCGCCGTTCTCGGTGATCATTCCCGCCTGCAACGAGGAGGCCGTGATCGATCGCTGCCTCGGGGCGCTCCTGAGCTCCTCGCCCGATCACGCCCGCCCCGAGGTGATCGTCGTCTGCAACGGCTGCACGGACTCCACGGCGGCGCGCGCGCGCTGTTGGCCGCGGGTTCGGGTCATCGAGCTCGAGACCGGCTCGAAGCCGGCCGCCCTGAACGCCGGCAACCGCGCCGCGCGCGCCACGCCGCGCTTTTTCGTCGACGCGGACGTGGCGGTGAGCTTCGGCGCGCTCGCCGCCACGACCGCCGTGCTGCGCGAGCCCGGCGTGAAGGCGGCCGCGCCGCAGCGGACCTTCGACTTCGAAGGCTGCGCGTGGCCTGTGCGCCGCTATTTTGCAGTTTGGCAGACCCTGCCGTTCGCGGAGGAGGGGATGGGAGGCTGCGGCGTCTACGGGCTTTCCGAGCAAGGGCTCGCCGAGATCGGCGAGTTTCCCGACATCATCTCCGACGACGGCTATGTGCGCGCCCGGTTCGCCGTCGCCGAGCGCCGCAGCGTCGGGCGCGACGACGGGGGCGCGCCCGCCGTCGTGACGATCTACCCGCCGCGCACGGTCGGGGACCTCATCCGCGTCGAGGCGCGCCGGCGACAGGGCGACGCGGAGCTGCGGACGCTGTTCCCGGCGCTGCAGAGCGCCTGGGGGCGGACGTCCCGGCTCCTGCTCGCATCGCTGTTCACGCGCCACAGCCCGCTCGACCTCGCGATTTACGCCGGGATCAAGCTGGCGGGCCGGGCCCGCCATCGGCTCGCGCGCGCGCAGGGGAGCGCCGGCCGCTGGCTGCGCGACGAGAGCTCCAGGCTGGGCGTCGCGCGCTGAGCCGGGCCCGGCGCCGCCCAGCTCCCGTCGTGGTCGGCCCGCATGCGGCCTTATCGCCCGCCGCGCGAGAACGTAGTGTCGCCGTGTGCTGAGCATCGCGGGAACCACGCAAACAGGAGCGCATTATAGCCTCGTGCGCGAAGCCCGGGGGGCGTCAGCGGATCTAGGAGGACGGGGCTGGGCTTGCGCATCGCTGTCTTTGGCCTGGGATACGTCGGGGCGGTGTCGGCCGCGTGCCACGCGCGCGACGGGCACGCCGTCGTCGGCGTGGATCCGCAGGCGTCCAAGACCGAGCTGATCAACGCGGGCGCATCCCCGATCATCGAGGAGGGCGTGGGCGAGCTGATCGCGGAAGGCGTGTCGCGGGGGCGGCTTTACGCGATCGGGGAGGCGGACGCCGCCGTCGGGCTCGCCGACCTCTCGCTCGTCTGCGTGGGCACGCCGAGCCTGCGCAACGGCCGCCTCGACACGACCGCGATCGAGCGGGTCTGCCAGCAGATCGGCGCCGCGTTGAAGCGCCGCAGCCGGTCCCGCCACACCGTCGTCATCCGCTCGACCATCCTGCCGGGCACGATGCGCGACGTCGTCATCCCCGCGCTCGAGGGGGCTTCGGGCCTCACCGCGGGGCGGGACTTCGGGCTCGCCCACAACCCCGAGTTCCTGCGCGAGGGCTCCGCCGTCCGGGATTTCGACGATCCCCCCAAGACCGTCATCGGCGCCGCCGACGAGGAGACCGCGCGCCTCGTCGCGTCGCTCTACGAGCGGATCGCGGCGCCCTTGATCCTCACGTCTATGGAGGTGGCCGAGCTCGTCAAATACGCCGACAACGCCTGGCACGCCGTCAAGGTCACGTTCGGCAACGAGATCGGCAACATTTGCAAGGCCCTGGGCGTGGACAGCTACGCCGTGGTGGACATCGTCTGCCAGGATCGCAAGCTCAACATCTCGCCGGCTTATCTCTGGCCGGGCTTCGCGTTCGGCGGATCGTGCCTGCCGAAAGACCTGCGCGCCATCGCGCGCTGCGGCCGCGAGCTCGACCTCGAGCTGCCGCTGCTCAACAGCGTGCTCGCATCGAACGCGCACCAGGTCGAGCGCGCGTTCGAGCATATCGTCGAGCTGGGCGTGAGGAGGGTCGCCATGCTCGGCGTCAGCTTCAAAGCGGGCACGGACGATCTGCGCGAGAGCCCGCAGGTCGCGCTCGTCGAGCGCCTGCTCGGGAAGGGCTTCGACGTGCGCGTTTACGACCGCAACGTCCACCTGGCCCGGCTGACGGGCTCGAACCGCGAGTTCATTCTCGAGGTCATCCCCCACATCTCGAACATCCTCAGCGACGACCTCGAAGAGGTCGTCGCCCACGGCGAGGTGGTCGTCATCGGCAACGACGCGCCGGAATATCACGGCCTGGCGCCCAGGCTCCGCGCCGATCAGCATGTCTTCGACCTGGCGCGCATCGACGAGCTGTCGAGCGGGATCGATCGCTATGTCGGCGTCAACTGGTGAGCGGACGCGGCCCCGCACGGTCCTCATCATCGTCGAGAACCTGCCCGTTCCCTTCGATCGCCGCGTCTGGTCGGAGGCCCTGACGCTGCGTGCGGGGGGCTACGAGGTCGCCGTCATCTGCCCCGTCGGCGCAGGCTGCGAGGAGCTTTACGCCTGCATAGAGGGCGTGCACGTCTACCGCCACCGGCTCCCGCTCGAGGCGCGCGGCGTGCTCGGCTACGCCGTGGAATACGCCGCGGCGCTGGCTCAGCAGTTCCGTCTGGCGCTCAAGGTGTGGCGCAAGCACGGCTTCGACGTCATCCATGGCTGCAACCCGCCCGACACGATTTGGCTGGTGGCGCTGTTCTTCAAGCTGTTCGGCAAGGCCTATGTCTTCGACCATCACGACATCTGCCCCGAGCTCTACGAGGCCAAGTTCGGCAGCCGCGACGTCTTCCACGCCTTGATGTTCGCGCTCGAGCGCTTGTCGTTCGCCGCCGCGTCCGTGGGCATCGCCACCAACGACTCGTATCGCCGCATCGCGCTCGAGCGCGGACGGATGAGGCCCGAGGACGTCTTCGTCGTGCGCTCGGGGCCGGACCTGAAGCGGCTCGAGCAGCGTCCGCCCCGGCCCGAGCTCAAGCGCGGCAAGGCGCACTTGATCGGCTATGTCGGGGTCATCGGCCGGCAGGAGGGGCTCGACCTGTTCCTTCAGTCCATGGCGCATCTGACGGGACAGCTGCGCCGCCGCGATCTGCACGCCGTCGTCGTCGGGGGGGGACCCGAGCTCGAGGCGATCAAGCGCGAGGCGTACGCGCGCGGGCTGGAGACCGTCGTCACCTTCACCGGTCGCGCCCCCGACGACCTCCTGCTCGACGTTCTCAACACGGCCGACGTGTGCGTCGCGCCCGACCGCGTCAACGCCATGAACGACAAGTCCACGATGAACAAGATCATGGAGTACATGGCGCTGGCGAAGCCGATCGTGCAGTTCGACCTGACCGAAGGCCGGGTCTCGGCCGGGGAGGCCTCGCTTTACGCCGCGCCGAACGATCCGATCGACTTCGCGGAGAAGATCGCCGAGCTGCTCGATGCGCCCGGGCGGCGGGCCGCCATGGGATGTGCGGGCTACGCCCGCGTGCGCGACCGCCTCTCCTGGGAGGCCTCGGCGCCGCGGCTGCTCGCCGCCTACGATCGGGTCTTCGAGAAGATGTCGGCGAGGCGCGCAGGACCGCGCGAGACGCTCCGGTCAGCGCAGCAGAAGCAGGATGCCCGCCCATAGCGCCAGACTGACGCCGACCGCGAAGGCGAGCGTTGCGCCGGGCCGCCAGCGCGGCGGAGCCTGAGGGCGCTCCCGCCCGCGGCCCTCGAGGATCGCCTCGAGCTCGTCCGGCGTTCCGGAGAACGCGCCGTCGTGATCAGCGAGCTCGCCGTCGCGCGCCGAGCCGCTTCGCGGCCGGGGCGCCTGACTGTGCGGCGCGGCGTCGGGCGCGCGGGCCGAGTCCGGTCGATCCTTGAGAGAGTGCAAGGGGCTTCCCTAGATGCTGCGCGGTTTCATGTTCCGACCAACCCGGACCCTCCGAGCACGGGGGCGCGGACGGCCGAGGCCGCGGAGACCCGAGTCCATATCAGGTCTCCCCCTGCGATCACATAGTTAAATTTCATCCGAATACCATCAATCCGTAGCGGAACTTTCGGCGCAGCACGCGCGTTTGCTCGACG
>JABAOG010008701.1_pt1 | contig 12522 bp, 12 predicted proteins | sample 7062131 | NCBI WGS metagenome assembly JABAOG01 (sample SAMN14538629, study PRJNA623070) | marine sediment metagenome | biome: marine biome [ENVO:00000428]; feature: marine pelagic biome [ENVO:01000023]; material: deep marine sediment [ENVO:00002113] | place: India: Arabian Sea | collected... | reverse complement strand
GTTTGTCATCCCGAAGCCCCTGCCCCAGGCAGGGCGAGGGATCGCTGTAACCCATGACTGATCGACTCTATCAGCAGGCAGTATTCAGCACGAGAGCAAGGGGAACAAGCATGGAGGGAAACGGCTTCCTGCGGTCATCACCCCAATACAACCGAAATCCCGAGTAGGACTTGGGTAACATGGCAGCCATTGCTTATCAAGTTATGATCGGTATCCAATGATGAGATTCTCAACCACCCAACCGCTTCTCTTGTTCCTGGCAGTCCTCGTTATGTCCGTGCTTGCCATGGGATGCAGCGCGCCATCGGCACTGCTTCAAATCAACGCCTCACCAACCGCGCAGCAGTCCGAGTCAGCCACCGGTGTGCCAACTGCCACCAGTACGGAGACTCCACTGCCGTCTGCTACAGAGACTGCCACTCCGACGGTGACGGACACGCCCACTGAGACTCCAACATCCACGATCACCGAGACACCGACGATCACCCTGACCCCCACGGAGGATGTCCCTGACGTGCTCGTGACTGTAAACCAGGCTTTTTGCCGCTATGGTCCTGGAACTGCCTACCTGTACTCTCACGGTCTCTATGAAGGCGACCATGCCACCGTCGACGGACGCAATTATTCCGGAAGTTGGCTGTGGATCCAGCCAGACAACCTGGATCGACACTGCTGGTCGGCGGCATCCAACTTCGAGATCGAGGGGGATATCTCCAGTGTGCCGGTCGTCAATACGTTGCTACCGAAATCCACCCTGTACGGTCCGCCGACAAACGTCAGGACCCGCCGCGACGGAAGCGAAGTCACGATCACCTGGGACGCGGTGTGGATGACCGAGGATGACTACCGCGNNTCACGGACGAGCAGAACTGCGCTGGGGAATCCGGCGGGATTTTATACACAGTAGAGAAGCACGGCTATACCGACCCGGTAGCGATCCCCTGGCCGTAACAGATAATAATGTAACTTCAATATACTTCTAAGTTAAATCATCAGAAAGACGTCTAAATAGTTCAAAATATACTTGTAACTTGTACTTGGTCGGATCTATTGTATCAGTCTCTAATAAAAAAGCTCCCGGAAGAGGTATTCTCAAAGGTAGAGCTCCATAGTGATTTATCAGGACGCGATTGTAGCCATCGAATGATTCCTTTGAGTCATGAGCTAGATGATTCCTTATTCTTTTTAAATCTAGTAATGAATTTCTATGGGTGGAGTATGGAAGCTTGATAGGAAAGCCATCCTTTAAGAATACTTCAGCCCTTTTAATTATAGTATCTGGGCTTGTCCAATCAAGATATCGCATCGAGGATTGGATTAATTCTTCTGCATGTTGAAAACTTTGTGGGGTTATGAAAGAAACAACTCTTCTCCCTGATGAAGGTTTTTTTTCTAAACAATATAATAGGAAGATATCTCTTACAAAACTCTCGTACGCACGAAATGCTCTAAAGAAAATTGACTCTGTAAGAAAATGAAGTTGGTGGAGGGTAAAAGCCTCCGAAGATTTACTAAAACTTCTCTGATTTTTTGCGTCAAAAATTTCGAGACGATATATTTCTGCCTGAAAATCATTCAATACCGCAGATATTTTCCTACGTGATTTTGGCATATTAAGTTAGTGCTTGTTTGATTCTTGTGCATACGAAATTTGCTCTAGCTATTCTTGCTGCTGTATCTGTTGTACGTCTTCGTGAGTAATCAATAAACCGCCGAAATTCTTCTGGAACAATATCACTATCTAAATCCTTTGCATATTCATCGTAGTGCAGACTAAATTCATCAAGAATTACCCGAAATCTTCCAGTTTGTTTTTGAGTTAGAGTAGCTCTAACTTCAGTATCTAGGCCATCAAGACCATATAGACAATGACCAATCACAGTAAATAAAGTGTAAAAAAGATGTACCCGTGACCAATTGGTTTGAGCTAGCTCATCTGGCGGATAAATTTCTCTTATATAGCTCATAATATTGTCATATTTTGACGCGATTTCATTTAAATTTCCTGATTCTTCTTCAAATTTCTTATAGAAATTTTCAGTATTTTTATTCGTTTGTACACCTCCAATTAAAGCAACAAAGAACTCTGCGGAGAGTTCAGCTTCTGCCATTCTCGCTACTCTGTGTTTCGTTAAAATTTTCCCTCTAATGAAATAATTTACATATTTATAACCATACCGATAGACATATTGTTTAAAGAATCCGACATATTTAGCGTTCATTATCTCTTGCTTATTGAGAGTCACTGTATATGTATTTATTCTTGCAAAAATATCTAAAATATCTTCATATGACATATCAAAAAGAAGATCAACACCCAGTTCATATTGTAAAAAATCCTTCTTTACATCTGCTGGGAGAGTTTCATATGTCAACCCTGCAAATTCCTGATTGTGGGCTCTAGATATTTGAAAATTTCCATCAATAAATTCGAATATTGATCGAAGTCTTTGTTGACCGTCTACTACTACTCGAATTGTTCTCGATCCGTGCAATCTTTGGCTAATTAATATCTTAGGCATTGGTTTCCCACGAATGACAGTATCTATCAGATATGATTTTGCATTCTGAGACCACACAGACCGACGCTGAAAATCAGGAGACAGTTCCAGTAAATCTGCATTATTCCACTCCAGAAAATCAGCGATTGAATATACTCTAGTATCAAAATTCTTCACCTGGCCTCCATTTCGTGATTCTCTAATATTTTAGGTTATTGATTTCTTTAGNNCTTTAGGCAAGAATATTAGCTTGAGGGACCTTCAATATAAAATAAAAATCGATCACCAAATTTTGTTGTTCATTTCTCCATCCAGAACCTGTCTACATTCCATGTGGACTAACTGTATTAACTAATCATCTAATCCCTAGATCACCCCAAATCTGATCATAAAACTCTCTTTGTTCCGATAGTTCTGGATCAGCCGAGTTAAGTATGAATGATAATCCAGCGACACCNNACCAATCTTTTGGATTTCGGATTGGCTTAAGTATCCTTATGTGCCAATCAGTAAATTGACAAATCCAAGACAAAAAAATCAACTGTGTTGATTCGTCTGGTGGATTGACCATTGTAGAATTTATGACTGCATTTCAAAGAGATATTAGTTTTTCTTCTTGATGTTCGGATTGCTGCTTGAGTTGTATGAAGCAAGGTGTTAACAAAAACACTATTTTCACTAAGATTTTCAAATGAAAATTCCTCTGAATCCATCTTCAATTTTCGGAGTCCCTCAGCTACATCCCAATCCATTGAATTCGTCTTCGTTCAAGTTGTGAGGTAATTAGATATTTAAACAATTCTGAAGCAGTTACGCTTAAGATTAGGATAATCGAAACAATTGTCTTTGTTGTTGAATGTATAAAATCTTCTATTGTTGGTTCTGGTGGTTGATATTTATCGTTCGATTTTTCAGACATTTTGATACCTATGAAATGATACTTTTTATTCCCTAACTTTCAGGTGATAAGAAATATATAGGCTTCAATGGTAGCAAATCTTTAGCTTCTTCATCTAATTGTGCTATATGTTCAATCCAAAGATCAAATAATTGTTGCAAATCAATTAATGTCACCTGCCGACTTTGCTGTGTACGTGCTTCATCTTCAGCATCTCTTGTGAAACCCCCAACATTTACGAAGATTCCTACGTCATTCTCTCCAAGTAATGCCATGAATGAACGCAAGGTAGAAACATCGATTGATCTTTGCTCTCGTTTCACTTGAACTTTAATTCTTGGAGGTTTTGTTCCTAAAGGATCATTCCAAGCAATGATATCTAGTCCACCATCTTTACCAGGAGGAGCGACCCAAGAAACATGATAATCCATTGCTTTCAGCAAGGACGCAACTAAATCTTGAAATTTAAAAGGAGGCATACTACTTAGAAATTCTTCTATCTCGTTCCAGGCTTGTTCTTCGGCTTCCTCATATGTTATTACCGCACTCTTCGTTTCTTCTTCCTCTATTACCTCTTCGGTTGTCAGTTTACGACGCTTTTTCCATTCACGATAGAGTTTTTGTGCCTGTCGATAAAAGTTCTCCGGAGATTTATATTTNNCAATTCCATCGTCAGTGACCGTCCAGACTCCCTTATCCTTCACTAACCAACCAGCCTTTACACAATCTACAGTGGCAAATCTGATGATTTTATCAAATCGAGGTCCTCCAGATGAATATTCTCCTTTCTCATAGTCAGTCAATTCGATTTGATTTTTCAAAGCAGAGAGTACATCCTTTGCTTTCATACCCTCAGGATTCTCAATTAATAATTTGAATAGCTTCTTTAAATGTTCGCCTGTACGTCGTGTGGTGATATTTGCCATGATACTCCCCAAATAGTAATATGGTTTATCAGAATTCATCTTCTACAAGTAAGATTATAGTGCAAAATAATCAAAAAATACAATTTAGGTTGTTTCCTCAGGGTATTTACTAATTCAAAAGCTCCATGAGATTAATTGACTCTTCTCCTACTTGATACCATAATATAGCTTCGTCTACCCAATATAACAGGCACTAACCTTATATGTAATCTGGAGCATAATATACGAAGCATTTATCTGAGAAAATAACTGTACTGGTTTCCCCTCATCGCTATAATCAATTTATTCTTTTCCAGTTCGAGCAATGCCAATACTTGCGATGCTACAACGTCTAGTCACCCTGGCATCGCCGTCCATGTCGATGGTACTTCCTACACCTTCACGGACGAGCAGAACTGCGCTGGGGAATCCGGGGGGAAATTGTACACTGTAGAGAAGCACGGCTATACCGACCCGGTAGCGATCCCCTGGCCATAGAGATGGGTCAAAATTTATTCAGCATCTCTCTTTTCACCTAACAGAATAGTAAACCCAATTGGCTTGACCGCATCCTCGTGATTTGCCATAATGGAACCATTCTCACGAGTTCAAGGTGCGCCGACCGCTGAAGTTTTCCACTCCCATGTTTGTAAAGCGGGGATGATCACATTCCACAGCTCACTCAGTTCAACCCGGTGCCCTGGTCCAAATCCGAGAAATTATTAGCAGGTGGCGGTATCCGAGTTTGGAATTATTTAATTCAAAGATATTCGCCCGCATGGAGCCTCCAATGCACCGCAGAGTTTTACCCAGCTCAGCACTAATTATCTTGCCGGTCATCATTCTGATCAGTTTATTCCTGACCGGCTCATTCCCTGTCCAGGCGGTCCACCAGCAACCCCCGGTTTACCAGTCCTCGCCAGACTGGGAGTCACTGCAGTCAAAAGTCCAGAGCGACGGTTCAGTGCGGGTGATCGTCCAGCTGGCAGTGCCCTCCAAGCCAGAAGGCAGCCTTGATGATCCGCAGGTCGATGTCATCCGCCAGGTCCAGGAGAAGCTGCTGCAGAACATGCAGACTTACACCATCGGTTCCGTTAAAAAGTACACCTTCATCCCGGCGATAGCTCTCAGGGTCGACTCTGCCGGGTTGGATTACCTTTCAACCTCTCCGCTGGTGAGCTTTATCCAGGAAGACATCCCTGTACCGCCGACTCTGGACATCAGCGTACCGCTGATCCATGCCGATGATGCCTGGGTGGTCGGTTACAGCGGCACCGGGCAGACCGTTGCCATCCTGGACACCGGTGTGGATTCAACGCACCCTTTCTTGAGCGGTAAAGTCGTCGAAGAAGCCTGTTATTCCACCACCGATTCCATCTACGGATCGACGACACTGTGTCCGAATGGGCAAGAATCGCAGACCGGTACAGGAGCAGGTGTCAATTGTCCCCTCAATGTCTCCGGCTGTAAACACGGCACTCATGTGGCTGGAATCGCCGCAGGCGATGGTGCTTCTTTCGATGGTGTCGCCCGGGATGCAGCGGTGATCGCCATCCAGGTGTTTTCGAAGTTTACCGGAGGCATTTGCGGCTCAGTCTCTTCTCCATGTGCTTTGAGCTTCCTTTCAGACCAGTTGCTGGCACTGGAGCGGGTCTATGCCCTGCGGAATACGCACAGCATCGCCGCTGCCAATATGAGCCTGGGTGGGGGTAAGTATACCGATTCCTGTGACGAAGATCTACGTAAACCAGCAGTGGACAACCTGGTCTCTGCAGGGATTGCCACGGTGATCTCATCCGGCAACAATGGATTTGTCGATGCCGTCGGTGCACCGGGATGTATCTCTACAGCGATCACCGTGGGTGCAACCACCTCCCAAGTCCCGGCAGATCAGGTAGCCAGTTACTCCAACGCGGTTGACTTCCTCGACCTGCTGGCGCCCGGTTCGGATATCATCTCATCTGTACCGGGTGGTGGCTTTGAGTCCTGGGGAGGCACCTCCATGGCTGCCCCCCACGTGACAGGTGCCTGGGCGGTGCTGAAATCGCTAACTCCCTCAGCCAGCGTAGATCAAATTCTAACTCACCTCAGGGACACCGGAATTGATGTCTACGATTCCAGGAACGATCTGACCTTTCCGCGCATCGAGGTGGCTGGTGCCCTCGGGCTGGACGATCCACCTGGGGCTTTCAGCAAGATCAATCCAACCGATCACGCTGCCGGTGTGTTTTCCAGCCCCACTCTGTCCTGGAATGAAAGTTCAAACGCGTACAGCTACGAATACTGCCTGGATACCAGCGACAACGACCAGTGCGATGCACCATGGGTGGACGTTGGGACAGAAACAACGGCATTCCTCAGCAACCTGGATGGTTCAACATCGTATTACTGGCAGGTTAAAGCGGAAAACTATTGGGGCTCTACGAACGCCGATGCTGGAGACTGGTGGGACTTCACAACAGGTTGCGCAACACCAGCGGTTCCCACCCTGGTTTTCCCAGAGGATGATACCTACACGAATGATCCAATCCCATTGCTGGACTGGACTCCCGCCGCCGATGCGGATGAATACATCCTATCCATTGAAGCCGGTTCAGTCGTCACGGCTACCCATCTGTTTACCACCTCTTTAACAGAGCTTACTCCACCTTCCCTCGAGGATGAAACGTATACCTGGAAAGTGCGCGGGCATAATACCAGCAGCGGCTGTGATGTCTTTGGAGCCTGGAGTGAAACCTGGACTTTCGATGTCGATACGACTGCACCAGCTATTCCTTCCCTGATCCTACCGGCAGATCAATCGACCATCGACGACAGCACCCCATATTTCGATTGGAGTTCGCCTCAAGGAGCCAGCCAATACCAGATCCAGGTAAGCGACACATCTGCATTCACCAATACAGTCATCGAAGACACCACTGTAGACTCATACTACACTGCAGGATCACCTATGATGAATGCTACCTACTACTGGCGGGTGAACGCCGGGGATGCCGTCGGGAACTGGAGTGATTGGTCTGCGGTATTTTCCTTTACCCTCGATACCAGTCCATCATGTTATCACCTGTCCCTCATCTACACCGGTTCTGGCAGTCCTCCGACAGCTAACCCCAGCAATTCAACAGGCTGTGAGACAGGCGAATATATCGAAGGTGAGGCGATCACCCTGACCGCCTATCCAGCCTCCGGCTGGTACCTGGACTATTGGGACGGCACAGAAAGCCCCGAGAGTGATCAATTGACAATGCCGGCACACGACCACACCGTCACAGCACACTACCTGGAAATTGAAGACTATATTTTATTCCTGCCTTACATTGGGAATACCGACCTGGAACAACCATAAATAATGTTTCTGCCGAACTGAAAAACTATAACTGCATTCCCCGGATTTTCCAACCATCCGCCAGGGAGCGAGCCTCCTCGGCAACCTGGTAGCACTTGGCGATGAAGGGTTTCGTGTACCCATACAGCTCAATCGCCTCCTTAAATTCGTCTTCGTCGACCAGTCGAGCGGGTTCCGGTGGTTTCCGGCTGATATCCAGCTCATAATCCGTGAAGCACAGTGCGGAACCATCCATTTCTATTGGGCTGTTGATGTTGACATAAATCTCGTACAGCTCTCCATTCGCAGAGTAGACCTCCATCAGATGGTACCACACATCCGGCCAGATATAGGTGCGGATGCCATACTTGGAGATAAAACCACCGCGCTGCCTGTCCTCGACGTGGTGCCCGGGTTGGGTAACGAGCACCAGTTGATCAGCTGTTACCGACTCGACATCAGCACGCCACCAGCGGTAGCAGGTGCCATCGGATTTATAGGCTCTCATCTGGACGGTATCCCCGGGTTGGAAGGTTGGGAAATTGTTCATAAAGGGAAAATAATAACATACCAGAGCTAAGATTGCCGGTTCGAATTTTTCCCCCAAGTATAAACCACCAATGATTCCCTCACCTCAACTTGTAAACCTGCAGCACCTGCCGCAGATCGCCGAGGGGTTGTTATCGCCTTTGCCTGCAAGATTTCATGCTGGCAGACAGCACATCAAAAACTCACCGCAATCGTTTTTTATGAACGGTCATATAACCAATCACTCGATCTACTCCTCCTCTGGTATACCAATAAGGAGGGTGTCTGTTTAACTCGTATCGATCCACCGGCACCCTTCATGGCACCCGATGCCATCTCAACGAGAATCCCACTGCCAGGCTGGCGAAGACCGCGCCTAAGATCGAGAAAAAGACGCTCAATTCAGTGCGTTCCTTCTGCAACACGATCTCAGCCGGCAAATCAACAAAAACCTCGAATAATTGTTTCGCATTCTCAGCCCGGTAATACTCACCACCTGTCAGGTCCGCCATACCCTGGAGAGTATTTTCATCCAGCAGTAAATAGCGAGGGTAGCCACCGTTTCCCTGGTTGCCCCAACCACCCCAGCCTCCGCCTCCGCCTCCCCAGCCGCCCCAACCATCATTATAAGCATCGCTGCCCAGCTGTTCCCGGGAGCACACCATTTGACCGGGCTCGACAGTCCCGAACCCGATCGTATACACGCGCACCTGGCGGTCAGCAGCCTGCTGAGCGGCAACCAGCGGATCGATACCGCGGCTGTTGGCTCCATCCGTCAACAGCACGATGATGTCCGGCTGATATAAATTGTTTTCCAGAGGATTTTCATCGCTCGCTGAACTCAAATCGACCCCGCTTGGGGAGACAGCCGAGTTGACCTCGGCGATCGCATCGATCGATTTGAGTGTCGCATTGCCGATGGCTGTCCCAAGTGCAGTCGTGAAATTCGCGATCGCACTGGTCAGCGCTTCTTTGTTGTTCGTCGGAGGTACGACGATTTCCGCGAAGCCGGCAAAAGCCACCAGACCGATGCGGGTTTTGTCTGCCTGGTCTTCCACGAATGCCAGCGCAGCGTCCTGGGCAACAGACATCCTGTTTGGACGCATATCAGTCGAACACATGCTCCGGGAAACATCCAGAGCCAGGATGATCGACGTACGGCTGAGCGGGACTTCGACTTCTGCGACCGGACGGGCAGCCGCGAAGATCAGGCTGATCAATGTCAGCATGAACAGGGCAAACGTCAGGTGCTGGCGCCAGCGTGAGTGTTTCGGCATTGCCTCGCGGATCAGCGACAGGCTGGAATAACGAACCGCAAATTTTCGTTTGCGCCTTAATATCAGGATGTAAATTCCGATCAACAGGGGAACAAGCAGCAGTAACAATAAAAGTAAAGGCCAGAGAAAGATCATAAAGGCATCCTCCCAAACCACAATAAGGATAAAGCTCCACCAATAAGGAAAAACAACAGGCTGAGACCTGCGAATACAGCGGTCACTTCCATCTTTTCACCATCGAGGGATAAACGCAGGTCAACATTCTGATAGATCTCGTGCAGGGTTTCGGCATCTTCAGCGTAATAGTAGGCACCGTTGGTCAGGTTGGCGATTTCCTCCAGGACCGGTTCATTCAGTTGGGTGACAACGTTATAGCCGTCAATCTCTAAAACCGTACCTTCTGAACTTCCGATCCCAACCGGATAAACTCGCACGCCAGCATCCGCCGCCAATTGAGCGATCAGCATTGGGTCAGGCTCTTGCGTGTTTTCACCATCCGTGAGCAGCAGGACCACGGCGGATGGATAATTGCCCAATCCTGGAATGGGCTCCCCAGTTTCGAGCGCTTCTGGATCAAGGGGAATCGCTTCCCCGACGATCGCATTCAGTGAGGTAAAAATTCCCTGGCCAAGTGAAGTCCCCCCCTGCGGTGTCAGGCGATTGATCGTATCCAGCACCAGGGTCACGTCGTTTGTCGGAGGNNTTGGTCGGAGGCTGGACGACCAGCCCACCATTACTGAACGCCACCACGCCGATGTCCATGGTTGGTGGCTGGTTTTCAACAAAGATTCGAGCTGCTTCCTTGGCAGCCTCCATCCGGTTTGGCTCCATATCTTCCGCAGCCATACTCTGTGAAACATCAAAAGCCAGGATTACCGTCCCTTCGACCCTGGGCAGGTCGATGTACATTTCTGGGCGGGCTAACCCAAAAAGGATCAATGCCAGACCAATGGTAAAGAACACCGGGGGGATATGGCGCTGGCGGTGCAGAGGACCACCGCTGTTGTTCTGTATCAACCCCAGCGGCCCCAATCCGTCGGCGGTTTGCTTCTGCTTTTTGAGCATGCGGAAATACAACACCACTAAAATAGGCAGTAAAAGAAGGAAAATGAGCAGCTGGGGCCAAATGAAAGACATCATCAGCCGTAAGATATTTCTCCGGGACCCACTGCTGGTACCGTTATGCGTAAGCTAATTGAAGCCAGCAATCTACCTGGGGACCCATGGCGTTTACAGCTAGTTATGTGATTTTTGACCATTTATCGTCTCCGCTTTTTCCTCTTCGAAGCCATGCGCACAATTGCGCTGACCAGGTCTTCTTCTGTAGAAATCGAAAAAAGATCAACGCCAGAGCGTTTCAGGTCCTGCTTCAGGGTCTCCTCACGTTTTTCTGCGGCATTGAAGAAACGCTGTCGAAACCTGGGATTACTGGTATCGACATATAACTGCTCCCCGGTCTCGGAATCTTCAACCACGATCAGACCTGCATCCGGGAGTTCAACTTCCCGGGGATCCCATAAGCGAATCCCGATTAATTCGTGGCGCTGATTGAGCATATGCAGTGATCGGTCCCAGTCTGGCTTGCTGATGAAGTCAGAGATGATAAAAACCAGCGACCGCTTTTTGAAGGTATTCAACGCGGCAGTGAACAGCACACTCAGATCGGTCTCGGTCTTTTTGGGTGCCTCCGTCTCCCGAAGCATTTCACGCGTCAGGCGCAGCACCTGATTCCGGCTTCCCCGGGGAGGAATAGTGCTTACAATCTGATTGTTGTACAGGATCGCGCCGACCCGGTTGCCATTTCGGGTCAGCAGGCGTGCAAAAGTAATCACGATATCGATGAGCACGGATTGCTTGGGGCGGTCTGCAGGACCAAAACTCATTGACGGGCTCAGGTCCACCAGGAACCAGGCAGTGATTTCGCGATCTTCGACGTACTGGCGGACGTGAAGATGATCCATCCGGGCTGTGACATTCCAGTCAATATGGCGGATGTCATCGCCTTCCTGATACTCTCGCAGGTCGGCAAAATCAAGCCCATGCCCATAAAACAGGGTGTGGTAATCACCCTGTAGGGTGCCGTCCAGGCGGCGGATAACCTTCCAATCGAGCCGGTGTAAAATTTGCTCCGGTGTTGGATCGGTTCTAACTTGCGTTGTGGACCCGTTGTCGCTCATGTAAAGGTACTTCCGGTATAGGTACAGCATTAATCAGTCTTTGGACGATATCATCTGGATTGATGTTGTCTACCAGGGCTTCATAGGATAGAACCAGGCGGTGGCGGATGACATCGGGAGCCAGGTCGCGAACTTCCTGGGGGAGTACATATTCCCGACCGCGCACAAAAGCCAGGGCTTTGGCTGCCAGGATCAAATTGATTGACGCTCGCGGGCTGGCTCCAAAGGAGAGGAAGCGATCCAGTTCTTCTTTCCCGACCCGCTTCGGATCTCGGGTGGCAGTGACCAGCTTGACCGAATATTCGATCAGGGCTGGGTCAACATAGACTTTATCGACTTCTTTCTGCAGTGCCAGCAGCTGGTCCTGGTCGATCACCTGGTGTAATCCCTGCAGGGCTCCGGTCATCCTTTCAACGATGACAAACTCTTCTGTTGCCGTTGGATAACCGACCAGCACCTTGAGCATAAACCGGTCCACCTGCGCTTCTGGCAGGGGGTAAGTGCCCTCGGACTCAATCGGATTCTGGGTAGCCATCACCAGGAAAGGTTCAGGGATCTTATGTGTCTCGCGGCCGATCGTAACCTGGCGTTCCTGCATCACTTCCAGCAGCGCGCTCTGGACCTTCGCCGGGGCGCGGTTGATCTCGTCCGCCAGCAGCAGGTTGGTGAACACGGGACCAAAGGATGTATTGAATTCTCCGGTCTTCTGGTTGTAAATCCGCGTTCCGATTAAATCAGCGGGCACCAGGTCTGGTGTAAATTGAATCCGCTGAAATTCCCCGCCGATCGAAGTCGCCAGGGTTTTGATCGCCATCGTCTTGGCTAAGCCAGGTACACCTTCCACCAGAATATGACCGCGGGCTAATAATGCCACGATCAACCGCTCTAATTAAATATCCTGACCAACGATG
>JABAOG010006677.1_pt1 | contig 12522 bp, 15 predicted proteins | sample 7062131 | NCBI WGS metagenome assembly JABAOG01 (sample SAMN14538629, study PRJNA623070) | marine sediment metagenome | biome: marine biome [ENVO:00000428]; feature: marine pelagic biome [ENVO:01000023]; material: deep marine sediment [ENVO:00002113] | place: India: Arabian Sea | collected... | reverse complement strand
GCATCGACTGACATCGGGGCCATGCAGGCCGGGGCCACCGGCAACACTGCGGTCCACGATATCGGGGCGATGCAGGCGCTGCCGCCTCCGGTCGTCATTACGCCGCCAACGCTCGAGCTCACCCTGGGCACGGCCGCCCCGGCCATCTTCCCCATCACGGGGATGGCGACGAAGGCTCTTTCGCTCACTCCTCAAACGCCGGCGGTGACCGTAGACGTGCGGGTCATAACGACTACGAAGGCCCTCACGTTGTCACCGCAGACGCCGACCGTATCTGTGCTGCCGACCCCGGTGGTGACGGCTACCGCCTGGGATACCGCGGTTACTTTCGAGCCAGGGGACGAGTGGATTGTTACACTGTCAGGTCCGGACGCTGACGCTCCGGAGATTCGGCTATCCCTAGAGTTCGAGGACCTACCGTGACGCGAGAGCCCGACTCGGCACAAGTGGAGCTCGACAAGCTCCACGAGGAGCTTGACCACCAGCGCCGCCTCGTGCGGATGTATCGCACGATTGCCCACCAGCTCGAGGAGAGATATGGCATCCGGCAGCGCACTCTCAATACCCCGTGGGGGCGCGTCTTCCTCGAGTTCGTCCATGACCTCGAGCGGAGGCTCCTGAGCGGGCACGAAGAATACGGTGATGTGAGCTGGAACCGCTCGGATGCGGAGCTCGAGGCCGAGGTCGACGAGGAGCTCCTCGACGTCGTGGGATGGTCCTTTCTCCGGTGGGGCAAGAAGAGGCTGCATGATGCCAAGGAAGACGATTGAGGAGCTCACGCGCGAGGCGCGCCGCTCCTCCAAGTGCCTAACGTGTACGCACTACCCGAAAGTAGTTTCGGACGTGCGCACATACCTGGAGACGCGGCTCGAGCTCGAGGGACGCTGTCGGCTAAGCTACTCCGCACTTCATCGGGAGATGGTGGCGCGGCACAATTACGAGGCCACGGCTGCGGCATTGTTCAATCACGTTCGCGGCTGCGAGTCTCAGCTCCATGGTCAAATCTCCAAGAAGGGCTACTAAGCCGATAGAGCAGTTGGCCCTCGAGGGCGACCTGGAGCGCGACAGGAAGGGGCGCGCTCTCGAGCAGGCTGTTGCTGACCTGCGGACGCAGAACCGCGCACTTCACGACAGCCTGGACGAGGCCGAGAAGAGGCTCACGCTGGCGCTATCAATCCAGGGCGAGGTGTCGCCGGAGCCGATTGCCGCACGCAAGCGTAAACAGAACGAGGCCACAGCCTTCCTGGTAGCGAGCGACTGGCACGTCGGCGAGCTCGTCGACCCGCGGACGGTGAACGGGAAGAACCGCTACAACCCGGACATCGCGGCGCGGCGCGCGGTAAAGTTCTTCCAGAATGGTCTACGGCTTGTCCAGGGTGCGCGCAGTGGGGTGACCGTCGATGTTGCGGTTTTGTGTCTGCTTGGCGACATGATTACCGGGCACATCCACGAGGAGCTCGTCGAGTCCAATACCATGAGCCCGTCGGAGGAGATTCTCTTCTGCTCTGGACTGCTCGTGCAGGGAATCGACTTCCTCTTGAAGGAGGGGAAGTTCAAACGAATCATCGTCCCGTGCTGTTGGGGCAATCACGGGCGGACGACGCACCGGCGACGTATCTCGACTGGGGCGAAGAACTCATTTGAGTGGCTGATGTACCACTCTTTGTCACAGCGGTACGAGAAGGACGACCGCGTGGAGTTCGTGGTTGCGGATGGGGCGCACATCTACCTCGACGTGTATGGCTACACGTTGCGCCTTCACCATGGGGACAACGTCCAATACCGCGGCGGGGTCGGCGGTCTCGGCATTCCACTTCGCAAGGCGACCGATGCCTGGGACCAGTTCCGCGACGCCGACCTCACTGTCATGGGTCATTACCACCAGTTCGTCGACTTCGGATACGCGCTAGTGAACGGCAGCCTAATCGGCTTCAACCCCTACGCGTTGTCCATCAAGGCCCGGTTCGAGGTCCCGAGGCAGGCGTTCTTCCTCATGGACCGGGACCGCGGCAAGTCGCTGGTGGCGCCGATATGGGTGGAGTGACAATGGCAGCAGCACCGAAGCGGAAGCGGAATCGCTGGGAGGACTTGTTCCACCGGCTGGTGGCCGAGACCCACGCGGCACATTCCGCTACCGGTAGGGAGCAGCCGGCCGAGGTAAGTCGCCAGCAAGTGCTCGAGGCGCTCGAGGAGGTCTGGCCGGACTACCTGCGGCACGAGGTCGCCAAAGCCTGCGGGCTCGGCGAGGAGCCTGCGAAGCCCGAAGGCGAGTAGGCTAGGCGTCGCTGACCGGGATACCGAGGAGCCGGAGCAGGGTTCTGGTCTCGATGCGTATAGCGGACGTTCCGCTCTGCTCGATGCGACTAGCCTTGAGCTTCCCGGTGAGGACCCACCGGCGCACGGTGCGACGGCTCACGCCCGCCACGTCGGCCGCGCGGGAAACGGTGAGGATTGGCGGCAGTTTTTCGATTCGGACGCCAGTTTCTTTCGTGGTCATCAGACGGGCACCTATGGGTCGCTAAAGGTTATCAGGCATCATGGAGCGGAAGCCGACGGCTTGCAATGGGTCTCCTGGCGTCACTTCACACGATAGGGAAAAGGGTGGACGCTGTCCCGTGTGACGGCGGAGCACAACCCCTTCGACCTCGATGGGCAAGCGGTCCTCGAGGGCATGCGGAGTGAACGGGACAAGGCCCGCCGTGCAGAGCTCGAAAATGACATCGTGTGGCTGATGGGCGGGAAGCGGGGACGTCGCGTGATGTACCGGCTTCTCGAGCAGACGGGGGTTTACCGAAGCTGCTTCGACCCGAACGCGCTACAGATGGCGCGCAAGGAAGGGGAGCGGAATGTCGGCCTCTACCTGCTCAGCCTCATCCATGAGAACTGCCCGGAGAAGCACGTTCAGATGTTGAACGAGAGAGACAATGGCAGCGAATGATGTAACGGCGTTGGGGTCCGACCCGAATCAAACAGTAGAGGACTCTGTACAGCCCGAAGAGGCGTCGCCTGCGGGCGCAGAACAGTCGCAGCCGTCCGAGGGTGAGCCGGCCGAAACGGCGCCGGAAGAGACGGAAGGCGAGGAGAGCGAGGAGACCGAGGGAGCCCCTGATGAGGTCTACGAGCTCGAGGCGCCGGAGGGGCACGAAGTCGACGATGCGGCGTTAGCTGCGTATGCCGATGTGGCCCGCGAGCTCAACCTCACACAGGAGGGCGCGCAGAAGATTCTCGACAAGGTGCTGCCGGCCTGGGCCGAGCACACCGCGGCGAGGGCTCTGGAAATCCGAGCCGAGTGGGCGGAGCAGGCAAAGGCGGACAAGGAAATCGGTGGAAAGAAGTTCACCGAATCCGTCGAGCTCGCGCGCAAAGCCCTTTCGCGCCTCGGCACTCCGGAGCTGCGCGAGTGGCTGAATGGGTCTGGTGCAGGCAATCATCCGGAGCTCATCCGGGCGTTTGCCAAAGCCGGACGGGCAATTAGCGAGGATACCGTCCTGACGAGCAGCACGGTCCAGAAGGGGGAAGAGGACCTCGACGACCCTGCGGTGATGCAGAGGCGGATGTACGGAGAGAGTAAGTAAATGGCAGCACTACCAGCAGGCAGCCTGACGCTTGTCGATTGGGCCAAGCGTACGGACCCCGACGGGGACATCCCCGTCATCGCAAACCTTCTTTCGCAGTCCAACGAGATTCTTCAGGACTGCGTGTTCGTGGAGAGCAACCTGCCGACCGGGCACCAGGTCACGGTGACGACCGGCCTCCCGACCGTCTACTGGCGGTCACTGAACCAGGGCATTCCGCCTAGCAAGGCGACGACCGCGCAAGTGGTCGAATCCATCGGCATCCTCGAGGCACGCAGCGAGGTCGACAAGGACCTCGCGATGCTCAACGGGAACACCGCGGCCTTCCGCCTCAGCGAGTCGCGGATGTTCCTGGAGGCCATGAACCAGGAAATGGCGGACGCGCTGTTCTACGCCGACACCGCCACCGACCCGGAGAAGCCACTCGGCCTCGTGCCGCGCTACGACGACACGGCTGCGGGCAACACGCAGAACATCATCCAGGAAACGGGCTCCGACGTCGGTGCCGGCAACACCTCCATCTGGCTGATTGTCTGGGGCCCCGAGACCGTGTTCTGCCCGTTCCCGAAGGGCAGCACCGCGGGCCTTCTGCACCGCGACCTCGGCGAGCAGACCGTGTATCGCCAGAGCGCGCCTTCGGGCGGCACCGGCGCATCCGAGCCGGCCGAGAGACTCCAGGCGCTCGTTGACTGGTACCAGTGGAAGAACGGGCTCTGCGTCAAGGACTGGCGCTACGCGGTGCGTATCGCCGGCATCGACGTCTCCGACTGGACCGACTTCTCGGACCAGCAGTCGCTCACGGCCCACACGAACGTCATCCACGCGATGACGAAGGCCGTCTATCGCATCCCCAACCTGTCGATGGGGCGGCCCGCGTTCTACATGAACCGCACGGCCCACAGTGCTCTGTCCCGCATGGCGATGGAGAAGAACCAGTCCGTGCTCCGCATCAACGATGGCCTCAGCCAGTTCGGGACCCCACGGGCCTACATGGATTTCCTCGGAATCCCGATTCGCCGGGTCGACGCCATCCGCAACAACGAGTCCGCCGCCAGCTAGTCCGGCTGAGTCAAAGGAGAACCATTCATGTACACCGACGCAAACCTGCGCGTATCTGACGCGCAAGACCTCTCTGGCGGAACGGATGTAAGTGACGCTATCGACCTCGTCGCGCTGAACCGCGAGGTGGGGACGGGCTACACTCTCGAGTGCGTTATCACCGTCGACACCACAGTCACGAGGGCGGCGGGCGCCTCAAACGTCACGTTCCAGATTGTCCACGACACGGTCGCCACGCTCGCGTCGCATGTGACAATCTCGCAGACGCAGCAGTACGCGAAAACCGAGTTGGTGGCTGGCCGAACGCCAATCGTCATCAAGGTTTCGCCGATGCCGGCCAGCGACTCCGACACCGACTTCCGTTACCTTGGCGTGAGGTACTTCATCGACAACGCCCCGGATGCCGGCGCCGTTTCGGCCCACTTCGTGGTGAACGGGCAGGACTCCCACCGCTTCTACAGCAGTGGGTTCGCGGTGGAGGACTGAAATGTTCTTCGACCGCTACCTCCAAATCGCGACCGACTTCGATTGTGATACGGGGGTCTCTGGCAACAAGGGCGTCGTGGGGGACGTTATCCCCACGACGCAGATTGCCGGCGGCACCGACATCCGAAGCCTCGGCGCGGGAAACGAGTTCCGTTTCCACTTCCAGTTCACCGAGGCGATGACTCGCTCGGGCGTTGGGGACCTCACGTTCGCGGTCGTGCTCGCGGACAATACCCTCCTCACAAGTAACGTGTGGGTGATGGCGCAAAGCCCGCCGTGGATGAGCGGAGTTTTCGACGCGAGCTTCGCGGCCGTTCCGCCGTCCCTGAACTTCCAGTTCGAAATCATCGTCCCCATGGACATCTCTCTGGGGCAAGCGGTCTTCAACCGGAAGTACATGGGCATCTACTTCTACAACTACGCCCACATTGCGCTGGGCGCGGGGAACGAGGTGGACACCGGCAAGGTGACCGTGCGAGGGTGCTTGACCTCGGCCGACTACGGCAAGGCGTACCCGGCCAGTACCGACACGTAGAGAGGGGCGACCGGTGAAGAAGGTGCGAGTCACGAAGCTATGCTGGGCCTTCAAGCGGAACCTGAAGCCCGGCACAATCCTCGAGATTCCGGAAGACTTTTCGCTGGGCGAATGCTTCGAGCTCCTCGAGGAGCCGAAGCCAAAGCCGAAGGCGAAGGTCCGGAGGAAGAAGAAGCCCGAGTCCGGCCCGAAAGAGAGTCCGGACGATGGTCAAGAGTGACGCGTGGCGGGAGGGGTGTCTCGACCTCTTCTTCCGGAATATCGACTTCACCGGTCTCGGTGATGCCGGCGGCCTACGCGGTAGCGTAGGCGTCGGCAGCATCTACATAGCGGCGCACACCGCTGACCCTGGCCTGTCCACGAGCCAGGAGCAGGATGAGGTCCTGGTGGCGTCCTGGCCGAGCTACGCGCGCCAAGCCGTCACGCGGAATGAAACCAACTGGCTCCGCCTGGGCAACTACGTCGGCAACGTCCCCACGGTGTCGTTCGGTGCCTACGACGGCACGGGCAGTCTGACCATCGTGGCGCTAAGTGCCGGCACCGCGGCTTCTGGGGAAGGGAAGCTCTGCTACCCCATGTTCCTGTCGTCGCCCATCGTGCTGACCCCCGGGGTGACGCTACAGTTCGTGACGAATGAGCTGATATTCGGGGAGCTCTGAGGTGGTCTTCGCTATCTCTGAGGGATTCGGGCAGGGAGGGCACGCCAAGAGTCTGCGCCCCTGGGTCTACGTCCGCCTCGAGCACATCCAGCCGGACGCATCCGAGCCAATCGAGAGGTACGCACTCGATGCTGCCGAGGCGAACCATCTACCGGGCAGCCCGGTGCCAACGGCGACCAACCCGTGGACCGGAGCTGTCGAGGCCCCGCGGCAGGACTATCTCCTCGTGCCGGCTTCTGCCGCGAACCCGTTCACCGAGGAAGAGTACGTCTTCGAGAACGGGAACCACCGGCAGCACATCTGGTTTTCCAAGCGGCACGGCATGGTCACGCGATGGCGCACCGTGCTCGCGGCACCCTACAACCTCGACCTCGAGTGGCTGGCCGGCGTTGGGCCCCCCGGTCTCGGGCAGGCGCTCGGCGGTGCCGACCGGTGGAATGAGTGGTCCATCAGTGCCTACGAGAGTCGCCACAACCCGACACATGGCGGCGCCCGCATCCTGCCGTTCAGTGACTTCCCGGTCTTGGCCGATGCGGTCAAGGTGCCTCCGCCGGTTGTGCTGACTACGGAGGTGACGCCGACGAGGACCATGGGGGCGGTGCTCCCCCTCAATTGGATGGACCTTCAGGGCGATGCCGCCGAGAACCGCGACGACGACTCCCCGCACAATACCGACCCGTCGCACGTTGCCCTGTACTGGCAGCACAAGAGCGTGGAGATTGTCGAGCCGTTCCTCGGCGGTTCACCGTTCCTGCACCTTGTCCACCACTACCATTACCAGCCGGTTACGTGGCAGTCCTCCGACTTCGAGCTCCTCCGCAATGACCCACTCCTTGGCTTGGTCCCGATTCTCTACGGCGGCTACAAGAACTCGCACAATATTGAGAACGTCTGCTACATCCAGCACCTAATCGGGTTCGACGGTGGATGGTATGCAGACATGGTACGGGACAGAGAACTGCGCGACTTCGAGCTACTCTCAACCGAGGCGGTTTGGGATGTTCCTACCTACCAGCGGTGGAACATCACGAAGACGCGCTCCACCTACAGTCTGCATTTCCAGACGAAATACACCGGCGCGTCTCTGTTCCCCTCCGGTTACGGTGTACTTGCGCAGACTCGCAGCAGTGACGACTTCACCGTTGCCATGGGCTTCCGGCTCGAGGACACGCCCGTATCTGGCGATGGACAGCTCCTCGACGACACATACAACGGGTGGACATCCGTCAACATCCAGAACGGCGACCCGGTAGCCAAGGTGGCTGACGTGCCGCATCCGAGCCACGTTCATCCCGGGGTCAAGGCTTTTATCCTCGGCGCTGGCTCCGTGAATGGTCGCGCCGCGGGGTGGTGCGGCGGGTACCAGCTCCTCTACGTGGGACCGAGGAGCGAGCTCATGTCGACCATGCGAGACGCTCAGAGCTACATCAAGTACCGTCCGGACATGCGGGCGGAGATTCCCAAGTCGGTTCGTAGCGGAACCGACCTCGCGGACGAGCTCGTGCAGCGACCACATCCGAGCAGTCCGTTTCCGAGCACAATGAAGCGTGGAGCTAACCTAAAATGACGAGCTCGACCTACGAGTATGCCATCGTTGTCGTTGGGGGAACCAACGGCCGTCCGTGGGGGGCCAAAGCGGACGGGTTTCTCCAGGCTCCGCATCTTGAGCGGGACGACCTCGGCGTCGACCTTACGAGTGTGGTGATTGAGGCCGGCGAGAACACCGGGTCCGGCAAGGTGCTGACGGTCGGCACGACCCTAACAGCGAACAAGTGGGTCGGGGCTCAGCTCCGCATCGGTACCACGGCAGTCCCCCTCGGTGGCTATGCCACGGTGACGGCGAACACGGCCACGACCATCACGGTAACGTGGGTCCAAGACGCGGCCAGTAACGGCACCTTCGCCGGCTATTTGGTGCGGGCCGACTCGACGCTGGATGACCCTTGGCCGTCGGTTCGTGTGCTGACGCCCTATCAGCCCGAATACGACGCCGTCTACGCCGAGGTGCCCTACCCCGCGGCCAACCCCGGCCCGACCGCGGACGTGCCCGGCTACTCCATCCCATCCACGGTCACGAGCTACGAGGACGTGGCGCTGTTCCTCCCGTTCTCATTCCGCGAGGGCATCGCCAGCCACGGTGTTTGTGAGCTCACGGACAGCTACTCGAGCCCGACGGTTCACGAGTGCGCCAGCGCCGGGTCTGGTCCCCCGGGCACGCTCGTGATTGCCGCAACTGGCGGCGGCAACAATCTGGTCGCGAACGCTTTTGCTGGCGGCTACCTCACCATTCAGCACGGCGGCGGATGGAGTTGGCAGCGCATCGCCACGAACACGAACGACACGTTCACGCTTAGCGGAGCGTGGCTCGGTGCTGGCCTGCCCACCGGCACGCCGTCGGCCTGGGAGTTCACCGCTTGGGTGCCGCACTACGACAACAGCCCGCACGCGTACTTGCCCGGCACCGGCTTCCGCTACCCGAACAACGACATGCAACCGTCCAGCGAGGGCGACGGTCGCATCCGCAACTTGCCGCGGGGTGTGACCTCGACAAGCTACGGCGACCGGTTCGGGTTCCATCTCGAGCTCGGCTGGCGGCTCGCAGCGGCCCTCGGGGTGCGCATCAACCTCATTCATCTGGAGGTCAACGAGGCGACTCTCGCGCTTCAGAACACGGTCAACCTCGAGGGCTACGCCGGCTCGCTGGGGTGGTGGGACTACCGCAAGCATCACGACTTCAACCCGGCCAACGCCAACGGTGTAGCGGCGCGCCTCGAGAAAATGGTCACGGAGCAGGCCGCCACTGCTCTCGCAGCCGAGAGCAATACGAAGCCCTTGCGCATCCTCGGTGTGGTGATGGCGTTCGGCGAGGATGATGCGGAGCTCCCTGGCGGGCGCGAGAACTACCAGCGGAGCCTGAACGACTTTGCCGACTGGGTCCGCGACCTGATAGAGGATGCCGGCTACTCGCCGTATTCCCTGCCGGCCCGGGTTCCGGTTGTTCATCCGCTCATCACAGAGGACCCATGGGAGGACGATGACAAGGACTCCGAGGGCTACGTGAACGCGGCCGTGCGAGAGGTGATGGAGTCGCTCACGTTCGCGGAGGTGGTGGACACGACCTCGAGCGCGAAGGACAGCGACAGTGACGAGAACTTCAACGGCCAGGGCGAGGCCGAGAACGGGGCGCTCTACGCGACGGTTCTCGGCGGGCTCATCGACGATGCCTTGGCCTACGGTAGTGAGGTCCTCGACACGGCCGACCCGGCGGTCGACATCTGCAATCTCGCACTCTCGTTCATCGGTGAGACGGCGGCGGTCACCAGCCTGGACACGACCGTCGACACCAGCCGGCAGGCGAAGCTCTGCGCGCAGTTCTACCCGACGGCTCGAGACACACTCCTCAGCTCTCACAACTGGGGCTTTGCGATGAAGCGCAAGGCTGCGGTCCTCAGCACGAACCCGCCGACACAGTACGACTACGCCTACGTGGTCCCCGGCGAGGCGGTGCGGGTGGTTGCCGTTCTACCGGACGGTAGCACAAACGACTTCAGCGACCCGTGGGTGGGCTGGGACCGGACGGTGTGGGAGAGCGAAATCACCGGCGGGAGCGGTTCCTACACTCCGCGGCCGTTCATCATCGAGCGGGCTGCGGGAGGGCACCGTCTCATTATGACGGATACGGAGGACGCGTGGATTCGCTACCTCGTGAGAGTGGTGGACCCGGACCGCTTCTCCCCGCCCTTCCGCCTTGCCCTGTCGTGGCACTTGGCGTCGATGTTGGCGGGTCCGATTCTCAAGGGGAGGCCAGGGGCCCAGCTTGCGGCCTACTGCCAGGAGCAGGCCCGGCAGGCGCTCGCACGCGCCACGACCGAGGACAGCAATGAGCGTAGGGCCGAGGTGACCCACATTGTCCCCTGGATACAGTCGAGGTGATTTGTGCCACGCGAGCTCCAGCAGTCTTTCGTTGGCGGCGAGATGTCACCCGACATGTTCGGGCGAATCTCGGACGTGCATTTCCAGCACGGGGCCGCGAAGCTCCAAAACCTGATACCGACGCCGCAGGGTCCGGCGCGTAAGCGCCCGGGGACGCGCTTCGTTCGAGAGATAAAGGACAGCAGCAACCGGGCGCGCCTCCTTCCGTTCCGCTACGACCAAGAGCAAACGCTCGTCATCGAGATGGGGAGGGCGACGGTCTCCGCCCGGGAGATAGGCTACTTCCGGTTTCACACCCAAGGCAGCACGGTCCTCTACCAGCTACCGGACACCTACGCGGACCCGGTTACCGTTACGGCGCTAAACACCGGCAACGGGCAGTTCACCGGCGGCACGCACTTCTTCCAGACTGGCGACCCGGTCGCGCTCACCATGCACCCGACCAGTCTGCCGAGCGTTGCCTTCGCGAGCTCGACGGTCACCTTAGTGAATACGTTTCGGCACGGGCAGCAAGTCATGTTCGAGGTCCAGAGCGGCTCTTTGCCGTCGGGCCTCGAGAACCGCCGGCTTTACTATGTCTCGAACCCTACAGCTACCACCTTCAAGCTGGCGGCGACCCGCTTCGGCAACGAGCTCGAGTTTGGCACGCACTCGGGGACTATCTACTGCGCCGCCATGCCGGACGCGAACAGCCACAGCAGTTCGGTGCGGAAGACCTACTACTGCATCCGTGACGATTCCACGCATTTCAAGCTGGCGTTGACGAAGGAGCTCGCGCTCGCCGGGACCTCCATTAGTTGGGGGGATGACGGGACCATCAGCAATAACGATGTGCGGATGCACTACGACTACCAGCCGGCCGACATGGTTGTCAGTAGCGGGAAGAGCTACTACTGCTTCCGGAGGACGGTGGGCGGGGCTGACACTCTTTACCTGACGTTTGACGACCATTCCGGGCACACGACGGCCGACACGAACTACTGGGTGCAGCTACCCGGTGACGCCGCCACCGTGACGTTCACTCTCGGCTCGGACATCGTCAATTGGACCGGGCACGGTCAAGCTGAGGGGACCACCGTCATTTTCAGCAGCACGGGAACGCTGCCGACCGGGATAACCGAGGGGACCACCTACTACGTTCGCAACCCGAACGCCAACGACTTCCAGGTCGCCGAGAGTCCTGGTGGAGCGGTGATTGACCTCGGCGGCTCGCCGAGTGGCACACATACCGCGCTGGCCGGCAGTATCTACGAAGCGCCGCATTTCTTCGACTTCGACGAGCTCCTCGAGGTGCGCTACGCGCAGTCGAACGACGTGCTCACGCTGACCCACCAGAACCGGCCGGCAACCGAGCTCCGCCGGCGGGGCGCGACCGACTGGGTAGTTGGGGAAGTCGACTTCAACGGGGCCATCGGCGCCCCGGACGACGTCTCGGTTGCGGTGACCGAGGGCTACGGGATTGAGGTCTCGAGCATGACCGTAGGCACGCCGACCGTCATAACGACGACGAACCCGCACGGCCTGACCCTTCACGAGACCATCATGGTCCGCGACCTGGACCCGTCCGTCCCTGACGGGAACTACGTTGTGGGGACCCTGGGGACCGGGAGCCCTCCGACGACTTTCCAGCTCTGGACTGTCGATGGTAAGGACAATGTGACGTCTTCCGCGGCAGTCCTGGGAACGAAACCCCGCGTCCGGCCGACAACGCTCGAGGTGGATTGGGCGGAGAGCTACGTCGTCACGGCGCTGGATGAAAACGGCGAGGAGTCCGAGGGCAGCGCCGAGTACCAAGCCTCAAACAACCTCGCCGTCCAGGGGGCCTATAACACCGTCTCGTGGTCCGCCGTGCCTGGGGCCGCTCGCTACCGGGTGTACAAGAAGCAGGAGGGCGTGTTCGGGTTCATCGCCGAGGTCGAGGAGCTCGCGTTCGTGGATGACAACCTCGGTCCGGACCTATCCATCACGCCGCCCATCCTCGACACGTCTCTGCGGAAGACCTCGGTGGTCACGTTCAACGGTACGGACCACCTCGTCGAGTGGACATCCCACGGGCTCGTGGATGGTGACCCGGTCATCTTCCAGAGCTCCGGCACGCTGCCGACTGCCCTGACCGACTACGCGACGTACTACGTGCTCAACCCGGAGGACGACTCATTCCAGGTCGCGGCCACGTCCGGCGGTACGGTGCTGGACCTATCTGGCGCCGATACCGACGAGCGGCACGAGGCCACCGGCGGGGCGTTCGTCGGTATCGGCGCCAGATAGGTCCAGC
>JABAOG010005141.1_pt1 | contig 12526 bp, 10 predicted proteins | sample 7062131 | NCBI WGS metagenome assembly JABAOG01 (sample SAMN14538629, study PRJNA623070) | marine sediment metagenome | biome: marine biome [ENVO:00000428]; feature: marine pelagic biome [ENVO:01000023]; material: deep marine sediment [ENVO:00002113] | place: India: Arabian Sea | collected... | reverse complement strand
GCAGCAGCCTGTCCGCTACTCTTGCACCACGGTGAAGTCGTGGCTGGCCTCGGCCTCCCGCCCGTGGGCGTCCTCGATCTGGACGATGAGGCGATACGAGCCGGGCTCCAGGTCGCCCGGCTCGACGGGGCGCTCGCGGGCCGTGCCGAAGCCGTCGGATTCGTCGCTCCAGGTGAGGCTCACGGGGTCGTCTGCCCCGCCGAAGAAGCGCCGCACTCCGCCCACGACGCCCCCACCGTCGGCGCGCCGGATGGTCAGTCGGGCCTCGAAGGCAGCGTCGCCGGGCACGCCACACACGATGTAGCTCACGTCGAACCCGGCGCCCCGCTCGACGCTGCCCAGGGGCTCGAGGAGGACGGCCCGATCGTCGGGCGCTGCCTCGGGGAGTGCGGCCCGACACCGGGAGGTCGCCCCGTCGTGACCGAGGAGCGCGACCAGGGCGACGGCGCCGACCCCCACCGGAATCCAGAAGCGACGAGTCCGGCCCCGCAGCCAGCCCGCCATCGCGGACCCGCCTCCGGACGCCGCCGCGACCGAGGTGACCGCTTCGCTCGATCCCGACGGAGCCTCGTACCCGCCCAGCTCCTCACGGATCTCGTCGATCCCCGTCGGCCGCTCATCCGGATCCTTGGCCAGGAGACGTCGCACCACGGCATAGACCCTCCGGGCGTCGTCGGAGTCCAGCGCCGGCTCCGGCACGGGGTCGTGCAGGTGGGAGTAGAGGATGGACAGGGGATCCTCGCCCGCGAACGGGGGGCGCCCCGCGAGCCCGTGGTAGGCCACGACGCCCAGGCTGTAGAAATCGCTTCGGCCGTCGACATCGGCCCCCTTCGCCTGCTCGGGGCTCATGTACCTCGGCGTCCCGATGGATCCGCCCGTCCGGGTGAGGCGCCGCCCTCCAATGGACCGGGCGATGCCGAAGTCCATGACGACGTACCGCCCGGTCTCGTCCCGCATGATGTTGTCGGGCTTGACGTCGCGATGGACCAAGCCGGACCGGTGGGCGTGGGCGAGCGCCTCGCCAACCTCCAGGACCACCCGCTCCACGTCCCGGGGCGCCAGGCGCCCTTCCGCTTCGAGGGTATCCGCCAGCGAGGCTCCCCGCACGTACTTCATGACGAAGAAGTTCACGCGCCCCACCTGCCCCACCCGGTAGATGGGCAGGATGTGGGGGTGCTCGAGAGACGCGGACACCCGCGCCTCCCTCTGGAAGCGCTCGACGAGCTCGGTGTCGAACGTCCTGGCGACCGGGAGCACCTTGACGGCGACCTCGCGCTCCAGCGCCCGCTCCCGCGCCCGGTAGACGATGGCCATCCCCCCGCGGCCCAGCTCCTCCAGGATCTCGTACTCGGCGCCGAGGGCCGAGCGGATCAGCTCGAGCTCCTCGTCCGGGTCGGCGACGTTCGGGGTGACGACGGTCTCTTCCGCGTCGACGGCGGTGCACCGGGGGCACGGAGCCCCCGTTGCGTCCAGCGTGGCGCCGCAGCGGGCGCAGATGGGAGTGGTGCGGTCCCTCAGCGGAGCGTACCCCCGATCGAGCCTACCCGTCGATCTCGATCTTCGTGAAGCCGTCGACCATCTTCGCCTCGAAGTNNCTACCACGTCCCCGGTCGTCTCGAAATCGTACAGGGACAGGTCCGTGACCGTGCCGTCGTCCAGGACGAACCACTCCAGCGGGTCGACCTCGACCGCCACTCCGATCTCCTCGTCCCCTTCCTCGCGCGTCATGGCCGGATCGAAGGCCATCTCGACCTTGACCTCGCTGGATTCAGATCGAGGCCTCGCGCGCGGCGGGTTGATCGGGCAGGTACAACGCCACCCTCGGAACGGGCCCCGCGGCTTCCGGGTCGCTCCGGAGAATGGCGGTGTAGTCCGTCGCCGCCTCGGTGAGCCGTGTCAGGGCCCGGCCGTAGGGGTCTGCGGCGTCGAGGCTCGTGCGCCGNNGCGTCGACGATGCGTCGCAGCAGATCGTCCAGCACCCTCGTGTCCTCGTAGTACGGATTCCAGATCTCGCCGTTCGCCTTGTAGAGCTCCATGGCACCTCCGGGGGCCGTGCCGTCGATGAGGCGACAGACCGGGACGGGATCGGATCCCCCCCCTCGGCCTTCCGCTCCGAGTGAACACTCCCCGTGGCCCGTTTCGGTCACACCATCGGGGGGGCTCTCCCGCCGCGGGACCGGCTGCGACGAGAACGCAGGCGGGCGCGTGATGAAGCCCTTACCCCCGGCTCCGCGTCCGGTCATGATGCCTCGGAGTACCCGCCATCGCCGCCGATCAGACGCCGATTCAGCTCGGTTCGCCATCCCTCGGCCTCCGGCGTCGTGTGGGGACCCTCGACGTAGGATTCCCAGAGGTCGGATGCCTGCTCGTGCCCCCGGTCCTTCATCCACGCGTCGAGCTCGCCCCAAGCTCCGGGCAGACCCTCGTAGGGCCCGTAGTACACGGTGCGGACCACGAGCGCCTCGGGCAGCTCGCCGGTCTCCACCCGGCCGACCTCACGCACGGGCTCGTCCACGGGGACACCGAGGCGGAAGTCGAAGGTGTCGGGCTCCATCCTCAGATGATGCGCGAAGACGGGTCCCGCAGGGGTGACGCCCTGCTCCTCCAGCGTGTTCATGAGCTCCTGCATCGTCGCCCCGAACTGCTTCTGCATGTCCGCTCTCGGAATGCGGAGGTGGATGAAGGCGGCAGGCCGGGCCTCGGTGAGGACGATCTCTGGGGTGTCGATCATGGGGATACCTCCGCGGCCTCCGTGGCCGCGAGCTCGGGGATGAAGAGCGGGCGCACGGCGACGTACCATCCCAGCTCCTCGCCCATGCGTGCCGCGGGATGCAGCGACGCGATCCGCACCGCCCCGTCCAGGTCCTCGGCCTCCACCACGAAGACGCCTCCGATCTCCTTCGACTCCACGAAGGGTCCGTCCGTGACGATCTGCTCGCCGCTGCGGGAGCGGACCATCCTGCCCCCGTCCAGCAGGCCGGCATAGAGGCTCACGGCCTCGTTGGCGGCGAGCTCTTCGTCGTGGACCCGGCATCGATCCCTGTAGTGGCGCTGCTTCTCTTCGATGAGGTCTTCNNCGGCGAGCTCTTCGTCGTGGACCCGGCATCGATCCCTGTAGTGGCGCTGCTTCTCTTCGGTGAGGTCTTCCCAGGCAGCTCCATCTCCGCAGGCCAGGCACAGGTACTTCATCGTCGCTCCTCGGTGGTTTGTGTGTCCGTTCAGGACGCGTGGCTGCAGCCTGCGCGCCCGCTTGCACCCCTTGGTCGAGCGGGCAGGGGCGAAATCGACATCGCCGCTCCGACCGTCGCCCTTCCCGCGAGCCTCCGCCGGCTCGTCGCCCCCCGTGCAGCCTGTCGCCCGCTTTNNCCGCTTTTTCGCATTGAGTGAGAGACACGAGGGAGCCCGGCAGGGGCTCCGCGGTCGACAGTTCGTGGAGGAATCATGATGCGCAAATCGTGCGAGCATATTCCGGACCGTCGGGCGGACCACATCTATGCGGCCACGGGCCAGTAGCGGATGAGCGCCGCCACGGACGGTAGCGGATGAGCAGCCGAGGGCACGGGGGGACTCCGGAGACTCCGCGATCGGAGCGCTTCGGCGATCTGCCCTTGTCCCGCTACATTGGCAGGCCCACCCGGGAGGCCGCACATTGGTCGGACCTCACCATGGAGTCCGTGGACCGCCTGACGACCATTCTGAGCGCCGTCAACCTCGGAGACNNCTACGACGAGTTGCGGGCGCTGGCGAGGCGCCATCTCCGTTCGGAGCGCACCGGCCATACCCTGCAGCCTACGGCCCTCGTCCACGAGGTCTACATGCGTCTCGCGGACTCGGGGGCGCTCTCGGTGAACGGACGCCAGCACTTCCTCCGCGTGGCCGCCCGGGCCATGCGCCAGATCCTCGTGGACGCGGCTCGGGCGCGGAACGCGCGAAAGCGCGGCGGCGAGTGGAGGCAGGTCACGCTGGAGGGCGACCTCGCCGGCGCCGAGGAGCGGCCGTGGGCCGTCATCGACCTCCACGAGGCCCTCGCGCGCCTGGCGGAGCTGTCGCCCGAGCTCGAGCGCCTCGTGGAGCTCCGCTTCTNNGGCGGCGTCCGTGCTGGAGATCTCTCCGCGAAAGGCGGCCAAGGACTGGGCCGCGGTCCGTCTCTGGCTGCGCAGGGAGCTCGGCGGGGCCTGAGGCGGCCGGCGAAGCTCATACGTCTTCGAACCCTGCATCGCGAACGATGTCCCGGAAGGACGGGTCTTCGCGGATGTCGTCGTACAGCGGCTCGATCCGGATGTGCTTGAGCGCCGGATCGCGCTCCTCGTAGCACAGGCGGAAGAGATCGAGCGCGGCGTCCGTATCCCCCAACCGGNNCTCGGTAGCTGGGGTCGCCCTGGGACAGCTCGACGGACCGCTCGAGAGAGGCCACCGCCTCGCCCACCTGGCCGGACACGAGCTGCACCCGACCGAGGAGCGCCCACGCGAGGGCGAAGCCCGGGCGGATGTCCAGCACCGCACGGTACTCCGCGATGGCTCCGTCGTAGTCCCTGGCGAAGTAACGCACGGCGCCCGCCGCGGTGTTGACGATGTCCGACAGGGGGTCGAGCCGGCGTGCGTTCTCGATCTGCATCAGGGCTTCGTCGAAGCGCCCTTCGTCGGCGAGATGGATCGCCAGCCAATGGCGCGCCGTCACGTAGCCCGGGTTCAGCTCGATGGCGGTGCGATAGGCGGCCTCGGCCCCGTCGCGGTCCCGGTCGTAGTCGTCCAGCAGGGCGGCGAGAGAGACGTGGGCCTCGGCGAGCGTGCTGTCGAGAGCCACCGCTCTCAGCGCCGCGGTCTTCGCCCGTGCCAGTCCCTCCGCCGCCGGTACGTCACCATAGTCCGGCAGGAGCTGCCAGGTGTCGGCGAGACCCGCGTAGGCCGCCGCGTACCCGGGGTCCAGGGCGATCGCGTCGTTGAACGCGTCGAGCGCCGCCCACATCCCCTGCTCGGTGCGCCGCCGCCACTCGTGTCTGCCGCGCAGGTAGAGGCGANNGAACGAGCTCGGTGCTGAGGGACGTGGCGACGGCCCGGGCGATCTCCTCCTGGATGGCGAAGACGTCGCTCATCGCGCGGTCGTAGCTTCGTGACCAGAGCTGATATCCGCTCTCGGCGTCGACGAGCCGGGTCGTCACCCTCAAGCGGTCGCCTTCGACCCGGACCGACCCCTCCACCACCGATCGCACCCCCAGCCGCCGACCCACCGATCGCGCGTCCACCGCCTCTCCCCGGAACTGGAACGAGGAGGTCCGCGCCGCGACGTGCAATCCGGGCGTCTGAGCCAAGGCATTCAGCACCTCCTCGGTAAGGCCATCGCTGAAGTACGCCTGGTCGGTGCCGGGGCTGAGATCCCTGAAGGGGAGCACGGCCACCGACCCCTCCCGGGCCGTCAGAGGAGTCTCCCGCTCCAGCAGGGCCCCCGTGACGAGGGCCGCCGCGACGAGAGGCATGACGGCGAGCAGGGTCCCGTGCCGGCGGGCGAGCTTGCGTCCCCGGTACCAGAGGCTCGGCGGACCCGCCCGTACCGGCTCGTCCCGAGCGTAGCGCCCGAGGTCCTCTCCGAGGTCGAGCGCCGATCCGTAGCGGCGCTCACGATCCTTGTCCAGCGCCCTCATCACCACCCAGTCGAGGTCCCTGGGGGCACGACGCCGCGGGATGGATCGGCCGGCCGACCCGCCCACCCGCCGGGACCCTCGTCCCCCGGCGCTGACCGAAGGCCGCGGCGGGTCGCTCTCGAGGAGGATCCTCCGGGCCTCCACCGGTCCGACGGTGCGAAGTCCGCTGTCCGCGTACGGGTGGTGGCCCGACACCAGCTCGTAGAGGATCACGCCGAGGGCGTAGACGTCGGTGCGCGTGTCGATCTCGTCCGGCAGCCCGCGGATCTGCTCGGGGCTCATGTATTCGAGCGTTCCGATCGCCGATCCGACATCCGTGTGGAAGCTGTCGTCGGTCAAGGCCGCATGCGTGGCCTTGGCGATGCCGAAGTCGATCACCTTGGGCACGGGCACGCCGTCGTGCAGCGTGACCAGCACGTTGGACGGCTTGATGTCGCGGTGGATGATGCCCTTCTGGTGCGCNNCCGCGCTGGTGAGCGTGGTGGACGGCCTCGCACACGGTACGGAAGAGATCCAGTCGCTCGGCGAGGGAGAGCCGATGGTGCTCGCAATACTCGGTGATGGGGAGCCCCTCGACGACCTCCATGACGAAGTAGGGAAGTCCGTCCTCGATCGTCCCCGCGTCGATGATGCGCGCGATGCCCGGATGCTCCATGAGGGCGAGCGCCTGCCGCTCGGCGGTGAAGCGGGCCAGCACGTCGCGGTCGACGAACGCTCGCCGGACGACCTTCACGGCCACGTTCCGGCGGATGGGCTCGTGCTGCCGGGCCAGGTACACGACCCCCATCCCGCCACGGCCGAGCATACGGACGACCTCGTAAGGACCGATCCTGGCCGGGTGCGCCTCCTCCTCCGCCACCGCCTCGCCGGCAGCCCGCCCGATGAGCGACTCGATACGCCCGGTCACGTCGGCGACGGAGGTCGCGCCGGCCTCCGCCACCAGGCGTCGGGCCTCAGCCAGGAGACCGGCGTCCGCACCGCACGACGTCACGAGAAAAGCGTCCCGCCTCTCGGGCGGGCGCTCCATCGCCTCGCCGACGAGGTCGATCAGACGCTCGAATTTCGCTGGGTCCACGGGTGGGCCTCCACGGCGCATGTTAGGTCCCCACCCGGCGAATCACCACGGGGCGGTGTGCATGATCTGTCGAGTGGGACGGCCGTGGACGCCGTCACCCCATCCGCGCCGAGCCTACCACTCGAGCCACGCCACCGAAGGCACGTCGAGCGTATCCCGCTGGACGCCATAGATCCGTTCGGGGGTGAACCGATACGCATCGAAGCGCTCGGGAAGCCGCACGCGGCCCATCCTACCGTCGCGGGTGATGCGGAGCCAGCCCGGCCCGCCACGCAGACCCCCGGCCTCGACGTCGAACGGCCGGATCCACAGCACGCGGTCCTCGGTGCACCGCAGGTCCACATAGCGGGGCAGCAGCGCGGCGAGCTCCGGTCCGTGGCCGTCGATCCGCCGCCGCAGCGAGGGGAGGAGGCGCGCCGTGTCGATCCGGGGCGGCTCGGGACCGATCGAGGGCGCGGCCTCCACCGCCGCGGCTTCCAGCATCGCGCGAGCGAGCTGATCGCGGGTGACGGTCGTCGGCGCCGGCTCGGGGAGCGAGATGGGCTCCACCTCCTCGCCCGACGACGTGAAGCCACGGATCTCGTTGCGGAGGCGGTCGTGCACCCGGATCTCCGAGCCCGAGCAGACCGTCCACAGGCGGTACCAGATCGGAAACGGCGGGAACTCGAGATCCGCGGGGACGTGCGGGTCGGGGTCGCCGAGGATCTCTCCCAAGCGCACGACGGTGCGGGCCGAGCCGGTGGCGGGATCCACGGCGAAGAGGTCGGCACCCCAGATCGAGCGCCAGATCGAGCGCACGCCGCCAGGTCCACCGGAAAGCGATGTCCGGGGCACGACGACCTCTGCGCCGAGGCGCGCAGGGAGCACGCGCACGAACGAGGGGTCACGGCCGCCGATCAGGCTCGCCTCCGGGATCGAGTCACGCGGTAGTCGGACCTCCGCCAAGGGCCCCTGGGGCCGGGAGATCCGGATGAGGGCGTGTCGCACGACGTCGAGCACCCACGCCTCGCCGTCCATGCCGCCCACCACGAGACCCACCGGACGGCGGACCTCCTCCGGTCCCCCGCCCTCCACCCCATGCTCGCCGAGCGGGGTCCCGTCCCGGCCGAATCCGACGAAGAACGGCTCGATGGAGTTGAGAACCCACACGGACCCGTCCGGCATCACGTCCAGATCGACGACGAACGCCAGCGACTCGGACGTGCCGAGGACCTGCACGTCGGCGGCGCCGAAGACGCGTGGCGCGCTCCGTTCGCCACCCCCCGGGCTTTCCTGCCCCGCGCACGCCGCGCACGCGACGACCGCCGAGCCGAGGAGAATCGCCCGCTCGAACATGGCCTCTCCGGGAAGGGTTCTTGCATCTACCTCGTACTGCGAGGTATAGTACATCGTACTACGAGATACCGAAAGGAGGAGGCTCGATGGCACCACGGGACGCACCCATCGGAAAGGATCTGGTCGCCGCGTCNNGTGCTCGCCGCGGGCGAAAGCTACGGCTACGACATCATACGCCGCGTGCGGCAGCTCTCCGGCGATCGGATCGACTGGTCGGAGGGCATGGTCTATCCGGCCCTCCGCCGGCTCGAGGAGAAGGGCCTGCTCACCTCACGCTGGGTCGAGTCCGATTCGGGCCCCCGTCGGAGGTACTATTCCATCACCCGGCGCGGGCGGGCCGTGCTCGCCGACGAGCGCGAGGCCTGGATGACCGTGCACGCCGCGCTCCGTACCCTGTGGGAGGCCGAACCGTGTCCCAGCTAGATCGCCGGCTCCAGGCGTGGAGCGAGTCCATCCAGGGGGTGGGCACGCTCACCGACGGGGACATCGAGGAGCTCGAGTCGCACATCAGGGACTCCGTGGACCATCTGACGCGCGTCGGGCTCTCGGACGACGAGGCGATGCTCGTGGCGCTCCGGCGGATCGGGGATCCCACGGTGCTCGCCGTGGAATACCGGAAGGTGAACCCGGGGCTGGCCTGGGCCCGCCGCTGGTACTGGATGACCGCGGGCTTCCTGACCTTCACGCTGGCGCTCGGCGCCATCCGGCTTCTGAGTCACGTCGGGGCCTGGTTGGGCCTGGGCACCGGATCCGCCGACATCTGGTTCCTCGGCGCGGGCCTGGCCGGACTCGGAGCCCTCTGCCTGAGCATGATGCGGTCGGCGAAGGTCCCGGGTGGTCGAACGGCACGGGCGCTCCAGCTCGTCGCCACGTGGATCGAGAGCCGTCCCGTCCTGGTGGCGCACCTGGGGTTCTCGGCCCTGGCGGGCCTCACCCTCGTCGACGGCTACGCGAGGGGGTTCGTCTGGAGGGCCCTGGGCCGCGACAGCCTCTTCGCCGTGAGCACCATGGACGCCCTGGCCGCGACGGCCGTCCCCATCGGGCTCTTCCTGCTGGCCTGGCGCATGAATCGGGAGGACCGGACGCCGGTCGTGGAGTGAGGGGTCGGGGACGACTCAGGGAGTCCGGCCCCCTTCCCGCCCCTCACCGCTCCCAGAACGCCGGCGGCTCGATGCCCAGCGAGCGCAGATACACGTAGCCCTGTCCTCTGTGGTGGATCTCGTTGTCGACCACGTAGAGCACCTGCCAGTGGGCGGGCCCCGTGTATTGCCCGAAGCTGGTGACGGTCTCCCCGAAGCGCTCGACNNGCGCCCAGAACTCGTCGATCTCGGACGTGCTCTCGTCCCACAGACGGAGGATCTCCTCCTTGGAGTCGGTCCCGGGAAGCTCGTACTCCTCCCAGTCGCCCGTGGCCAGGCCCTGGGCCATGGGGGCGGCCATCGCCAGGAGCTCCTTGGCCATCTCGCCGAACGTGCGCATCCCGCCCAGGGCATGGGTGAAGAGTTGATCGTCCGGAAACGCCTCGATCACGCGGCGCGTGAGCCTACGGTGCCCCTGCCAGTGGTCGAGAAGGGCGTCGGGGGAGATGAACGTCGCGGGGGATCGTGTCGCGTCGGGCATGGGAGGCTCCCGGGTTCCGAGGGATGTCGAACCGAATCATGTTCGGTTTTTGTTCGGTATGATAAGTGACCGGGGTCCCGGCCGCAAGCTGTGCGCTTGGTGACCTGGCGCGGCCCGCAGCATCACGCGCCCCGTCGGACCCGCACCGGGCGGAAAACGCCGATGGAGCCCTTCCGGCCGACANNCCCCTCAACTTTTGAGGGGGGCATCCCTTTCTCGACCCCGCCCCCAATGCCTGGCAACCCGATGACACTGCTGCGCGGCACGTTGGATCTCCTCGTGCTGGAGGCCCTGGCCGGTGAGCCGCGCCACGGATACGGCGTCGCGCAGTGGGTCCGCCGACGCACCGAGGGGGTCATCGACATCGACGACGGCGCGCTGTACACCTCGCTGCACCGGCTGGAGGGGCGGGGCCTGATCCGGGCCGAGTGGGGCCTCTCCGACAACAACCGCCGGGCCAAGTACTACAGCCTCACCGGTGCTGGTCAGGCCCACCTCGTGGAGTCACGGGACGATTGGGAGCGTTACGCCCAGGCCGTCGGCCGGGTCTTGCGCGCGGCGGAGGAATCGTGAGACACCGGCTCCCCCCGGGCATCCGGCGGCTGCTCCGGATCGGCTCGATCCGGGCACAGGTGCGCAGGGACCTCGACGACGAGCTCGCGTTCCACTTCGACGAAGCCGTGCGGGAGCTGGTGGCGAGAGGGCTCACGGAAGAGGAGGCTCGGGCGAAGGCCCTCCAGGATTTCGGTGACGAGAAGGCGTATCGGGCGGCGCTCGAGCGGATCGGACGGGGGCGGGCGCGGAGGCAGCGGCTGGCGCTGCGCCTCGACTCCGCGCGGTGGAGCCTCCGGGCGCTGGGGAGGTCGGCCGTGCGACACCCGGCCCTCACCGTCGGGATCATCGTGACCCTCGGCCTCGGGCTGGGTGCGAACGCGGCGGTGTACGGCGTCGTGGATCGCATACTGCTGCGGCCGCCCGAGCACGTCGTCGACGCGGGCTTCGTTCGGCGGGCTCTGCTCGAGCGGCCTGTCGGCCCTGCCGGCGAGCCGGCCGCCGCCAACTCGTGGAGCTACCCCGATTACCGGACGCTGAAGTCCCACGGGGGGCTGGAGGTCGCGGGCTACACGGCGTGGGAGGAGCGGACCCTCGGCAGCGGCGCATCCGCGCGAGAAGCCCGGGTCGCCTTCGCGTCGGGCGAGCTCTTCCCCCTGCTCGGTGTGACGCCGCTGGAGGGACGGTTCTTCGAGGTGGAGGAAGCCGCATTCGGAGCCGCGCCGACCGCCGTCCTGAGCGCCGAGTTCTGGGAGCGAGCCTACGGCGCGGATCCCGGCGTCCTGGGAAGCACGATCGACGTGACGGGCGTGCCGGTGAGGATCATCGGGGTGGCGCCGCCCGGCTTCACCGGGATCGACCTGGAGATGATCGACGTCTGGCTCCCGCTGGAAGCCACACGATCGCCGACCGGGTCGTGCGTTCGGTCACGACGGTGCTTCTGGATGAAGATCGTCGCCCGCCTGGACGAGGCTACCGGTCTGGACGCGGCGCAGGCCGAGGCCACGAGGCTCGTGGTGAATGCCCGCGCCGAGCAAGGGGGTGGGTCCTCGGAGCGGATGCGCGTCCTGCTCGAGCCCGTCGTGGCGAGCCGCGGATCGACGGCGTCGCCCGAATCCCGGCTCGCCCTGTGGCTCTTCGGAGTGACCACCGTCGTCCTCGTGATCGCGTGCCTGAACGTCGGCAACCTGCTCGCCGCCCGGACCACCGGAAGGCGAAGGGACCTGGGCGTCCGCGTGGCGCTCGGCGCCGGCCGGGCACGCCTCGTCGGACAACTCGTCCTCGAGTCGATCGTGCTGTCCCTCGCGGGGGGAGTGGTCGGACTGACTCTGGCCCGGTGGGGAGGAGAGATCATCCGATCGACGCTCCTTCCCGACATCCACTTCGTCACTTCGACGACGAGCTGGCGGGTTTTCGGCTTCACCTTCCTGACCGCCCTCGTCGCGGGCGCGCTGGCCTCCGTCGTCCCGGCGCTGCAGATGATACGACGCGACCTCCCCGGGGTGGCGTCGGGGGGCCTCCCCGGGCATGCGACCGGACGGTCCCGGCTTCCGCTCCTCCTCACGAACCTCCAGGCCGCCATGTCCGTGGTCCTCCTGGTCGGCGCCGGCCTGTTCGTCCGCAGCGTCATGGAGCTGCGCTCCGTCGACCTCGGCCTCGACGTCGACCGGCTCCTCCAGGCGCGGCTGGAGTTCCAGGCGGCCCGCCTGCCGGACGCCGAGTGGAACGGCCTCTACGAGCAGGCGGCCGAGCGGGTGGCCGCGCTCCCGGGCATCCGCTCGGCCGCGGCGACATCGGCTCCGATGGGTCTCGCGTCGACGGGGTCCGTCGAGATCCCCGGGCTCGACTCGATCCCGGCTCTCCCCGGAGGGGGCCCCTACGGCCGCACGGTCTCGGCCGGCTACTTCGAGACGGCAGGCGTCCGGATCCTCCGGGGTCGCGGTATCGAGGACGCGGAGACCGGGAAGGTCGTCGTCGTGAGCGAGACCATGGCGCGTACACTGTGGCCGGATGGCGATGCGCTGGGCGAATGCCTCCTGCTCAACGGCCAGGGTGAGTGCACGACGGTCGTCGGCGTCGCCGAGGACGCGGCTCGAGACGGCTTCCGCGACGCGCCGTTCATGGCCTACTACGAGCCGGTTCCGCCCGATCACGGCAGNNGAGACGTCACCCCTCTGCTTCGCACGTTCTCGCCGCAGGTCCGCAACGCGCGGGTGCATACCGTGGCCGAGCTGCTCGATCCACAGACGCGTCAGTGGGAGGCCGGCGCCTTGCTGTTCTCCTTCTTCGGGATCCTCGCGATGGC
>JABAOG010002708.1_pt1 | contig 12526 bp, 13 predicted proteins | sample 7062131 | NCBI WGS metagenome assembly JABAOG01 (sample SAMN14538629, study PRJNA623070) | marine sediment metagenome | biome: marine biome [ENVO:00000428]; feature: marine pelagic biome [ENVO:01000023]; material: deep marine sediment [ENVO:00002113] | place: India: Arabian Sea | collected... | reverse complement strand
ATCGGTGGGAGTAAAGAAAGGGGTGACCGTTGAGACATACTCAAGGGCATCCAGCAGGCGGGTTGCCTGGCAGACATCCTCCACGGTGGCGTTTCGGCTCGTGCAGGTGACCGGGTCAAAGACGTCCCGGGCGCCGCCTAGGTTGTGCCAGTGTAGTTCGCCGCCGCCAATTTGCAGCTCGGTCTCGCGGCCAAAAACGGTTACCGGGCCGCCGCATTTCTCCAGGCGGTCCTCGACCAGGTCGGGCGGCAATTTAACCCGGTTGTTGCACACCTCCGCCCCGAAATCGAGCAGGATTTCCCGGGTTTCCGGGTGATCGAGGAGTATCCCGACCTCAGCCAGGATCCTCAATGTGGTCTGGTGGATCTGTTGGACTTCTTCGGGTGTGATCACTTGCAATGCTTTCATCTGTTCGCTCTCTACAAGTGCCGCTGGTTGACCAGATCAATCCAGCAGTAAGGTGCGCTTCTAATTTCCCAATGGAGGCAGCTGTGATAACCCGGCCTTCTGAGCAAGGTTCTCGACCAGGCCGGTCAGCTCTGCGATCTGACCCGGATCGAATTCCGGGATCTGGTAGGATGACAGCAAAGACTTGACTCGCCCCTGCGCCCGGGAGACGGTGTCCAGCTCGCCGTTCTGCTTCCAGGTGCGGATAGAACCGCGATCGATGACATCCGATGGGATGTACTGCTCCTTGCGGACCAATTGCCGGGTGGCTTTCTGTTTGAGGAACTCCCCCTTGAAATTGATGCCCTCGAACAGGGCTGTGGCCAGGGATTCTGTGTGCAGTTGGATGCCCTCGGCCATGCGTTTGCTCATGCCGATGGCCTCCGCATCGATGACCAGTTTCTCAAGGCTCTGTGCCGCCAGGAAGTCCAGCATGCCGGCGCCGGAGATCATGTTGATCCCCGCCAGCGCACCGACCAGGGCGGTCATCCCAGATTCCATGCCCGCCTGGGCGTCGATCAGCTTGGCGTCGCTGGCACCTAAATAGGCATGGGTGGGATAACCGAGGTGCTTGCCCACCTGGGTGTAGGCCGCGTCGATCATGGCGGTCTCAATAGCACCCATCGGGGTGGTGCCCTGGCGCATGTCCATGATGGCAGGTGCGCCGCCCCACACGATCGGCGCTCCGGGGTTGGCTAACTGGTGTATGGTGATGCCGCTGAGACTCTCCGCGGCGTGCTGCACCACCGAACCGATCAGGGTGACCGGTGCGGCCGCTCCAGCCAACGGCATCGAGACCATCTCCGCCGGCACGTGAGCCCGGGCCAGGTCGATCAGGTTCTGAGCGCCGAACGCGCTCCAGATCAGGGGTGGAGAAGGACAGACGTCGAAGACCGCCAGCGGTTTCTGGGCAAGCGCTTCCCGCCCACCCGCACAGATGGCCAGCATTTCGATCATCACGTCGGTGGTCTGGGTGGAGAACGACCCGGTGACGACCGGTTTGGCTGAGTGCAGCAGCACCAGATACAGCCGGTACAGGTCGCCGATCTCTTTTGGGACTTCGCTGCATACCAGGGCGGTTGACTGGGCATCGTAGGCGTCAAGCTGCTCGGCGATCTTTATGACCTGCACCAGGTCAGCGGTGACCGCCGGGCGGTGCTGCTTTGTTTCGGCGTCGAAGATATTCACTCCGGATGAACCGGGATCAAAATGCACTGAGTCCCCCCCGTAATGGACGCTCGGGTTCCCGAAGCGATCATACAGGTAGAATTCCGCCGGCACGGTGGACATCGCCTTGCGGGCGACCTCCTCCGGGATGGCGACGATATCGCTGCCAGGGTCCACCTTGGCGCCAGCGTCAGCCAGTAAAGTCCTGGCTTCCTCCGAGGACACCTTGATCCCCGGATCCACCATCAGTTCGAAAGCCTCACCGATGACCCGCTCGATCAAATCACCATCCAGCAATTCAATGTGCGGCTTCATGGTCTACTCCTCCAAGGAGCGGATGATGCGGTCGAACTCCGCACTGATCTGCGGATCCAGCGGCTCGGGTTGATGGGTTTCGAGGATCTGTTGGGCTTTCTCGCGCGCCCAATCCCGGGCGTCATCGCCTTTTCGTTCCCATTCTTCGTACGTGCGGCGGTCAAAATATTTGGGTAGCCACAGCTCGCGCATGTGCCGGCGGGTGTGTTTCTGTGCCAGGTAATTGCCGCCCGGTCCAACCGCGTGGACGGCATCGAGTGCCAGGGTCTCTTCATTGACCTCGATGCCTCTCATCATATTCTCGATCAGGTCGAAAATCTCGCAGTCCATCAATAGCTGTTCATAGGAGAAGATGCGGCTGCCGTGTAGCAGACCGGCACCCAGCAGCATATCGCTCATGACCACGGAAGCCATGAAGGTCGACAGGCTGTTCTCAATGCCCGCCTGCCAGTTGGGCTCTTTGGCCCCGGTGGCGAACGATCCCATCGAGAGCGGCATGTTGTAAAAATCAGCCAGCTTGTTGGTGGCCGCGCCGAACAGGAAATCTTCCGGGCCGCCGCCAGTGTATACGCCGGTGCGCGGGTCGGAGGCGGTCTGGGCTGCGGCGTAGAAGAACGGCGCGCCAGGGTAAGCAAGCTGGATCAGGGCAGCCGCGGAAATCACCTCGGCGTTGCCGACGGCCAGGTTGCCCGCCAGGGTAGCTGGAGCGGTCGTCAGGGAGGCGGTCATGGTCATAAACCCGACCGGCAGACCGGCTTCGGCGGCCACCAGGGCTGCCTCCAGGCTGCCTCCGTCCTGACCGAGGGGCGGGGTGGTGCACTGCATGATAGAAAGCGGCGGACGTTCCCGCAGGCTTTCCGAACCGCCCGCCAGGATGCGGGCCATTTCAACAGAAGCTCTGGCTTCTTCCAAGGAATAGATGCTCTCGGTCTGGACGTGCTTGGTCGAATTTTCCCAGATGGCCTTGAGTTCATGCAGGCCGCGGGTCTCAGGAGGGCGGTCCTGGGCAGAGACCGGCACCCAGTGGAAGGCGATTTCCGGCTGCTGGTCGGCGACCCGGGCGATATCCCGGACGTCCTGCAGCACCGAGGTGCGGATTTCGCCGCTCTGCAGATCTTTGACCTGGACGCCGCACCCGTCTGTGCCCAGGTAGACGTGGTTGCCGTCCAGCGGCAGGTCCTGCTGTGGGTCACGGGCAGCCAGCGGGTATTCCGGAGGGCAGCGTTTAAGGGCTTCTTCAATAAGGTCCGGGCTGGCTTTGATGACCTGTGTCTCCCGGCCGACCTCGGCGCCATGTTCTTCCCAGATATCGAGCGCCCAATCCGAGGGGAAGCGCACGCCCGTGCGCTCGATGATCTGCAGGCTTGCCTGGTGGATCTGCTCGATCTGCTCCTGGCTGAGGATCTCCAGGTGCAGTTTTGGGTCGGTAATCGATTTAATGGCTTTCGTCATGCGGNNCCGACCATCACTTTGACCTTGTCGGACAGGGAGCTTTCCCGCACAGCCAGGACGACTTCCCGCTGTTTGACCATCGTGGTCGTCAGCAGGGCGCTGACGCCGACCAGGTCGGCATTCACTTCAACCGCTTTGTCGATGATCTGGCTGACCGGTACATCGACGCCCAGGTCGTAGACCTCGAAACCGGCGGCGGACAGCATGGTGCCGACCAGGGTTTTGCCGATATCGTGGATGTCTCCCTCCACCGTGGCGATGACGACTTTACCCAGTATTTCCCGTTGTGTGCCGCGCCGGGCAAGCTCAGGCTCCAGGACTTCAATGGCCGCCTTCATGGCTTCTCCCGCCATCACCAGTTCCGGCAGGAAGGCGTCTCCACAGCTGAAGGCGTCCCCGACCTGGTTGACGCCGATCATAAAACCTTGATCGATGGCAACGAGTGGATCGATTCCCAGCTCTATGGATTTCTTGGCCAATTCTGCGGCGACTTCGTCTTCGCCATCGATGATCGCTTGCCCCATCTCCTGAAATAGTTGTTCGTCCAAGTCTGCCTCCTGATACTATGTTAGTTGGTTTACTATCCCCCGTTCTGGAAGCTGTATCCTTGGAACATTTTACCAATATTCGTAGTACCGGTCAATAAATATGACAATACTTCGCAATATACTTGTTGATGTGTCACGAATATCGTGATAATATTTTTTCTATACGACGAATATCAAATATCCGTATTGGTTATCAGTGGAGGGAGCATAATGGACGAGATTGACCTGCAAATTTTACAGACCTTACAGAAGGATGGCCGGACACCCTTCACGGAAATTGCCAGAAAAACCGGCGTATCCGAATCGACGGTCAGGACCCGGTATGCCAGCATGGTGGAGGCAGGGATCGTCAACACCGTCTCGATCGTTGATCCCTTCGCCCTCGGCTTCCAGGCGCATGCAATCATCGCACTGAATGTGCAATCGGGTATGACCGATGAGGTCGGTCAGGAGATCAAGAAGTTTCCGGAAGTCAGCTATCAGGTGATGGTGCTGGGCGCCTACGATATGTTCGTTGAAGTCTTCTGCCGGGACATGAACCACCTGACCGAATTCATTTCCAAAGACTTGCAGACCATTCCCGGTGTGTCCGGTGCGCAGATCTTTATGGTGGCCAAGATGTTCAAGAAGAGCTATTGGTGGTCACCGGACTATGATCAGGCGAAAGATGGGTGACGCGCCGGTGAGGGTGCAACTTCGCCCGGAGCCTGATCCGATATGATGCAGCATTTCCTGGAAGATTTATCCGGAGGTTGATATGAGCCTGGCTGAACCTATCCCGGTATTATCCGCCCAAGGTTCATATTATGAGGTCGGCCTGACAATCGGCAAGCAGATGAAACCGCATCTGCAGGTCATTCTGGCGCAGGCGGTCAAGAATGTCCCCAAGACCGTGACCTGGAAAGACGTCCAGGAGGAAAGCAACCGCTACCTGAAGTTCACACAGGACGTTTATCCGCACTACCTGAGCGAACTGGAGGGGATTGCAGCGGGGGCGGAGGTCGATTTCGCCGTACTCTTCGCCAGTATGTGCGAGGAGCTGTGGGACCCGCACGTGTGGGAGTTGGAACACTATCAAACCGGGAAAGGCTGTACCGACCTGGCGGCACGCGGCCGGGCGACGAAAGACGGGTCCACCTTGCTGGCTCACACCAACGATGAGCTGCCTGATCACGAAAACCACCTGGTGATCATGAAAATCCAGGCGGAGGATGATCCGGAATACCTGGGCGTCTCTTCCGGTGGAGCGGCGGTGACGGCGGGTTTCAACGCTGCCGGCATCGCCCTGACCGGGAACCAGGTGTATCCCAATGACTGCAAACCAGGTGTGCCGCGCCAGTTGATGGTGCGCGCCATCATGGGAGCCCGAAGGTTGGGGGAGGCGCTGCAGACCTGCGTGCTGCCGGAACGCGCCTCCAATTACAACAACATCGTCGCTGATGCCTCGGGGGAGATCTTCAGCATGGAAGGATCCGCAACGGATATGGAAGCGATTTACATCAAGGAGGATATCCTGGCGCATGCAAACCATTACGTCAGTCTGCCGATGCGGGAGTATGAGTCCGACCGGGGAGAGATCACCAACTCGCTCGTGCGGCATCACCGGGCATTCCGCTTGCTGCGGGAGAACTACGGCGAGATCACCGTCGAGACGATGATGGAGATCATCAAGGACCACACCAATTACCCGGCTTCGATCTGCATGCACGGGATCAACTACCGCACGGCGTACAGTATGGTCATCCAGCTGAACGAACTGCGCTGCTGGATCGGCAAAGGTCGGCCGTGCGAAACGCAGTATTTCGAGTATCAACTGGAACCCTACCAGGGGTCACGGGCATGAGGAATATCAACGAGTTTTTTCCAGAAACGTATGAGGACTCCCGGGCTCGCTTTCGAGCCTGGCTGCCGGAGATCGCGCGCCTGCGTCCGGATGCCGTTCTGCACCAGCACACTTTGCAGGAGTTCCCCGAGCTGACGATCGATTGGATCACCGCTAGCGGTCGGGACACCAACGACAAGATGCTGGTATTCACCACCGGCGAGCACGGGGTCGAGGGCTATGTCGGCTCAGCGATACTCAAGCTGTTCCTGCGGAAGTTCCTCCCCCGGCTGGACCCGGCGACCACCGGTCTGACCCTGGTGCACGCCATCAACCCGTGGGGAATGAAGCACCACCGGCGCACCAATCCGCATAATGTCGATCTCAACCGGAATTTCGTGCTGGATGAAACCCAGCTGGACCCGGCTTTCAACCCATTGTATGCGAAGATTGCCAGGTTCGTAGGGCCGGAGGGGATGGCGACAGGCCAGGGCTACCGGCGTTTCGAATTCCTGGCGGGGTATCTGCTGCAGGTTCTAAGATTCGGGCGAAACCCGTTCTGGGCGGGGAAGGTTTTGGGGCAGTACGCCCATCCACAGGGCATCCACTATGGGGGCAGTACCCTCCATGAGGAGGTGCGCGTTCTCCAGCAGATTTACCGCCACGCGCTGGCTTCGGGCAGGCGGGTGCTGCACCTGGATATGCACACCGGATACGGGCCGCGCTACCAGATGACGATCGTCAATTCACCGCTGGAGCCGAAAAGCTCGGCGGAGTTTGCCAGTGATCTGGGCTATCCACTGGTAGCGACGATGAACCCGGAGGAGTTCTATGCGGTCCGGGGGGATATGGTCGATTACGTCTACCTGCTGCGGCGGCAGGAATTCCCTGATACCGAGCTGTATGCCACTGCCTTCGAATTTGGCACCTTTGGCGCTGGTCACTGGGAGAACTACCGCTCGATGCGGGCGATGGTGCTGGAAAATCAGCTGTACTGGCATGGTGCCGCGTCCCCACGGGATGCCAGGTGGATCCGTAGAGAGTTCCTGGAGTCGTTCTCGCCGTTGGAGGTGAAATGGCGCGAGAAGGCCATCGCCGATGCGGAACAGGCGATGCAGGCTATTTTGAAAATGGTGGGGTTTGCCACGAAAAACGACATTTTCCAGGCAGATCAGTGAGGGCAATAGAAGTCTGATCCACATGGATTCTCACGATCACCCATGAGGGGACATCATCTGCACCGGATGAGCGGGTTCAATGGGGAAAACAAGATGTTTTCATGCGTGCCCTGCAGGCGGTCGTGGGTGAATTAGGGCCAGTCGATCTGCTCGCGGACCGTCTCGGCCGTTCGCAGCCTCCGGGTTGGAAAGCCGTCCCCGGGGTGCCGGGATCGCCGCTGTGGTCTGCCGGGTGTCAATTGGGCATGCCTGATTTTTTCTGTTGATTATTCTAAAGTTGTTGGATCAGAGAAAACACGGGGTTCTTCAATCTCCAGGCAATTTAATAGGATGCTGCCTTTTTATATAGCCTGCGGGTTCAGGGTTTTATATCCATAGATATGTCTTGAGGGTGTACCCAGATACATGGCATTTAAGAGCAGGCAAAGTAAACTAAAGTACAAAGTTAATCGATTCATCAACCCAGAAGGAGATACCAGTAATGGAAGAAAATAAATTTCATCGAGAAAACTACTTAAATTTCTTCGCGATGATTGGCGTGTCGATGATCTTCATGTATTTATTAACGTATCTGAATTCATACAAGATACTGGAGCATGCCTGGTTCAGTGAAACCCGGTTGTTCATGACCCTGATCATGGGATCAGTGATGATGGTAGTGATGCTGATCTTTATGCGAGGGATGTATCGAAACACCAAGGCGAACATAGCGATCATTATTGGGTCGGGCCTTTTGTTATTATCAGCAGTTTTCCTGGTGCGCAGCCAGGTCACCGTCCGGGGAATTGACTATATGGAAGCGATGATCCCGCACCATTCAATCGCCATCCTGACTAGTGAAAGAGCTCAAATCAAGGATCCGCGCGTGAGGGAGCTTGCCGACGAAATCATCCGAGCTCAACGCAGGGAGATCAAGGAAATGGAATGGTTGATCGAAGATATCAAGACGAACGGGGTGGCGCTCACACAGGAGGAGGCTGACGCCAGACCGGTGCCGGAATTTTCTGGCGAACTGAAGTAAATCGATCAGGAGCAAACCCCTTCCTCCGACAGATGCCGCTCCCGTCAAAGCATCCAAACAAGGCTGGGATATCATCCCGGTAGATTTGCGTGAAAAATATGATATACCCCCCGGTAGAGTGTTGAATGCTGTCGATTACGGCGGTGTTCTGTCACTTATACCCGTGATGGATTATAGTTTCCAGCATTCTCCCATCAATCTAATGAAAAATAAAACGCCGGACGATTAATTACCCAACATCTTGAACATTTCATCAAAAAGATGTCGAATTTAGTTCACTTGAGCAGTAGAACTATCCGTCTTGATATTCCTCAGCAGCAAGACCACCATCACCAGGTTTATCAGGGCAATCGTCGGGAAGACGATCAGTTCAACCGGGCTTACCGGAACACCGACGCGGGTCATGTTGACAGCCATCAGGCTGACGGCTATGCCCATCGTCAGGAACTTCATCAGCGCCACGGAGGCCAGCAGGTAGCCCCAGGCTTCCCTGCGCAGCAGCAGCACACCGGCAAGCACGCATACGGGCACCACGATCCCGAGATCCATCACCTGGATGAACATGCTGGTGGTATTTTCCAGCACGGGAACTTGGTCACCAGCCAGGGTCGGGAGGATGCGTCCCAGCCATGCCAGGGAGAGGAAAGCGGCGGTAAAGAAAAGCAGACCGGCAATCCACCGCCGGGGCAGGCGCTCAGAGAATTTTCCCGGCAGGCTCTTCAAATCGAAGGACATCATCGTCAGGATGAATGCAAACAGGCTCAGGCTGAAGATGGCCACATACACCAGGAAGAATTGATTGTACATCGCGCCAAAACTCATGGTGATGTAGGTGTACAGGATGAAGCCCAGCGTGCCGGCGAGCAATAAGCGGCCTCGCAGCGACTCGTGCAGGCTCAACCAGAAAGAGACAGCCAGCAAAGGGAGCCCGACGACAAGCATGACCAGGTCGTTGGCCTGCGCCTGCGCGGCCGAGCTGACCGTATCCCAGTAGTACAGGCCGCGAGCATTGATGGTCACTTCTTCGCCGCGGAAGTTGGTCAATGTATACGGTTCGCCTTCGGCAGGCCAAATCCCAGCCAGTGCGGCAGCTAAGGTGAGGACAATAATCAGGGGAATGATCCATTTGAGTGCATTCTGGTATTTCATGAGACACCTGCTTTCGTTGTCGACAGATTGCGGAAGAAAGAGATCGTCATGCCAATTGCAAACGCGCTCATGATGATCCATGAACCGATCATACCGATGTAAACGCCGATCGGAAATACAATTCCTTCCAGCGTCTGGCTGATGGTCTGGGCGATGACGACCATGCCGATGAGCGTGCAAAGGATAAGGATTGGGGCGGCCAGCAGATATCCAAGCGGTTTACGCTGTAAAAGGAAAATGCCTGTCAGTACAGCTGCCGGGGTGATGATGGCCAGGTCAAACCCGTGGGTGAACATCGTTGTATAGGGGCCGAGGTTGGCAGGTGCCTGTCCCGTCGTCAATGGTTCAATCAATTCACTTAACCACAGGAACATCGTCCCAAATCCAGCTATCAGCATGAAGATCGCCATCCCTCGATGTGGAAACCCCGGCAATACATGCTTTGCCAGCGAATCCAAATCGAAAGTTGTCAGGGCGATGATGACCGCAAATAAACTGGCAGAAAATACTGCAGTATACACCAAAAACAAGGCGTTGAACGCCGCACCAAACGTCATGGATGCGCCGTAATAAAGAAAGAAAAACAATACACCCATCATCGCAATCAGGGCTTTCTGTGAACCGCGCCTGGAAAGCAGATAGAAAGCCACGAGCAGCGGCAGGCTGACGAGAAGAGTAATGACATCGGCGCCGCGAAAGGCGGCACCAGAGAAAAGCGAATCATTTGTGTACAGGCCGCGCCCAAACATCTCGACCGTCTGTCCACGAACCGTATCAAACGTATATACACCCTCGCCGCCTTGCAAGAAAATACCTGCGCTCGCAGCGATGAATCCCAGGATGATAATCAGCGGCACGAGCCAGGTAAGTGCTTTATTCATGATTCATCCCCCAATTCTCTGCCCAACCACGGATCTCGTCCCAATCTCGACGATCTTCTTCGACTGCCTTGACCATCTTGGCAATGAATTTGTCAAGGAAGGACAGGCGTGAGAAGTCCATTTTTCCTTCGAAATAAACCTCCTCAGCGTCGTTGAGCAGCGGTCGGACGTTATCCAGGTAGGCTAACCGGTTAGCACGGCTGGTCTCGTCATCACCGGTGTTCAACATGTGAACAGTGAATAGAGCGACCGGTTTTTGATTGAGTTCTTGTTGGTTTTTTTCGACAAACTGGACGGCTTCAGGAAGCCATTTCCCCATACGGATAGCCGAACCCATCATCACCGAGGAATATCCGTTCAGATCGGGTTTGTCTTTTGCCGGTTTGACATCCACGATATATCCTTTTTGAGACAGGCTTTTACCCATCTCGGCGGCAATTTCCGCAGTCGAACCTGCACGGGTAGCGTAGGTGATGAGAATTCGATCATTCATTGGAAGTTCCTTTCCGTAAGTTGCATCAAAGATTTCGATTTCGGGCTGTCGGGTCGCCAGGTAACCAGCACCTGAACAGGTGAGTGTCGATGCGGCCAGTGTCAGGCCGGCGATTTTCAAGAAGTCACGACGGGTAGCATGTTGGTTATCCATCATTTCCTCAGAAGCTGATGCAAAATGCCTTCCCAACGAGAGTCAGTGGCAATATTCTCAACGATCACCTGATTTTCCAGATAAGATGCCGTGCCGCAGGAGCCAACACTTCCAGGTTCCGGTGCTGTCCAGCCTGAAAAGCTGATCCTTTTCTGGCGTTTCGTAGTTCGGCGTTTCCAATGGTCAAAACTTTCAGTGAGGTGCTTTTTACACTCAAAATATCATTTTCTCCGATTGATGATTTTGGAATAACTCCCTTAATTATAAAAAAATAAGCTTTTAGTTTGTTGTGAGTATTGTTACACGTGTTTTATGACAATAGTGCCTTTTTTGAGGATCAAAGAATGTATTCCAGGAATGAAAATATGGGAGCTTTTCGATAAATATATATTCTCGAGGCGGCGATAGGTGCGGTGAGGAACTGCCTGCCGCCAGGGCACAGCGCCCGGGCAGCCCCGGACAGAATCTTTCGATCCATCTCGTCGGTCTCCATCAACGAGAAGCCTCCCTCGCACAGGATCAGGACAGAATCAAACTCGGTATTGTACTGCAGGTTTCGTGTATCTCCGCGGACGAATTCGATGTCCTGTCCTTCCCTACCGGGCTTTGCGCATACCCTGCTGAAGCAGTTCTTCCGATAGGTCCAGGCCTGTTCCATGTAGCCCTGCCAGGCCCGAACCAACCACGATCAGATCGTAGAACTGGCGCTTGGCCTTCGTCTGGAGACCTAATTCATTGGCCAGTTCCGCGTTCGAAGGCTCAACCAGGATAGAACCATCCGGGAAGACGATCGTGGGGATGATGCGTTTGTCGTCATTGACCTCCTCCACGCAGGTCATTGCATCAAGGTCTTGCTCGATATCTATATTGATGTAGGGTATCCGCTGTTCACCAAAGAACTTCTTGGCTCGCTTGCAGTCCGGGCATCAGACTGTGCTGTAAACAACAATCTGATCACCAGGTATTTGGTTTGACATGATCTTGTTTTCCTATTTTATATCTTAACGATTGAATTTTTGTTGAAAATAGGTAGAATATCGATCCCCATCTGTTGATACAATTCGCGAGGCACACTGATATCTGCCAGATAAAGTTCTCCAATGTATGGGGTGGCTTGCTGGCTTTTTAGTCCGGTTTTGGGCAGTGCCAGGGTCATCGTGACAGTTGCGCGGATACACGGATCACCGGGGACACCAGTGGTTGTGTTCAATCCGGATGGTGTGTCCAGAGCCAGAACCGGTCGAGCCGATGCGTTGATTGCACGGATCCAGTCCGCAATTTTTCCGCGCGGGTTACCGGTCAGGCCATAACCGATCATCGCATCGACGATCAGGTCAGCAGTCTCCAGGTTGGGGGCTTCCCTTTCCGCTAAGCCCATCTTCTCCAGAATCTGATATTGATGCGCCGGGATGTCCTTCAACCGGTCTTTCGGTGCCAGAACGTTCAACTCTACATGGGCGCCCCAGTTGTGCAGGTGCCGGGCGGCAACCATCCCCCCTCCCCCGTTGTTCCCAGAGCCGCACATCACCACGATCCGTTGAGCCTTCACATCCCCACCCAACAATCGGCGGGATAATTCCGCCAGGTTCCAACCGGCGTTTTCCATCATCTGGAGCAGCTGAATATTAAATTCTTCAATCATCAACCGGTCAACTTCGATCATTTGTTGGGTGGAAATGTATGGTATTGTCCTCACGATATTGAGCCTTTCTTTTTGATGTTCAATTATTAGACGCCGCTGATTGAAAATTTCTTACTTCCGGTATAATTCGTGGCAATGGCTACCCGAACGAACAACGAATGGATTGCAAACCTCCAGTCAGAAGGTGAACCGCGCAGCTCTGCCCTGGCCGATTTGCACGCAGTCATCCTGAACGGTTTACCCTATGCACTGAAAAAA
>JABAOG010006957.1_pt1 | contig 12529 bp, 10 predicted proteins | sample 7062131 | NCBI WGS metagenome assembly JABAOG01 (sample SAMN14538629, study PRJNA623070) | marine sediment metagenome | biome: marine biome [ENVO:00000428]; feature: marine pelagic biome [ENVO:01000023]; material: deep marine sediment [ENVO:00002113] | place: India: Arabian Sea | collected... | reverse complement strand
CAAGATCGTGGTCGAGCCCGGCGGCACCGCAACCCTTCATACGACCGCGCTGGGCAAGGTGCTTCTGGCGTTCCAGAGTAAGGCATATATCGACCGCTTCCTGCAGGAGCGCCCGCTGGTCTCCTACACGCCGAACAGCGTGGTCGACCCCGACGCGCTGCGCGAGGAGCTGGCCCAGATTCGCGCCCAGCGGTACGCGGTGAACCGCGGCGAGCATTATCAGGATGTCGGCGCTATCGGCGTGCCGCTGTTCGTGCCCGGCAGCGACGTGGAGATCGGCATGAGCCTCGCCTACCCGCAGCACCTCATGCTGGAGGGGCGCGTTCAGGTGGGCGAGCTGGTCGACATGGCGAACGAGATCGCAGCCGAGATCGTGTCGCGGATGGGGTACACGGACCGGCACCTGGGGCGGCGCGAGTCCTAGCCGGTACAGCAGGCGATCTGTGAACAAAGTGAGCCCTCTCGNNAAGTGAGCCCTCCTGCAGGAGGGCTCACTTTGTCTGTATGAGGTGTCAGCCGCCGTGTGGCTGGCGAGGCGGATCGGCGTTGATTGCGGCGGGTTCGTCTCGCCCTTCCAGAATGTACGCGAACAGCGCGAACGCCGGGACGAAGGCCAGAAACGCCGGAATGCTGCAAGTGGCGAAGCTGAGCGCGGTCGCATACGCCAGCACCCCGACGTCAACATGCTGCGAGGTGATGTGCCAGATCATGGTGAACAGCGCATACAGCGCCCCGACGACCAGCGCACCGATGAGTGAAGCCTTCACACTTCGCTTGACCAGATTCTCTCGTACGACCATCGCTCATGCTCTCCTTTGGCTTAAAAGCACGCGATCTGCGTTGAGGGTCGAGCGTCGTTCGGTTCAGCCGTCGCTCGACCGGCGGATAAGCTCGCGGCGGAGCATCACGAGTGAGAAGATGATGAGAGCGATGACACCCAGCGCGATCCCCATCGCGAACCGCCGGAAGCGGCTCTCGGCGATGGCTTGCTCCGCCTGCTGCTGTGCTTGCTCGCTCAGCTCGACGGACGTGACGGTTTCCTCCCGCACGATTTCCAGATCGACTCTGTGCTGCGCGGCACGCGCGGTGATCAGGTGTGTGCGAGCGTCGGCCAGCAGCCCCTCTTCTGCGGCGACGATCATGCCTACCCGTGCGGCGTCTTCGACTGCGCCGCGCGCGCCTTCCAGCGCTTCATCCGCGGCGACGAGCGATTCGTAGATCTCCGTGACGGTTTCCTGTGCCGCCGACCCTTCCTCGTGGCAGCTGCCACAGTGGCGCGGCTCATCCCCGATGAACATGTCTTCGCTCGGCTCGGTCACGTCGTACCGGCCGTGGCAGGTCACGCAGCGCGGCGCATCGGGGTTGTCGGCGCTGTGTGTCCCCTCCAGATAGTAGTCCTGCGTGGCCCCGTGGCAGCTCCCGCACACGTTCGCGACCTCGGAGAAGCCGGGCGGTGCCGCGCCATGCGTGCCGTGGCACGTCGCGCAGCTCGGCGCGCGGGTGTCCTGGTGCTCCAGCAGGGCGATGCCGTGCACGCTGTCCTCGTACAGCGCGTACTGGTCGGTCGGGATGCTGTACTCGGCCATGTAGTCCTCATCCGCGTGGCAGCTTGCGCACAGCTCCGGTACGTTGAGGATGTACACGCTCGCCTGCGGGTTGTTCGTCTCGCGCGTGGCGTGGCCGTCGTGGCAGTCGTAGCAGGTCGCTACTTTCGTGTCGCCTGCCTCAAGCTGCTGGCCGTGGAAGCTCTCCCGGTACTTGGCGAGCTGGTCGGTCGGCAGGTCGTACTGGCGCATCAGCGTCACGTTGGAGTGGCAGCTTCCGCACAGATCGGGGATCTCCGTGCGATCTGGCGCTCCGATGAATCCGGCATCCGCGCTCTTGGCTTCCTCCATCGACGTGGCGTTCGGGTCGCCGCCGTGGCAGTCGACGCACAGCACGCCGCGTTTGGCGTGGATGCTCTCTTCCCAGTCGGTTGCGACCGCGCCGCCGCGGCCTTCCTGCTCGATATGGCAGCTGAAGCACGTGCTGACGTCCCCGGCCAGCTCCGGATGCTGGATCAGGTCGGGGGGCGGCGTTGCGACCGGGGCGTCGGTTGGGACGGCTTCCGTTTCTTCGACGTCGCCCTCCGCGGTCGGCACGTGGCAGTTGACGCAGTTCTCGCGCCCCTCGATGCTGTGCGGGATCATCGGGGCTGCCTCGCCCTCTTCCGCTGCCGGTGCCTTGTGGCACACCTGGCACGATTCGCTGGACCGCCCTTCGTGGTCGTCCGGGATGACGGTTGCGCCGCCAGCCCCGGTTTCGTGGCAAGCGAGGCAGTCCTCACGGCCTTCCAGCGCGTGCGGGACGGTCGGCGGCGGCGGCCCTCCGGCCTCCGCGTGGCACATGATGCACGAGTCGTTGTTGCGGCCCTCGTGATCCTCCGGGAACTGCGGGGCACCGGACTCGCCGGTTTCGTGGCAAGATAAGCAATCTTCGTTACCGCCAACCGGGTGCGGAACGGGCGGCTGTGCGAAGACCTGCGGGGCGACGAAGGACCAGAGGACCAGCATAAGGATGGCGAGCAGGATTGCGCTGCCGATCACACGGAGACGGGCCAGAGTTGGGTTCATTGTGATATCCATGGCGCTAGCTCAACGAGCCCCAGATTGTGAGGGCTATGATCACGATGACGGTGACCACCCCTACTGCGATGGCGGCCCAGCGCGAGCGTGCCGCGCGGCTCCTGCCCCGGTCGATGAACGGCACCAGCAGCAGCAGCGTCACCGCGACGGCGGGGGCGATCACGCCCACGACACGCGGCACGAACTTCAGGGCCTGATACAGGGCGAGGAAGTACCACTCAGGCTTGACGTGCGCGGGCGTGCTCAGCGGGTCGGCCTGCTCTTCGAGGCCCGCCGGGAGCAGCGAGGCCAGCACGATCAGCAGGCCCAACGCCACGTACCACGCGATCACTTCGTCGAGGATGTAGTCTGGGAAGAACGGGATCAGGCCGCGCTCTTTACGCTGGCCTTCCTCCGATGCGCGTTCAGCGGACACTGTCAGGCTCCTCTTCTTCGTCAGATGGGGCGGGGGCCAGCCCCTGTTCGTGGATGAGCCAGAGGTGCGCTCCTAGCAGCAGGGCGACCGTAAGCGGAAGCACCAGTGTGTGGATGCCGAAGAAGCGCGACAGCGTCGTGCCGGTCACGTCGGTGCCTGCCCGCAGGAAGCGCAGCAGCACATCGCCCAGCCCCGGAACCGCGCCTNNCTCGTTCCACGGCAGCAGGTAGCCGGTGAACCCGAAGCCGAGCGTGAGCAGCAACAGCACCACGCCGACGATCCAGGTCAGCTCGCGCGGCTTCTTATACGCGCCCTGAAAGTACGTGCGCAGCATGTGCAGCACACACGCCACGATCATCAGGTTGGCCCCCCAGTTGTGGATGCTGCGGATCAGCCAGCCGAACGGGACCTCGTTCATGATGTACAGCACGCTTTCGTACGCGTCCTGCGCGCTGGGGCGGTAGTACAGGGCCAGCAGCACCCCGGTGATGACCTGCACGCCGAGGAAGAACAGCGTGATGCCCCCGAGGAAGTACGTCTTCACGCCTTCCGGGATCCTCACGTCGAGTGCGGCGTTCAGCAGATGGTTGACGCCCGCGCGCTCCTCCAGCCAGTCCCAGGCTCTGGCGGGGAGCGAACGGAGATGTGTGCGGGTTTGGGTCATGTCGCCTCCTCTGGATGGCATCACACTCAGAGCGTGACCAGCACGTCATCGCCCGAGACGAACACGTCGACGGGCGGCAGCGGGCTGGGGGGTGGGCCGGAGATCACCGCGCCGGTTTGTGCGTTGAAGCGTCCGTCGTGGCAAGGGCACAGGATGTAGTTCCCTGCCTGTTCCCAGGCCACCACACAGCCCAGATGCGTGCAGATCGCCGAGAACGCGTGGACCTGACCGTCGTCGGTGACGGTGAGCACCAGCGGGCGGCTCTCTACCGGCACCACCAGGCCACCAGCGACCTGTAGTTCGGTCAGCGATGCGACGCGCACCCGGCTGCCTTCGACGCCGGTGCGGCGGGCAGGGGGCCACAGGTAACCGATGATCGGGGCCAGCACCCCGCCCAGCGTCGCAATGATCGAGAAGCCCAGCAGCCCTTTGATCAGGCTCCGCCGCGTGGTTGGCGGGGTGGGTGTGCTCTCCAACTCCTCATGGTCCATGTGGTTTCGTCTCCACTGAAGTGTGTCGGTGTGCCGGGTGGGTCAGCCTCGGATGCGCTTGAGAAGGTCGTCGCGGTCACTGATCAGCCATCGTTCGCGGTGGTACAGGCGCAGTTCGTTGTCCTGCAGGCTCAACCGCACAACGCGTGACCCCCAGTCGTTCATCTCCAGCAGTTCGTAGACCTGGCTGTCGATGGGGGCGGCGTCGTCAGTCTCCTCGATGATGATCGTGTCGGGTTCAAGCTGCTCGATTGCGCTGTGCGCGGCCTCGGCGTCGGAATTTGCCCCGACCACCTCGATGCCCGCACCGTCCAGGAGGAGGCGCACGGTTTCGTGGAACAATGGGTAAAACCACACAATGTACACCCGCCGCGTCATCGGGCACCTCCGGACTCACCCTTGGCATCAGCGTAAGGGATCCGCAGCAGGCTGTGTATCGCGCAGAGTGCCAAATCCATAGCAAAAAACGCCAACCGGGGTTGGCGTTCTGTGCCAGTGGTTGGATTGGGTCAGTCGGTGACGAGGCCGTGCTGCCGGGCGTACTGGACCAGTTCGTGGCGCGTGCTGAGGCCCAGCTTGCTCATGATGTTGCTGCGGTGTGTGTGCACCGTGCTGGGGCTGATTACCAGCTTCTCGGCGATGCTGGTGCTGCTGTAGCCGTCAGCCAGCATCGAGAGGATCTCGCGCTCGCGCGGGCTGAGGAGCGAGGTCTGCTCGCTGGAGCCGTCCAACCGGCTGAGGTAGTCCTGCACCAGCCGCCGGGCCAGCGTCGGGTACAGGAAGACGCCGCCCTGAGCCACCACGCGCACTGCGTTGATCAGGTCGCCGGTGTCGGCCCCTTTCAGCACGTAGCCGGACGCCCCGGCGCGAAGCATCTCGAAGAAGTACTCTTCCTGCCGGTGCATCGTCAGCACCAGCACCTGAATGTGCGGCCAGCGTGCCTTGATCTGCCGAGTCGCCTCCAGGCCGTCCATCCCCGGCATCGCGATGTCCATCAGCACCACGTCCGGCTGAAGCTCCTCGACGAGAGACAGCGCCTCGATGCCGTCCACCGCTTCAGCCGCCACCAGCAGGTCGGGCTCGGCTTCCAGCAGCAGCCGCACCCCCGAGCGTACGATGGTGTGGTCGTCGGCGATCAGCACGCGGATCTCGTCAGCCATCATTTCCCTCCAGCGGTACGCGGATGCGAATGCGCGTCCCCCAGCCGGGGCGCGAAGCGATGTCGAGCTCACCCGCACACTGCGCGATGCGCTCGCGCATGCCGAGCAGGCCCAGGCCGCGTGCAGTTGGCCCCCTGCCGTTGTGTGCCTCGACGGTTAGCGGGTCGAACCCCGCACCATTGTCCACGATCTTGCCCACGAAATAGCCCCCGTGGCAGGCGAGTGAGATGCGCACGCGGCTGGCCCCGGCGTGCTTCACCGTGTTGGTCAGCGCTTCCTGGAAGATCCGGTAGAGGGCCGTCTCAAGCGCCGGGGGGAGGCGCTCGCTGAGGCCGACTGTGCGCAGCTCGAAGTGCACGTCGCTGTTCCGCAGCACGCGCTCGGCGCAGGCACGCAGGGCAGCAACCAGTCCGAGATCGTCCAGCGCGGACGGGCGCAGCTCGAAGATCAGGTCGTACATGTCGTTGAGCGCGTCCCTTGCCGCCGCATGGATCTGGCGGCTTTGCTCCTGTGCCCGCTGGGGCTGCTTCACGATCAACTGCTCGATGGCCTGCGCCTGGTACCCCAGCCCGCTCAGCGTCTGCCCCAGCTCGTCGTGCAGCTCCCGCGCGACGCGGCGGCGCTCGTCCTCCTGCGCCGTGATAATGCGCTTCAGCAGCTCGCCGCGCAGCGCGCTCTGGCGGCGCAGCCCCTCGGAGAGTTCCGCGTTCTCCCGTTCGCGGCTCTGCACCTGTGCCGCCATCGTGTTGAACGTGGCGACCAGAGCGCCAATCTCGTCTGGCGCGCCAACCTCGATTGGCGGCGGGATGCTGCCGCCCCCCAGCCCGGAGATGGCACCGGAGAAGCGTTCGAGCCGGTTCAGCACGAATCTGCTCAGGACCACGTTCACCACGAGCACGCTGGTCAGAATGGTGAGCGCACCCCACAGCAGGTTTTCTCTGAGATCCGCAGCGAGCGCGCCTTCCATCGGCGCCATCGAGATGTCCGTCAGCAGCAGCCCGAGCGTGCGCTGCGACGTGCCGTGGCAGCCGCTGCACTCGGCGCTGTTCTCGATCGGCTGCATGCTGCGGAAGACGCGCTGCTCCCCGGTCGGGTTCACGACCACGCTCCCGGGCCTTGCCGAAGCCGGAAGCTGGTGGCACGGCTGGCAGTCGGGGCTGGTGTTGACCAGCTGCAAGCCGATATTCTTACTGCCCGGTGCGAAGATAACCCGCCCGGCGGGGTCGAGCAGGTACACGATGGCGAATTCGCCGCGCTGGCCCAGCGTGTCCAGCAGAGATTGGACTTCGGTAAAGTCGGAGTCGAGCATGGCGTGCCGGAGGTTGGCTTCGACGACCTCTCCGGACTGCGTTGCCATCACGGCGAGGTTCGCCAGTACGGTTCGCCGGTGGCGGACGTACTCGGCGGTGGCAAATGCACCCAGCATGAACAGCAGGGGGAGCACAACCGCAAGCGTTACTCTACCCCTGAGGCTTCCAAACCACCGCGAGATCGCAGTGCGGGGGGATCTTCGTGTTTGTTGGCCCGGTGCATTGCCGCGGGATTCCAAGCTGCTGCCTCCTCTCGCAGGGCGAGCGGGCTGGCATAACGGCGGTAGCACATTTCTATCATATGCAGGCACCAGCACTGATAAAAGTGATAAACATCATCTCTTTCACGTGGATGTCCATGTATCGTCTTCGGTGTGGTGTGGGGGATCTGGCAGAGGGCAGCAGGTGGGCTCGCACCGGGAGCCCACCTGCCACGCGTGCCTGACGGGCTGCTGGCTGGCTTCGCGCCGCGCTCAGCCGCGTTCGACGCGGTACCAGATGCGCCACGAGATCATGTCCTCCGGCTCGACGATCTGGTCGCCCGGCCCGTACTGCCGGAACCAGCCTCCGGTTGGGCCGCTGAGCATGCGAGTGTACTTGCCGAGCAAGTCGTCGGGGTCGAAGGTGTCCTGTTCGGTTGCCACGACCTCGATCCACAGCTCGTCATCCGCGTAGCCGCTGAAGACCTCGGCATTGAGCGCCAGCACGTTCTCACCCGGTGCATCGGATGCCTTGTACACGCCTGACGGCGGCAGGACGGTGTCCTGCGTGATGCCCCCATTGGCGGGTGTGTGCACGCGCGCCCGGAAGCGGAACTCGCCTTTCCCCTTGAACCACGGTTCGCGGTCGTCGAGGATCTGGATTCGCTCGATCACGACGCGCACTTTGACGCCGTCGAACGGCTGCGCTGCGCCCGTGTCCGGGTCGATCCACTGCGTGGGGTCGACCCACTCGATGCCTGCGGAATCGGCCAGCGCCTCGGCCCGCGCGCGGATGGTTTCCACGCGGCGCACCAGCACCGGGTGCCACGGGTCCTTCGGATCCAGCAGCGCGAGGCGTTCGAACATCACTTCGAGCAGCCGTCGCTCCGCGTCCGCAATCGCCTGCGCGTTGCTGACCTCGATGTGCATCTGGAAGCCGCCCGTGGTGCGCCGCTCCGGCCCGCGGAGCTGGATCACGTCCACGTCCCACTGCTGGCCCTTCCGGATGCCTTCCGGCAGCGTGATCGTGATCACCCCCGCGACGCGCCCGCCCGGCCCGGCCCGGGGGGCAGGGGCAGGTACGTCACACCGTCGGGGATCAGCCGCAGTGTGTGCGCGTCGACGATGCGCACGTCCCCCGGCGCATGGCGCAGGTTGCGCAGGTTGACGACCGCCTCGCAGTTCGTGCGCGGCAGGTAGATCTCGACGATGGACTCCGCCGGGAGGTCGTTCCACACGAACAGCATCTCGTCGAAGAAGCGCGTGGTACTCGCCCAGCGGGCGGCATCGAACACCAGCGGGTGCCGCTGATCGACCTGTCGGCGTGCTTCCGGCAGGAACCGGCCCGCGTCCATCATCTCTTCCATGTTCGTGGCCCGGTTGATCGCCAGCGACTGCGCGATCTCCTTTGCGCGTTCTTCGTGCTGCTCGGAGTTGATGAAGCGGAGTGGCAGCCGGATCGCCGGGGCAAGCGGCTGGTCGGGATGGTCTCGCATCAGCATGCGGAGTGTGCGGCTCGGCGTGTCTGCCCCGGTGAAGTCCACCGTTGGTGCCTGCACGTCCTCCCGCCGCCGCTTCCCGAGGTCAACCTCGAAGCTGTGCTGCACGGTGTGCGTGAGCGGCCCACCGGGGTTGTCGGTCAGCAGGATCTGCAGGTTTCGCTGCGCCAGGTTGTCCGAGCTGGCAGGCGTGTCGCCGGTGGCGGTCGGGTCGCCGTCGTACGCCACCTCCACGACCATGCACTGGTGCGCGTCCAGCATCAGCGAGCGGATCGACTGCACCTCGCCCGCGCCGAACCCGCCGTCGGGGTGCGCGGCGATGTAGTCGGCGGGCAGCCGCGCGCCGTCCTGGTTGATGTCGAGGTATGCGCCGAAGTACAGCACGCGTTCGGCGGTTGGCCCGGCAGGGAAGCTCTGCACGTTTGGCGCATCCGTCTGTCCGGTCATCGGCTGTGCTGCGGGCACGCGCTGCGCCGCGAAGAACGGGATCGAGATCACCTGCCCGCCGGGCGCGGCGCTGGAGAAGCCGAGCAGCGGGATCTTCTTGCCCGCGCCGTCGTCGTCGGTCCGGTACCCGGTCGTCGGGTCGAAGATCAGGTTCGTCGAGGTATAGCGGAACAGCCTGAAGAACGTGCGCACGTCCGCCGCCCCGGCTGCGCCCTGCAGCCGGACCTTGGCCAGCGCGAAGTTGTAGATGTTCTGGCTGCTGCTGGTAGACGGGTTGGTGATCGCGGTCGAGTACTCCAATGCGGACTCGCTTTGCTTCTCCGGCAGCCCGTCGAAGGTGTCGCCGCCGGTCGCGCCGCTGTTCAGGTTCTGGATCACCTGCTGGATGAACGCGTTCGGCTGGCCGGGGTTCAGAGTCGCGGCGAACTTCGACTCGCCTTCGAAGAGGCGGAACACGCGGGTGTCGATGCTCAACCACGAGGTTGTGCCGTCCCGCATGAACGGGTTCGCCTCGCGGAACAGCTTGAACTGCCCCTGCACCGTCGCGCCATTTCCCGACCGGTCGGCGGCTGTGGCCCGCACGGTGGNNCCGTCCTCCAGCAGCGGGCCGCTGGCGAACTCGAGGGCCAACCCTGCGATCGGGGTGTTCGTCACCGCATCCACCAGCTCCATCTCCGGTGCGTGCGCCGGGTCGTCGAACAGCCCGGACGCCGGGATCCAGCCCTGGATCAGCCCCTTCACCTCGTCGGCGACCTCTGGCTGCCACGCGGGCACCGCAGGCTGGCTGGTGCGATCCTGCACCACGACGTACAGCGCGTTGCTGAACCGCGCCTCGCCGCCCGCCATCGCCGATACGACCTGATCCTCGCCGAAGCTGCTGAGGTCGAAGTACAGGTCGATCTCCGGTGCCTGCTTCTCCTGCACCAGGTGGATGTCGAAGTAGTCCCGGTGGACGAAGCCGGGATCTGAGCCGTCGTCGGCATCCAGCAGGCCGGTGATCCGGATGCGTGAGTTGACGAAGCCGACCGCCGGATTCGCGCCGCCGGGATCGTCTGACTGGAAGGCCGAAGTGAACGTGAAGTCAACCGTGAACTCGGTGCCGAGGTCGAAGTCATCGCCCGCCGAGCTGTCGCCTACCGTGAACGTATTCGACGTGTCGGGGATGGTTTCGACCGGGACGGTCGTGCTGGTCGCATCGTCGAACACCTCCGCCGTCAGGCGCAGCCGGATCGGACGGTCGTAGGAGTCGCTCACCAGGAACTTCATCCGCAGCGTGCCTGCTCCGGTTGAGAAGTTCAGCCCCGCGACGCCGTTTTGCGGCGAGATGGCGTCGGGCGGGGCCAGCGGGTCGCGCACGATGGTGAGCGCAGGCAGGCCGGGCCAGTCTGCCCCGGTCGAGAGCACCGGCTCAAACACGCGTTCCCGCAGCCCGGTCGTGGCGTTCCACGAGGCGAACCGCGGTTCGCGCCACCACAGTTGGTTATCGATCCAGCCGTGCCACGCGTGGAAGCGCGGCACGTAGTTGTTGTGGGTCAGCGACGCGATGTCGCTGTTCAGGTTGTGCCCGCTGCCGTGTACGCCCAGCGTCAGGCTCGCCAGCGAGCCCACGTCCGTGCCCCCCGCCAGCAGGTTGCCGTCCGTATCGCCGGTTTCCTCGTTGATCAACGGGTCGTCGTCGCCCTCGGCCCATGTGCTCGGGTTGCCTGCGCCCGCTGCGGGCCAGCCCTGCCCGGCGTTGCGCATGTTTCTGCCGCGCACCGGCGGCTGCCCGGTTCGGGCCAGCCAGCGAGAGAACAGCTCGGTGTGGTCGCGGTGGAACTGGATGAACTCCTCGCTGCCCGACATCCCCACACCGCCAGAACCGGCGAGCTGCCCGGCGGAGGTGTCGAAGCCGGGGGTTGGGCCGGAAGCGGTTGGCGGGCTGCCGGAGTTGTGCCACGAGAAGTGGAGCTGGTTGAACACGTCGGTAAACGGGATTGCGGAAAGCGGCGTGCCGTCCCGGTCGAACAGATGGCCAACTGGCAGCACGATCGCGCCGTTGTAGCGCTCGCGCATCTGGCTCGCCCACTTCACGTAGCCCCAGTAGCGGTAGCTGAACGGGGCCTTCACGTCCCCGCCCAGTTCCGACGCCTGCGCGCTGACCGTATCGAGCCGGTCGCGCAGCTCCTGCCCCAGATCTTCCAGGCTGCTGACGCCGGTGAAGCTCCCGTCGAGCGATGACGGCAGCGGCACCTCGATCCCGGCCTCCCACGGGCGCGGGTCGGTGCCATCCCACGGGATGATCGGCGGCAGGAAGTGGGCTGCCAGCCAGCCCTCGAAGGCGGGCAGCATGGTGTCCACGTGGTGCGCCAGCCACTCTGCGCCGGTTGGGGTGGGATGCGTCTGCACCCAGGCGTTGTGGTTCGGGGTAATCGCGGCCTCGCCGCCGGTGGCATAGATCAGGCGAGAGACGAAATCTATAAAGGTGTCCACAGGTCGACCTCCCTGTTGTTACGGTCGTGCGCGGCGAACGGACAGATGGTTTCAGCGGACGTGACGCTGTCGTACGGAGGCGGCAGGCGTGCAAGGGTAAAGGGAACTGCTCGCAAGGTGGGGTATGCTGCGCGGTCACTGGTGCGCATCCCTACTATATGCGAATGGGATATTGATGGTCAATATTGTCGTTAATATATACGTGAAGGGTGCCTGGCTCTGATCGACTGGAGTCCCGTCCGCAAGCGCAACGGCGCGTCGTGCTGCGCGTGGCGGCTGCACCAGACCGGTGCGAAACAGCAAGCAGCCCCGGCCATCGCGGGGCTGTTCGCTCTTCCTGCCAGGGGTGTGCAGANNNCCCTTCCCGCATCAGCATGTCGGTCATCTCTCGCGCCGAGCGGATGATAGTGGAGGCGCGTTCGAACTCCTCCTCGTAGGTCGTGTGGATGCGCGCGATGCCCTGTTCGATGGCCTTCATCGCGACTGCCGCGGCTTCCCGCGGGAACACCTCCCAGTCGTCCATCGTCGGCAGGATCGAATCTGGCGTCAGGCCCTGCGCCTCTGCCCGGTCGGCCAGCGCCTGCGCGGCAGCGATCGCCATCTCGTCGGTGATGGTGGTGGCCCGCACGTCGAGCGTCCCGCGGAAGATGCCGGGGAACCCCAGCGAGTTGTTGACCTGATTCGGGAAGTCGCTGCGCCCGGTTGCCACGACCGCTGCGCCTGCCTCTTTCGCTTCCCACGGCCAGATCTCCGGGATCGGGTTCGCCATCACGAACACGATCGCGTCGCGGTTCATCTTCTTGATCCACTCAGGCTTGATCGTGCCCGGCCCCGGCTTGCTGAGCGCGATCAGCACGTCCGCGCCTTCGAGCGCGTCCGCGATATCGCCCTCTTTCTCGTCGAGGTTCGACTGCTCGCACATGCGCCACTTCTGCACGTACTCTGCGCGGCGCTGGTACACGTCCTTGCGGTGCTTGCCGAGGATGCCCCGGCTGTCCAGCATCAGGCTGTTGCCCGGCTCCGCGCCGTATGCGAAGATCAGGCGCGAGCAGGCCATGTTCGACGCGCCAGCCCCGACGAACACGATGGCGGTGCCCTGCTGGTCGTCGTGCCACACCGGGATGCGCGCTCGCTCGCGCAGCGTATCCAGGATGCGGAAGCACTTCGGCTGGCTGATGTCTTCCAGATTCACGCCGCCGAATGCGGCCTGGATATTGAGCACCGTGTCGATGATCGCGTCGGGGTCT
>JABAOG010002526.1_pt1 | contig 12530 bp, 15 predicted proteins | sample 7062131 | NCBI WGS metagenome assembly JABAOG01 (sample SAMN14538629, study PRJNA623070) | marine sediment metagenome | biome: marine biome [ENVO:00000428]; feature: marine pelagic biome [ENVO:01000023]; material: deep marine sediment [ENVO:00002113] | place: India: Arabian Sea | collected... | reverse complement strand
TCCGGCGGTGTAATCAGCCTTCGTCGAGGAGCTTGCTCATCGACGCTTCGTCGACGGGAGTGAACGAATACGACTCCATTTCTTTCGAAGTCACCCAGGCGTAGTCCTTGACAGCGCGGCAATGCAGTTGATCGCTGAGCAGCCTGCACTCGTAGAGATACAAATCGACCGCATACTTCTCGTACGGATGGTTCACGAACGAGATGAGCTGCCCCACCTCGACGGCGACCCCGAGGCGCTCGTCCACTTCGCGCGCCAGGGCGGCCTCATCCGTTTCGCCCTCTTCGACGCGTCCGCCTGGAAAATCCCAGAGCAACGGCAGCACGGCGTTCTCGCGACGCTGGGTGATCAGATATCGCCCCCTTCGTTCGACCAGGGCGGCAACCACGCGAATGGTCTTCATTTTCGAGGACACGATGCGGGATATAGCATCCCACCCCGGGGTGTTTACATCGGGTAGCTGTGTACGAGGTCCCGCGCGGGTCGCTCGACGTTCAGCACCGGGCTCGTGATCAGGTCCCTGCCCGCCGCAATGAAGAAGAGCGACTCGCCGACCGTGGGGAGCCCCTCCGAAGCGCTGATGGCCCCGTTGTCGTGGAACTTGAGGCCGCCCGAAACGGTGCTGCGCAGCGCGAGGTGGCCCTTTAGCCACTCCCCGCTCCGGCGATCACGGACGCCCACGCACACATTCCGGCGCACATGGTATTCACTGTTACGAGTAACGAAGATGCGATGAATTCGGCGTTCTTTGCCCAAATAGCCCATCCAAACCTCCCCGGGCGCTACGATAGGATTCAGGATCACCTTACATGTGGGATAAAGTAGGACCAAAAAACTGGCGCCGGGCTCTGCTGCTGCAGCCAGACAACTTCACACCGCCGGTGCGCACCCCTTGGGGGGGTCGCCGGACGATCGATGTGCTGAAGGCGGGCGCGGGTTTGGAGGTCCATGGGCCAGTCGGCGAAGCCTGGGAGCTCTCCGTGGAGCCTGACTTTCCGAGCCGGCTGGTCGATGGGCCGACGCTCGACGAAGTGCTGCGCGCCGATGCGGCCCTCCTCGGAAGAGAGGCCGCACTCGGATCGACGGCCCTATTGGTCAAGCTGGTCGATGCCGCCGACGACCTCTCGGTCCAGATTCACCCGGCCGACTCCGACCCCCACCTCGCTGCGGACGAAAGCGGCAAGCCGGAAGCCTGGTACATCATCGACGTAGAGCCCGGTGCGGGGTTGTACCTCGGGTTTCGTGACGGCGTGTCGCGGCACGACATCGAAGTCGCGATCGCAAACGAGGGTAAGGTCGACACACTGATGTCGTTCGTGCCCGTGTCCCCCGGAGACGTGTTCCTGATCGAGCCGGGAACGCCTCACGCGATCGGCAAGGGAGTGTTGTTGCTCGAACCCCAACGTGTCTCGCCAGGTAAACGCGGCATCACGTATCGCTATTGGGACTGGAACCGCAAGTACGATTCTAAGGGGCGACTGAGCCCGAACGGGCAGCCGCGCGAGCTCCATCGGGAGCGCGCGCTCGACGTCACGCATTGGGAAGGCCCCCGGGGCGACGCCCTCCTCGAGCGGGTGTGTCACCGGGCCGGGTCGGCCCCGATTGAAGCCCCGGCAAGCCTCGACGTGCTCGTGAGTGAAACCGGGCCTCTTCGTTCCGAGGTCTTCTTCCTGCAACGCTTGGCCGGCTCGGGTGCCCTGGAGCTCGACGCGGACGATCGATTGCGTTCGCTCACCGTCCTGGACGGCTCGCTCGAGCTGCGCGATGGCGAGACGGTGTTGAAGCTGCCCCGCGGTCAGACCGCAGCCTTGCCTGCGTGCCTGGGTCCTCTTCACATCGAGCTGGATGCGTCGCACGCAATGCTCTGCACCTTGGCTTGACGCCGCCATGCCCGCATAAGACAGTGCCGCGCCTTGGCTGACTCCGATACCGTCCCGTCGATCTCGATCGTCATCCCTGTGTACAACGAGGAAGCGATCCTGCGTGCCGCCGTGGTCGACCTCGTCGATCGCCTCAGCGCCTTCCCCTGGTCGTATGAGCTCGTGCTTGCAGAAAACGGCTCTACGGACCGAACGGTCGAGGTGGCCGCAGAGCTCGGCGCGCGCTTTGACCAGCTCGTGTGCAGGCGAACAGAGGAGCCGAACTACGGCAAAGCGCTTCGGGAAGGCATCCTGCACGCCAGAGGTGACATCGTCCTTTGCGACGAGATCGACCTTTGCGATACCGACTTCTACGAGCGCGCTCTTGCCGCGCTCCAGGACCCATCGGTCGATTTCGTCGTCGGTTCGAAAGTCATGGAGGGCGCCTTGGACGAGCGGCCCTTGTTTCGGCGGCTCGGTACGATCGTCATCAATCGCGTGCTGAGGGCCACCCTGGGACTCAAGGGGTCCGACACCCACGGGCTCAAGGCCTTTCGCACAGAGCCCGTTCAACCGATCGCGCGTGCTTGCCTAGTCGACCGCGATCTCTTTGCGTCCGAGCTCGTCATTCGGGCGGAGCGCGCTGGGCTTGGCATGCGGGAGATACCGGTCCGAGTCTTGGAAAAGCGTCCTCCGACAATCGGATTGGTGAGGCGATTGCCCAACGTGTTGAAGAGCTTGGTTAAGCTCGTCATTACAATCCGGATCAAAAAGTGAGTCTGAAGCTGGCATCGATATCGATCGACTTAGACGAGACGCCTCGTTATGCGGCGATCCATGGGCTGGAGACCCCGCGAGGACTAGCGGCCCATGTCGTGTACGACCGCTGCGTGCCGAGACTCACGGCATGGCTGGACGACGAATCGATTCGGGCCACCTTCTTTGCGATTGGAGAAGATCTCGATCGGCAGGAGAACCGAACGACCATCACGGCGCTCCACCGTGCGGGGCACGAGATCGGGAATCACTCCTATCACCACCACTATGATCTCACGCGCCGTGCAGTCGGCGACATCGGCGAGGAGGTCGAACGGGGCGCAGCGATCATCGAGGACGTCTGCGGAAAGCGGCCAGCCGGTTTTCGCGCGCCCGGGTATACGGTGAGCGACCCGCTGTTCAGCGCGCTCGAACGATCGGGCGTCGAATACGATTCGAGTGTCTTTCCCTGTCCGAGCTATTACGCGGCCAAGGCTGCGGCGCTCGCGGCGATCAGGGTTCGAGGTCGAAAGAGTGCCAGCATTCTGGACAGCCCTGCAGTGCTACGGGCTCCGAGAGAGCCCTACCGAATCGGGCGGCCATACTGGCGCAAGGGAGACGGCTTGATCGAGCTCCCGATCGGCGTGACCCCGTTGCAGCTCCCGTACATCGGGACGTCGCTGGTGCTCGGCGGCGAGCGAATCGCCCAGAGGCTCACCAAGCAGATGCTCGGCAGAGAGCTGATCAATCTCGAGCTTCACGGACTCGATGTGGCAGACGCAATCGATGATGGGCTCGAAGCGCTCGGGCCACACCGCGCAGACTTGAAGAGAACGGCCGTCGACAAGCTCCGCTCTCTTCGCGCAGCGACTCGGGTGATCCGAGAAGCCGGCTACGAGCTCGTCACACTCGAACAAGCCGCCCAACGATTCAAGTCGAAACCCAACCGGTAGACTCCTTGCTCTGGACCGCGCGCACCGCGAGCTCATCGGCGTGCTCGTTGAGCCGTGCCCCTTGATGACCGCGGACGTGAAAGAGCTCGACATCGGGATGCGCATCGAGCGCCTGCTGCACCTTGGCGACCAGCTCCTTGTTGGCGCGGACCTTCCAACCCTGGGTCAGCACGCCGATCGAATACTGCGAGTCGGTGTAGAGGCGCAGGGGCCTACGGAGCTCCTGCGCGAGCTCGACCGCTCGAAGAATGGCGGTCAGCTCTGCGATGTTGTTCGTCGCCTCGCCGATGTACTCGCTGAGCTCGCGCTTTTGATCCGCCCACAGAGCCACGGCGCCCACCCCGGCCGGGCCCGGNNGTTCTACCGGCGCCGTCTGCGTCGGCTTCTTCGAAGCCTTGGAGGCCTTCTTGACCGCTTCGCCTGGGCCGCAAAACTCGTCCGGCTCGATCTTTGCGGAGCCGGCTGAGGGCTTCAGGTTGGAGGCGCTTGCAAAATAGGCCCGCCCGTCGTTCGGCTTGTACCGAACCTCGACCCGCCCGCCCTTTGAAACGAGCTCTCCGTTCTCATCACAGCGGGCGAGAACTTCTGCATTGCGCAACCGCATCCGGCGCCACGGCATGCGGCACGCGTTAGCACGAGGGCTTGCTCTGTGAAAAGAACTTCCTACCCTCGATCGGTGTCTCGCTCGCTCAAAGTCGCCGTCCTGGTCTCGATCGCCATGGTCGGCCTGCTCTTCGCGGTGATGCAACGCGGTCGCACGCTTCGGGCGAGCCGAGCTCTGCACGAGCTTCCGGGCACCGCGCGAGCCGTGTTGCGGATCGACACGGGAGCACTGGAGCACACCGCGGCGGCCAAGACGCTTCTGGACGCGTTCGTTGCCGAGGAACAGCTCAGCGAGATCGAAGCGATCTGCGGCCTGGACCCACTCGCTGCCCTCAGTGAAGCCACGATTTGGGTTCGGGGGCCCGAAGACCAGCCGCTTCAATCGATCGGCCTGATGTTGAGAGGACGCTCGGTCAATGCCGCAACGCTGGCGGAGTGTCACCGGTCGTTGGTTGAAACGCGAGGCGGCTCGATCGTCCGCCTCGACGGTCCGGCTGGGCCATTTCTAGCAAGCCGCGATCGCCGAAGCGCGATCGCGCTGCTCGATGACCGCACCATCGTGACCGGCTCGGTCAGAACCGTGGCCGAAGTGATGGCGGTCCGGCGCGGAGCAGCGCCCGCCCTCGTTGAACAACCCCGCATTGCCGCGCTCTGGCCGCGGGTGAGCGCCGGCGCGAGTATTGCTGTAGTTCTGGACCCCCCAGAGCACTGGAAGTCAGCACTCGAACGCGTGGCGAAGCTCGGCCAGGAGGCCTCCGCGATGGAGGGCGTTCAAGCCGTCGCGCTGTCGGTCGCATCCGGTAGCAGGCAGACGGTCGATGTGTACATCGACGTCGCTGACGCAGTGCTGGCCGAGCAGGATGCGGGGCTCATCAGGGCCTGGGTCGCATCGCCGCCCGACTCCGTCGAGCCTCCATGGACGGAAGTGCTGCAATCGGCGCGGGTACAGGTTCGTGGCCGCACGATCGGTGTGACGCTCGACGTATCTAGTCTTTCGGGGGCTCGGTAGCGCTTTTCGCCTCCGCGGTGCGGCCGACGAAGAACTCAGACTTTCGGTACCGCTCGTCGATTCGCTGCACCAAGATCTTGACGACTGCCGCCGTCGGCACCGCGAGAAGCACCCCGGTGAACCCCAAGAGCTCGGCACCGACCAGTAGCGCGAACAATACCGCGATCGCAGAAATCCCAACGGTGTCGCCCATGATCTTTGGGGTGATCACGAAGCCTTCCAAGCCTTGAATGACGGCATGAACGCCAAGCACCCACAGAACCTGCGTCCAGCCCTGCCAATCGAGCGCCGTCATCAGCAGCGCCGTCGCCAGGGCGAGGGTGCTGCCGACGTATGGAATGAACGACAACAACCCGGCCATGAGCCCGATCGGCAGTGCGAGCGGCACGCCGATCGCCCCATACCCTACCGAATACAGCACGGCGAGGATGGCCATGACGGTGAACTGACCTCGGAAGAACTGCCCGAGGACCGCATCGACCTCGCGAAAGAAACCATGGGCCTCCGGACGGTGGCGTGGTGGGATCAGCTCCGCCGCTCTGGCCACGAGAGCGTCGAAGTCGTAGAGCAGATAGAACGCAAACACGGGCACGATCAGCGCGGCAACGATTGCACCGATCGCCGAAGCCGTTCCGCCGAGGAGCCATTTGGCCACTGCGGTTGCGGGGGTATAGCCCTTGGTGACGACCGACTGGATGTCGAGATGCAGCTCCTCGAGAGCCTCGCCCACGGACGTCGGAACCGCGAGCCCGTACTCGGCGAGAAGCGGTTCCCATTCGGCCCGGCTGCGTGCCACGAGCCCGGGCAATCGTCTCAGGAAGCTCGCGATCTCCTCGTAGACCATCGGAACGATGACCAAGATCGCGATGGCGCCCACGGCAAACACACCCACCAGGAGCACCGCGATGCCCACGGCGCGACCGATCGGTCGACCGCGGAGCAGTCGGCTCCCCTCGATGCGATCGACCAGCGGATCGAGCATGTAGGCGATGAGGAACGCGAAGAACACCGGCGCCAACACCCCGCGCAACGCGTAGAGCAGCCACCCGGCGGCGACCGTGACACCGAGCCAGAGGACCCAACGCGGAACCTTGTCACGCTCGGACATAGGAGCCTTCTACCACAAGCGTCATGCTTGCCGCCTGAAGCAGTCGGGCGCGATGCCGAGACGGCGGCGTGACGGCTCGGTCGCGTCGATGAAGCGCGTCGTCACCGGATCGTGATAGCCGCTCGCGAGCCTCAGCTCTGGGTCCCCTCGCCGATAGAACTCCCCGATCCGGCGCATGCAGATCTCGCGAACATACTTTCCGACGATCGAAGCCAACGCGACCGGGAGATGGTGCGCGTCCGCATCGACCTCGAAGCGAACCTCGCCGACGCCGTCAACAGCGTATCTCTTTTGGCCGCGGCGGCCGGCGAGTGGCTCGACATTGTGTCGCTCGAAGCGAGAGAGCCGTGACGCGTAGTCGCGAATGCCGCCGATCATTCCGCAGACCACGAGCAAGGGGGAGCCGTGCCTGCCGTGTACGGACGAGATCAGGTCCTCGAAGAGCTCGAGGTCGACGGCGAGCTTGTTCTTGCCGGCCGCGAGCTTCGCGTTGAGCACGCCAGCGCAGGCCACGCGGCTTTGCACATCGACGACGCGAAGGCTCGAGCGGCCGACAAGCCGATCGAGAAGCGTTTCCCCGTGAGACTCGTCACCCCCGAAAGCCGGTAGTGGAAGATCGACGGCCCAACACTGCTCGGCCGTCGGATCGTCGGGACAGCAAGCGCGAAGACGCTCGCGCAAGTCGGGTGAGACCCGATCGAGAAGCCCGTCCGCCGAGCCCGGGAGCCCCGCGCCACCCCGCTTCAGAAGCGCCAAGGCCACCGACTCGGTAAACCTCATCCGGCCGAATCCTCCGGTCTCCTTGCTGTCGGTCAGCCCGAGGGCGAGCCCCCGCTCGCGCAAGGCCGCTCGGGCGTATCGAGGGGTCTGGAGGGCCACGGAGGTGGCGACCAGGGGTCCTAGCCGCGGCCCTAGACCGTTCTCGTCGACCCCCATCACGAGCATGTCCGCCATGTACCACGGCGGCCCCAGCCCGCACCACTCTTGACGGTTTGGCCGAATGGCCAAATCACGGTAATATTATGATATTGTGGTAGCCCGGATACACGCTGCCTCTGGGGACGAGGATCAAATGGAGAGGGAAACCCCCATCGCCCGTATGGTGCGTGAGGCGATCGAAACGGTCGCCACGCCCGAGGTGCGCGTCCAGATCCTCCATCGCGCGCTCCACATGGCTCGCGAGCACGAGATCCCCACGACAGGCGAGCCACTGCACCGCTTCGTCAACAAGCACCTGCGGACCGCCATGGCGTTCTACTTGGGCAACGAAGCCAGCGATGCGGTGATGCAGAACCTCGAGCCCATGCTGACGCTCGCGGAGAGGATCAGCTCGCAACCTCCGCGCAGGTCACGCTCCGACGAAACGCGGAAGCTGAACCGCGATCGGCAACACTCGGGTGTCACGCGCAAGGACCCGCCAGCACCGCCGGAAACCGATACCTCGAAGTATCCGACCATGCAGCCACAGGGTTGCGCCCTACCCATGGTGTTCGTCGCCACCCGCAATCGCGAACGATGCGCCGGGATCGCCACGCAGGTCGGTGACTCGGCTGCGGTTCAGCAGATCGAAGACGTCGTCGCGTTTCTCGACAACCTCAAGGCCACCGCTTCGTTGAGCCCGCTGGTCGTGATCGATTGCGTCGAAGCGTCGGTTCAGCCTTCGACGATCGCGACCTTGGCCCACGAGCTTCCGAAGAACTCGGCGGTATTGGTTTGGGGCGCAACCGAGCAACACCGAGATCTGACCGAGCTAGCGACTGGCGACCACGGATGGTTGCGCTGCGGAGCCGAAGCCACGCCCGCCGACGTGGCGGCGCTGATCCACATGCTCCTCGGCCAGTAACCAACGAACCAAGTGTGAGTCGCTTGCGGCTATATTTGCGTCGGTGCCTTCTTTGCGTGCGGGATCGCTCAACCACGGCCAATGCGGAGCTTGCTCGCGGCAGCCTAGGCTTCGTTCCGCCGACGCGCAGCCAACGCGCAGGTGAAAGTGATCGTCGTGGGGATCACCGCGCGACGGTTGATGAAGGATCCAGGTGGCTCGGACCACCGCGCGCGGCGAGTGTTCGTAGCGGGCCGCGTACCGCAAAAGACGCGCCTTGAGCTCGTTGGAGCAGAAAAGCCACTTCACGCGGGCTTGGTCGTCCAAGACGAGCGTGCGCACGAGGTGCCAGTTGCGCGCTTCGTCGAAACGAAACACGCGGTCGCGAAGCGTCGCGAGGCCGAAACGATCGAACCGTAGCCAGCCATCGCCATTTGCGGCCAGGCCGCCGGCATCCCGGGCGAAGAACAGCAGATCGGCGTCGCGCCCGACACGGTGCGTGCGATGCCGCGAATGCGAGCCTCCGTGTGGGTTCGACAGATCGCCAACGCGAAGGGGGTACCCCCCTGGAAAAGCGTCAGCTACTTCACGCGCCGCCCGCTCGATCGCGCCCACCAACGTCGCGGTCCCGTACCGGGTGCTCTCCATGGGACGCGCCCGCCGGTAGCCGTCGCCGCGATTTGCAAGTCGAACAGCATCATGAAGGTATCCCTGGTTCACGGTGCCGACCGAGATCGTCTGCCCCGCCGGCAGGGGCTCCGTCATACACGAGCAGATCGCGAGGATTCCGACTGCCGTGAAAAACCTAACCATTCCGAACCCATGATAGCGCACGGTTCCGCTTGACGTCCCAAACCGGCCACGTAACTTTCGCAATTGACCCATGTCCGAGCAGAATGAAGGATTCATGGACCGCCTGAGCGCGCATCTAGACCGCGGCTGGGAGCTGGTCACGCAGGGAGACTTGAATGGCGCGATGGCGTCGGCGGAGCAAACCCTCGAGCTCGACGGCGATTCGCCCGATGCGCACAACCTGATCGGGTACATCCACGCCGCCAATGGGAACCTCGATCTGGCCCTCGAGCACTATCGCCAGGCCATCGACCTCGACGAGCACTACCTCGAGGCCATGCTCAACGCGGCCGAGCTCCTGATCCATCCGCTCGGAAGCTTTGCAGAGGCGATTCGTGTCCTCGACCAAGCGCTCGAGAGCTGCCAGACAGCCGATGACATCGCCGATGCCTCCGTCCTCAAGGTCGACGCGTTGCTCCAGCAGGGCGATCGCGCGGCGGCAGCTGAGCTCCTTGCAGGGCTCCCCGAAGGGCCGTTCGAAAACCAACAGCTCGATTTCCTGATCGGACGGGCCCACTTCGAGCTCGACCAAGTCGATGCGGCTGCGACTTTGATCGAGCGTGCGGCTTCGCGATCGGACGCATCTCCGGACGTGTTGTATTACCTCGGTCTGTTGCGCGATCGACAGGAGCGCACGTCGGAGGCTTCACTTGCATTCCTCAAAACCCGGCACCTCGATGGCCTTGTGCCGCGGCCTCCGTGGTCGCCGTCGCACGGGCGCTTCGAAAAGACCGTACAGGCCGCGCTGCGTGAGCTGCCCGACGAGCTCACGCAACGACTCGAGGGCAACCTGATCATGGTGTCCGACCTGCCTGGTCTGGAGGTCGTCGCCGAGGGCGTCGACCCGCGCACCCCACTCCTCCTCGACGAGATGGCGACAACTGGCGGCGGGGAGCAGCAGCGGCGCCTGTTCGTGTACCAGCGCAACATCGAGCGGCTGATCCGCCATCCGCTCGAGCTCCAAGAAGGCGTCCGCGAGATCCTGCACCGGGAGCTCGAGGCCCACTTCAAGCGGCCCACGGACCAGGCTCCCGGCGGGAAGTTTTCCTCACAGCGTCAAGGCTGAAGGTCGGACAGCCCCCCGCCCAACCCGAGCCAGACCTTTTCCGTGTCGGCTCGGGCCGGCGCCTCGAACGACGCGCGTCCGGCGCCCGAGGGGGATGGAAAGCTCACTCGAGCACAATGAAGCATCACGCGGCGCGCGGTGACTACGCTTCCATCGGGCAGCACCTTGCGCCGCTCGCCTTGGTACAACGAGTCACCGAACAGCACCGCACCTGCCTTGGCCGCATGCACGCGGAGCTGGTGGGTTCGGCCCGTGACTGGGAGGAGCTGAAGGAGCGTCGCACTCGGTGTGCGGGCTGCAACTCGATATCGGGTCAGCGCTTCACGCTCGCCACGCCCAGGTCCCGCCACGCGACGCTTCGGGTTCGTCGGATCCATTGAGATCGGCCAACTCCACTCTCCTTCGTCGGCGGGCACTTCGTGAACCGTGATGCCCATGTAGACGCGCTCATAACTCCCGGAGCGCCGCGCATCGAGCAGCTGTCGATTGGCGCGCCGAGTCAGTGTGAACGTCACGAGGCCGCTAACCGGGGAGTCGAGCCGGGACGTCGCGTGGAGTCGAAGGTGGGGAAACCGTTCGCGAATCCAATGAACGAGGCAAGGCTCGGTGGAGGTCGGGGCTGTCGTTGGCAGGCCTGGCGGTTTGTCCACGATGAGGAGTTGTTCGTCGTGATGGATGATCTGGGGTCCAACGTCTCCGACGTCAGACACCCAGCACCTCCACCGTGCCGGCATCACCGTCGAGACGAACGATGTCGCCGTCACGGAGGGAACGAGTCGCATTCGTGACGTTGACCACGGCGGGGACCGCGTATTCTCTCAAAATGATCGCTGCATGAGAGAGCGGCCCANNTCGCCCGGTTCGAAATCCGCCGCCTGGGACGGATCGCGAAGGATGCGGACCCTGCCCTCGGCCGTGCCACGGCTCGCCGCCAGCCCACTGAGACGCTTCGCGCCCGATGCGATGCCGGAGTCATCGGGAGGGAACCCGACGAACGTTGTGGGTGGTTCGGGCAACGCCTGATTGCGTTCGTACTCCAACCGGCGCCGCTGCACGCGAATCGACACACGCTCGTTCTCATCGTACAGAACACGACGAACCTCCGCGAGCGTCAGGAAGAACGCCGCGTTTGCGCCCGCCTCGGGCTCGCGCGCTTCGATGCGGCGTGAGGCTTCGAGTCCAACGCGACGGAACATCCCGAGTACCTCCACGACGTGACCGCGCAAATGCTCGCGCATCCGAGTGAAGCGCTGCACCACGTCGAGAAGCTTCCTCACGGCAGCGCGGAGCGGGAAAGGCACGCTCTTTTCGAGGCTTTGCTCGGCCTGGTGGCGCGCGTGCTGCAAGTCCCGCCCGCGCGCGTCGAGGTCGACTGTGCTGGCGAGGTGCGAACGCAGCGCGGCAAACATCAGCGTCGGGTCTTCGGACCACCGCGGTGCTGCGATCTCGGCCTCGCGGACACCGCGATACCCATAGTCTTCCAGAAACCGGTTCAGCGCATCCCGCGTGCGGCCGGCAGGCAAGCCGGGCACCGTGAGCTCCGAGAGCTCCGTGGTGCGGATACGGTCTGCCACCTCGGGCTCCTCGCGGGCAAGCCGGGCGATCTGCCACAACGCGAAGCCGGGACGCGCGCTGTCGACGTCCTGCAAACCCGAAAGAAGCTCGCGGTAGAAGCCCGAGCGCTGATGTCGAGCAAACGCGCGCAGAACGCCGATCAACGCGAGCACAGCGGTAAGCAGATTGGCGTACGCGGTCAGCATGATCGAGCCGGTCTCGTCCAGCAGATGCTCGACGTCGCCAAGCATGCGGTCTAGGCCGCTTGGTTCGAGAAGCCTTGGGTCGATCCCGTTGATCCGCGCACGTTCGTCGGAGAAATAGGTTTCGAACTCGTCGATGCGCGCCTGGAGGCGGTAGTTCTCTCGGACGTATCGAGAAACGGTCTGGGGCAGCCGCAGAAAGAAGCCGGTCGAGCTCCGCTCCGCGACGACCTCGTCGAGCTCCGAAACGTACTTCCCACCGCCAAGCCGCACTAGCGTCGATGGATGAATCCATGGGATCTGCGACATGATCGAGCTGAACTCGGTCAGGTTGAGGTAGATGCGACCGCGGAAATCGCCCACGAGCTCGGCGTCGCGCGGCACCGTGCAACCCATCGCGCCGAACGCGCGACGAAAGCCGAGGTCGCTGAACTGGCTGAGCACGGACCAGGTAAATGGCGTGGCGGCGCCCGGAAGAGCCTCACCGACGTTCGCATTGCTCCAGACGATCTTCCGGCGGTCCCACAGCCGGTCTCGCCGCGAGCTACGCCGATTNNCGCGGAGCGACGGTGCCGCACGCTCGGGACGACGATCGGACGGGCTTGAAGGACGTATACCTGTTGTTCGGCAATGGCCCACTCGACGTCGCGAGCATCTCCGAAATGGCTTTCAACCCGACCCGCGAGGTCACACAGGTGCAACAGCTGTTGCTCGCTCAGCGCGGGCTGCTCGCGCTCCGCCGGAG
>JABAOG010010139.1_pt1 | contig 12549 bp, 15 predicted proteins | sample 7062131 | NCBI WGS metagenome assembly JABAOG01 (sample SAMN14538629, study PRJNA623070) | marine sediment metagenome | biome: marine biome [ENVO:00000428]; feature: marine pelagic biome [ENVO:01000023]; material: deep marine sediment [ENVO:00002113] | place: India: Arabian Sea | collected... | reverse complement strand
CGTGGGGCGGCCGAGCGTCGCCGCGGCCGGGCGGCCGTAGCCACCGGCCGCGAATCCCGCGGCCGCGCGGGCGGTGCGCCCCGGGTTCGGGGCCGGCGAGCCGCGCGGCCCCGGTTCGACATCCGTTCAGGTCAGGAGACCCGATGCGCATTCACCGGTTGATCCCCGCCGCAGCGCTGGCCGCGGCCTCGCCGCTCGCCGCGCAGGAGCCGGCCGCGTGGGGCGAGACGCCGATGTTCAGCACGTTCTCGATCGCGGCGGTCGACCCGGCGACGGGCGAGACGGGCGTGGCGGTGACGACGCGCGTGCCGTGCGTCGGGAACGCGGTCCCGCACGTGCGAGCCGGCGTCGGTGCGGTCGCGACGCAGGCGCTCGCAAACGTCACTTACGGACCGCGCGGGCTGGCGATGCTGGAGGGGGGGAAATCGCCGNNACGCAGGCGTTCACGCGCGTCGAGTACGGCCCCGAGCTGCTCGGCCTGCTGGCCGACGGCGTCGACCCGGCCGCGGCGCTCGACCGGCGGCTCGAGGCCGACTCGATGGCCGACCGACGGCAGGTCGGCGTGATCGCGCTGGACGGCCGCTCGGCGCAGCACACGGGGAGTGGAACGAGCGCCTGGGCCGGGCATCGGGCGGGCCGCAACTACGCGACGCAGGGGAACCTGCTCGTCGGTCCGGACGTGCTGGAGGCGGTCGCGCGGAGCTTCGAGCGCACGGAGGCGAGCGGCCGCCACCTGGCCGATCGGCTGATCGAGGCGCTGGCCGCGGGGCAAGCCGCGGGCGGCGACGCGCGCAAGGGCCGGCTCCAGTCGGCGGCCGTGATCGTGGCCGATGCGCGCCCCGGCCGCTCGCGCCGGCCCGACCGGGTGACCGCCGACATCAACGTGTGCGAGCACCCGGCGCCGGTCGCGGAGCTGCGAAGGATCTACGACACGGTCTCGCAGACGCTCGGCTACCGCACGCTCGAGCAGGCATCGGGGCGCGACGTCTGGCAGCTCAAGATCATGCTGCACGCGCTGGGCTACTACCGGCCGGACTCGCCCGAGCTCGCGCGCGGCCGCGACGCCGGCGTGTACACGCAGGACGCGGTCGACGCGGTGGATGCGTTCCGGGCGGCCGAGGGCCTCTCGACCCCCGCGCTCGGCTCGCCGCCGGGGCTGGTCGACGCCCCCACGGTCGCCCGCCTCTGGGCCGCGCTCGAGCGTGCCGGCAAGGCCGACGCCGTCATGCGCAGGATCCACGACCTGACGGCGGTGCGCCGCTGAGCCGGTGACCTGCGACGGCCGTTCCGCACCCCGCCGGCATCGATCTTCCGGAGAGCGAACGTGTGCCGTGCCGTGCCGCGCCCGCGCGCGGGGCGGCGAGCGGGCGAAGCACGGCGCCGGGCCGGCCGCCGCACCCGGGGGCCGACGCCCGTGCCGACTACGTGCGGGGAGAAGGAGGTCACCATGCCGGATGGCCGCGCCGATTCCGAAGCGCTGGCCGCCGCCGACCGCTGGCTCGCGCTGATCGACCGCGGCGATGCCGAGGCGAGCTGGACGGCCGCGGCGAAGCTGTTGCAGTCGGCCGTGGACGAGGAGACGTGGGTCGAGTCGCTGCGCCGCGTCGAGCGGCTGCTGGGCCGGCCGGTCGCGCGCAGCGTCGAGTCCGTCCGCTACGCCACCGAGCTGCCCGGCGCACCCGACGGCGAGTACGTGGCCCTCGGGTACGCGACGACGTTCGAGTGCAAGCGAGGCGGCGCCGAGCGGGTCGTGATGATGAAGGAGCCGGACGGCGAGTGGCGCGTGGCGGGGTACCACGTGCGGTGACGCAGCGACCGGGTCGGCCGCGCGATCCACGCGGCCGACCGAACCGACGCCGCGACGCCGCACGGCGTCGCGGCGGCCGGCCCCGCGGAGGCCCGATGCCGCACACGTTCCGCACTTCGATGCGCCTGCCGCTCCCGCGAGAGGACGTCTTCGCGTTCTTCACGGACGCCGGGGACCTGGAGCGGATCACGCCGCCGGAGCTGCGCTTCGAGCCGGCCGTCATCCGATGGAATCCGGGACGACTCGGGTCCGGGTCCCGGATCACGCCGGCTGCCGCCTCCAGCGCCGCCACAGCCACAGCACGAACACGCCGAGCAGCACGAGCGGCACGATCTTCACGAGCACGTAGCCCGTGATGGCCAGCAGCGTGCCGAGCAGCGCCAGCACCAGCCGCAAGGCCACGGCCAGCGCGACGATCCCGCCGACTCCGTAGAGAACCAGTCGTCCCATGTCGCCTCCGAGGTTGAGGGGTTTGCTACGGGTGACCCTACGGGACGTGGTCGGCAAGGGATTCAGGCGCCCGTTCTCTCACGGAGCCACCGCGCGGGCCAGGCCGATCACGCTCCGCATCCGTATCATACGCGATCTGCCGGAACCGTTCGCGGTCGCGCCGGCGGCCCGGGCTGCGCGCCATAGCGGGAACCGGAACGGGAACGTTTACGGGACCGGCCGCGGTCGTGATCCGGCGAATTCCGCGTCAGTCGTGCATCCCGTACTCCCGCTCCACGAGTGCCACACGGGTCCGGTAGTCCCGGTACCACCTGTCCCGGCCGAGTCGCTGGGCGGTCCGGTGGTCGGCGTGCGCCTTCCAGGCGCGGATCGAGTCGAGGTCGGCCCAGTAGGAGACGGTGATCCCGAGCCCGTCGGGCCCGCGCGTCCCCTCGATGCCGAGGAAGCCCGGCTGCCCGGCGGCGAGGCGGAGCATCTCCTCGGCGGTCTGTGCGTAGCCCTCGGGGTCGACGGGCGTGCGTGCGCTGGTGAAGATCACGGCGTAGTACGGCGGTTTCGGCGTCGAAGCGAAGTCTCCGGCCATGGGGCTCCCGGGATCGATCGNNATCTACACGGCTCCGGCCGCCGGCCGATGAAGCGATCGCAACCTGAATGTACCGGGAGGCCTCGAGCCGGCAAGTGCACGCCACGGGTTTCGCGGCGCGCGGGCGCCGTTCCGGTCCACGGCGTCCCGGCTTGACCCGGGCCGTCGCGACCCGCCAGATTGCGTCCGTCGCGAGCCCATCCGCCCATCCGGCCGGCCGAGAGGGGTCGGCCCCCCGGAGGTCGCGCCCTCGGACCGAACCGGGTCCATCACCGTAACACGTTCGCCGAAGGAGGCCGACGCATGGTGCTGTCGACACTGGGAATCGTCCTGCTCGTCCTCGGCGTGGCGGTCCGTACGCTGGTCGTCCGGCTGCCGCGCTCCCAGCAGAACGCGCTGGCGGTCGCCCGCGCCGGTACGATCACGGGCGCGGTGGGGCTCTTCCTCTTCCTGGTGAACACCGTCGTGCTCGTCGACGTGGGTCAGGTCGGCGTGAAGCACTTCCTCGGGAGGGTAGACCCGGCGCCGCTCGCCCAGGGCGTGCACATCATCAACCCGTTCGCCAGCGTCGAGAAGATGTCGATCCGGGAGCAGAGCTACCCCGTCGACGGCACGGTGGAGCGGATGGAGGCGCAGACCAGCGAGCAGCTCAACGTGGCGCTCGAGGTTTCGCTGCTCTACCGGATCGACGGCGCCGAGGCGCCGGCGCTGTACCAGCGGATCGGATCGGAGCAGCAGATCAAGAGCCGGATCGTGCTGAACGCGGTGCGCAACGGCGTGCGTGACGCGATCGCGACGAAGTCGATCAACGAGATCTTCTCGCCGAACCGGCGCGACCTGGCGCAGGTGATGCAGCAGGAGATCCAGGCGAAGGCGGGTGACCGGATCGAGGTGCTGGACGTCTTCGTGAGGGACATCCAGGCGCCGGCGCGCGTGAAGGAGGCGATCGAGGAGAAGCTCCAGCGGGAGCAGCAGGTCGCGGCCGAGCGTTTCCAGACGGAGATCATCCAGGAGCGCGCGCGGCAGAAGGTGGAAGACGCGAAGGGCGTCGCGGAGGCACAGCGGATCATCAACGAGGGACTGACCGACCGGTACCTGACGCTGCGCTACATCGAGGCGCTGGAGAAGCTGCCGGAGGGTTCGCTGGTCATCGCGCCGACGAGCGGCGGCACGCCCGTGCTGCTGAACCCGCCGACGCGGCCGCGCTAGGCGGCGGAACGGATCGTGCCGTCAATGGCCCGCCGTCGATCGCGGGGCGGCTGACCGGCGCAGCGCACGCCGTGGAACACCCGACCCGAACGGAGGAGACAGTCGCATGGAGCGGAAGTCCCCGATCTGGGCCTACGTCCTGGCCGCGGTGGGCGGCGTGGCCGCGATGTTCGCCTTCGTGGACGCGGCGGTGCTCAGACTCTTCGTGGCATTCGCCGTGCTGAGCGCCATCTTCGGCGTGGTCTGGCCCGGCACCTCCTGGCGCTGGGGGCTCTGGACGAGTGGGCCGCTGGTCCTGACCGTGCTCCTCAGCGTGGCGCTCGAGGGCGCGCCCCGGCCGGTGGACGCGCTGGTGGTTCTGGGCACGCCGCTCTTCGCCGGGACCGGCGGCCATGCCGGCGCGCTGCTCGGACTGCGGCGCCATGCGGCGGGCGTCTGACGCCCGCGGGACTGCCGGGCCCGCCCAGCGGCCCGCCGATCAGGAGCGAGCTCACGGGCCGGCCGCACCCGGCCGGCCCGATCGATGATGCGGAACGAACGACGGCCATCCGAAATGCTCGAAGACCGTGCGCTGCCCGCCGTCCTGCTGGACCTGGACGGCACGCTGATCAATACCAAGCGACTGTACATGGAGTGCTACCGGCAGGCCGTGCTGCCGTACGTGGGCCGGGAGTTGACGCGCGAGGAGATCCTGGCGCTGCGTCCGCGCTCCGAGCTGCGCTTCCTCCGGGACGTCGTCGGACGGCGCCGTCTCTCGGCATGCCTCGAAGACTTCTACCGCGCGTACGACCGGCTGCATGACGCCCACGCGAAGGGCGCCTACCCGGGCATGCATCCCCGAGATGCTGGCCGGGCTGCGCGCGGCCGGGCTCCCGCTCGGGATCGTGACGGGCAAGAGTCGACGGTCCTGGGAGCTGACCCGTACGCGCCAGGAGCTGGGCGCCTTCGACGTGCTGGTCTTCGACGACGACGTGAAGGAGCCGAAGCCCGATCCCGAGGGGCTCCACATCGCGCTGGATCGCCTGGGCGCGGCACCGTCCGCGGCCGTCTACCTGGGCGATTCCGGCAGCGACGTCGAGGCGGCCCTCGCCGCGGGCGTGCGGCCGGCCGCCGCGCTGTGGGCGAAGCAGGGCGACGACCGCGAGGCGTTCCTTGCCCGGATCGGGCCGGCCGGGGTTCCGAGCTTCACCGAGCCGGGCGAGTTCGGCCGCTGGGTTCGCGACGGCGCCCGCGCACTGCCGGCGTCGTCTCCGGCGCGGGGCATCGGCTGACGCCCGTGCGCCCGGGCGAGTCCGGCCGGCGGCGCGCAACGAAGACGGGCGCGCGGCCCCGTCCGGACCGCGCCCCCGCCGACCGGCCGGCCCGCGTTCCGCGGGCCGGCCCGACCGCTCACCGGCTCTCGTAGACGGTGGTCTTTCCGTCGCGATCGAACGCGAGGACGTCGTAGCGGTCCTCGTACGATCCCTCCATCCCGGGCGAGCCCATCGGCATCCCGGGCACCGCCAGGCCGGCCACCTGCGGGCGCTCCTCCAGGAGCCGCCGGATCGCGTCCGCCGGGACGTGTCCCTCGATGACGTAGTCGTCGACGATCGCGGTGTGGCAGGACGCCAGCTCGCCCGGCACGCCGGACGCGGCCTTGACCTGCCCGATCTCGTCGGTGTCGTGCGTGACCACCTCGAAGCCGTGCTCGCGCAGGTGGTCCACCCACTTCTTGCAGCAGCCGCAGGTCGGGCTCTTGTAGACGGTGATGGTCGTCGCCGCGCCCGCCTCGGCCGGCGCGGCGGCTTCGGCGGCCGGCCCGGCGGCCGACGCTTCCGCCGCAGGTCGGTTCGACGTCCAGACGACGGCGGCCGCGACCGCCACGGCGAGCGCGAGTGGGACGAGCAGCGTCTTCCTCATGATCGCATCCTTTCCCGGGTTCGAGCCTCCGGAGAGCAGTATACACCCGAGGCGGGCCGAATGCACCATCGACGCGCGTGCGGGCCAGGTTTGCGACCGTTGCGGGAACTGGACGTTGCGTGGGGGCGCGGGTGCACGGCACTCTCACGGGTTCCCTGAGAGCGCGGCCGGCCCGTGGCGCCATCCGGGGCGTTTCGGGGTAGACAGAGGCGGACGAAACCCCAACGGGAGTACGGATTGCTCGCGAGACTGTTCTTCTTGTTCGTCGCGATTCCGTTGCTCGAGCTGGCGATCCTGGTGAAGCTCGGCACGATCGTGGGCGTGTGGCCGACGATCGGGCTGGTGTTCCTGACGGGCGCGTTCGGCGCGTGGCTGGCCCGGAGCCAGGGCGCGCGCGTGCTACGGGAGATCCAGGCCGAGCTGAGCGTGGGACGCATGCCCGCGGCGCACCTTCTGGACGGGCTCATGATCCTGGTCGGCGGCGTGGTGCTGCTGACGCCCGGGCTGCTGAGCGACGTCTTCGGTCTGACGCTCCTGTTCCCGCCGACGCGTGCATGGCTCAAGCGGGTGGTGCGGCGCCGGCTGGAGCGGATGATCGAGTCGGGGCGGGTGAGCCTCACCGTGGTGGCGCGGTAGGGCACGGGTCGGCCCTTCTCGAGTACGTCCCTCAGCCGTTCGGGCGGGCTCTTCCGCGCGTCCGACCGCGCCGTCACGAGCCGCGCAGCCGCGTGGCCGCCACCTCCGCCTGCCGCCGGGCCAAGTTCCGGGCGCCGCCGCGTCCAGCGGTCCGCGCCGGGGCCGTTACGCGGGTCAGTGCAGCACATCGACGACGAGCCGGGGCGGCTCTCGCAGCTCGAGGACGCGGAAGCGGTTGGGTTGGGCCAGGCCGAGGACCCACTCGAGCTGGGCCTCGAAGTCGCAGGTGAGCTTCAGTTCCCTGAGGACGGGGAGTCGCGGCGCGAGGGCGCGTTCGGTCAGGGTCGCGTTGCCGGCGTCGTCGTGCGCCCGCGCGGGGGAGACGCGGATCCGGAGCCAGGCATCGCCGGCGAGGGGAACGACGGCGCCGGAGCCACACTGGCGGACCGGTCGGTCGATGTACTCGACGCGGTAGCCGGGGACGCGGCGGCCCGCGAACTCGAGGACGAGGCGGTCGTAGCCTTCCTGGCGGGCCGCGCGCACGGCCGTCTGCGCGACCACGCCGGTGGCGTCGGGGCGCCGGTCGGTGGGTCCGACGGTGCCGTGGAACGGACCGTCGGCCGGGGCGGCGGTGTCGGCGGCCGGCGGCGTCTGCCGCGGCTCGGCCGGTGGCGACGGAGACGCTGCCGTGTCGGTCGCGACCGTTGCCGTACCGGCCGGATCGACGGGCTCCGGGTGCGCGCTCCGGTCGCCGCCGCAGGCGGCGAGGAGCAGCGCGGCGGTCACGGCGAATCGCGAGGAAGTCGGCATACGGGACTCCGTGTTCGGCGTTCGTGGTGTCCTCGGACGTGGTGTCCGCCGGGATCGGAACTTGCGAAGTTTCTGTCCCGGGGACCCGCGAACGGAGACCGCCATGGAGGAGATCATGAAGTCACGAGTCGTCGCACTGGTCGCCGCCCCGCTGTTTGCGCTCGGACTGGCGGCCTGCGAGGTCGAGCGCGAGGAAGAGGCGGAGCTGCCCGAGGTCGAAGTCGAGGAGGGGCAGCTCCCCGAGTACGAGGCCGAGACCGGCGAGGTCGAGATCGAGCGGGACACGGTCACCGTGCCGGAGGTCGAGATCGAGGAGCCGAACGGAAGCAGGTAGCCACAAGGCGGCCGCGCCTTCGCGGACCGCGGCCGTAGCGTGTCGGTCCACCAGCCGACCGTGACGGGCGGCCGCGTCCCGGGCGGAGCGCACCGGATCAGCGGGCCTTCTCGAGCGCGACATCGGGCTCGATGGCGGACACGTCCTCCGCCTGGACGAGGGCGTCACCGCGGCCGAGGAGCACGGCGGTTCCGGCGGCGACGCCGGCGCGTAGCGCCTCCGGGGGGCCGGCACCCCGTTGTAGCGCGAGCACGAGCGCCGCGAGGAGCGCATCGCCTGCGCCGACGGCGCTGCCGCCGTGGACGCGGGGGGCGCGCGCGATCCAGACCCCGTCGTCGGCGGCGGCGACCGCGCCGTCGGGGCCGAGCGTGATCACGGCCAGTTCGGGGCCGTAGCGGAGCAGCGCCGGCGCGGCGCGGATCGCCGCGGCGACGTCGTCTACGGGCCGGCCGAGCAGCCGGCCGGCCTCGTGCGCGTTGGGTACGAGGAGGTCGCAGCCGGCGTCGGCGGCGAGGCGGAGCGCGGGCACGTCGCAGTCGGGCACGAAGCGGGCGCCTCGCTCGCGGGCGTGGCGGCCGACGCGAGCGCAGAGGTCATCGGGCAGGCCGCGCGCGACGCTGCCGCAGCAGGCGACCCATGCCGGCCGCGCGCCGTCCAGCTCGTCGATCACGGCATCCAGCAGCCGCGCTCCCTCCTCCGGGGCGATGCGGGGTCCGTGGGGGTTGAGCAGAAGCGCGCGCGCCGTGGCGGTCTCGCGGATGCCGACGAAGACGCGCGTCTCCCCTGCGATCGGCACGGCGCGCAGCGGCGTGCCCTCCCGGTCGAGCGCCGCGATCAGCTCGCGCCCGACCGGCCCGCCCAGCGGCGCGACCGCCCGTGCGTCCCCACCCAGCGCGCGCGCCGCCCGCGCCAGGTTGATCCCCTGCCCGCCGGGCCGGCGCCGCGGCGCCTCGACCCGGTTGGCGTCGTCCCAGACCAGCCGATCCGCCTCGAAGAGCAGATCCAGCGATGGATTGGGGGTGAGCGTCAGGATCACGGTCGCCTCGACGGGTCGCGGGGTGCGGCAGGAGAGTAACGCGACGGCGGCCCAGCGGTCCAGTGGCCGCGGCCGGCTACCGGCTCGAGTCCTGGCCGAGCGCCTGCTCGAGGTCGCGGAGCATCCGTCGGCCGGTCGCGTGGTCGGGCTCGAACTCCAGGCCGCGGCGCACGGCGTCGAGCGCCTCGCGGTAGCGCTCGAGCAGGATGTAGCTGCGGGCGAGGTAGAACCGTGCGGGTGCGAGGCCGGGGTCGATCGCGACCGCGCGCTCGTAGTGGGCCGCGGCCTCGCCCGGCCGGCGCCGCCGCAGGAACATGTTGCCGAGGTTGACGTACGCCAGTGGCTCGGCCGGGTTCAGCTCGAGTGCGCGCCGGTAGGCCGCCTCGGCGTTCACGCCGTCGCCCTGCGCCTCGAGCGCGCTGCCGAGGTTCACGTACGCCAGCGGCTGGTTCGGGTCGCGGCGCAGGCTCTCGCGGAGGTGCGCGACGGCCCGGGCGACGTCGCCGGCGTCGCGGTAGGCCAGCCCCAGGTTCAGCAGCACGCGGGGTCGACCGGGCAAGACCTCGAGTGCCTTGCGGTAAGCGACGATGGCGCGGCGCGGATCGCCGTCGGCGCGGAAGCGGTCGCCGACGAAGCCGAGCGCGAGCGCCCAGCGCGTCCGCACCGCGCCGTCCTGCACGCCCAGCGCTTTCAGGCGGTCTGCCAGGAACGTACGCACCCCGGGGTCCTCGCCGCGGGCCAGGTGCAGGCTCGCGAGGGCGAGGGCGCGTACGTCCACGTCGCGCTCGGCGGCCAGCGTCTGGAGGCGCCGGGCGATCTCGGGTTCGAGCGAGGGCATGTCCGGCTCGAGGTAGCGCTCGAGGAAGTGCGCGAGCCCGGCGAACTGACCGATCGGGTGGTTCGCGCCGGGATCGAGCACCAGTGCCGCGGCCACCCGGCGGTCCCGGAGGCTGTCGGCGCGGACCAGCCCGGAAACGACCGGGTTGTGCGGCTTGAGCTCGCCCCACCATTCCTCGACCTGCGCCTGGAGCTCCGTTGGAGACCGGCCGGCGTGGCACTGGCGGCACGCGCCCTCGACGCCCAGCGCGGCGTCGAAAGCCGGGCGCGGGATCGGGATGGTGTGGTCCGAGCGCGCGAAGCGCAGCGCGTCACCGAGCTCCGGGTGCTGGAGGTACGGCATGTGACAGCTCACGCAGCGGCTGCCGTCGGACGCGGGCGGGTGAAACGTGTGCGCCTCGAGCGGCTCGGCCTTGCTCGGGTGGCAGGCCAGGCACTGGCCGTCGTCGAACCGGCTCCGCAGCGGCCGGTGGTCGACGTCGCGATAGCCCTGTCCGTGCGGGTCGTGGCAGTCGGTGCAGGTCATCGACCCGTTCAGGTAGCAGTCGCTGTAGAGGTGGGTGGCCTGGTAGGCGAAGGTGCGGACGCGGCCGTCGGCGTGGTACGGCGCGTCGCCGAGGATCGGGAACTTCAACGCGTAGTGCTCCCGTAGCGACTCGCCCGGCAGGTATCCCGGCTCGAGCCGGTCCTTGAGCGCGTGGCACTGGAAGCAGACGTCGAGCGACGCGTCCTTCGACAGGAGGCCGGGCGAAAGGATGCGGATGTCGAGGCTGTCGCGGATCGTGCCGGAGCGTGCCAGCTCGACGTGGTCGCGCCCCGGGCCGTGACACGACTCGCAGTCGATGCGTAGCGACTGGAGGTGCGTGTCGTAGCCGCCGTTCACCGTGTCCGGCGCGATCGCGATCCGGCTGCCGTGGCACTGCTGGCAATTGGCGAAGCGCGGCTCGTCGCCCAGTACGCGGACGGGCGGCCAGTCGCCGCAGTCGGCCAGGCGCATCTCCGGCGTGATCGGCAGCCAGCCCTCGTCCGTCCGCGAGTTGGTGTTGCAGAACCAGACGCCTTCCTTGCGAGCGAAATCGAAGGGCAGGAACCGGATCGTGCCGTCGGGGAAGCGCGAGACGAAGCCCTGCGTGCCGCCGCCCACCATGTGCCCGCCGCCGATGACGCCGTCCACGCGGAAGACGACGGATTCACGCCCCTCCTGCGCGACGGTGAAGACGTACTCGCCGTCGCGGTTCACGGACGGCGTCACGACCGCGTCCTCGAAGCGGACGGGTCGGCCGTCGAAGCGGGCGATCAGCACGTCCGGCCCCGGCGGTCCGCCGGCGCGCCCGTGGGTCGAGCCGCGCCACGCGTCGTACTGCTCGCGGTGGCAGGAACCGCAGCTTCCGGCGCCGGCGAAGTCCCCGGCGGACGGCGACGGCCGCTCCGCCGCCTCGAGCGGGGGCGGGAAGGGGATGCGCGCGGCGGCAACGGGCCCCCGGCCATGGGCGCCCGGGCGTAGCGCGAAGAAGACCGCGCCGCCGCCGGCCGCCGCGAAGGCGACGGCGAGCACGACCGCGCGGCGCCGGCCGCGGCGCGGACCGGCGAGTGCCGGACCCGCCGCCCCGCCCGCGGCGGATCCGGGGCCCGGCGCGCCGCCCGGCGTCGCCGCTCCGGCCCGCGGACCGGCGGACCGGCGCCGGGGCTTCCCCTTTCCGGGGCTGGATCGCTTCTTCTTCGCCATGCTCCAGACCGGATCGTGTCTCGTTCCGCTCAGCTCAGCCGCCCCGCCGCCCGTCCCGCGACCACGCCGGGCCCTCGCACGAGCACAGCNNGGCTACGGTTCAGGATGCGGCCGCCGGCGAAGATGCCGTCGAAGAGTGTGTCGTCCGGGCGGCGCGCCATGTAGGCGGCGGCCGCGTGCGCGGTCGGCGCGGCGCCCATGTGGCGGGCGTTGAAGCCGTCGCCCTCGCCACGGACGCCGTGGCACGCCGCACAGTAGCGGCCATAGAGGGCCCGAGCTCCGGCTCCATCCGGATCGGCGCGGCGCCCCGGTGCCGCGCGACCCGCCTCGGGCGCGCGCACGGGATCCCCGATCGGGGAGAGATAGCCGCCGTCCGTCGGTCCCGCTTCACGCTGGAGCAGGTAGGCGACGACCAGCTCCCGCGTCTCCGGATCGAGCGGCGTGCGCGGCATGACCGTGCCCGGCACGGCGCGCCGCGGGTCCTCGACGATCGCGCGGACGAACGCCGGCCGCAGCCGCCGGCCGGCCGCAGACAGGTCCGGTCCGATCCGGCCGCCCTCGCCGTCCAGCCGGTGGCAGCCGAGGCAGGGCAGGCGGTCCCGGAGCAGCGCCTCGGCCTTTGCCTTCCGGAACGCCGAGAGCGGGCGGGCCGGCGCCGCGCCGGGCGCCCGGCCACCGCCGGGCCCGGGGCGCACGCCTGCGCCGGGGCCGAGCAGGTACGCGGCGATCGAGTCTGCCTGCTCCGCGGTCAGCCCGAAGTCGGGCATGCGGCCGCCATCGCCGGGCACGTGGCCGAACGGACGCACGGCCGTCGGCTCGGCCAGCCAGCGGGCCAGCCATTGCGGCCGGACGCGTGCGGCCTCGCGGGAGAGGTCCGGCCCGTTCCGGCGCGCGGCGATTTCCGGGTGTGCGTGGCAGGCCGCGCAGTTCAGGGCGGTGAAGACGCGTCGGCCGAGCGCGGCGTCGACGGCCGGGNNCGCCGCCGGTCGCGGCCTTCAGCGTCGAGAGGTGCAGCGCAAGGGCGAGCCGCTCGGCCTCGCTCAGCTTGAAATCCGGGCGGTGCGCCGGGGCCGCGGCGCCGGCCGCCCCGAGGTAGGCGAACAGCCCGGCCGCGTCCCGGCGCCGGCCCACGCCGTCCAGCGCCGGCCCGTGCCCGTCGGCGGCCGGCGCATCGGACGCGTCCGGCGAGTCCGGAAGGCCGGCGTGACACGCCGCGCAGCCG
>JABAOG010007755.1_pt1 | contig 12553 bp, 16 predicted proteins | sample 7062131 | NCBI WGS metagenome assembly JABAOG01 (sample SAMN14538629, study PRJNA623070) | marine sediment metagenome | biome: marine biome [ENVO:00000428]; feature: marine pelagic biome [ENVO:01000023]; material: deep marine sediment [ENVO:00002113] | place: India: Arabian Sea | collected... | reverse complement strand
GGGCGCCTTGACGCGGATCCAGTCCGGCTTGCGCAGCACGGGACTGTCGGGATTGTTCCGCTTCTCCGGATGCCGAAGGACGCGCCGCCCGGAATCGGAGAGAGTGTCGAGGACCGTGGCCATGGGCCCTCAAGATGGCGCGCTGCGGGGGGCGCATCAAGCGCCGCGCCTCCCCCGTGCGCGCAAGGCCGCCCCGGCCCAGGCGCATGACGGCGCGCGGTTCTTCCCATGTCCGCGTCGCGGGACTAGGTTCCATCCGATAAACCATGCCCTGCGCGCGGCGCACGAAGGGAGGANNGGCCGCCGTCCGCGGCTCAGGCGTCCCAGCAGCGGCGTCTCGACGGCGCGCCGTTCAATCATCGGCTCGCGCGCCGGACCCTCATGGGCGCCTTGCTGCGCGCGCGGACCTGGTATGGCGGCAAGCGCGTCTGCATCATCGACGGCGACGGCCGCAAGCTCACCTACGACGAGCTGATCCGCGCCGCGTTCGCCTTGGGCCACGCGCTCAAGAAGGACACGGCCAAGGGCGAGGCGATCGCGATCCTGCTGCCCACCGGCGCCGGCGCGGCCGTCGCCTTCTTCGGCGTCATCGCCTACGGCCGCGTCCCGGCCATGCTCAACTTCACCGCCGGCGCCCGGACGATCACGGCGGCCTGCGCGGCCGTCCGCGCGCGCCGGATCGTCACCGCGCGGAAGTTCGTCGAGGTCGGAGGCTTTCACAATCTCGTCGCGAAGCTCGCCCACGACCACGAGATCATCTACCTCGAGGACGTCCGCGACGGCCTCACCCGGGCAGACAAGGCGGCGGCGGCGGCGGGAGCGATCGCGCCCGGGCTGGTGCGCGCGCATCCGAGCCCGGACGCCGCCGGCGTCTATCTGTTCACGTCGGGCACGGAGGGCGATCCCAAGGGCGTCGCGCTCACCCACGCGAACATCGTCGCCAACGCCGAGCAGGTCCGCCAGCACATCCCCGAGCTTTATCCGAGCGACACGCTCGTCATGCCGCTGCCCACCTTCCACTGCTTCGGGCTCACGGCCGGTCTGGTCCTGCCGCTCATCGCGGGGTTCCCCACCGCGCTCCATCCCACGCCGCTGCAGGCCAAGACCATCGTGGAGCGCATCCGGGACCTCAAGGCCACTCTGGTGTTCGCCACCGACACGTTCCTCGGCCAGTACGCGCGCGCCGCCGACAGCGACGACCTCAGGTCTCTCCGGTTCGCCGTCTGCGGCGCGGAGCGCGTGAAGGACGAGACCCGCCTGCTCATGCGCCGCCGCTTCGGCGTCGACGTGCTCGAGGGCTACGGCGTGACCGAGGCGGCGCCGGTGATCGCCGTCAACCAGGTGACCTTCAACAAGCCCGGGACCGTGGGCCGCCTCCTGCCGGGCATGGAGGCCCGCCTCGAGCCGGTGCCCGGCATCGCCAGCGGCGGACGGCTTTACGTGCGCGGCCCCAACGTGATGCTGGGCTACGTCGGCCCCGGCGGCCCCCGCACCGTCGAGCGCCCCGAGGGCGGCTGGCACGACACCGGCGACATCGTGGCGATCGACGAGGACGGCTGCCTCACCATCCGCGGGCGGGTGAAGCGCTTCGCCAAGGTCGGCGGCGAGATGGTCTCGCTCGCCGTGGTGGAGAATTGCGCGACCTCGCTCTGGCCCGACAACGGCCACGCCGCCATCGCCGCGCCGGGGACGCGCAAGGGCGAGGAGATCATTCTGGTGACGGACCACCCGGACGCGAGCCGCGGCGACTTCGTCGCCTTCGCCCGCAACCACGGCGTCACCGAGCTCGCCGTGCCGCGGCGCATCATCATCGTCGACGCGGTGCCGATTCTCGGCACCGGCAAGATCGACTACGTCGCCGTCGAGCGTCTCGCGGCGGAGCAGGCCGAGACCGCGCCGGCGGCCGGGGAAGAGCCGTGAGCCGCCGCGGAGCGCGAACGCTCGCCGCGACGGCGATCGCCCTGGCCGCCTCGGTCGCGGCGCGCGCGGAGCTGGCCGAGACCGGCGAGCACGGCTTCACGATCCGCCACGCGCTCGACGTCGCGGTCGAGCCCGCGGCGGCCTATGCCGCGCTCATCGACGTGGCGGCCTGGTGGGACCCCGAGCATTCCTACTCGGGCGACGCTGCGAGCCTCTCGCTCGACGCCGCCGCGGGCGGCTGCTTTTGCGAGGTCTGGGACGGCGGCTCGGTCGTGCACGCCCAGGTGCTGCAAGTCTTCGAGAACGCGAGCCTGCGCATGACCGGCGCCCTCGGGCCGCTGCAGGCGATGGGGCTTTCGAGCATCCACGAATGGACGCTCGAGCCGATCGCGGACGCCACGCGGATCACCTATGTGAACCGCGTGCGCGGCTGGCCGGGCGATGATCTCGAAGCGCTCGCGCCGATCGTGGACGGCGTCCAGGTCGGGCAGATGGAGCGGCTGCGGCGCTATATCGCCACGGGTGATCCTGATACGGACTAATAGGTCACGAGATNNCCCCCCTCAGCCTGCCGGCGGCTCCCCCCGTAAACGGAGGGAGCGGGCCTATCCGCCAACCGTGAGGGACATCGCGCTCCACCCGCTTGCGGGGGGAGCCGCCGGCAGGCTGAGGGGGGACGTGTAGCCCAGCACGGTTCCGTTCATTGGCGGGCCTCCCTCAGATATGGATCACCCGGTCGTACGCCGCGAGCACGCTCTCGTGCATCATCTCCGACAAGGTCGGGTGCGGGAACACCGTCTGCATCAGCTCGGCCTCGGTGGTCTCGCAGGTCATGGCGACCGCGTAGCCCTGGATCAGCTCGGTGACCTCGGCGCCGATCATGTGCGCGCCCAGGAGCTCGCCGGTCTTGGCGTCGAACACGGTCTTCACCAAGCCCTCCGGCTCGCCGAGCGCGATCGCCTTGCCGTTGCCGATGAAGGGGAACTTGCCGACCCGCACCTCGCGGCCCGCCTCCTTCGCCGCCGCCTCGGTCAGGCCCACGGACGCGACCTGCGGCAGGCAGTAGGTGCAGCCCGGGACGCGGCGGACGTCCAGCGGATGGACGCCCTCCACGCCCGCGATCGCCTCGACGCAGACGACGCCCTCGTGCGTCGCCTTGTGCGCGAGCCACGGCGGGCCGGCGACGTCGCCGATGGCGTAGAGCCCCTCGACGCCGGTGCGGCCGAAGCCGTCGACGACGATGTGGGTCTTCTCCACCTCGACGCCGAGGCCCTCGAGCCCGAGGCCCTCCACGTTGCCGACGATCCCGATGGCGAGGATCACCTTGTCGACCTCGATCGACTGCGCCTCGCCGTCCCTGGTCTTGACGCGCGCCGCGACNNCGCGACCCCCGCGGCCGTTTTGTCGAGCGCCTCGACCTGCGCGCCGGTCAGGATGGTCATGCCCTGCTTCTTGAAAGTCTTCTCGGCGAACGCCGAGACCTCCTCGTCCTCCACCGGCAGGATCCGGTCGAGCACCTCGACGACCGTCACCTCGGCGCCCAGCGTGCGGTAGAAGCTCGCGAACTCGATCCCGATCGCGCCGGAGCCCACGACGAGCAGGCGCTTGGGCATGGCGTCGGGGACCATCGCCTCCTTGTAGGTCCAGACCCGGTCGCCGTCGGGCTCGAGCCCGGCCTGGGGAATGGTCCGCGCACGCGCGCCGGTCGCGAGGATCACGTGCGCGGCGGTCTTCTTCGTCTCCGCGCCGCTCGCGCTCTTCACCACCACGACGGGCGCCTCGCCGCCCTTCTCGAGCCGCGCCAGGCCGTCGATCACGGTGATCTTGTTCTTCTTCATGAGGCCTTTGACGCCGGCCGAGAGCTGCTTGGCGACCTGACGGGATCGCGTCGCCACCTTGGCGATGTCGAACGCGGGACGCTCGCAGGAGAGCCCGAAGGCCTCGGCGTGGGTCATCAGCTCGAAGACCTCCGCCGAGCGCAGCAGCGCCTTGGTCGGGATGCAGCCCCAGTTGAGGCAGATGCCGCCCAGGTGCTCGCGCTCGACCACGGCGGTCTTCAGGCCGAGCTGGGCGGCGCGGATGGCGGCGACGTAGCCGCCGGGGCCGGTGCCGATCACGATGACGTCGAAGTCGTTGGCCATACGCCGCGCCACTCCACGATGCCTCCTCACCCGCGCGACGACGTAGACTGATGCTCCGCGCGCGACAAGGATCCGCGGGCGCATGGCCGCCGTGCGCTCGAGGCCTGCGGCCTGCCGAGATCGCCGTGGTCCCTATGGGGCGCCACGAGAGCTCTGCAAGAACGGGACTCCTGGGACGGGCTCGATGGCCGTCGTCACTCGGCGAAAATGTCGACGCCCAGGTAGGCGCCGTAGGCGAGCGCGAGGCCGCCCACGACCGTGATGAAGGCCCAGTACTTGGTCGGAATGAAGAACAGCGACCCCGCGTCCCCTTTGACGGTCACTTCCTGTCCCGTCGCCTTGTCGACCAGCACGCGCGGCGTGCCGCCCTCGAGCGCCTTGGCCAGGAACCAGATGGCGAGGCCTCCGATGACGCCTCCCGCCGCGGCCGCGCCCGCGTCTATTAGCGGTGCGCCCGGGGCGACCTCCAGCGCACCCGCGTACGCGCCGAAGATGGCCACCGCCATGATAATGCCCGCCAAGATGCCTGGGCCACGCCAGATCAGCATTCCCGCCTCCCTCAGGTTCTGGACCGCATGCCATACCACGAATTCGCCCAGCGCGCCGCAATCTCCAAGGGTGCGGAACAACCTCCATTGGCGGAAGCCTTCCGGCGCGCGCTGGGCTCGCCCGCCTCTCGTGCTACGCCATCGCTCCGCGCACGCCGCCGATGATGAACGGCGCCGAGAGCGCCGCAAGGATCAGGCCGAGGATGCGCGAGAGCGTCGTGGTGAAGGTGACGAAGGCGGCGAGGACGAGCTCGCTCAGGCGTGAGCCGTGGCCGACGCCGCGCGTCCATGCTGCCGGCTCACGNNATTCCGCGCCCGGCCGCCGCTGGATCACGGCGCGAACAAGGACCGCTGGATCACCAGCCGGCAACGCTCCTGCACGCGCAGGTTCGCCTGATCGAACTCCCGCATGAGCTCCGCGACGCGGCCCTCCTCGCGCTGCGCGAGCGCCGCGACGATGCGTTGGGAGAGGTCGCGCATGCGCGCGCTGTCCTGGCTCGCCTCCTGGGGCAGCAGGTAGGCCGCCATGTAGGAGGCTTTCGCGAGCGCTCTGGGGCTCTCGCTCACGGCGCGGAAGGTGGTCTCGGAGAAGCTCGCCTGGGCCGCCTGGGCGCGGAAGGCGAAGTCCGTGGCCGCCGCGCCGACCTCGGCGCAGGCGTCGAGCTGCCGGCCCGCGACGATGCTCTCGACATGATGGTTGCGGGTCCGCCATGTCCAGTAGGCCTGGGCCGAGGCGATGATCACGGCGATCGACGCGAGGACGACGGGGAAGTATCTCATGTCGCGGCCCCCCAGAGCGCGAGCGAACTCAACACGTCCTTAGTGCCGCCGCCCATCCGCGCGCGCAACCCTGGCCCCACGATGGCGCGCGCACCGATGCGGCGGGGCGACGCGGGCGGCCGCTCGGCCGAGCCCGGCGCTCACTCGCTTGGAAACTGCAGGGGCTCGTCCAGCGTCGACCAGGTCCGGGCGCTGTCGCGCGGAGCGGCGGCGATGAGCGCGCTCTCGAGGCTCACGTGCCGCCGGCCTTGAATCTCGTAGATCGCCTCCAGCGAGGCCGTCTCGCCCGCCGCCTGGCGCAGCGCGCTCAACGACGCCGGGCGCGTGAGGCTGTCGGCGACGCCGGTCACGGCGGCGTCCCGCGCGCCCGCGAGGATCAAGACCTCGTTGCCGCGCGGACCGGCGAAGCGCGCGATGAAGCCGTAGTCGCGATGCATGCCGCCATAGGGGGCGGCGATGAAGGCCTCGCTCTCGTAGCGCTCGCCGGTCTCGGTGTCGACGATCTCGTCGTAGCTCGCCCCCACGGTGAAGCGGGAGGCCGTGAACGCCGGCTCGCGCAACGCGCCGAGCCCGCTCACCAGCCCGACGTAGATGATGTCGTAGTCGCGCATCATCTCCGGGCTCAGCTCGGAGGCGAGCGTGACGCGGGGCTCGCGGTCGTCGGGGAGCACGCCCATCACCCGCGTCAGCGCGTAGGCGACGGAGACCGGCAAGTACTTGATGTCGACGTCGGCGTACCGCGGGGCCTCCTCGGGGAGGTATCTCTGGCTCTCGAGCAGATCCTCGCGCGAGTTGATCGCGAAGTCGCGCACCAGCCGGTTGAGGAACAGCCCACCCGCACCCTCGTACTCGCCGAACATGTAGTAGTCCCCCACCACGATCATCAGCGGTCGGTCGGCGTCGACGAGGGCCGCCCAGAGCGGATCGCGCCTCACGCGGTCGGCCTCCCCGCCCTGTCCGCCGGCGAAAACCGCCCAGGCGGCGGCGTTGGCCGCCACGAGCACGGCGACCAGCGCCGCGGCTGCCGGCCGCCAATGCGTCAGGAGCAGCGCGAGGCTCGCGCGGCGCCGCCTCGCGCCCGCATGGTCCGCCGCCTCGACGGCGCAGCCCCTCACGCGATACTCGCCTTTGGGCACCTCGAGGCGCACGCCGAGCGGCACGCCCTCGCGGAGATAGTGGTCGTCCAGCCGCCGCCGCAGACGATGGACATACACCCGGGCCACCGGGTCGTCCTTGAGCGTCTCCGTGTTCGTCTTGCCGAAGACCTCGATCGCGATCTCGACTTCCTTGGGCGGATCGTCCGCTGCCGACCGCGTCACCAGGTAGTCGAACAGCTCGAGCAGCCGGCCCGAGCGCCCCAGGATCCCGCAGGCGCGCACGCGCTCAATCTCGGCCCGGGTCGCCGCGCGAAGTTCGTCGGGGCCTGTAACGGGCATGTAACGTCCTTGAAACTGCTCAAGATACGGTAATTCACATAGTCCCCCCCGCCCCGCCGCGCAATCAAGACGCGCCACCACATCCGCGGCGCACGAGCGACGAAGCCAGGCCGGCGATCAGCTTCCGGGGGGATCACGAATGAACCGTGTGAAGGCGGCCCTCGCGGCGTTCTCGGCGCTCGCATGCACGCTCGCGGCGCCGGCGCATGGCCAGGCCCTCGAGGGCGACGAGCGCCCCGAGACGATCATCGTGTTCGGGCGCGCCATCGACCTCACCGGACAGGCCGACTCCGCGTCCGAGGGCGTGGTGGGCTACGCGGACTTCTCCCTCCGCCCGCTGCTGCGCGTGGGCGAGCTCGTCGAGGTCATGCCCGGCATGGTCGCCACCCAGCACTCCGGCGGCGGCAAGGCGAACCAGTACTTCCTTCGCGGCTTCAATCTCGACCACGGCACGGACCTCGCCGGCTCGATCGACGGCATCCCGCTCAACCTCAACAGCCACGCGCACATGAGCGGCTATCTCGACATCAACTTCATCATTCCCGAGGTCATCAGGACGGTCGAGTTCACCAAGGGCGCTCATCATGCCGACAAGGGCGACCATTCCATCGCCGGCTCGGCGGCGTTCAACACCTATGACCGGCTCGAGCAAGGCTTCATCGGCCTCGACGTGGAGAGCGAGGACTTCTACCGGCTCGTGGCGGCGGACTCTTACGAGCTTCGCGACGACGGCGCCGTTCTTTGGGCCTTCGACCTCAAGCGCAACGACGGCCCCTTCGACCTCGACGAGGATCTCGAGTTCTTCAGCGGCTTCGCCAAGCTCACGCGCCCGCTCGCCAACGGCGTCACTTTGCGGGCCGAGGCGATCGGGTACGACTCCTCGTGGTTCGCGACCGATCAGATCCCGCTCCGCGCGGTCGAGTCCGGCCTCATCTCGAAGTTCGGCTACATCGATCCCCACCTCGGCGGCTCGACCCATCGCTACATCGGCTCGGCCGGGCTCGAATGGGATCGGGCGTCCCTCATGGCCTATGCCGGCAACTATGCGCTCGACCTCTACGGCAATCCCACCTTCTTCCTCGATCAAGCGAACGGCGACCAGTTCGTCCAGGTCGACCGGCGCTGGTCCTACGGCGCGGTCGCCCGGCTCGAGCGGGACATCGACGTGGGCGCGCGCACGATCGAGACCCGCCTCGGGGTCGACCTCGACATGGAGGATGTCGGTCGAGTCGGTCTCTTCCCCACCTCGGCGCGGGCGATCCGCGGCGTCGTCCGCGACGACGCTGTGGAGCTGCTCGCCGCGGGCGTCTTCGGCGAGGCGACGGTTCCGCTCACCGACCGCCTGCGCGCCGCCCTCGGCGCGCGCGTCGATCACTACGATTTCGACGTCGCCGCGCTCCGTCCGGAGAACTCGGGCGGCGGCTCGGACGAGATCGTGTCGCCGAAGCTCTCTCTCGCCTACGAGGCGACCGACGCGCTCGAGCTCTACGTGAACTACGGCTACGGCTTTCACTCCAACGACGTGCGCGGCGTGGTGATCACGACCGATCCGGCCACGGGCGACCCGGCGGATCCGGTCGACCTGCTGGTCGAGGGCAAGGGGGGCGAGGTCGGCGCGCGCTTCCACCCCAGCCCGGACTTCAACATCTCCGCAGCGGCCTTCGCGCTCGAGCTCGACTCGGAGTCCATCTTCGTCGGCGATGCGGGCACGTCCCAGCCGAGCGGCGGCACGGAGCGCTCCGGCCTCGAGGTCAGCGGCTTCTGGCGGCCGCTCGCCTGGCNNTGGCTGGCGCTCGACGGCTCGGCCGCGTGGTCGCGCGCCCGCTTCGCGGACGCGCCGCCGGGCGAGGACCGGATCCCCAACTCAGTGGGCTTCGTCGCGGGGGCCGGGGCGACGCTTGTGCTCGACAACGGCGTCACGGGCAGCTTCCGCGTGCGCCATCTCGGCGAGGCGCCGCTGATCGAGGACGACACTGTGCGCTCCGATCCCACGACGATCGCGAATCTGGGGGTCTCCTACGACTTCGGCCCGTTCGAGGTCGGCGTCGACGTTCTGAACCTGTTCGACAGCGACAAGAACGACATCACCTACGTTTACGAATCCCGGCTTCTCGGCGAGCCCGCGCCCGTGGAGGACATTCACTTCCACCCCGTCCACCCGCGCGCGCTCAAGCTGGTCCTGCGCGCGGACTTCTAGGGCGAGCGCACGCTTTTACCGCGCGGTGCGGCGCTCTAATCTCCCAGCGAAAGGCCGCCGACGCCCGCGCTTGCGGGGGGCGATCCGGAGAACAGCCCGTGCGCACCATGNNCGGCCGCGGGCTGCGGCCGGCGGGTCGAGAGCGCGCCCGAGATAACGGAGGCTCAGCGGAGCGCCGCGAAGCGCTACATGAACCAGGCCATGGAGGAGGCGGCGAGCAGCGTCTGGAACGCGATCGGCTACACCTCCGACCCCGTCAGCGAGGAGACCTGGGCGGACGCGCGCGAGCAAGCTCTCGCGCTCGCGGCGTTGGCGGAGGAGCTCGAGACCGCGCCGTTCGCCTACGACGACGACGCCTGGGTCGAGATCTCCCAGGCGCTCGCCGCCGCGTCCGAGAACGCCGCGCGCGCAGCCGAGGCGCATGACGCCGACGCGTTCTACCTGGCCGGCGACCAGATCCTCGCGACGTGCGAGCCGTGCCACGTGCAGTATCTCGAGCCTCTGAGACCGGCCGCGCCGTGACGCGCCGCAGCGCGTCAGCCGCCCGCGGGGATCTCCCGCGGGTATTCTCCGCCGCCCTCGAAGACGATCGCGCCCGTGTAGAAGCCGGACGTCGACAGCCGCACGGTCACGGGCTCGGCGCCGCGGTTCTCCCAGAACCAGCCGTGGATCCCCGTGAACGGTGCGACATAGACGCCGTCCTGGCGCGCCGCGGTGTCGATGGCGAAGCTCTCGGCGTAGCCCGGCTCGGCGTCCTCGGGCTCGGCGTGCATGTCGAAGTAGACCGCGCTCTCGGCGCTCCAGGAGAACGTCACCCCGGCGCCCTCGGCGAGCTCGTACTTGTATTCGACGTTCTCGAACGGGGCGAGCTCGAACGCGATCTCGTCCCGACGCAACGCCTCGCCTTGCTCTGTGAGGGCGCTCGATGGCGGATTGGCCAGCCCGGTCAGACCGAGCAGCCGCCCCGTGCCCAGCGGGTCGAAACCGACCTCCGCGGGCAGCACGAATGCGAAGAGGATGACCAGCGCCCCTGCCAGGGAAGCCCCGAGGGAGACCAGGATCGTCTTGGCTGAGGCTTGGGTGGTCATGATGTGAGATACCCCGCGATCTGGTAGCCCGCCAGCGCGAAGCCGGCGGTCATGAGGAGCGCGTTGGTCAGGAACGCGTGCCGCTCGAAGCTCGGGTGCGCGCGCCAGGCGTTGAGCAAGCTCACCACCACCACCAGCACGAGCACCTGGCCCAGCTCGACGCCGACGTTGAAGCTGATGAGGTTGGTGATCAAGCCGTTGGAGGAGATCGTGAGATCGGTCAGCTTGGTCGCCAGGCCGAGCCCGTGGGCGAGGCCGAAAGCGNNTCCGTGAGCTTGGTCGCGAGGCCGAGCCCGTGCGCGAGCCCGAACGCGAACACCGCGAGGCGCGGGTCGAGCGGAAACCGCACGACGCGCTCGAAGCCGCCCATGTTCTCGAACGCCTTGTAGACGACCGACAGCCCGATGATCGCGTCGACGATGTAGGCGTTGACGTTGGTGTCCGTCAGCACCCCGCCGATGAGCGTGATGGAGTGCCCGAGCGTGAAGAGCGAGGCGTAGATCGCCACGTCCTTGAGCCGGCGCAGATAGAAGACGACGCCCACCAGGAACAGCACGTGGTCGACGCCGGTGACCATGTGCTTGGCGCCGAGGTAGAGGAACGGCCCGACCGCCGGCCCGTTGATCGCCTCGACGAACCGCGCGTTGCTCTCGGAGACGTTGTGCGCCTCCGCGAGCCCGGGAACCAGGACGGCCGCCAACGCGCCGGCCGACGCGACGAGAGCGAGCGCGCGTATCATTCGGCCGGCGCGAACTCGCCCGTGCGATAGAACTGATGGCACGCGACGCACACCCGGTAGAGCTGCGCGCCCGCCTCGAAGATCTCTTCGGAGTCCTGGGCCAGCGCGCCTTGCCGGGCGCGCTCGCCGGCGACCACGAGCCCCTGGGCGAACGCCACCCAGCTCTCTTCGTCGTAGGCGAAGTCGATGGTCTGGAGCTCCTCCCCGGATTGCTTGACGGCCTCGGCGCCGGCGACCACTTCCGCCCAGCCCTCGTCCGTCGTCGGGGAGAGATCGCGCTCGCCTTCCGCGGTGATGATGTAGCCCGCGGAGTCCCAGATGACCTCCGCGCGCGGCTGCATCACGTTCACCATGTAGTCGAAGTCGGGGCCCTCCCGGAGCACGCGCTCGCCGGCGCCGTCGCCGCCGCATCCGGCCAGCGCGCAACAGACGGCGGCGGTCATCACCGTACGACGCATCTCGGATCACTCCCCGCCGCGCGCGACTCCGATCGCCTCGCCCGCGCTCTTGGGGCGCATCGTGCAACCGCGCCGCCGCGACCGCAATGCGCGAATTGCACGCGGCCGGGGCGGGCCAGCGATCTGCTCTTGCATGGCGTCGCCGGGTGGGGATTGTGGCAGACTCGCACACCGGATCGGAGGGGAATCATGCCGCCCAGCACCGCACGTCTCGCCCTGGTTGCGCTCGTGGCGCTGAGCGCGCCGGCGTGCGTGTCGCGTGGCGACGACGCCCCGCCGCCGAGCGTGGAGGAGACCGACGAGGCCGGAGCGCTCTCGCGCGTCGGGAGCAACACCACGGACGCGGTGTCCGCCGCCCGCTCGACGACTCGGGAGGGGCTGCCCGACGCCGCCACGGCGCCGCTCGAGGACCTCAACCTCACCCGCGACGAGATCCCCGAGAGCCTTGCAGCCATCGAGTACGTCTACGCGGCCTATCCTCCGCCAGACTGCACCGAGATCGCCGCCGAGGTGGGGCGCCTGGACGTCGATCTGGGCCGGGACTACGACAACGACGAAGAGGAGGAGAAGTCGCTGGGCCGGCGCGGCGGGGAGGCGGCGGGCGACCTCGTGGTCGACACCATCCGCGGCGTGACCACGGACGTGATCCCCTTCCGCTCGATCGTGCGCGAGGCGTCCGGCGCGGCGGCCTTCGAGCGCCGCCGGGCGCGGGCGTTCGCGGCGGGCTACGCGCGCCGCGCCTACCTCAAGGGCCTCGCGCTGGGCCAGGGCTGCGCGCCGCCGGCGGCGCCGCTCGTCATCACGCCCTTCGACGAGGACGAAGACCGGCGCTGAGCGCGCGGTCTAATCGGCGACGCGCCGGGCGGCCGCGCGAGCGGCGACGTCCTGCCGCAAGGCGTCGAGCCGTCCCTCGCGGATCGCCGTGCGAATGCGCTCCATCAAGCGCCTCGAAGTAGGCGACGTTGTGCCAGGACAGCAGCATCGCGCCCAGCAGCTCGCCCGCACGCACGAGGTGGTGGAGATAGGCCCTTGCGTAGTCCCGGCTCGCCGGGCAGCTCGACGCTTCATCGAGCGGGGCGGGATCCTCGGCGAACCGGGCGTTCTTGAGGTTGATCGGGCCGGCGTCCGTCCACGCCTGGCCGTGCCGCCCAGACCGGGTGGGCAGGACGCAATCGAACATGTCGATCCCGCGCGCGACCGCCTCGACGATGTCGTCCGGCTTGCCCACCCCCATCAGGTAGCGCGG
>JABAOG010007960.1_pt1 | contig 12564 bp, 11 predicted proteins | sample 7062131 | NCBI WGS metagenome assembly JABAOG01 (sample SAMN14538629, study PRJNA623070) | marine sediment metagenome | biome: marine biome [ENVO:00000428]; feature: marine pelagic biome [ENVO:01000023]; material: deep marine sediment [ENVO:00002113] | place: India: Arabian Sea | collected... | reverse complement strand
AAATAGCGATCCCACTTATGACGCGAAGTTGGAGGCCTTTGAGGCGCGCATCGCCCGCGGCGAGAAGATCGAGCCGGGCGACTGGATGCCGGACGAATACCGCCGCCAGCTCATCCGCATGATCTCCCAGCACGCCCACAGCGAGATCGTCGGCATGCTGCCGGAAGGGGCCTGGATTACCCGGGCGCCCAATTTGCGGCGCAAGATGGTGCTGGTGGCCAAGGTGCAGGATGAGGCCGGACATGGGCAGTATCTGTACCACGCGGCCGAATCGCTGGGCGTCACCCGGGAAAAGATGCTGGATGATTTGTTGACGGGCCGGGCCAAATATGCCAGCGTCTTTAACTATCCGACCCTGACCTGGGCCGACAATGGGGTGATTGGCTGGCTGGTAGATGGGGCGGCGATTAAGAACCAGACGATGCTGGCCCAGGCTTCCTACGGCCCTTATTCGCGGGCCATGGTCCGCATCTGCGCCGAAGAAGGCTTCCACATGAAGCAGGGCAAGGAGATGTGCATCCGCTATGCCCAGGGCACGCCCCAGCAAAAGGCGATGGTGCAGGACGCCCTCAACCGCTGGTGGTGGCCCTCGCTGATGATGTNNGTGTTGCTGCGGTGGGGGATTAAGACCAAAAGCAACGACACTCTGCGCCAGGAATTTGTCAATGAACTGGTGCCGGAAATTCATGAACTGGGGCTGACCGTCCCCGACCCGGACATGTATTATGATGAAGAGACGGGCAATTGGGTCTATGGCCAAATTGATTGGGACGAATTCTGGCAGGTGATACGGGGCAATGGCCCCATCAATACCGAACGGCTGGACGCCCGGCGCAAAGCGCATGAGGATGGGCAGTGGGTGCGGGAAGCGCTGGAAGTGTACGCCGCCAGGAATGCGACCGGAGAGATGGCATGAGCGATACCCAATGGCCCCGCTATGAAGTTTTTCAGAAGGACCGCGAATCACGGCCGCATCAAAATGTTGGCTCGGTGCATGCCCCTGATATTGAAATGGCGATGCAAAATGCCCGGGATGTTTTTGTGAGACGGCCGCAGGCGGTCAATCTCTGGGTGGTGCCGGCGGCGGCTATTTTTGCCAAAACGGCCATGGAAATTGAGGCTGACCCGGCCTGGCTGGAAAAGGCCGAACCCCCCGGCGAAACGGCCGAAACTTACTATGTTTTCCAAAAATCGGGCCAGCGGCGGGCGATGGTCTTTGTGTCCCACGTGGGCCAGGTGGAAGCGGAAACGGCCGAACAGGCCATGCAACTGGCCCTCCAAAAATTCGACCGGGACGATGTCTACGTCTGGTGGGTCTGTCCCGCCGACGCCGTGACTGCCAGCAGCGACGATGATATTGACAGTATGTTTGCCCCCGCCCTTGACAAACGCTACCGGATGCCGAACCAATACCGAACCGTGACACAGATGCTGGAGGTAAAACGGGAATAGGAACGCAACGGGCCGCTAATTTTGCGGCCATCCGCGCGAAATATAATTTACCAACCCTCCGGGAGGTTCCACCAGAACGAAACACCTTAGTCAACCCTTCCGGATGTTACGGGAGAAAAATCATGAACCAGCAACTAAAAGATACCCTTCGCCAGAAATTACTGGCGATGGCCGATGATGAACTCATTCTGGCCCACCGCAACTCGGAGTGGACCGGACACGCGCCTATTTTGGAAGAGGATATCGCCTTCTCCAATATTGCCCAGGATGAACTGGGACACGCTACCCTGTTTTTGAGCCTGATTCAAGAGATGACCGGCGAGGACCCGGACCAACTGGTCTTCTTTCGGGAAGCGGCCGATTTTCGCAACGTTCAAATGGTGGAACTGCCCAAGGGCGATTGGGCCTTTTCGATGGTCCGCCAATACCTCTTTGATGCCTTTGAAATCGTCCGGGCCAGCCAGCTGATGAACTGCAGCTACGAACCCCTGGCGGAATCGGCAGCTAAAATCAGGCAGGAAGAGCTGTACCATTACCGCCACACCAGCCAGTGGGTGCGCCGCCTGGGGCTGGGCACGGAAGAGAGTCACGGCCGGACCCAGATTGCCCTGGACCAGTTGTGGCCCTACGCTTTCCAACTGTTTGAGCCTATGGAAAATGAGGGCGACCTGGTGAAGGCTGGTTTTGTGCCCGACCCGGACGAGCTGCTCCATCAGTGGGAGGTCGCCGTTCACGGCCATCTACGGGATGCCGGGCTGAGGATTCCGCCCAATGATAACGCCCCGGTAGACGGCCGGACCGCCCATACCGAACATCTGGCCCCTTTGTTGGCCGAACTCCAGGGCGTGGCCCGTTCGGACCCGGAGGCGGTCTGGTAGAAAATGCGCGATTTTGTAAATCGCGAACCAAAAAACTAGAAACCGGGTTTTTCCAAAAAACCCGGTTTCTAAATGAAAGATGATTAAAGAAGAACAAATCTGGCAGGCGCTCGAAGAAGTCAAAGACCCTGAAATTCCGCCGGTTTCGGTGGTGGAGTTGGGTATTATCCGGGAGGTGGTCATTGAAGGGGAAGACGTAAAGGTCAAGATGACGCCGACCTTCTCCGGCTGTCCGGCGCTGCATGTCATTCAAGCGGATATTGAGGCCAAAGTGCGGAGCCTGCCGGTGGGCAAGGTGACAGTTGAGACGGTCTTGTACCCGCCCTGGACGACGGATTGGATTACGGCCGACGGCCGGGCCAAGCTCAAAGCATTCGGCCTGGCCCCACCGATGAAACATGGCGGCAATCTGGAAATCACCTTCTATGACCTGGCGACCTGCCCCTACTGTGATTCGGCCGATACGGTTATCAAAAACACCTTCGGCCCTACCCTGTGCCGGGCCATCTACTACTGCAACAACTGCCAGCAGCCCTTCGAGCAGTTTAAGGCGCTGTAGGACGAATTATCGCTTAGAAACCGTCCAGTAATTATGTAATTGGGTAATTACGTAATTACCCAAACCGCTAACTTAATTGTGGACAGTCACTTAAGGCATTATCCGGCCGTTAACCGTTCCCGCAGGCTGAGTGGCAGGAGGCTGTGGGCCACTTCCTGGATGCAGCCGTAGAGGAAGGTATAAGCCGGGTTGGCGGTCTGGTTGACGGGACGGATGAGCCGCAGCTGTTCGAGGTGGGCGATGGCCTGGGGGAGATTGGCCAGTTCGGCCGTAATCGGATACCGTTCTTCTAACTCACTCATAGTGAAGTTGAAGCCGATGGTTCCGGCCGTTTTGAGCAGCAGCAGTTCGGTCGGGGGGAGGTTGTCGAGTCGGCCGGTAATGGCTTTCTGGACCCGTTCGGGGATAGAAACGGCCGCTAATTCCTGCGGCTCGGCCACGAGTTCGTAGCCGGTCCCGGTCTTGCGAATCAGCTCCTTGCGCTGCCAGTGGGCGATTAGCTCTTCGCAGTAGAGGGGGTGGCCGCCGGTACGGCCGTTGAGAATAACCCGCATCGCTTCCGGCAAATCGGCAATCCGCTGTTTGGAACAGAGTAGGGCGGCTATCTGGTCCTGGGAGAGGAGGGAGAGGGACAGGTATTCGACCCGTTCACGGTCTTGAAAGTAGTCGCAGGCTTCGGGCAGCGGGGTGGCCAATCGTTCTTCATAAAGCGGCCGGGAGGCGATGACAATCTTGAGGGTGGGAATACGGCGGTTGACCAACCGCAGCAAATCCCAGGAATGCCTGTCCAACCATTGGCCGCTGTCCATGACGAGCAAATACGGCCGAGAAGAGCGCCGGGTATGGCCGGTGACTTCATTTTCTACCAGCCGCAGCAGAAAATGATTGGTTGTTCGCAGCCGTTCGTCGGTCGCCATCGCCTGGGTAATATCGCTTTCCGGAAAATCAAAGGGCAGCACCGGGTTGAGCAAGGCCGACAGCCGCAAGGCAAAGCCGGGAAAACCGCGTTCGGTCTGCAAGGTCGGCAGTTGGGCCATGACATGCGACCGTTGGGTGGCGGGGTCGGCGAAGACCTCGTCCAGGTTAAACAGCTGGTGGAAAACCGGCCGCCAGGCATGATAGGGCTTCAACCTGTCCAACGCCCGGCCTTCTCCGAAAAGATAGGGAATATGTTGGGACCGGGCCTGGTTGATTAAATCATCCAGTAGGAGCGTCTTGCCCATCCCCGCTTCCCCCTCAATAAAATAAACGGATTTCCGCCCGGCGGGCTGCTCGTCCTGGTAGGCTAACAGGCTTTGGAGCAGGGCCTGTTCCGTTTCACGGCCGATGTAGAAGCTCCGCCGGTTAAGGTGCGACCGGCCCAGCGTCACCGAGCGGTACTCAGGGCGGTAGACGGCCACCGGCTCAACCTTGCCTTTGACCCACACGGCGGGCAGGCGCTGCAAGTTCAGCTGGGAGGCCAGCTCCTGGCCCCGGACGATTTGTTCCTGGATGGCCTGGTAGGTGTTTTCGTCTACCAGGATGTCGGCCGCGATTTCGCCGGGCGTTTGCCGTCGTTGGGCCAGGCTGGATTCGGCCGCTTGCATGAGGCGGGCGGCCAGGTTGACGACATTGCCGACCATGGTGTATTCCCGGCGGCGGGCGTTGCCGATTGGCCCGCAGTAGACATAGCCGGTGGTGATGCCGATGACGCTGGGACGGCCGAGTTTCTTCAACGCGGCCTGCATCTCCAGGGCGGCGTGAACGGCCCGGGCGGCGTCGTCCTTATGGGGTAGGGGAGGCAGGCCCAATCCGGCCACCAGGGTAATGCCTTTTTCATCAACGTTAAGTTTGTTGATGCTGCCGGCATAATAATACAGCCGGGTCTGGAGGGCTTCCATCACCGCCTGGGCTTTGGGAATGGTCTTGACATAGGGGTGGGTGATAGAGGTGCCGTAGCTGGGCAGCTTGATGAACATGACCGTCACTTGGCGCATTTCGGATAGCCAGTTTTCATGCCCGGCCAGCAGGCGGTTGGTGACGGCGGCGGGAATGTAGGAGAGCAGCCCTTTTTTGGCTTCGGGCGGCAGGGACGGCAGTTGGGCGGCTTTGAGGGCGACCGGCTTTTTGATTCGTGAAAGTTCAACAAAGCCATTTTTGAGGATTCGGCCGTTGCAGCCCCCTTTGAGCAGTTCCCAGACCTCGGGCGACAGGACGACTTTGCCCGGAATGGCCAGGTCTTTGGCCTGGCTAATCTGGACCAGCGGCGCGCCGGAGAGTAAGAACTCCCAGCGTTTAAAGACGCCGCCCAGATGAATACTGTACACGTCCCCGGCTCCGATACCGACCTGGAGGCTGAAATATTCGCGTTGGGCGGCTTCGTTTTGGTGGATGGATTTTTGTAAGGCCAGGCCGCATTGGGCAGCCCGGTAGGCCATCTTGGCCAGCTCCCGTTGGGCGGCGTGGCTGAGCCGGATGATATTTTCCGGCACTGGCCAGAGGGCCAGGAGGGCGTCGCCGGCGAATTTGGTGACCTCGCCGCCATAATGGTGGATGATGTCAATCATCTGGCTGAAGCTTTCGTTGAGCAGTTGGGCCAGCTTCTCGGCCCCGATCAGCCCCTGTTTTGACAGCCGCTCGCCGATGGCGGTGAAGCCGGTGATGTCGACGAACATAACGGCCGCGGCAAAGCGTTCGGCCGTCGGTTTAGAAATGGGGGTAGGGTCAGCGACCAGGTCGCGCACGACCAGTCCCGGCACATAGGCAGCCAACGTCTCAATTAAGGCCTCTTCCGACACAACAGGCATACCGGCATTATGTCGGAACTTTCAGAATGCGGCAATAGTGAAAGGGAACTTTCTTAGCTACATTTNNACTAATAACCGTTCAGTCCCCCTAGAGACTATTGTTTTTTCGATTTCTTTCAATGCCATGCTATAGCGTGCAAAAAACAGAAGTCTGAATTCTTCCTGGAGTTTAACTGTAAAATGCCCAAAGCGAAAACGGCCGAAGCGTTGTAAAAGTTGGCCACCTTATTGAAGCCATAAGATGGTGTTAGCTACCCCCCCTAATATGAAGCCCATTTTGCTGGCCTTAAAGCAGCGATTGAATAATTCCCTTTCACTTCAACAAGGTTTAATCATCAGCTTTTGAAGGATAAACCCGTTTTATTTGAAAAGTTCCACTGTAACCGAAGACATCCCCAAACCAGCTATGAGTGACGGTCAGGTTTACATTTATTTTCTTCTGATTCTGGTCTGCAATTGTTTCTATGGCCCGCACAATGGGATAGGCAAACGAGGGTAAAGGAATTCTTCGACTACCCACACGAATATTGCAAGCCGAAGTGACAATTTCTATAGTGGTAGGGGGCTTAAATTGGATGTTCCATTCCATTTCGAGCAAATTATGCGGACCTAAGCGTTCCACCACCCTGTCAGCAGTGGGGTTGAAGGCCATCACGGCGTTAAAGTAACGTGGCTTTGGAAAAAAGAAGGTACGATACCACAAGTGATAGGGTTCTTGGCGTTGATTGTAGCCACCTCTTATCGCCATTGAGGCAGGTATGTCTTTTCCCGTTTCGGGAAAAAGCATATCAAACCAGGACAAGATCCAAAAGAAGGGCTTTAACCATTCAGGTCGATGCCAAATCTTATCCATCTGACCTTCAAGCAAATTGTAAAAAGGGGCATCAGCAGGCATAAGGAACTGACTGCTCCTGAAAGGCTGAAGGCAATTCGTTACGCTTAACCGCGAATATGGAGCCAAATGGTGTGTCATGGGTATCTATCTGATTTACCGGCTCGTGCATTGGCTGAACCTTAAAGGTCTTCTCTAGTCCGGCTTAACGAGTTTCGTCGGGCATAATTTCTTCATAAAGCTCAATTCTAACGGCCGTTTCAGCGGGCGTCAGATTATGATATTCGCACCATCCAAGAATTATTGGGCGCGGATGGTTCCGACTTCCTGAACGTCGACGGGGACGCCTTCAATTTTGGCCGGAATAATATCTTTGGCATCCAGTGAGTTGGCATCAACCTTGTGGCTGACCATGACAACCAGCGCCACCTCGCCGGTCGGCCGTCCTCCTTTCTGCTGCATCCCAATACCAACCCCGACCACATTGGGCAGGGTTAGCAGGGCCTCCTGGTAGGCATCCTTGACCACTCTGGCTCTGGCAACGGCCGTTTGCCGCTCCGAATCATTACTCATCGTTCAAAACTCCACATTCAAACAATCCAGCACCGCCTGGATGGGGCTGAAAATCGTGGACTGGTTCGAACCGGCAAAGAGCAGCCCCACCGCCTCCAAAGAATCTTGAGCCAGCACCAAAGAACCGGAATCGCCGCCTTGTGACATTGGGCCAGCCACAAACTGGTTCTCGAAGGTGGCAACACGGCCGCCCCCGTAATTGACCGAAACAGTCGCCTCAATTGTGTTAATGGTGCCGGTCGTCAGTTCGGTGGTACGGCCGGATTTGCGGACATTCATGCCCAGGAAGCCCGTTGTCGTCCCGGTCGGGGTGCCAATCTCTAAGATTTCATCCAACACATCACCATCGTTCACCGGACGAGCAACGGCCGCATCGACCAGGTTGGTCGCCTGCCGGTTCACCTGACCCGCCATAACCCGATAGCGAGAACCAACCAGCGTGGCCAGGAAATTGCCCAGGGCGACATAGCTGGCCGCGGCCGAACAACCCCCCGGCCCGGGGATGGTGTTGAAGGTTATCTCACAGAAGCGTTCCAAATGAGCAATCAGGTCATTGGTGACGGTGCCGCCATCCGCCCCGCCAGGTTGGATTATCGGGTCTCCGGGGGCGGCGTCATTGCTGTTGGCCAGGACATGGTTGTTGGACAGGATCAACCTGTCGTTAGTGACCCTATCCCTGACGATGGCGCCCAGCGTTCCGGCCGATATTTGGTAATGGCCGATACTTACCCCGCCAGGGGCCGGGCGAAAACGGCCGGTCCGGTCAACCTGCGCCCGCAGTTCGCCGACTTCAACCACATCGGTCGGGACGCCGTCCACTTCCCGGCTGACAAGCGCCTCAGAAGAAAGTCCTTCCGGGGCAATCTTACGGTTGACGAGGACTTTAATGGCCAGGTCGCCGGTTGGCCGACCGCCGACATCCTTGTAGCCAACGCCCACGCCAACGACATTATCTTTGGCCAGGATGGTTGATTTCTGTGCTTCTTTAACCTGGTTAACATCATCGTTATTACTCATAATTTACCTCCTACGTAAATCAAACTGGACAGATTGATAACAAACGGTTTGCTATCAAACTAGCAGTTTGGGTTACTATTTTCGTCCATGGTGGTAGTTAGCCAGACCATGAAGTCCCTCTAAAAATAACTCCCGCGGAGACGCAGAGGCGCAGAAGGTGTATTCATTGATGGTGCCCCTGTTCATGTGGTCTCCATAATTAACATTGGGATACTGCCAATACTAGACTGGTAAAAGGTGGGAGAATGTTGGCACCGATTCCAGATACATTATACTACTAAACAGACCCTCTCTACCACCCCTAAAAGTTCGCCCCTTCTATAAAGTGACATAAGTCCCAGTTAAGGACATACACAGATTTCCGATATTGCAATATAATAATGAAAAAGGAGAACCCGATGACTAGTACAGGTTTGCTTAAAAACAGTTATATGTTCAGCAGGCTATCTGATGAGCGGTTGGCAGAAATTAATCTTAGCCTGGAAGTACGGGAGTTGGCGGCGGGGGAAGTTCTGTTCGACATGGGTGATCCGGGGGATGAGTTGTTTATCATTCAGAAAGGGCAGGTGGCTATCTACGCCCCGAATAAGGACAACCCCGGTCAGGAAAAGCCGATTCGTATCTTTCGGGCGGGCGGTATTCTGGGGGAAATGGCCCTGATTGACAGCCAGCCGCGTTCATTGAGCGCCCGGGCGCTGGAACCGTCGCAGGTGCTGGTGTTGGGGGGTAAACATTTCCGCTATTTTGTGGACCAGGACTCGGAAATGGCTTTTGCGGTGATGTATGGGTTGAGCGACCGCATCCGGTATACGACGGAGTTTTTGAATGAGGTACGGAGCTGGGTCGGCCGTGTTACCCAGGGTGAGTATTCTTCCGACGAATTCCTGGATGAGGTCCGGGGGTGGGTGAAGCAGGTCTCATCCGGCGATTATGAGGAAGTTATCCAGCCCAAAAATCAACAGGACCAGACCCTGTCATCGCTGGCGGCCGAATTTGCCAAAATGGCGGCCAAGGTCCAGGAGCGAGAAAAAGAGCTAAAACGGGAAATCGCCCAATTAAAAATCGAAATCAACGAGGCCAAGCGCCAGGAAGATGTTGAGGAAATCAAGGAGAGCGACTATTTCCGATCCATCCAGGAACAGGTCAAAGCCATGCGCCAGCAACAGAAAGAATAGCCTCCTCTCCAACATTGCAGTTATCCTCTCAAGTTATAATCGTATAAATTTGTTTGCAACTTTCAAGCGGTAAGTACGTATTGGTAGGTGTAAGTACGTCTATACTCTGGTTATTAATGCGGTGAAAGCCATATCTTCGTTTTTTTGTGGCCGTGTCAACGCTTGTGGGTAAGGTTATTGTCACCCTGACCAGTCATACATTTTAAGGAAGGAAATCAAGTTATGAGTTCTAAGAAACAAGCTGATAGATACGGGGAGCTGCGCACTTCTTTAGAAGAGCTGCCCCATATCAGTCCGGAACAGGTAAATCAATGGGTTGAGTTGCAAAAAACCATTGACGCCAGCCGCGACTACCTCATTCGGGCAGTCCCCCAATCACAACAAAGTATTGATGAGGCCCAGAAGATTCTGGCCCAACGGACCTATACCCTGGTCTTTTTCGGCGGCACGGGCGTGGGCAAGAGTACCTTAATTAACTCTTTGCTCGGCCGTAATTTGCTGCCGACCGGGGCGGTAACGGCCGTTACCGGTACCATTGTCTACATTGAAAGTGCCGCCGAGGGCGAAGGCGAATCCCTGACCTTGTCCTATTGGGGGCGGGAAGAGTTCGCCAGCCGGGTGCGCCGCCTGTGCCAGCTGGCCGAAATTGACAGCTTCGACATTACCAATGATGGCGAACGGGAGCAAGGGCGTGAGGCGATTGAGGCCCAGATGGAGTCGACCAAGGATGATGCCAAGACCGAACGGGACGAGTATCTAGAAATCTTGATTGACTGCATCGACACCTACGAGGCTAACAAGAACCTCTTTAAGAACGGCCCGCCCGACCCACAAACCTTTGCCCTTGACAATGAAGACGCTTTGACCCACCTGCGGGAAGACGGCTTCAAGGGCAGCAAGAAGCGCCAGATCCGGCTGGTCAAATCAGCTACCTTCAAGATTCAACCGCTCACCGGCCAGCCCGACCTGTTGATGAACGGCTACCTCCGCATTGTGGATGTGCCCGGGCTGGGCGCGGGTATGAAGCTGCACGAAGCGATTACCCTGGAAGAGATGAAGCGGGAAGACGCCATGATTGTGCTCGTCACCGACGCCGGACGGCAGCGGGTGGATGAGATGAAGTCTTTATCGGCCGTCAACTGGATTAAAGAGAACCGTCTCTTTGGACTTTCCGGCAGCGACCTGGACGAAGCGGCTTCCAAAATCTTCCTGGCCGTCAATGGTGGCAACATCCGCCAGGCCTTCGACCGCCTCAACTCCGGTTTGCCGGAAGCGGAACGGGAAGTGAAGGAAGTGACCCGCTATATCGCCCCTAACTACTGGGAACGGTACAGCGACCGGGGCAATAACCGGCCGTATTTCCTGGTCATGACGCCCCCGGCCCTGTATTTGCAGGACCCGGAAAACGCGCCGGAAGAATTCGCCAGTGAAACGGAACGGATACTGAAACAATTTGCCGACCAGTTAGGGCAGGTCGATAAGAGCGACCCCTTGAACCCGGAGACAAAAGAAGCCCTGCTTAAATTGAGCGAAATTCCGCTGCTACGCGACCGGCTTATCACCTTTATCCAGACGGAACGGGTGCGCGGCCAATTACGTGAAGCCAGCTCCCGGGTCCGTAACGGGCTGCAATCGCTGCGCTTCTACTATGAAAAGCAGCTGGCCCACCGGGGCGTTCATCCGCCGTTCGCCAACAGCTGGGAAGCGCTGCAAGAGCGGCGTTATGAGAATATTTTGACCCGCCAGCAGAAAGAGCTGCCGCGGGCCTTCCACAACGCCCTGCTGGAGTTGAGCCAGCGCACCAACAGCGACGAACGGTTCCGCAACCTGCTGACCCCGACCCTGAATGGTNNAAGCGCATCCTTTATCAGGTTGAACTGGTCATGCAGGAAGCGGTCTCGAACTTTATGCCCCAGGTGGCCCAGGTGATTGCGGCCGAATTGGAACGCACCCTGGAGGCTCATGAAATCCTGAGCCGCCTGGAACGGGCCACCTATGGCCAGGAATACACCTACTCCCTGCCGGACCGGCCTGGTGAGGCATTGGAATTAGAGTCGGCCTACAAGCAGTTGACTACCCGGGTGGGTGAAAACTTCCGCCACATCTGCCGCCAATCGACGATGTACGAACTGGTACGGCCGGAACGCTCCGTCCATCACCGCGTCCGCCAGGGCGAGCAAGAGCTGTCCCTGCCGGAAGATGACCGCCTGCTGGATGTCGTTTTGCATGGCGTTGATATCCTCCGCCGCGAAGTCAGCAGCCAGGCTCAGAATCTGGCCAATACCCCGGCCGGGCAGCGGGTCCGGGAAGCGGTTGGAGCGGCTGCCGGCGCCAACCATGTCAACCAGGCTCAGGATGAAGATATTGTCATCAACATCCTGGATGGCCCGCCGCCGGCTGATGAAGAAGAATTTAACATCAACTTTGCCGGAGAGGGGGCCGGGAAGGACTTGGAACCTTCCGGCTACGGCGACCTGGAATTGAGCTACGCCGATAAGTTGGACAATATTGCCTTGAAGACCAACAAGATTTTCGGCGAAATTATCGACGACCTCTTTAGCGATGACGAGCTGCTGCCGCGTCTGCGCCGCCTGTTCTGGCTGGAAGCGACCAAAGCGGAGCGTGACTTTAACAATCACTTGGTCAAGCCGATGCTCAAGCAGCACGACCGCAACCTCCACAAAGAGGAGCTGCGCAAGGAGATGGAAATCGACCTGGAAAGCGTTTCCGATGTGGAAGAATTGATGCGGGTCTGGCAAGGGCTGCACAAGTTGGAAATGTCCTTGGGATTGTAATTAGAATTTGAGTTGATTAGTTGATTGAGTTCATTGGGTTGATTGCTCAAATCAACTAATCAACCCAATAAACCAAATTAACGGAATGACTATGACAGAAGCCGCACAAAATACGATTCGAACAATTCGAGAAGAAAGCCATTTGGCGGTCTTTGCCAACCGCTTGATTCGCTGGTTGGTGAATGATTTGAATGGCAGCGACAGCGATTCGCTTGACGCCGCGCCAGCCCTCGCAGAAGCCTTTACCGACTCACGGGCCAAGGCGCTGCTGCGGGTGACTGAGGTTATCGATGACCCGACCTTGCAGGACTTCGGCCGTCTGATGCAAACCCCGACCCTGGCCCGAATCGCGCTGTATGACTTGCTTAAGGAGACAGCGCTGGGTGACGAGCCGGAGGTCCAGGCAATGGCGGCGGTTGGAGCCAACGTTGAAGAGGAACCGGCCGTTTCCTGGCCGGCGCTGACGATTGCGGCCTATGCCTGGAAGAGCGGCTATA
>JABAOG010010819.1_pt1 | contig 12577 bp, 10 predicted proteins | sample 7062131 | NCBI WGS metagenome assembly JABAOG01 (sample SAMN14538629, study PRJNA623070) | marine sediment metagenome | biome: marine biome [ENVO:00000428]; feature: marine pelagic biome [ENVO:01000023]; material: deep marine sediment [ENVO:00002113] | place: India: Arabian Sea | collected... | reverse complement strand
CAGGCCGGCGTCCCGGTGCGAGGGTCCGGCCTCCCGGAGCTTTCTTTTCACGACCACGGGGCGCACATGGCACGATTCGACGGCCGGGTCGCGTTCGTCACGGGCGCGGCGCGAGGGATCGGGCGCGCGACGGCGGGCCGCCTCGCCCGCGAAGGCGCGAAGGTCTGCCTGACCGACGTGGATGCCGCCGCCGTGGAACACGCCGCGGCGGACCTGGCCCGCGAGGGGCTGGAGGCGTACGGCCGCGCCGTCGACGTCACGGATCGCGCGCAGGTCGAGGCCGCGGTCGCGGAGACGACCGCCCGCTACGGCCGGCTGGACATCCTGGTCAACAACGCCGGNNGGGTCACGGTGATGGACGTGCACCTGAAGGGCGCGTTCCTGTGCAGCCGGGCGGCCCAGCAGCACATGGTGGAGCGGGGCTACGGCCGGATCGTGAACCTGTCCTCGACGTCGGCGCTCGGCAACCGCGGCCAGGCCAACTACGCCGCGGCCAAGGCCGGGCTCCTGGGCTTCACCCGGACGCTGGCGATCGAGCTCGGGAGGTTCGGCATCACGGTGAACGCGGTCGCGCCGGGCTTCATCGAGACGGAGATGACGCGCGCGACCGCCGCCCGCGTGGGCATCGCGTTCGAGGAGTTCGTGGCCGCGGCGAGGCAGCGCACGCCCGTCGGCCGGGTCGGCGTGCCGGACGACGTCGCCGCGGCGATCCTCTTCTTCGCCTCCGAGGAGGCCGGCTACGTCAGCGGCCAGGTGCTCTACGTGGCCGGCGGGCCGAAGGCGTAGCGGCATGTGGCGGGAGCCGGTGTCCCGCCGCGGCGGTCAGCGGGCGGGCTCGGCGGCCACGAACGCGAGGCGGGAGCCGTCCGGGCTCACCGCCAGGCGAGTGATTCCGTCGATGCCGAAGCGGCCGAGGTCGACGATTTCGCGCCAGTCCTCGTCGCGTGCGGGGTCGAAACGGAACAGCCTGGAACCCCGGCCCATGAGCACGGAGCCGTCCGGCATCCACGCGTAGTCCTCGCCCGGTCCGAGCGCCCGGACCACGGAGGTCGCCTCGCGGGTGGCGAGGTCCAGGACCATGACCCACGCGTCGTCGCCCTGCCGTTGCAGGAAGCTGACCGCGTTCCGGCCGGGGACGCGGTGCAGCGACCGGCCGATGTCCTCGGCCAGGATCGAGGCCTGTCCGGTCCGCGCGTCGGCCAGGCGCAGGGTGGGTGGGTCGCCCAGGACGAAGAGTGCGAGCGTCGACGGGTCGCCCCATGCGTGGTAGCCGACGGGTCTCACGTCCGCGAGGACGACCCGGGGGTCGGTCCCCTCGAGGGAGAACCGCCAGAGCCGCTGCGTCGAGTCGGCCTCCACGCGCACGACGGACAGCCCGTCGCCGGCGGGGAGCGGCGTTGGCGAGTACTCGCTCTCCGGCGTGCGGGTGATCCGCGCGGTCGTGCCGGACGCCAGGTCGTGGCGATAGATGTCCGCCTGGCCGTCCTCGTGGATCGAGGTGTAGTAGAGGCTCCGGCCGTCGGGCGAGAAGCTCGGCTGGTTGTCGTAGCCGGGGCGCCCGGTCACGTTCCGCGGCGCGGCCACGAGGAGCCGTCCAGCCCGGATCGAAAGGTCCGCCAGGTGGATGTCGGTCCCGGGCGGTGTGGCCTGTGCGCGTCCGGGAGACGTCACGGCCAGGAGCGCCAGCGCCGTCAGGAGCGCGGGGTGCGGCGCCGCATGGGTCCGTCTCATGGCTTCCTCCATTGGGGTGTCGCCGGCAGGAAGAGAAGGTAGGGCGCGCTCAGCGCCGATCGCGGAACCGGTCCCGGAGCCGCGTGTGCTTGCTCTCGAGCGGGACGTCCCGGCCGCCGATGATCGCCCGCTCCACGTGGGTCACGATCTGGAGCGGATCGCCGTCGGTGACGATCAGGTCCGCGCGCTTGCCGACGTCGATGCTGCCCATCTCGTGGCCGAGCCCGAGGATCTCGGCGGCGTTCAGCGTGACCGCGCGCAGCGCTTCCTCCTTCGGCAGGCCGAACGCCGCGGCCTTGGCCGCGTGATACGGCAGGTTGCGCGCATGCTCGACGCCGTCGACCGCGAAGGCGACCTTCACGCCGGCCGCGTGCAGGATGCCGGCGTTGGCCCAGCGTGCGTGCACCGGGTCGTCGCGGTCCGAGGTCGGGTAGAGCACGTTCTCGAGGATCACCGGGATCTGGCGCTCGGCGATCTCCCCGGCGACACGGTAGCCCTGCTCGCCGCCGACGATCACCGCACGGACCTCGGGGAACCGGTCCAGGAACAGGAAGAGCGACCGGATCTCGCGTTCCGAGCTCACGCGGAAGAAGACCGGCACCCGCCCGGTAACCGCCGGCACCATCGCGTCGAGCAGGATGTTCTCCCGCCCGGCCGCCTGCGCGTTGAACGGCGCCGTCGGCCGGTCTTNNGCCGGTCTTTCGTGCTCGGCCGCTTCACGTACAGCGCCGACCGCTCGAAGAGGTCGATCAGCTTCTGCATCCGCTCGCCCTCGAGCGTGCCCTCGTTCTCCTCGAGGGTCGGCTCGTCGAGGAGCGGCGGCAGGCTCGCGCCGTGCCAGTGGCCGCCTGCGTCCTCCAGCTCGCCGGCGCCCCCGCGCCGCTCCGGCCGCTCGACCGGGAAGTCGATCACCAGCGCCGCGCGGTCGACGATCGCCATCCGCTCCGGCGTGTCGCCCGTGAGCTGCACCAGCGAGCCCGCTCCCTGGACGATCCCGGTGCCGTGGGCGCCGAGCACCGAGGTGATCCCGTTGGCGCGTACGACCGGTATGATCTCGCTGTGCGGCAGGACGCTCGTCAGCGCGCGGACGTGCGGGTTGAAGTCGCCGATCTCGATGTAGTCCCAGCTCGCCTGGAACGAGCCGATCTCGTTCATGCCGACCTGGGTCATCGGGTTGATCATCCCCGGGTAGACGTGCTTGCCGGAGACATCGATCCGCTGCGCGTCCGCGGGGACCTGCACCCGCGAGGCCGGGCCGACCTCGGCGATGCGGCCGCCGCGCACCACGACGACGCCGTTCGCGATCTCCGGCCCCGACACCGGGTGGACCGTGCCGCCGACCAGCGCGATGATCGACGATTCGGGCGGCTCGTAGGCGCGCGATGCCACGGCCGTCGGCCATGCCGCGGCCGGCGCGGCGACGACCGGGGTCGCGATCCGTGGCAGCTCCCGCACCGGCTCGCCGCGGGTGGCCGCTTCGTTCAGCCGATCGTAGTAGACGATGCCGTCCACGATCGTCTTCTCGACGCGCGAGTAGACGTCGAACGGATCGCCGGACAGCAGCACGACGTCGCCCTGCTTGCCGGCCTCGAGCGAGCCGACCCTGTCATCGATGCGGAGCTGCTTCGCCGGGTAGAGGGTGAGCATGCGCAGCGCGTCTTCCTTCGAGACGTCGCCGTATTTCACCGGCTTGTTGAACTCGTACACCATGAACGGCTGGAGCCACGGGATGTCCGAGTTGAGACTGGTCAGCACGCCGTGCCGGTGCGTGATGGCGGCGGCGTACGGGATCGCGTCGTACGCCTCGAGCTTGTACTGCCACCAGTCGGAGAAGGTCGAGGCGCCCGCGCCGTGCGCGGCCATCTCGTCGGCCACCTTGTAGCCCTCGAGCACGTGGGTGAAGGCGTCGATCTTGAAGCCGAAGCGTTCGGCCACGCGCATCAGCATGACGATCTCGTCGGCGCGGTACGAATGGGCGTGGACGCGGATGCGCCCCTCCAGGATGTCGACCAGCGCCTGGAGCCGCTCGTCCACGCGCGGCGGCACCCGGTACCTGTTCCGGTTCGCGCGGTAGTCCTCCCACGCCGCCCTGTACTCCTGCGCCGCGGTGAAGGCCTGGACGTAGATCGCCTCGACCCCGGCCCGTGAGGCCGGGTAGCGTGTCTGACGCGGCCCGTTCTTCCGCGTCACGTTCTCGCCGAGCGCGAACTTCACCGTCTGCGGCGCGCCCTCGACCAGGAGCTGCATCGCCTCGTCCATGCCCCAGCGGGTCTTGATGATCGCGCTCTGGCCGCCGATCGGGTTCGAGCTGCCGTGGAGGATCTGCGCCGTGGTGACGCCGCCCGACAGCGCCCGGTAGATGCCGAAGTCCTCGGCATCGAGTGCGTCGATGACACGGACCTCGGGCACGATCGGCGCCGTGCCCTCGTTCGTCGCGTCCATTGCGATGTGCGAGTGCTCGTCGACGAGCCCCGGGATCGCGGTCAGGCCGCTGCCGTCGACCACGGCCGCGCCCCTCGGCGCCCTCGCATCGGGACCGACCGCCCGGATGACGCCGTCCTCGATCGCGATCGACGCGTTCCTCAGGACCTCGCCGGCCGCCGTCCAGACCGCGTCCAGGTTGCGGATGAAGAGGTCGCCCCGGGGCACTTCGATCGTGCCGGGCTCGACCTGCGTGGTGCCTTGCGCCGCCGCGGGCGCGGCCAGCGACCCCGTGCCGAGGGCCAGGATCGCGCCGATGCACATCAGGTGTCTCATTCCGTTCGCTCCAGTGGACAGACGGGTGCGTTTGCGGTCACGGACCGGCGTGCGGACGCGGGCGCTCATCGCAGGCCTCCCCGCGGCCCCGGCGTACGCCTCGCCGTGAACTCCACCTCGCCGTAGGGGCTGGGGCCCCGGGCCGAGAGCGTGTCGCCCTCCGCCGTGCCGCTCAGCCGCACCTCGATCGCTTCGCCCCCCGCGTCCACGGCCACCGTGAAGGTGATCCGGTTGCCGGCGACCCGGCCGCCCAGCACCCTCATGGCCCCGAACTCCGCGGTGGTGATCGTGCCGGAGAAGCTCGGCCCGTCCTGCCGGAGCGACATCGTCCCGCCCACCGTTCCCTCGGCGGAGGCCAGCTCCACGTCCCAGCCCCCGCTCACGTCGACGGCGGGCTCCTCGTCGCCGTCGTTCTCCTCCCCGCCGCCGGCGGCCTTCTCCAGCACGCCCTCGACGAGCGTGTAGACGATCTTCGTCTCCTTCTCGAAGAGCGGCCCGTCGACGACGATGAAGGTGGCCGGCAGCCCGGGCTCGATCCGCGTCACGTGCGGAATGCCGAGCAGCTCCGCGGGGGCGGAGGTCAGTGCACGGAGCGCGGCGGCCTCGGACAGCCCGTACTCGATCGCCCTGCGGGCGCCCGCAAGCAGGTCGGCCTTGCCGCCCCCGCTGGTCAGGGCGATGCGCACGCCCGCGTCCGCCAGCCGGCCGGCGTTGGCGTAGCCGTCCTCGATGCGACGCTTCTCGCGCAGGATGGCCGGATCGAGCTCCTGCGCGGCCGTGGCCGAGTCGGGCGGCTCCGCCTCCGCCTCCGGCTTCCAGCGTTCCGGTTTCGGGAAGTCGAGCGAGACGAGGACCGGCGCGCCCGCGGCCTTCAGCCGGTCGGCCACCCGCCACGCCTCGCCGCCGCCCACGATGACCGGCCGGAGTCGGTACCGCGCGGAGAGGTCGAGCGCCCGATGGATGTCGGCGGCGCGGTCGACCGCGAAGTGGACCGGCGTGCCGCCGCCGATGACCTCCTGGAGCACCGCGTAGTCCGGGTCGTAGCCCGGCGCCGGCACGCCGCGCGGATCCTTCGCGTACTCCGCGGCGATCAGGCGCATGCGCGACGCGTCCTCGAAGCTCTGGCGGTAGAAGGCCAGCACGCCGAAGAGCGTGGCGGGGTAGGTCCCGCGGCCCCCGCGCAACGTGAGGACCGGCCCCAGCACGGGCGTGTGTACCAGCTCCCGCGGCGTGGCCGCGTCCGGGCGCAGGACCAGCAGCACGCCGCGGCCGGGCATCAGTGCGTCCGTCGGGTGCACCGCGGCGGCGACCACTCCGTTCCGCCGCTGCTCCGCGACGTCCTGACCCGTGGCCTCGAGCACGTCCACGACCCGCCGGTGCGGCGTGAAGCCCTGCGCCTCGCGCGGCGGGTCCCACGACTGGATGCGGCTGCGGTCCAGCTCCACGCTCGGGAACTCGAACTTCACGCTCCCGTGCGCGTCCACCAGGCCGGGGTAGACCACGAGCGAATCACCCTCGATCACCCGGGCGTCGGCCGGCACTTCGACGCCGGCGCCGATCGCCTCGATGAACCCGTCGCGCACCACCACGGTGACGCCCGGCGAGCGGCGGCCGTCCGCCTGGACGATCGTGACGCCGGTCAAGGCGTACGCGGCCGGCGCCGGGACCTCGCTGTACTGCGCCGCGACCCGGCCCGGCCAGGCGGCCGCGAGCAGCAGCGCCGCGCCGGCCAGCCGCGTGCGAACCATCGGACGTGCGATCATGGCGAATCCTGTCGATGTGAAGTGACGTGCGGAACACATGGCCGATCGGCGGATCGGCCGCCCGGGCGTCGGCGGCGCGGCGATGCCGCCACGCCCCCGGGGCACTTGGCGCCCATCTCGTGTTAGACGCGCGCGATCCCCGAAACGTTGGCCGGCCTCAGCGGAACTCGACCGGCGTGCCCGGTTTCGTGTGCCGCGCCAGGAAGCGTGCGTCCCAGTTGGTCAGCCGGATGCAGCCGTGGGAGGTGGTGTAGCCGATGGTCTGCGGCTCCGACGTACCGTGGATCCCGTAGTGCGGCTTCGAGAGCTGCATCCACACCACGCCGACCGGCGAGTTCGGCCCGGGCGGCAGCATCGCCGTGGGCTCTTCGTCGGGCACCTCGTGGAACAGCTCGGGCTGGTAGTGGAAATGCGGGTCGAACGTCACCGCCGTGACCCGGTAGTCACCGCTCGGCGACGGGTCGTACTGCGAACCGAGCGTCGAGGGGAAGTGGTAGAGGATCCGCCCGTCGGCCGCGAGCCCCTGCGTGTAGAATCCGTTGCGCGAGACGACGATGCGCGCGACGTCGGGCCCGGCCGGCCCGCCCCCGTCGCGCCGGACGTCCGGCACCTGGAGCATCGCCCCCGGGGCGAGCGAGTCCGGCGGCAGGCCCGGGTTCAGCCGCTCCAGCAGCTCCGGCGTCGCGTGGAACCGCTCGGCCAGGCGCTCGAGCGGCGACTCGTAGCAGAGGCAGTCCAGCTCCGCCTTCTCGTAGACGTCGTCCGGCAGCGCGACGAACGGCCCGTCGAGGTCCGCAGCGGCCACCGTGTACGGCGTGACCGCCGACCCCGCGCCCGCGGCTTCCGCCAGCCGCGCGTGCGTCCCGGCATCCACGCGCCCCGTCGGCTCGAAGCCGTGCTCGTGCTGGAACCAGTAGACGGCCTTGTCCGTGTTCTTGCCCCAGCGGCCGTCGATCGCGCCCGGCGAGAACCCGGCCCGGTCGAGGAGCACCTGGACGTGGAGGACGGACGGGCCGCCCGTGCCCCGGAGCGGCAGCTTCGGCGGCCGGTTCGCGGTCGCGGGCGTGATGTCCTCGACCGTCTCGACACCTGCCGTGTCCGGGCCGGCCGACGGACCCGTCGCGGCCGCCGCATCTCCGGCTCGCACCCGGCCACCGCCCCGCCCCGCACGGTCGCGGTCCGCCCACGCGCGCCACGACGGGTCCAGCCGCCCGGACTCCAGCTCCCCCGGGTCGAACCGCCCTTCGTCCGCGACCGGCACCGACACATCCCCGCCGGCGCGGTCGCCGCCGTCCTCCGCGCAGCCGGCCAGCGCCGCGAGCGCCGCGAGCGCCGCGCACGCCGCGAGGCGGCGCGGCGCGCTACGCCGCGGCGGCATGGTCCACGTGCTCGACGCCGAAACCCTCCCGCGGCTCGCGCCTCCGCTCGATCCGCACGCCGTCCGGCCAGAGCGCGGCCGACGCATCGAGCGCTCCGTTCAGCGCCAGCAGCACCGGGTGCATCGAGGCGAACCGGCCCCGCGGGTCCGGGGCGAGGCACTGCACGATCACGTCGTTCAGCGCCGCGGGCAGCGCCGGGGCGTACAGCGCCGGCGGCGGCGGCGGCTCCCCGCCGAGCTGCGGGTACCGCGCCTCCTCCCCCGTCCTCGGCTCTTCACCCGTGTACACCGCCTCGTACGGCCAGCGGCCGGTCACCATCTCGTACAGCACCGCGCCCAGCGCGTACACGTCCGTGGCCGGCGAGAGCGGCGCTCGCGCGACCTGCTCCGGCGCCATGTACGGCGCCGTGCCGAGTCGCGCCCCAGGGCGCCGACCCGGCCGGATCCGCCGGGCCGCGTCGAAGTCCGCCAGCACCGGGACCGCTCCGCGCAGCAGCAGGTTCGCCGGCTTCAGGTCCAGGTGCAGGTAGCCGTGCCGATGAAGGTGGTACAGCCCCGCACCCACGTGGATCGCCGCCCTCAGCGCGTCCGGGAGCCTCAGCCGCCGGTCCGGCCGCCGCTCCAGCAGCTCGAACAGCGACGGCCCCTCGATGTACTCCATCAGCAGGAACGGCAATCCCTCGTGCTCCCCCTCGCCGAAGCTGCGGATCAGGTTCGGATGGTCGACCCGCCGCAAGATCTTCGCCTCCCGTTTCAGCGCCGCGACCGCCCGCCGATCGTCCCGTAGCGACGGCGTCAGGATCTTGCACGTCAACGCACACCACTCCCGTGCGCTCCACACCTGGTACAGATGCCCCAGCCGACCCGCGGCCAGGTGCCCGATCACCGTCAGGTCCCCGGCGATCCGGTCGCCCACCGCGTACGGGTAGCGGCGCCGCCCCTTTCGCATCGACCCCGACCCCACGTCCGTCAGCAGCCCCAGTCGCCGCGGACGCGCCGGCTGACGCCTCATGCCGCCCGCCGATCCGTCGTGCCGAGCAGCTCCGACACCCGCTTCCGGATCTCTTCCAGCGAGGCCGGCTTCGCCATGTACGCATCGCAACAGCCCGACCGGAGGATCGCCTCAGGGTCGCCCGCCTGCGCCAGCGCCGTCAACGCCAGGATCGGCACCTGCTTCGGCGCCAGCTCCCGCTTGATCCAGCGGCCCGCCTCGATCCCGTCCATCGAAGGGAGCTGAAGGTCCAGGATCACCACGTCCGGCTCGAACTCCCGCGCACTCGCGATCGCCTCCTCCCCGCGCCGTGCCGTCACCACCTCGTGCTCCGCGCCCAGCAGGTCCCGCAGGATCGTCAGCAGGTCCAGGTTGTCTTCCACGATCAGGATCTTCGCCATGCCTTCCCCCGCTGCGCCGCCTACGCGCCGCGATCCAGGCCGCCCGCCGGCTCCGCAGCGACCAGCTCCTCCAACGGCGCCGACACCGACGTCCGCCGCGTGAACGCGACCAGCTCGCCCAGCCGCTCCCGGTCCACCTCCGCCAGGTCCAGGCCCGCCGCGCGCAGCGCCAGCAGCGCATCCCGCCGGACCTCCTCCTCCGTGTACCGACCGTGCCGCGCGTACAGCTCCAGCCGTCCGTCGTGCACCGCGGCCGACCTCGACACGATCTCCACCGGGATCTTCCGGTTCAGCCAGATCGTCCGCGTCCTCTTCGAGTTGCCCACCAGCCGGTCGATCGCCGAGCTCGACGCGCCGCCCCCGTACTCATGCACCAGGCGGGCCAGCGCGATCGCATCCCCGTTCGACATCCGCACGCACCCGTGCGACGCCGCCCGACCCAGACTCCCCTCGTGCGGCGTCCCGTGGATGTAGTACAGGTTCCGGAAGTACATCTTCACCCGCCCCATCGGGTTGTTCGGCCCCGGGGGCGTGTCCCTCTCCCCAGCCGCCCACTTCCGCTTCGGCGGCCGCCACCACGGGTTCCACACCACCCGCGAGATCGCGTACGTCCCCACCGGCGTCCGATGCCCCGACTGGCCCACCGCCACCGTGTACGTCCGCGTCCGCTCGCCGTTCTCGTACACGTACAGCTTCCGCGCCGCCGTGTTGATCACGATCCGCATCCCCGCCTCCGCCGGTTGCGCCTCCCTCCGCCGGTCGGCCCCGACCCCCAACGTCAGCCCGAGGATCAGCGCGGCCAGTATGCTTCGTCCCTGGGTCGTGCGCATCGCTCCCTCCGGAATTCAGCACAGTTTTCACGCATTGTAAAGCGCAAGCCATGTGCCGAACACGGGTTGTCATCAGTGCATGAACGCACCCATGACGCCATACGAGATGATGACGTAAAATGAGCCCATACACGTGATTGTAGCACGTGCGGCAATGCCCGCGCATGCACAGGACCGGCCCGGCGCCTGCGGGGGTTGCCTTCGCCGCGGCCCGGCGTAGCTTGAAGCCGGGACGACGCCGTGAGGCGAGTGCGTGTGCCGCTGTGAGGAGGCGTGCGATGAGGGTGGTGATCCCGGACGACCTGGTCGAGCACGGCGAGAGCCGGATCGTCCTCCTGGTGCTGGACGGGCTCGGCGGTCTGCCGGAGCCGGAGACGGGGCGGACGGAACTGGAGACGGCGCGGACGCCGAACCTGGATCGGCTGGCGCGCCGTTCGGCGTTGGGGCTGACGCGGCCAGTGGGGCGAGGCGTGACGCCGGGGAGCGGCCCGGGGCACCTGGCGCTCTTCGGTTACGAGCCGACCCGGTGGCTGATCGGGCGGGGCGTGCTGAGCGCGCTGGGGGTCGGGTTCGACCTGCGGGAGGGGGATGTGGCGGTGCGGCTCAACTTTGCGACGGTGGACGGGGAGGGGCGGGTCGTGGACCGGCGTGCGGGCCGGCCGAGCGATGAGGAGAACCGGCGGCTGGTCGCGAAGCTTCGCGCGGGGGTGGAGGCGCCGCCGGGGGTGGAGCTGTTCTTCGAGCCGGAGAAGGAACATCGGGCGGTGATGGTGCTGCGGGGTGAGAACCTGTCGGCGGCGCTGTCGGACACGGATCCGCAGGAGACGGGGGTGGCGCCGCTTCACGTGAGGCCGCTGGAAGACGGAGCGGAGGAGTCGGCGCGGCAGGTGCAGGAGCTGCTGGACGAGGCGCGGCGGGTGCTGGCGGACGAGCCGCGGGCGAACGCGTTGCTGGCGCGGGGTTTCGGGGCGTACGAGCGGTACCCGTCGATGGCGGACCGCTACAAGCTCCGCTCGCTGGCGATCGCGCGGTACCCGATGTACCGGGGTGTGGCGCGGCTGCTCGGGATGGACGTGCATCCGCCCCCGGGCTCGGACGCGGAGAGCGTGGCGTCGCTCGCGGAGCGATTCGACCGGTACGACTTCCATTTCGTGCACTTCAAGGCGATCGACTCGCGGGGCGAGGACGGGGACATCGCGGCGAAGGCGGCGGCGATCGAGGCGGTGGATGCGCTGGTCCCGCAGGTCGAAGCGCTGGAGCCGGACGTGCTGGTGGTGACGGGGGATCATTCGACGCCGTCGCGGCTGCGCGCGCACTCGTGGCATCCGGTTCCGGTGCTGCTGTCCTCACCGTGGTGCCGGCCGGTGGAGGTGGAGGGGTTCGGCGAGCGGGCGTGCATGAAGGGGGAGCTCGGCGTCTTCCCCGCGGTCGATCTGATGTCGCTGGCGCTGGCGCACGCCGGGCGGCTGGCGAAGTTCGGGGCCTGACGTGGCGGGCGTCGAGGACGTACTCCAGCAGGCGCTCGCACTGGGCGAGGAGGGGCGCTGGGAGGAGATGGCGCGGCTGCTGCACGATGCGCTGCGGCAGGAGCCGGACGATCCGTACCTGCTGGGGTGGCTCGGCGTGGCCGAGCAGGAGCTGGGCAACGACGGCGCGGCGTACGAGTACTTCCGCCGGTGCCTGGCGCAGGACCCGCTGGATCCGCACCTGCTCGCGCTGGCCGGGTCCGGGCTGGCGGCGTTCGACGACCCCGAGGCCGAGGCCGCGCTGCGGGCGGCCGCGTTGACGGGGCCGGACGTCCCGACCGCGCGGCTTCAGTACGGCGCGTACCTGGCGCGGGCCGGGGTGTTCGAGGAGGCGCTGGAGCACCTGCGCGCGGCGGCGAAGCTGGCGCCGGACGACCCGACCGTGCACAGCGAGCTCGGGACGGCGCTGGCGCTGAAGGGCGAGCTGGAGTCGGCGGTCGCGGAGATGGAAGTCGCGCTGGATCTGGCGCCGGACGACGCCTGGTCGCGGCTGCTCCTGGGCCTGCTGCACGCCGAGCTGGAGAACCTGGAGGAGGCGGCCGAGTCGCTGATCCAGGCCGCGCAGGAGCTCGAGGGCGACGCCGAAGCGCATGTGCTCGCGGCGCTCGCCGCCGCGGCCGTGGGGTGGGACGACGCCGCGCACGATGCGATCGCCCGCGCGGCGTACATCGCCGAGGGCAGCGATCTGGCGCTGCTGGAGGAGGCGGAGGCGCGTGTGGTCTCGGGCCGCCGGGCGGCGCGGGCGATGCTCCTCGAGACCGTCGGGCCGTCGGCGCTGCGCGAGCGGCTCTCGCAGCCGTTGTAACCGGTCGATTCGGTCGATGCGCGCGCGGGAGCCGCACGGGGTGCACGTCGAGCTGCCCCACGAGACGTACACGCTCGCCAACGGGCTCCGGGTGATCCTCCACGAGGACCACTCGGTGCCGCTCGTCGCGGTCAACCTGTGGTACCACGTGGGCTCGAAGAACGAGCGGCCGGGGCGGACCGGGTTCGCCCACCTCTTCGAGCACCTCATGTTCGAGGGGTCGGCGCACGCGCCGGCGGGGACGTTCGACCGGCTGCTCGAGGCGGTGGGCGGGGCGAACAACGGCTCCACCTCCCCGGACCGGACGAACTACTACGAGACGCTGCCGGCGCACGCGGTCGAGCTGGCGCTGTGGCTGGAGTCGGACCGCATGGGTTGGCTGCTGCCGGCGATGA
>JABAOG010011623.1_pt1 | contig 12587 bp, 13 predicted proteins | sample 7062131 | NCBI WGS metagenome assembly JABAOG01 (sample SAMN14538629, study PRJNA623070) | marine sediment metagenome | biome: marine biome [ENVO:00000428]; feature: marine pelagic biome [ENVO:01000023]; material: deep marine sediment [ENVO:00002113] | place: India: Arabian Sea | collected... | reverse complement strand
ATCGACGCAAGCACCCACACAAATTACCTGATCAAATTGTTAAAGAGCGTCTCCGACATTTTGCCAGAGCAGACCGTTAATTATGCATATTTTCCGGATTCTCGTCAAGGGTTAAACCCCTCGGAATCCTTGCTATGCCGGGCGTTTCAGGCCCGTTGCGGTCACAAGAGGCGCGCATTATACGCAGCTATCTCCTGCGGTCAACACCATTTTTGCCAAATGTGGAAAAAAAATCCCTGCCCGCCTTTTGTAACAAGTATTAGGGCGAATCAGGAGCTTTCTAAGGAGTGTAATTAGGGCGAATCTGGGGACTTTCAAGGGGTGAACTCAGACGGAAATATCGTCCAGGAATTGCAGCAAATCCCCGGCCGACATGGGGCGGGCATAGTAATAGCCCTGGCCCTCGCTGCAACCCAGCGCGGCCAGTCGCTTGAGCTGCTCCTCATTTTCGACTCCCTCGGCCACCACCCGCAGATTCAGGGCCCGCGCCATCGCCAGGATGGTGCGGACAATCGAGGCGTCATCCTCGTCGACAGTGATGTCACGCACAAAAGATCGGTCGATCTTGAGCACATCAATCGGGAAACGCTTCAGATAGGAAAGGGAGGAATACCCGGTGCCGAAATCATCGATCGCCACGGACACACCTAACTCCTTGAAAGCATTGAGGGTTAGTACGGCCTGTTCGGGGTCCTGCATGACCCCGCTTTCGGTAATTTCCAGTTCGAGGGCTTTGGCGGAATCCGGTTCCTCACTCAGACTTTCTTCCACTGTCTCGAGGGTCTGGTTGTGGAAGAGCTGCCGGGCGGAAAGGTTGATCGCCAGGCGCGCGATATTCAGACCCCGCTGCCGCCAGAACTGCAGGTCCTGCAAGGCCTGTTTAATAACCCAGTCGCCCATCGAAATAATCAAGCCGGTCTCCTCTGCAACACCAATAAATTTCTCCGGCGGCACCAGGCCCCGAACCGGATGCTGCCAGCGAACCAGTACCTCCACCCCCGTGACATCATGATGGTTCCGCAAGGAAAACTGGGGCTGATAGAACAACTTCAGCTGTGATTGTATGATGGCCTCGCGCAACTCGTTTTCAATCACAAAACGGGTCGCGGTCGCTTCCTGAATCTCGGCCGTGCAAAACTGGAAATTATTCCGTCCCTGATCCTTGGCGTAGTACATGGCCGCTTCGGCATTTTTGNNATACTGGCATCGACATAGACATTCTGCCCGGACAAAATAAAAGGGGTCTGGAACAATTTGAGCAGCCTGGCTGCAACTTCCCCGGCGTCGGTCTGGTTCTCGATATCCGGCAACAACAATACAAAATCGTCACCACCGAGTCGGGCAATAGTATCCCACGGAGTCATGGCCGATTTGAGCCGTTCTGCCACCGAGTGCAGCAGATGATCACCGGCCACATGGCCCATGGTATCATTCAGATTCTTGAACCGGTCCAGATCGAGGAACATAACCGCCAATGAATGGCCTTCGCGATGAGCATAGGCAAAAGCCTGCTCCATTCGGTCGCGTAACAACCACCGGTTAGGCAAGCCTGTCAACACATCATGATAGGCCTGATGACGCAGTGTCTGTTCGGCAATACGTCGTGCGCGCCGCTCATCAGCGTCAGTCAGCTCTCGCCGGATGGCAGGAACCAGACGGGTAAGATTGTCTTTCATCAGATAGTCATGCGCGCCTTTGCGCATGGCCTCGACTGCCACCTCTTCCCCGATGGTTCCTGATACGATAATAAAAGGGATGTTCTTGTTATGTTCCTTGACTATCTTGAGTGCCGCCAGCCCATCGAAATTGGGCATGGCATAGTCGGACAATACCAGATCCCAGTCAGATTCATGCAACTGTCGACTCAAGTCTGTTGGTGTATCCACCAGAGTATAGTCGACATCATACCCCCCCTTACGTATCGCCCGTAATACCAGTTCTGCATCGTCCGGGTTATCTTCAACCAGCAGCAGACGCAAGGAAATCCTTTTCTCATTTTTCTCAAACATTGGACTTGCATCCCAATTTTCAGTGCAGCTCTTGCAACATGTGGTTCAGCGATGCTGCATGACAGTAAATTATCATTGATTATCATTCAAAAGAAGAGCGGCAGCTATTATTATTTATCATGCAAAGCTGTTAACAGCGGGAGATTGCCCCCGGCCCCGGATATCAGCCACTTAATTTTTAGTCAAAAAAGTAACTGAAACAAGCCGGGGAAACCGTATTTTCCTGAACACCTTCCACCAAAAGCTCTTCAGACTGTCCCCGCAGGAGAGGTACTTCAGCTGACCTTAGGCGCACCGTTTCAGGGTTTAGAAATACAATGCTCTCCGGAACAAGCAATGAGCATTTGTAAAGAAACAGTGTACTGAACCGGCTACACATGTTGCGCCCGAGCCATTTACACCAGCGTTTTATGTCTCACCACGCGGTGAACGCAAATATGACTGCGTTAAGCGCGGATCAGATTGCAACCGCTATCCTCAGGACACGCTCACTCTGGCGAAACGTCGTTTACCAACTTGATAAACATGGGTAGTACCACTGGTGAGTTCCAGGCGGGTGTCAGATATCCGCTCGTTATCGATCTTGACTGCACCCTGCCTGATCATGCGAATTGCTTCAGAGGTACTTCCCACCAGTCCGGCCTCCTTGAGGAGATTGGCGATCAGCAACCGGCCGTCTGTCGCCTTGAGTTCGACTTCCGGCATCTCGTCGGGAATTGCGCCCTTCTGGAAGCGGGACACAAAATTGTCCTGTGCCCGTTTTGCGGCGACGGGGGAATGGAATCGTGCCACAATCTCCTCACCCAGCAGAAACTTGATATCCCGTGGATTCTTGCCGGCGGCCACGTCCTGTTTGAATTGCGCAATTTCATCAAGGGGACGGAAACTGAGTAATTCAAAATAACGCCACATCAGCTCGTCGGATACCGACATGATCTTGCCGAACATCTCATCCGCGGCCTCGTTGATGCCGATGTAGTTGTTCAGTGACTTGGACATTTTTTGCACGCCATCCAGCCCTTCCAGGATCGGCATGGTCAGAACGGGCTCCTGCCCGTAATCCTGCTGCAGCTGTCGGCCCACCAGCAGATTGAATTTCTGGTCGGTGCCGCCCAGTTCCACATCGGCCTTCATGGCCACCGAGTCGTACCCCTGAATCAGGGGATAGAGAAATTCGTGAATGGCAATCGGCTGACCGGCAGCATAGCGCTTGTGGAAATCGTCACGTTCGAGCATTCTGGCCACGGTGTGTTTTGCCGCCAGTTGGATGAGTTCCGCCGGTTTCATATCATTCATCCAGCTGGAATTGAACATCACGAGGGTCTTTTCGGGATCCAGTATCTTGAATATCTGTTCCTCATAGGTTCTGGCATTCTCGATCACATCATCCCGGCTCAGTGGCGGCCGGGTAGTGCTCTTGCCGGTCGGGTCGCCGATCATGCCGGTAAAGTCACCGATCAGGAACAACACTTCATGCCCCAGATCCTGAAACTGGCGCAGCTTGTTGATCAGCACCGTATGGCCGAGATGCAGATCCGGCGCAGTCGGATCAAAACCGGCCTTGACCCGCAGCGGCCGCCCGCTTTTAAGCTTGTCCACCAGCTCTGACTCGAGCAGAATCTCATCCGCACCGCGTTTGATCTGCTCCAGCATTTCCTCGATCGATGTCATTTCCTGCCACCCTGTGCCAAAAGGCTGCGTAGATTACCATATTGCCTGCCCCCCCTCATCCCGGGTATGCCAAAATAGTAATAGTCGAAAAAAGATTCTGTGATTTAGGTGATTGACGGCATAGCGGAATCGAGCTATCTTAAGGACAACTACAAAAAATCAAATTAATTCCGTGGATTACAACACATTCTTAACAAAGGATTATAAGTCACTGGTACGTCCAGCACCGCCCCAGCGTGGACCGCGCTGGTCGCGCTTGCATACTCTGGTGTTGCTGGCAGTAATTACGGTCATTGGTACCCTGCTCACTTTCCTCTCCACTGACGTCTCCGCCTCCCGCCAGGCTACCAAGGAACTTCAAAATGATGTCTCACCAGCCAGCCAGATCACCATTCCCCTGGAACTGCCGGAACTGACTTCGGCAGCAGCCGTTGCGCCCATAGCGCAGGGACTGGAAGTCGCCAAAATCGATGACAGCTGGTTGACAATTACTGTGCGCCGCGGTGACAGCCTTGCCGCTATTTTCCAACGCCACGGCATCCCCTCGCAGGAACTGCACAGTATCATGCAGCTGGGGCGCATCACCCGGACACTGCGCTCATTACATCCGGGAGACCAGATTCGAATCAAATTAACCCCGGAGCAGAAAATCAACCAGATGGTATTCGACATCGACCGGCTGAAATCCCTGCAAGTCAGCCGCCAGGGCGATGATCAGTTTGCTGCGCAGGTGGTACAACACGAACTTGATCGCCGGCTGACCCAGGCCAGCGGCGTCATCAAGACCTCGCTGTTCGAGGCCGGCAAGGAAGGTGGACTGGATGACGCGCTGATTATGGAAATGGTGGCAATTTTCGGCTGGGATATCGACTTTGTGATGGACATTCGGGAAGGAGACAATTTCACCCTGATTNNCAGGACGGCCCGATCATCGCCGCCGAATTCGTCAATCAGGGACGCCGTTACCACGCCATCCGATACACCGACGACAACGGACATAGTGATTATTACACGCCGGAAGGCTACTCCATGCGCAAGGCGTTTTTACGCACCCCGGTGGACTTCCGTCGCATCAGCTCCCGTTTCGGCAGACGACATCATCCGATCCTGAACCGAATGCGAATGCACAAGGGTGTCGACTATGCTGCCCGTCGCGGGACTCCTGTCAAGGCGGCCGGCGACGGCAAAGTCGTGTTCAAGGGCCGCAAGGGTGGTTATGGCCGCACCATTATCCTTCAACATGGCGGTCGCTACAGCACTCTCTATGCCCATATGTCGGGTTTCAAACGCGGCATGCGTGTCGGCAAGCGGGTCAAACAGGGACAAACCATCGGCTTTGTCGGCAGTTCCGGTCGTGCCACCGGCCCTCATCTGCACTATGAATTCCGTGTAAACGGTGTACACCGCAACCCCTTGACTATCAAGCTGCCCAATGCCTCCCCGATAAAGGCCGTGTACAAAGCAGACTTCCTGCAACTGGCTGAAAAACGCCTGGCCCAGCTGAACGCCGCCCGGCCGGCCATGCTTGCCTTCAAACAATAACCGCGTTTATTTTCACTGTCTGTTCTGCAGACAGTAAAGCCAGCGAGAGAAAACACCGGGTATCATGGCAGACTATTACATCGGTTTGATTTCAGGTACCAGCATGGACAGTATCGATGCTGCCCTGGTTGATCTCTCTTCACAGCCTTCGTTGCTGGCCCATCACAGCCAGCCAATCGCTCCGCGATTGCGCGATCAACTTTACCAGTTGCAGATACCCGGCAAGGATGAAATTACCCACTGCATGCAGCTGGATGTAGAACTGGGACGACTATTTGCCCGGGCGATTTTCGGGCTGCTGGCGCAAACCGACATTACCAACGACCAGGTGCGTGCCATTGGGAGTCACGGCCAGACGATTCGACATTACCCTGCCGGCGATACACCCTCGACACTGCAAATCGGTGATCCCAATATCATTGCCGAACAGACCGGGATTACCACTATCAGCGATTTTCGGCGCCGGGACATGGCCGCCGGTGGTCAGGGAGCACCGCTGGTACNNCGCCATGCTTCGACGCAAGGATCGCAATCGTGTAATTCTGAATATCGGCGGTATCGCCAACATCACCATTTTACCGGCGGACCCGCAACAAAGCATATCGGGCTTTGACACCGGCCCCGGCAACGGCCTGATGGATGCCTGGATATACCAACACCATCACCAGCCCTACGATAGAGACGGTGAATGGGCCGCCAGCGGCAGCGTGCATCCCGGCCTGTTGGAAAGATTGCTGAATGATCCCTATTTTACCGAATCTCCTCCCAAAAGCACCGGCCGTGAATATCTTAACCTGAACTGGCTGCAACCGATGCTGGAGGCATTTCCCGGCCTGGCGGAACGGGATGTACAGGCCACTTTATGCGAACTGACGGCGCGCAGCATCGCCGAAGCGATCCAGCAATATGCGAACAAGGCGGAAGAGATACTCGTCTGCGGCGGCGGCGTACACAACCAACAGCTGATGCAGCGGCTTACCGAACTGCTGACACCGATGAGGGTGGGACTCACCTCGGACGAGGGACTGGATCCGGACTGGGTCGAGGCATTTGCTTTTGCCTGGCTTGCCAAACAGACCCTGACCGGTCTGCCGGGCAACCTGCCCTCCGTCACAGGGGCCAGCCATCCGGTGGTACTGGGGGGAATTTATCCCGGAAAGCAGTTTCTGGATCCCAGGACCTAGATCCTGAAAACTTGAGCCGATCGACAAACACTCAGCGCTTTTCGATCGGGACGTAGTTGCGCACCGGTTCGCCTGTATAAACCTGGGTTGGTCTGAAGATACGGTTATCCGCCAGCTGCTCACGCCAATGCGCCAGCCAACCTGCCGAACGGGCAATGGCAAAGATGGCAGTAAACTGGTCCGCCGGGATGCCCATTTCCGAATAGAGTATACCGCTGTAGAAATCGACATTGGCATAGACACCTTTATGTGACAGACGATCCTCGCAAACCTTTTCCACCGCCTTGGCCACCTCGAAGAGCGGACTGACGTTACCCCCCTTGGCTTCCATGTATTGGTCGATCAGCTTCTGCAGGATGATGGCGCGCGGGTCCTTGGTTTTGTATTCGCGGTGTCCCATGCCCCAGATCACTTCCTTGTTGGCCAGGCGCTTATCGACATATTTCTCGGCATTCTCGGGGGAACCGATCTCTTCCAGCATCTCCAGCACCCGTTGGTTGGCGCCGCCATGTAACGGTCCGGACAATGCGCCGATGGCCGCCGCGATCACACTATAAGGACTGGAGAGAGTCGAGGCGTTCACCAGCACCGCGAAGGTTGAGGCATTGATGGTATGTTCCGCGTGCAAAATCAGGCACACATCCATGATCCGCGCCAGCAAAGGATCCGGTTCCTTACCGGTCAACATCCACAGAAAGTTCTCGGCGTGGGAAAGATCATCACGGGACTCAACAGGATCGTAACCCTCACGAATGTGTTCCCACATGGCCACGATCGGCGCCATGCGGGCGATAATCTTGACCGACATGTTATGGATATAATTGACATCCTGACAGGCATCACCGCCGGTAAGACATTCGTTGCCCGGATAAAACATGCCGAGACTGGCCACCACTGTTTGCAGCATCTCCATAGGGTGCCCGGTACTTGGGAAGTTCTTCATCATGCCACGGGTGTGGAACTTGATGCGCCGGTTTTCCTTGAGTTGATCACTGAACCTGTCCAGTTCGGTTCTGGTCGGCAGACGCCCGTCCAGCAGCAGCAGAGTGGTCTCTTCAAAGGTACTGTGTTCCGCCAGTTGTTCGATGGGATAGCCGCGATAGGCCAGAATGCCCTTTTCGCCATCAATATCGGAAATATTGGATTTTGTCGCGGGAACACCAGCCAGTCCCGGAAGATATTCGCTCATTGATGGACTCCCTGAGAATAAAAACGGAAAACTAGAACAAGAATAACAAAAAAAGATGCTTTTATTAGACAGAACCGGTTAAAAATCATCCAGCCCGGCCAATAAAAAATGGCATGACCGGAGGTCATGCCATTCTCAGTCCGATCCGGATTCGGGCGTCGGGTCAGACGCCGAAGGAAGAACCACAGCCGCAGGTGGTCGTCGCGTTGGGGTTGCGAATGACGAACTGGGAACCCGACAGGTCTTCCTTGTAATCGATCTCGGCCCCCATCAGATACTGGAAGCTCATCGGATCGACCAGCAGGGTAACTTCACCATTTTGTACCTTGGTATCGCCATCCTGTTCATTTTCATCAAAGGTAAAGCCGTACTGAAAACCGGAACAACCGCCACCAGTGACGAATACCCGCAGCATCAGGCTGTCATTACCCTCATCATCAATCAGCTCCTTGACCTTTTGTGCGGCCGCATCGGTAAATATCAGCGGACTGACGGTATCTGTAGCTGTGCTGCTCATATTACTTCTCCACCAAAATATATTTGCAGTTCAGATATTCAATTATGCAATTCCCGAACATTTTAATCAAGAATCGCTGCTCGCACTTTCGGTTACCGCAGCGGGTGAATGCTCACCACTTTTATGTACCAGGCTGCCGTTTACCTCGGCACCCATCGCCATCTCAATCAGGCTGTAATAAACATTCCCGTGTACTCGTGCCTGGGCGGCCAATTCGACATGTCCCGAGGCATGTACATCACCAACGACCATACCGTTGACCACGACATTGGGCACCTTCACCTCTCCTTCAATAGTGCCGCGTTCGCTCAAGGTCAAGAGGGAATCTTCAGCATCTTCCGCGATCACGTTACCCTTGACGGTACCGTCCACATGCAATCCACCCCTGAACACGACGTCGCCGCGAATTTCGGTATTCTGGCCGATCAGCGAATCAATTTGCGCCGTCTGCCTAGGTTTCTTTTTGTTCCCCCACATTACTCTGCTTCTCCTCGATCGACCAGTCGATGGTCTTTTCTATACTGTCTCTTTCGTAGCCTCGCGGCAGAATCTTCACCGTTGCCCGCAACAAGGTGAAATTCTCCGGCAATTCAATATCTCCCTCAAGATTCTGAAAATACTTGAAGCGATAGCGTAATTCATTGACAGATTTTTCGGTAACGTCCCTGAGAGTCAGTGACCTGGGTTCGCTACCATGAATACCGTCGAGGTATAATTGTACCTGTCCACTGGCCAACCTGTCATTCTTCAAAACCTGAGTCAGTACCACCTTATAGTGGTAACTGCGGCTCGGTCCGTTGGGCTCGATGCTGAACTTCTGCAATTGCAGACCGGTGGAAGCCTCACGGGGCGAGACGATACCCCGATAGAACGCCAATTCTTCCTTGAGTTCCAGGATTTCGGCCTGCAGATTTTTTATCGTGTCGTCCAGTTCCTGATAAGCCTGACGTTCAATCTGGCGCGCCCGCTCTAATAATGCTTTCTCCTGACGCAGAGTCTCGATTTCATCCTCCATCTGCTCTTTCGCATCCAGCAGTTCTTCCTGGACCCGGCTGGCCCGGGTGCTGTCGAACCCCGCCAGAAAGCGGCCATAATCAAATACCGTGTAGCCGCCTACCAGCAACAGTATGCCGCCGAGTATCAGCAGGGTACGGGTTTTCCAGGGGTGATGGGGTTTAACAACCAGATTCATCTTGTTAGTCCTATGGCACCAGGCCGATTCCGCCCAGCCCGGTCGTCTCGGGCAAATCGAACATGATATTCATATTTTGTACCGCCTGCCCTGCTGCGCCTTTGACCAGATTATCGATCACCGACAGCACCACGACGGTATCACCGCCCTGTGGCCTGTGCACGGCGATTCTGCAATGGTTGGCTCCCTTGACGCTACGGGTCTCGGGGTGGGAACCGGCCGGCATGACATCGACAAACGCTTCATCTTTATAGCGGGATTCATACAATGCCTGGAGATCCTGCGGATCACCGCTCAGCGTGGCATACAGGGTGGCATGAATACCGCGAATCATCGGCGTAAGATGCGGCACAAAAGTCAATCCGACCGTCTGACCGGCAGCCGATGTTAATCCCTGGGCGATCTCCGGCAGATGCCGGTGACCGGTGACCCCGTAGGCTTTCATACTCTCGCTGCTCTCACACAGCAGTGTCCCGACACTGGCCTTGCGCCCGGCACCACTGACGCCCGACTTGGCGTCGGCCACCAGGTGGTTGATATCCACCAGCTTCTTCTCGAGCAGCGGCAAAAAACCCAGCTGCACGGCGGTTGGATAGCAGCCGGGACAGGCGATCAGGCGTGCATCACGAATGGCATCGCGATTGACTTCCGGCAGTCCATAAACCGCTTCGGCGACCAGTTCCGGCGCAGAATGACGCATGCCGTACCACTTCTCCCATTCCGCCACATCCTTGATTCGGAAATCGGCGCCCAGGTCGATGACCCGCACCCCTTTGTCCAATAGTTCAGCGGTACTGCCCATCGCCACCCCGTGGGGCGTGGCGAAAAACACGACGTCACAGGCAGCCAATTGCTGTGGATCGGGATTGCTGAAGGCCAGATCGACGTAACCACGCAGGTTGGGGAACATATCCGCCACCGGTTGCCCGGCTTCGGAGCGCGAGGTGATCATCTGCAGCTGAACCTCGGGGTGTACGGCCAACAGGCGCAATAATTCCACGCCTGTATAACCTGTGCCGCCAACAATACCAACCTTGATCATCATTCCAACCCTGTCCATGCAAGGGGCTTATGATAAGTGCTGGAGAGATAAAGGAAAAGGGCAGGGATGACAAATCCTTCACACCTTGGATCAATCACGGTGTTCGGTATATGAATGCCATATCATTTTCGCTGCAATGAATGACAAACCAATCCGCCTACGAAACGCAAAAAATCCCGACTCCGCCACGGCGGAAGTCGGGACAACAACGTCTCACTATATCTATTATATGAATCAGAAGATATGTGTCAGCTGCACTGCTGCACGATCCCCAATACCGTCCAGCTGTTCGTTGGGACCAGTAGCTGCCGAGAAATTAACCGCTTTCACATCCCGCATGATGTAATTGAAAGTCAAACGGGTCTTGAGATTGAAGTGGTACTGCACACCCAGTGTAGTAGTCACCCACTGCGTTTCCATAACGTCGTCTTCCAGGCGATTGTAAACATCATGACGTGCATCAACTTCCCACTTGGTACCCGGGATATAATAACCCACATCGAAGTACCAGCCGGAGGCATCGCCGTTTTCACCATTACCCGGTGGTACCGTCGTGTTCATATCGAAAGTTGGCGAGTGTGGTCCTACCCAGATCATCCCTTTGGCTTTCGAGTACTCACCGGAGAAGCGCCAGGGTTTTCTCAGGTACTTAAATCCAACACCGCTACGCTTGCGGTCATATTCCTTCGGATTATGGATAGTATCATCCGTGTTATCCAACAGGCGCTTGCCATCCTGACTCCAGGCAAACAGTTTCAGGCTTTGCACCCGGGGACCCTTGCCACTGAAGTTTTTTTCCGAGGACCAGTACAGGTAAGTATCCTTGTTGTTATCGTTGTCGCCCTGATTCAGACCGTTACCGTTACCGATCATCACGGCATAACTGTGTTCCCAGCTACCGATCTTGAAGGTGTCGAATACCTGAACCCCGGTATCACGGGCCGCAGCCACGGAACTGTCAAATGCGTTCAAATCGCCTGTGCTATTCGCAGGTTGAGGCGGAACATTGGCAGTATACTTCGCGTTGGGAATACGCTCCAGTAACTGCTGGTTGGTGTAGTTGGTGAATTCGATGTAATCGAACAAGGCGATACCCTGATAGATCTCTTCCGAACCCGGCGTCTTGAACAGCCCCAGACGCACCCTCGCACCCGGAATATGATTCAGGGTGATACTGGCGTCAGTGATCTTGGCAAAGCTGTCACCCGGATAGGTAATGGCATTGTTACCGAATTCCGCCAGGAAAAAGTAATTGACCTTGCCATCCAGCGGAAATCCCTGACCGCGAGCACCGATACGCGCCCGGGTAATATTGAAGCCGGATTGGGATGTCAGGTCCGGACCAATGAGTTTCGGTGGGATATATGCATTTGGTGGAGAAGCTACAGATGTTGCAGGACTCGCATCACTCATATCCTTTTTGTAACCGGCCTGGATAAAACCCCAGACCTTGGCCCGCGGTGCGGCATCTTCAGGTTCGGTACCCTGTAACATCAACCAGTTGGCGGCATCTGCCGGCAGACTGATACTCCCGATAATAGCGGCGCACGCTGAAATCAGCGCGGCTTTTTTGAACTTGTTCATTTGTGATTCCCCTTAACTTCTTAATAACACCATATTCATTATTATTAAGGCTTGATTAGCGAATAGCCTTTTTTCTGTAATTCCAGAATACGAACCACGCCAGCGTTAACAGTCACTGCATTTTTGTTCAACACCGGCGGTTGCCCGAGTTTTTTGCCCATATTGCGGATGGTGTTGGAACAGGCACTGAAGCGCACGCCGTTACCCACCAGAGACTGGATCCTCGGCGTATTGGCATTATCCTCAAACAGCAGACGCAAACCCGGTCCGAATGCAACGATCTCGATGNNCCCATAATGTTTGATCAGGTTATTGGCAACGTTCAGCACCAGAGTCTGCTTGAACGGATTGTTGTCACTGATCTGCAATACGACTTTCTCTTCAGCAAAATCCTTTGCTGCATTGGCATTGAAAGCAAGCGACGAAAACAGACAGACGATCGCCAGTGCCCATGCCCGACACATGGTTGAGTTCATGAGAGTTTCCCCTTTTTTAATTAAAGATATGTAGTTTTATTGTTTGGCCGACATAGCTGCCGGCTTAATACTGTTAAACACAGCAGAACGACATTTATTCCTTCCGCACAGAAACTTTTTTTTAGACTGCGTCTTATTTTTTATGCTCCCACCAGCAGTTGATGGAATAAAAAATACCCGG
>JABAOG010005368.1_pt1 | contig 12589 bp, 20 predicted proteins | sample 7062131 | NCBI WGS metagenome assembly JABAOG01 (sample SAMN14538629, study PRJNA623070) | marine sediment metagenome | biome: marine biome [ENVO:00000428]; feature: marine pelagic biome [ENVO:01000023]; material: deep marine sediment [ENVO:00002113] | place: India: Arabian Sea | collected... | reverse complement strand
CCAAGAGAATCCGAATCTCCCAATTGGCAGAATCACGAGCCGGATCCAGCTGCGGCCCCCAGGCTTCCCCCGTTGCCGACATAAAAGCGTTATGAACGGAATGGAGTAGCATCACGGCAAAGAGACTTCCACGCGTTTGGTTGTAAATCGCCGTCATCATGAGTGAGAGCGCGATCGTCGATGGCACCATCACCGATTGGTAGGTTAGCCAACGCGAGAGGAACTCACTCCACCCCCCCTGCAGTCCTTCAGCGACGAAGCGTGGCTCCAGATGCCACAGACCCCAGATCGTACCGATTACAATGCTCGCCAGCAAAGGAGAGAATCGCTTCTGTAATCGTGGAAGCAGGTACGCGCGCCACCCCGGTTCTTCCGACAAACCGCCGAACAACATCCCGATGACTGCGCCGCCGACTAGCACCGCGAACACTCGTCCCCACTCGATATCCGTGAGCGGAAGCGACTCGNNACAGGTGCAGGATGACGGCGAGACCCAGCACTCCAACGAAATGGAGCAAGATGACCATGCCAGGGCCCCAGCCGATGCGCACCTTGCGAATGCCCCATAAGAGGTTCGCGACGCCTCGCCGACCGTCGCGAATCCCGACCAGGATCAGAGCAGCATACGCCGGCCCGAATTGCGCAACGAACACCATCCAGAGGAACGATGGTTCGTGTCCAAGCAGCCCGGCCTGTCCGGAAGCGAAATAGAACACGCACGTCCACGAAATCACCAGAGTGAGGACCAAGAAGCTTGTGACCGGGTGGCTTGCCACCAGCACCGAGATTCGTTCTCTCACTCTCCCCGGCTCCTGGTTTTTGGACAACGAGGCTTGCACCTGGACGGACATGAACTCGCAAGTGACGACATCCGCGAGACACCCGGTCTTCTCGCCCGTGGTTGCACCCAACGGCAAGTGAAGGCACATAACGCCGCGCCGATAAGCTGCGGGCGCCGCAGGCGACCGTCAGCTTCATCGTCGTGTTATGCGGCTGTCCGTTGTGGCTCGTCAGTGTCTCGCCGGTCCAGGTCGTGACAGGTAGACTATCTGCTTTGCGTAGTCCAACTCAACGCGGAAATGCTTCAGAACGTTGCCGCCCAGCGCCCCGATGATGGGGGCGGCCATCATGCGGCTCATGCCACGTTCAAATACTCCCTCCTGCTGTGATACAACACCGAACGGGCGGATCTCATGAGCGGCCCAACGAGCGCTGGGAACGAACATGGTCTCAAGCGTCTGCCCACCGAGTGTAGCTGCGTCCCCAGCCGCGCCCTCGTATCGCGGCCATTCCGGATGCTGATCGCCCCAAGCTTTGAGGATGGCAGCGGATACCATCGTGAAGGAGGCTCCCGTATCGAGAAGGAACCCGTATGTCACACCGCCCACCTCGAACTCGGTGCGAGGGAAGCCCATCTCGTCCGAAACGGGCATCGGCAAAGGTTCGCCTACCGGTTGCACGGTGCCTGGCTGCGCAACAGTGAATAGCTGATTTGGATAGTCAAAGATGACGTGATAGCGGGCGAGAACGTGACCGGGGAGCAGGCCGTCTGCGCGCCCCGGAGCTGACGTGGGCAGAAGATTGTCGCTCCCGAGGATCACGAATACGCGGCCCTCAACAAGCTCGAGCGGGAGTTCTCCCAAGAACGGCTCAGGTACTTCGAGAACTCGCGCGAACTCCCTCCCTTCTTGCCGAAAGGGTTCCCCCCACCTCAGCCCGAGAGCGCGCGCCAGTGTCTCGGTGAGTAGAAAGCCGCCTCCGCCGGTGTCGATCCAGTAACGCGCCGAACGCCGAGAGCCGTCAGCAGTGGAGAACGTGAGATCGACAAAGGGGCGATCCCCCTCCACGTGCAGTGGCACCGTAACGGAGCCAGGCATGGCAGTCTGCGCAGCGGCCGACCCCCACGCAGGGACGGCCATCAGGAGAATCACGAATTTCAGCCGATACACGGCTTCCTCCCTGATCCGATAGGCCAACGTGTCTCGACCTAGATTAGACACCGGTCGTGGCCGGAAGGTTGCACGGTTCGTTGCGCCAGTCGTGGCGGAGCCATGAATGCCGGTTTATTGGTCCCGGGCACAGCGCGCTGGGTTCTGCCAGAAACGACAGGCGATGGCGCTGCGCGGCGGGCAATAGCGTTCAGCCTCCCTGGGCGAGCAGGCCGTGCAGTCCGCATAACGCCACGGGGCTAACCTGCGGCCCCTCCAAGCGCGGCATCATCAAAGATGCGGGCTTCCTTTCAGGCGCACGGACGTCAGCCCAGCCCGCCGTCAGGTTCAGCCCCACGTTAGGGCGCAAGTGGCGATCATGCTAGCGGCCCTCGCTTGCTCGCCAGACCTGCTCTTGAACGGACCGCACGTCGCCAGCGACTGAATCCAGACGAGTGGCGAGGGAGTGCAGAACTCCCGCGAGTTGGTCCAGTTCACCCGAAGCGGCTCGGAGGCGGTCACCTCCCGCAGTTGATGCTGCCTCGGCAACCAGGGCTTTGGCCAGGAGGTCGCGATGCTCGACGACGAGGGCACCGAGAAGGGCATACCGGCGGTAGTGATCGAACTCCGCATCGGACACTGATGTCAGGTAGTGACCGTTCTCAAAGTCGCGGCGCTTATCTGCGAGAATCTGCCTCAGGATCGAGAGGCCGCACCAGGCGCGCTCCTCCATTGCTTCGTCCGTAAGCATGACGGATCTCCAAATCTTGCGCTCTCACGCCATGCGTTTCACCTGCGCGATGCGAAGCGGCGCGTCAGGTGCAAACGCTCGTTGGGCCGCAGGTGCGAATCAATCCATCGACGGAGCGTCAGGCCGCCGATCGAATCGCTCGCCTTGTGCGGCCATGACCACATCCCGGCCGGCAGGGGCCAGACAGGACCGCCGTCCGGTCAATGCAAGGGAAATCGTCTTCGCCGGCGTACTTGCCTTCGTGTGAGGCGTTGAGGCTTCCACAACACTTAGGTATTGACAGAAGTATTCCACGGCCGTAGAATCCGCCGGTCGGATCGAACAACCCGAGCATTCGGATGGTGTCGGAAATGGTTCAACCCGCTGCCGTTGACGAGGTGTTTCGCGCCCTGTCCAACCCGACTCGGCGGCAGGTCCTGGAGCGATTGTCTGTCGGACCAGCTACCGTCAGCGAGCTGGCGGCACCGTTCGACATGCAACTCCCGTCGTTCGTGCAGCATCTGTCGGTGCTCGAAGAGAGCCGACTGGTCACGTCGAAGAAGCGCGGACGCGTACGGACGTATGAGATCGCACCCGAACGGTTCAAGGTTGTTGAACACTGGCTGACCGAGCGTCGCCGGATGTGGGAAGCTCGACTGGACCGGTTCGATCAACACGTCAAGCGACTCAAGGAGAAGGAATCAGAATCATGAGCAAGCACTTCGCCTTCGATCCGAAACTCGACTTCGCCATCGAACGGTTCATCGACGCTCCCACGCGGCTCGTCTGGGAAGCGTTGACGAAACCGGAGCATCTCAAGGAGTGGTACATGCCCAAGCCTTGGGGGCGTGTGTCGCGAACCGAAATGGACGTGCGGCCGGGCGGCATCTTCAGCATCGACATCGCAACGGCGGACGGTCAGGAGTTTCCCAATCTCGGCTGTTTCCTGGAAGTCGTTCCGATGGAGCGGCTCATCTGGACCTCCATGTTGTTTCCCGGCTATCGCCCGGCAGTCTTCGACGACATTCCGATCACCGCCATCGTCACGATGGAGACCGCGGGAACCGGAACTCGCTACGTATTCACGGCGCTGCACCGGGATGAAGCGGACTTCGAGAAGAACAAAGCGAGTGGCTTTTACCAGGGCACCGAGATCGCCGTCGATCAGTTCGTGGCGCACGTGATCGCGATGAAGGAGGGGGAAAAATGAACGCCGCCGCCTCAATCACCATCATGCCAATCCGCGTCGCCGACCTGCTCGCCGAGGGCGAGCGGATGCCGGTCTATGTGCACGTCATCGACCATCCCGATGCGCGCGTGCTGGTCGACACCGGTATGACGGAGCTGCACCCGGCGGTGGCCGACCTCGATCCCCGCCTCCGTCCACTGAGCAAGCAGAACTTCGACCTCGCCGGGATCGACATCGTCGTCAACACACACTTGCACTTCGACCACTGCGGCGGCAACCACCTCTTCGCCGGCAGGCCGATTCACGTCCAGCGTCGGGAACTCGACGACGCGCGCAACGAGGTCGACTACACCATTCGCGAGTGGGTCGACGCGCCCGGCGTGCAGTGCGCTCACCGCACACCTCTTCATCTTGCATGTTCCACCCACTGCACCGGGCGTCCTGCTTCTCATGTCCGGCTTCGTCGTGTGGGGACGGCGGTGATCTTCCCCGCGCCGTGATAACGACCGAATATGGGCCCTGCGCCGTCTGAGGCGGGGAGGATCCGGTGCGGAGCGGCCGTCGCGCCACACGCTGACGTTGACTGAGAGGCGCTACGGAAGCGCCAGGCGCTCATGGTCGGTTCCGCATTGACGCTCTGGGGTCGGCCTAACATCCACGAGGAAAGCTGCGGCACGTCCAGGAGCGGGGCGGTCGCCAGGCCAATTCACACACAGGCGGCTGCACGGGCGCTCGCGCTCGCCGTTGGCTTCAGCGCTTCGTTATGCCTCGAGAATGGAAGCGGTCTGGCGCCGGAGCTCGGGGACGTGGCTCTCGACCACATCCCAGACGATCTCGTAGTCGACGCCGAAGTAGTCGTGGATCAGACGGTCGGAATGCCGGCCATCGCTCTCCACTCCAGGTCTGGATGGCGGGCGCGGAAATCATTCGCAAGCTTCTTTGTAGCCTCGCCGGTGATCTCGAGGCTTCGGACGAATGCACGGCGAAGCGTCTCGTCCGCTACGAACTCGTCGAAGGTAAGATCCGCCCGCTGGTCAAGCAGGTGGTCTGCTTCGAGCAGGATGTGCCGGAGGTAGTCACGCGGCTCGAAGGACANNCGGAGGTAGTCACGCGGCTCGAAGGACATCCTCGGCTTCGGCCAGGATGCGAGGGCCGATAAATGGCGAGAGCGACCCCGTGGTGACGATCTCGACCGTTCGTCCGAGCCGCTCCTCGAGGAGGTCGGAGAGCTCGAGCAGCCGGTCGAACGATTTGGCGCCGGGAGAGAACTCCACCAGCACATCCACATCACTGTCCGGCCGGGCCTCGCCTCGAAGGACGGAGCCGAACAGGGCCAGACGCTTTACGCCGAGCGCGCGGATGTCCGGCTCGGAGTCTCTGAGGCGATGGATGGCCTCGTCACGGGTAAGCGGCGCACGGGTCATACGGAAAATCTACCGGAGCGCGGCACTCACGAAAAGGTTTGTTCGAGGCCTAATGCTCCCAAGGTAACCTGCGGGCCCGTCCAGGCACGGGCTGACTTCCGAAGCGTTCCGTGCACTGGCGCAAGACGGCAGCCCGGCCCGCCGTCAGCTTCAGCGCAACGTTATCCGTTCGTGCACGGGATGGGATGTCCGCACGATCTTGCACGCTTCCGCCCTGCGGCCTTGTACTCCCGGCACGAGTCTTCCACTTCTCGGTGGATGTTATTACATTTATGGTAACATCCAGGCAGTCACCGGGAGGCCTCTATGCCCAAGGANNGGACGACCATCCCCAAGCCCATGCTCGAGCGCTATCATCTGCGCGAGGGCGACCCCGTCCACTTGATCGAGCTCGAGGACGGCATTTTGATCACCCCCTTCGATCCCGACTTCGACGAGGCCCTCGAGATCTACGAGGAGGGTGCGAAGCGCTACCGCAACGCCATGCGCAAGCTCGCCGAATGAGCGAGGTGGAGCGCAAGGAGCCGCGCTGGCTCACCGTCACCCTCATCCGCGCGGTCCATGCCGACCAGGTGCGCCGGCACGGAGGCTCGCTCGGGCTCAGGGATAACGATCTGCTGCACTCGGCCCTCGCGCGGGCCCGAAACCGGTGGCACTATGAGCAGGATCCAGAACTGGTCGATCTTGCCGCTGCCTACGGCTTCGGGCTCGTCCGCAACCATCCCTTCGTGGACGGGAACAAGCGCGTCGCCTTTCAGGCTACGTACGTATTCCTCGGACTGAACGGCTGGCGAATTACTGCTGAGGAGCCCGATGTCGTCACGCTCATGATGGAGGCGGCCAGCGACGCCATTGATGAGAGTGAACTCGCCGCCTGGCTTCGCGACCACATCGAACTCCGGTAACGCCCCCCGCACGATCCATCCTCCCGCCACGATCCCCCCTGACCCCTTTCGGCGCACACTCCGTTGCTGGAGGCGGTAGGCGACACGGATAACGCCTTTTATGCCGCCGACCCCAGAATGCCTCGCACCCAAACGGGGCACGTGCGGTCGCCGGAACGAACGTCAAGCCGACCGGAGGGGCGGGAGGCCGAACGCGGCGGTCGGTCACCGCTCCTGGGAGCCGTCGAGCCCGGCGTGCCTACGCGGCTCGGAGCGGAGCGNNGCGGCTCGAGGCCGAGCCGCTCGAAGGCGGCGCGGATCTCCTCGTCGGTCACGAATCCCGGCGAGATGACCTCAATCCCGAGTGGCGAGCCGTCCGCCGCGTAGTCGATCACCAACTCGGGCCCGATCTGTTCCGTCCGGGCGCTCTTCGTTCCCGGCGCGTGCGCCAGGTAGATGTAGGCGGCGAAGGGCTTGCCGTGCCGGTACGTGACCTGGAGAGAGTACGTGCTCATGACTCGGCTCGTGGGAACGCGGTGACGACGAAAAGTAGCCGGGCGCGCCGGTCCGGTTCGAGCACGATCGTCCACGGCCGGCCGCGATGGCGGCTCACCGCAACGAACCGCCCCGGCGGGCGGCCGCGACGCGCGTGGCGTCTGTTAGCATGGTCCGCAGCTCGACCTCCGAGAAGTGCCGCTCCTCCATGCGCGACTCCACGTGTGCGGTGAACGCCAGCGGCCAGTCCCACCACTCCGGAGGATTCGTTCGCGGATCCCGGTCCATGCTCCGAATCTAACCGACGCGCGCGCAGCTTGCACGCCTCACACCCGGCGGACCCCGGCTCGGGCGCACGGCGGCATAACGCCCCGGCGTTGGGCCGCTCGCTGGACGAGCCTCCCCGCTAGTTCGCCCACGCATCGTCATCGTCCTTGGGCACACGATCCGCCGGCGGCTCATGCCAGACGCCGGCGAGGAACGCGTCGACATCGGGCACGAGGCCACGCCGAACGGCATGCGCGAAGAGCGGGGTCATGGCAGCGCCGACCGTGAACGTGCAGACGACGACGGTGGTAAGCAACGCCCGGGAGCCAAACACTTCGGGGGTACCTAGTACCGCGAGTAGTGTCGTGACCGCAACCGAGCTCATGAGACCACCAACCACGGAGCGGCCCCAGCGCGACTTGGCCAGGGGCCGGAGCGCGCCGAGGATAGGCCCGCAGATCAATGCGGCAAGGAAGTACGCCCGGAAGAACTCCAACTCCGTTTCGCGAAGCTCCTGACGAAGTTCGGCAACAAACACACTTGCGACCAGGATGCCGGCCACGAGTTGAAGCCAGAACGCAATCATTGTGAGTGTTCCCCATACCACGTTTCGCATGAGGGGGCGCTTATGGTGGGTCATCGAATTCTCTCCGTCATGCAGGAGCCCAAACAATTCCGGGCTGCCGGTGCTGCCATCGCGACCGTGATCGAACTGCACGGTCTTGGCTCTCCCGAACGTGTACGGGCGGGCTAACGCGCTGGGCATCACATGTGGGCGCCAGGCGGCCGTCCGGTGCATGCCCTCGTTAAGCCGCGCCACCATGAGCTACGCCCCCACGGCGTCGCTCATGTAGCCCACTTCGCTTCCCCCCGCTCCGCCTTTCTGCCGGATGTTTTGAGGGCGACTGCGGCACGGATGAGCGCCATGAACGCGCCCGAGTCGACCTCCTCACCCTCGTGGAGGTCAATGGCGCGCCTGGCGTTGCCCTCCAGGCTGCCGTTGAAGAGACCTGCTGTATCTTTGAGAGAGGCTCCCTTGGCGAAGGTGAATTTCACCTTGTCCTTGTAGGTCTCGCCGGTGCAGATGATCCCGTCGTGCGACCACACCGGGACGCCTAGCGGATTCGACGGCTTTCTCCATTTCACCTCCTCGACCGCTCCGGGGTCGGCTTGCTTGATGAGAGCGCGGAGGCGCCCGAGAGTTTTGCCCCGCCAATCCCCGAGCTCGGCGATTCTCTTGTCAATCAGCTCAGACGCCTGCGGGCCTTCCGTCGAACCCGACCTGTTCATGCTCTCCTCCTCCGCAAACAGGATCCGGTAGTCGGCCTAACGCCCCCGAGGTAAGCTGCGGGCGCCGCAGGCGACCGTCAGCTTCAGCGCAACGTTATCCGGGTCGACCGAGTGACGTGCGACCATGTGCAAAGGCGAGGTCCACGGGATGCCACAGGGGCATCTCGCGCCCCGGGTCACAGGTCTTTCCGGAAGCAGATGATCCGTTCCACCTCGTCGAACCCCAGGGCGCGGTGCATGGCCGCGCTCGCGTCGTTGTCGATCGCGGCATCAGAGGCCAGCTCCGAGCAATCCTGCGTGCGAGCCCAGTCCGCGACTGCACGAACGAGCGCGGCGGCAACGCCATTCCGGCGATGCTCCGGCTCGACGTACAGACCCTCCAGGTACGCGACGCGGACCGAGTAGCACCCTTCCGCGTAGGGCCGGATCGACGCCTCGGCGAAACCGATCGCCGGATCAGCCGCATCCCACGCAAGAAAGACCTCAAGCGGGTTCCGTCGCTCGCCGGCGAAGAACGTCTCGATTTCCCGGGCGTGCTCACCCGCAGGCGACGGCCACAGGCGCTGACGCATGCGCTCCCAGTGTGGTGCGTCGCTCGGTCGCGCGGGTCGGATGTCCACGGATTGTCCAATACCTCCGATGTGGGGGTGCACTGTCCGGGTCCCTACCTCGCGACCGGCTCGTCGAACGTGCTTGTCCGACGAAGGCGGAGCCCCAGATAACGCCCCGTGGATAAGCTGCAGGCGCAGCCAGCGGCTTCACGCCTGCGCCGGGGCGACGTCGCCAGCACCCAGACACCATTCTGATCGGCCTGTCAGCTTCAGCCACTCGTTATGCCGAACGGACGCCGAAGGCCGCCATCACCCGCCGCCGCATGTCGACGAACTCGCCCGGCGCGTAGACCGGCCCCGCTACAGCCCGCGGATCGATCGGCCGCCCCTCGAAGGGGTCGCCCAGATAGCGCGGGAAGATATGCAGGTGCAAGTGCGGCAGCGTGTTCCCGTGGATCTCGTAGTTCAGCTTCACCGCGCCCGTTGCCGCGGCAAGCGCGGCCGAGACCCGCTGCACGTCCCGCATGAACGCCGCTCCCTCCGCGATGCTCAGGTCGTGGAGTTCCACCGCGTGCCGGCGGAACACCACGCAGGCGTACCCGCGCATCGGCGCGGCCTCGCCCATCGTCACCCACGAGGCATCGAGCTCCGCGACCACGTCCAGCGGGCCGCCGCGCCGGCAGATCGGACAGCCCTCCGGCGTGCGGAGAGCGGCCCAAGTCACGGGATCACGCCAGGCACTCACCAGGCTAGCTCCGATCGGTTACGCGCATCGAATTGCGGGGGCGGCGTAACGCCATGGGTGTAAGCTGCACGCACGTCTAGGCGCTGCATGTCGGCCTGGCCTGGCCGCTTCAATGACGCGGTCACTGGCGCACCGGCTGCGTGTCAGCTTCACACCCTCGTTATACGTCCGCGCCGGCGCCAGTTAGGGCACCGCGCCGCGAGGGGCCAAATCGGTAGCGAACACAGGTCGGAAAGCGGGGCGCAAGGAGCATTTACAACCCGCGCGATTCGAACCGCCGAATGCGAGCATTCGACCACTCAGCAGCGTACTCAACCACCCGGTCGAATATCCAAGCCGCCGCGTCAGGTATGCACGATGGAACCTGCGAGCGCCTACGCCCGCCTTGGTAGGCCTCCTCCGCCTGTACGACCCACGACTCACCAGATGGCGTTTGCAACCAGAGTGCATCTCGTTGGAACTCCGGCAAGGCCTCGATTTCATGAACGAGGAACTGCTGTACGACCTCGACATAGCTTTCCCAAAACAGCGATTCGCCGGATTGAACTTGGACGCAGAATTCATCCCACACGTTCTCGAGGCCAGCGTCATCGGGCGACATGACCGATTCGCGACCAAGTCCCTGAAGGTAGCGGATGGCTCGGCGCGCCAAGCCGTCGCGGATCTGCTCAGCGAACCGCGCGAGAACTAACGATTCAACCAGAGACATGCCCACAGGACGGATTTGACACGGTTCGGCTTACGGGTTGATCTCATCCGTGACAATCTCTTCCTCTACCGCCTGGCGGACCGCGTCATCCAGGCGCATCAGCAATTGCTCCAGCGATTCGGCGCCGCGGCGAACGAGCATCGCAAGCGTATTGTAACCATCCGACGCTGTCGCGACACATCTGATTGGTCCGACCCGGCCGATCGTGATATCGCCCTCACCGTTCATCAAAGTCTCCAGGTGCTTCCACGCACGCGCGGCGCCTCGACGATCCATGTTCATACCTGAATTGAGCGATTTTGGGGTAGCAAGAGGACACCCGTTGGGGTAAGTTGCTGGAGTACCGCCAAGTACGGCCAGCCGCGGCTTTCGCCGCACTCAACCCAACGGGTGGCGGCACAGTTTCGTGTGATCCCGCCGATCTCGTCAGGCTGCATCTCAACTCCCAGGCCGGCCGAACGGCAAACGTTGAAAGCTATCGCGCTGTCGATTGCTGCGTCGGAAGCACCGGTTGCCTGAACGTGCAGGATCTGGAGAGCCCAAGGTACCAGGATGCTCCGGTAGGTGGACTCAAGATGGAAACGGTCCAAGTCGGCGATGAGACGATCCCAAGTTGGATCCTGCGGGAACCTGTCGATTTCTTGAGACTTGCCGAAGACGAGCCCATCGTAAACGCCTCTGAGGTAGACGAGCTCTTGAAGATCGCCAAAATCGGTGTCTTCAATTTGGACCCATGATTCCCCGTTGAGCCCAAAACGCGCCTCCTGACACACGACGTTCGCAGGGAACAGGAGAAGGCCAGTGGCCACCACCGAGAGTATCGCGAAGCGAGTCATGTCGATACCTACCAGCCAGTGATAATGCGGTCTAACGCCCGTTTCGGTAAGCTGCGGGCCCACCCAGGCTCAGGTGGTCAGCCCTGCGATACGAGTCCCATCCATGCGCTGCGCGAGTGCCCTGCGAGCCCGACAGCTTCACCGGTCCGTTAGGCCCTAATGCCGCTCACTCCGCTCGCGTTCAAGGCGCCTCTGAAGTTGTTTCCGCGCCGTGGCCGCGTACCGCTTGCAGGCGCCAGGATCGATGAGGCCCCCCGGAGCGGTGACTACGCGCTCCCAGAAGCCGGACGCTGCTGGGTGCGGCGTGATGAGAACGTCACACGGGATCCGCTCGAGCACTTCGAAGCCGCGTTGGAAATCCGCTACAGCACTCGGGTACTGGGCGCTATTCCCGAACAGGAAGCCCTCGCGAGATACGGGCGTCTGGCTGTCCGCATAGACGAAGTCGAGACAGCGCTCTCCTTCACACGATCGCCACGTCCACGTCGTACCGCCCGGCGTGTGCCCTGCAGTGATGTGTGGAATCAATGAAAGCCGGCCGACCTGAATGGCCTCGCCTTCCGTTATGGCGACGATGCCGCGAACCGGCGGCATGGCAGCGAGCGTGCCATACTGCGGGTCGTTTGAGCCGACCGTACCGCTCCGGAGTACGTCTGCGCTTGCCGCACTTGCGGCGACCTGAGCCCCCGTCGCTCGTTGCAGGGCCGCGATGCCTCCCGCGTGATCGAAATGTGCGTGTGAATTGAGAATGAGCTTGACATCTGCCGGATCGAAGCCGAGCGAGCGGATATTCTCCAGAATCTGAGGCGCCGAGTTCGGCAGAGCGCCGTCGATGAGGACGTGTCCCTCCGGAGAGGCGATCAGAACAGACCCAAGTCCTTCGGTTCCTACGTAGTATGTGTTCCCGAACAGATGCACCGGCCGGTGAGGCGCATTCCAGGCCACGCAGCTGGAACATTGCTCCGTGGAGTACGGCCGTGTCAAAGGGTCAGCCTGCGCGTGCGCCCGCACTGGTGCCGCTATCGAGGCAGCGAGTAGTAGAAGTGAGAGTCTTGCCGTCATGCAATTCATCCTATGCACAAATGGGTTTCACATGGGCCTAACGTCTTGGATTGTTTCCAGACACGCGACGGAGTTGATCGCGCGCCAGTAGCCTGAAGTCTGGAAACAATGGGTTGAACGAAACCGTCTCACGCCGTAAGCTCGTTCCCATCCGGAAACTCGGATGGTGAAGTAGGGGAAAGGGAATCGGCGCATCCAGGATGGCGTCTTGTGCGTTGGGTTCGTAGGTTTGGGGTTGCGAAGCTCAAACCGTGACCCTGCAAAGGAGCCCCTGAATGCGCCGATGGGAGCAGCTTTCGTTGGACCGGCCGGGCATCGAGCATATCCACGCACGAGAGCTGCGCGAGATCGGCCGGATCCTGGATGAGGATCCTGGCATGGCGGAGCTCATCACGCAAGACCTGGTGCGTGGTCTCAAGGACGCCGAGACCGGGGCGCCGGGGCTTGCGGGCGGCCAGGTGCTGCGGATTCTCTTGATC
>JABAOG010021625.1_pt1 | contig 12594 bp, 9 predicted proteins | sample 7062131 | NCBI WGS metagenome assembly JABAOG01 (sample SAMN14538629, study PRJNA623070) | marine sediment metagenome | biome: marine biome [ENVO:00000428]; feature: marine pelagic biome [ENVO:01000023]; material: deep marine sediment [ENVO:00002113] | place: India: Arabian Sea | collected... | reverse complement strand
CGCGCGGTCGCGGTGTGTTTCATGCACGCCTACCGAAACGGTGCGCACGAACGCGTCGTGGGCGAGCTCGCACGGCGGATCGGGTTCACGCAGGTATCGCTATCGCACGAGGTCGGTCCACTGCGCAAACTCATCGGGCGCGGCGATACGACGGTCGCCGACGCATACCTGTCGCCCGTGCTGGCCCGCTATATCGACCGCCTGAAACGCGGCCTGTCCGCGAGCAGCCTGACGACGGCGCACCTGATGTTCATGCAGAGCAACGGCGNNAGCGGGGGGCGTGGTGGGCATGGTCGGCGCATCGGGTCCAAGCGGCGGCGACCGGCTGATCGGATTCGATATGGGGGGCACCTCGACGGACGTGTCGCTGTACGCCGGCGACTACGAGTTCGTCACGGACACCGAGATCGCCGGCGTGCGCATGCGATCGCCGATGATCCGGGTGCACACGATCGCGGCCGGCGGCGGCTCGATCCTGAAGTTCGCTTCGGGCCGCTTCCAGGTCGGTCCGGAGTCGGCCGGAGCGGACCCCGGCCCGGCGGCGTACCGACGCGGCGGCCCCTTAACGGTCACGGACGCGAACCTGATGCTCGGCCGGGTCCTGCCCGAGCGTTTCCCGCGCGTGTTCGGTACTGGCGGCGATCAGCCGCTGGACGAGGAACTGGTGCGCCGCGAGTTCGACGACCTGGCGCGGCAGATTTCGGCGACGAGCGGCCACGCCATGTCAGCCGAGGAGGTGGCCGAGGGATTCATCCGGATCGCGGTCGACAACATGGCCAACGCGATCAAGCGGGTCTCGATCCGGCGTGGCTTCGACCCGGCCGAATTCACGCTGTGCTGCTTCGGCGGCGCCGGGGGCCAGCATGCGTGCCAGGTCGCCGAGCAGCTGGGCATTGGGTCGATCCTGATCCACCCCCTGGCCGGCGTGTTATCGGCTTATGGCATCGGCATCGCGCCGCTCCGCACGTACCGCCAACGAACGGTGGAACGGCCGCTGACGCAGGGGACGCTCGATCGATTGCGGGCGGCGGCCGATGCGGCGGGCGACCATTGTCGCCAGCGACTCGCCGCGCAGCACGTGCCGGCCGCGTCGATATCGGTGCGTGAGATTCTCAACGTCAAGGTGGCCGGCTCCGATACGACCCTGGCGCTCGACTGGGCGGACGCGGATGCGGTCCGCCGGGCCTTCGGCGATGCTCATCGCCGCCGCTTCGGCTTCGAGTCGACCGGTGAGGAATTGATCGTCGAATCGCTGCGCGTCGAGGCGTCCGGCCGACAGCGAGCCGACAGCGCCGGGCGGCGGATCGCCGAACGACCCGGATCGGCACCCGCCTCGAGCAGCCGGCTTTACCAGCGCGGCGCATGGCGGAACGCGGAAGTATACGAGCGCCGGGACCTCGCTCCCGGCACTCATATTCACGGACCGGCGGTGATCGTCGACGAGACCTCCACGACGGTCGTCGATCCAGACTGGACCGTGACGACCGATGAGGAACTGCAACTCGCGCTCACGCGGGCCGCGGGCGCCGGGCGTCGCGACGAATTCGGTACGGTGGCCGACCCGGTACTCCTCGAGGTCTTCAACAATCACTTCATGAACGTCGCCGAGCAGATGGGCGCGGTGCTGGAGAACACGGCCCACTCGGTCAACATCAAGGAGCGGCTCGATTTCTCCTGCGCGCTGTTCGATCGTGACGGCTATCTGATCGCGAATGCGCCGCACCTGCCGGTGCATCTCGGGGCGATGGGCGACAGCGTCCAGGCGGTCCTGCGCGACAACGCAGGAAGCCTGCGGCCTGGCGACGTGTACATGCTCAACACGCCGTACAACGGCGGGTCTCATCTCCCCGACATCACCGTCGTTACACCCGTCTTCGACCCGCATGGCGATGGCGTCCTGTTCGTGGTCGCCAACCGCGCCCATCACGCCGACGTGGGCGGGGCGACGCCCGGTTCGATGCCGCCACGCAGCCATTCGATCCACGAGGAGGGCGTCCTGTTCGACAATTTCAAGCTCGTCGACGGGGGACGCCTGCGCGAGGCCGAACTGCGTGACGCCCTCGGCGCCGGACCGTACCCTGCTCGCAATCCCGACCAGAATATCGCCGACCTCACCGCGCAACTCGCCGCCAACGAGAAAGGCGTCCGCGAACTGACGGCGATGATTGACCACTTCGGGCGCGACTCGGTGCTCGCCTACATGGGCCACGTGCAGGCCAACGCCGAGGCGTGCGTGCGCGCCGTCATCGAACGGCTCGGGGACGGCGAGTACTCCCTCGAACTGGATAACGGCGAGACCATAGCGGTTCGCGTCCGTATCGACGCTAACGCCCGTTCTGCGGAGGTCGACTTCGCCGGCACCTCGCGCCAGAGCTGCAGCAATTTCAACGCGCCGGTCGCGGTGACCCGTGCCGCGGTCCTGTACGTGTTTCGCACGCTGATCGCCGAGAATATCCCGCTAAACGCCGGCTGCCTGATCCCGATCCGGCTGCGCGTGCCGGACGCCAGCCTGCTGAGTCCCGAGTATCCAGCGGCGGTCGTCGCCGGCAACGTCGAAACGTCGCAGTGCGTGACCAACGCGCTGTACGGCGCGCTCGGGGTCATGGCCGCGTCACAGGGAACGATGAACAACCTGACGTTCGGCGACGACCGCTACCAGTACTACGAGACGATCTGTGGCGGGTCGGGCGCCGGCCCGACGTTTCCCGGCACCGCCGCCGTGCACACCGCCATGACCAATTCGCGCATGACGGATCCGGAGGTGCTCGAGGCTCGCTACCCCGTGCGGGTCCGCGAATTCTCGATCCGGCGCGGCAGCGGCGGCGCGGGCCTGCATCGCGGCGGCGACGGGGTCACGCGCAGGCTCGAATTTCTCGAGCCGATGCGCGCCGCGATCCTGTCCAACAACCGCGTAACGGGCCCGCCGGGTCTCGCCGGCGGTCAACCGGGACTACCCGGTCGCACGTACGTCGTCCACCCGGACGGCTCGCAAACGAACTACGGCCCGGTCGACGAGTTCGCCATCGCCGCCGGCGACATTCTCGTCATCGAGACACCCGGCGGGGGCGGCTGGGGCGAGGCGCAATGACCGGCGGCGCGCCGCGCTTGATAACGGCCGCTGTGGAACCAATGTAAGATTGCCTGTCGCCCAGCACCAGACGAGCCGACCAAGACGAACCGCCGCGCCGTGACCCTCGATATCGCCATCGTCCTGAGCATCCTGGCAGTCGCGCTCGTTTTGTTCGTCAGCGAGGTGCTCCGCATGGACCTCGTCGCGCTGCTGGTCCTGTGCGCGCTGACCGTGACGCAGGTGGTGACGCCGAACGAGGCGATCTCGGGCTTCAGCAACTCGGCGGTCATCACGGTGTGGGCGATGTTTATCCTCAGCGAGGGCCTGACGCGCACCGGCATCGCGAACGTCCTGGGCCGCTACGTCATGCGGCTCGCCGGCACGAAGGAGGTGGCGCTGATCATCGTCATCATGATCGTGTCGGGCGGCCTGTCGGCGTTCATGAACAATATCGGGGTCGCGGCGCTGATGCTGCCGGTCGTGGTCGACATTGCCCGGCGGACCGAGGTGCCGCCGTCGCGTCTGCTGATGCCGCTGGCTTTCGGCTCCCTGCTCGGCGGCCTGACGACGCTGATCGGCACGCCGCCGAACCTTCTGATCGCGGGCGCGCTGGCGCAGGGTGGCGAGGTGCCCTTCACCCTGTTCGACTTCACGCCGGTCGGCCTCGGCGCGGTGCTGGCCGGCACCCTGTTCATCGCACTGATTGGCCGGCTGATGCTGCCGCGGACCGACCCGGCCGGCGAGGGTCAGAGACGGAGCCAGCGAAACCTGCGGCAGCAATACGGCCTGCAGGAGCGCACGTTTACCATGACGGTGCCGTGGGATTCCATACTGNNCAAGACGCTGGCGCAGAGCCGCATCGGCTCCGCCGCCGGCCTGATCGTCATGGCGCTCGAACGGCGCAACCAGGTCATGACCCTGCCCGGACGCATGACGGTGCTGGAAGGCGGCGACAAGCTGCTGGTGCAGGGGCGACTCGACCGTTTCAACGAGATGCGCCAGTGGAGCGAGCTCGTGATCGAGCGCGAGGCACCGCTGTTACAGACGCTGCTGTCGGGGCAGGTCCAGCTCGTCGAGGTCACGATCGCGGAAAACTCCACGCTCGTGAAAGACCTGCTGCATCACACCGAATTTCGCCGCCGCTTCGGGGCGAACGTGCTGGCGATCCGCCGCGACAACCTGATCCGCCGGGTCAACCTGGCGTACGTGCCGATCCGTGCCGGCGACTGCTTGCTGTTGCAGGGCGGTGAGGACGTGATCAGGGAACTGGAGAACAGCCGCGAGTTCTCCGCGATCCGCCCGGTCACCGAGGAGGACCTGACCAAGACCTACCGGCTGCAGGAACGCATCTTCGTCGTGCGGGTGCCGGAGAATTCGGGCCTCGGCGGTTCGACGTTGGCCAAGAGCCGCATCGGCGACGCGTTCGACTTTCGCCTGCTGGGCACGTTCCGCGAGGGCACGCTGCAGTTCATGCCGGAACCCGACGAGGTCATCCTCGGCGGAGACCTGCTGTTGCTGCAGGGTCGGCAGGAAGACCTGGACGTGCTGGTCGGCCTGCAGGAGCTGACGGTTCGGCAGGAGACGTCCGCGAGCCCCGGACTGTTCGAGTCCGATCGGCTCGGCACGATCGAGGCGACCCTGGCCCCGCAGTCACCGCTGGCGGGTCAGAAGGTTGCCGACATCAATTTTCACGATCGCTTCGGTCTCGAGCTGGTCGCGATCTGGCGTTCCGGCAAGGCCATCCGGTCAGACCTCGATCAGCGCGAGGTGCGGCACGGTGACGCGCTGCTGTTCGTCGGGCCGCGGAACAAGCTGGCGCTGATGAGCGACGAGGAGGACTTCCTCGTCCTGACGCCGGTCGCGGCGCCCGGCGCCGACACGCGGCGCGCTCCCCTGGCGAGCCTGATCATGCTCGGCGTCATCCTCGCCGTGCTGATCGGCTGGCTGCCGATCGCGGTCGCGGCAATCCTGGGCGCCAGCCTGATGGTATTGACCGGCTGCCTGAACATGGAGCAAGCCTATCGCGCGATCGACTGGCGGGCGGTTTTCCTGATCGCCGGCATGCTGCCGCTCGGCATCGCAATGCAGGAAACCGGGGCCGCCGAGTATCTCGCGACCAAGGTCATGGGCGCGCTGGGGGACTTCGGCCCGTACCCCGTCATCATGGGTTTGTACGCGATCACTGCCCTCGCGACGATGATCATCCCGACCGCGGCCCTGGTCGTGCTGATGTCACCGATCGTGCTGTCGGCCTGCGGGGAGATGGGCATCGCACCGCACACCGCCATGATGGCGGTCGCGATGGCCGCGTCGGCCAGCTTCACCAGCCCGATCTCCCACCCCGCGAACATCCTCGTGATGGGCCCGGGCGGCTACCGGTTCGCGGATTACATCAAGCTCGGGGTGCCCCTGACGCTCGTCATATTCGCGGCCGTCATGTTATTGCTGCCGTTCTTCTGGCCGATACAGTACCTCGGCTGATGGGCCGTCAGTCGCGACGCGCNNATCCAGTACCTGGGCTGATGGGCCGTCAGTCGCGACGCGCCAACTCCTGCAGTACCAGTTTGAGATCGCCCCCCCGGCTCAGACCCTCGCCGCTGCCTCGCAGGGCCGCTCGCCCGAGCCTGGCGATCTCCCGGACCTGCTCGCGGTGCCATTTCTGCTCTGCACGCGCCTTCTCCGTCGGACGCAGCAATCGGCGCCGCCTGTCCCGCGGATCGATGACCTCCTCGAGGAAGCCGGCGCTCATTTCCGTCGAGACATAGCGCGACACGCTCGATTTCGGCAGATTGGCGATTTCGGCCAGTTCGGTCACGGTCGGGTTGTAGCCGGCCTGGTCGAGCAGCACGATCGTCAGCACGACCAGCAGTTCACCGGTCGGATGACTGCCGTAGCGGTGCACGGCCAGTTGCACCAGGCGCCAGAACATCATGTAGACGTCGTCGAGCCGCAATTCGGATGGATTGTCGTCGTGCATGCCACGTCCCCCAGGCGCCGGGGACAGCAGGCCAACCGCCCCCGGTGAAACTGGTCTGAATTTCAAGAATAGGCAGTGATTTAGGAATTCGTCGATGCGTACTTATACGCACACGGCGCTACGGAATCAGCAGGGTGGAGCCGGTCGTCCGGCGCGCTTCCAGGTCCGCATGAGCTGTCGCGGCGTCTGCCAGCCGATAGGTCTGGTCGATGCGGATCCGCAGCGTGCCGTCGTCGATCGCGCTGAACAGTTCCGCTGCGGCGGCCAGGAGTGCTTCGCGTTCCGCGATGAAGCTGAACACCACCGGCCGCGTCACGAACAGGGACCCGCGGCTGGCCAGCTCCATCGGCGAGAATGGGTCGACGGCGCCGGTCGCGTTACCGAACGTCACCATCGTGCCGTGGGGCCGGAGGCAATCGAGCGACTGAAAAAACGTCGCCTTGCCCAGCGAATCGTAGACGGCGTTCACCCCCCGGCCGTCCGTCAGCCCGCGCACGCTCGCGACGAAGTCCGGGTCGTCGGCGGGCACGATGTCGGCACATCCGTGGTCGCGCGCCAGAGCGGCCTTCCGCTCGCTGCTGACGACGCCGATCACGCGCGCCCCGAGGGCGGCCGCCCACTGCGCCGCTAGCAGGCCAACACCGCCGGCCGCCGCATACAGTAATACCGTATCACCGGGCGCGACCGCATAGCTGCGACGCACCAGGCACCAGGCGGTGATGCCCTTGAGCATGACGGCGGCCGCCGTCCGAGAATCGATCGAATCCGGCAGCCTGACCAGGCGGTCGGCGGGAAAGACCCGCTCCTCGGCGTATGCGCCGGGCGGCAGCCCGAGATAGGCGACGCGATCGCCGGCCGCGACGACGTCGACGCCCTCCCCGACCGCGGTAACGACGCCGGCCGCCTCGGTCCCGATCCCGTGCGGCAGTTCCAGCGGGTACAGGCCTGAACGGTGATAGGTATCGATGAAGTTCAGTCCGATCGCTTCGTGCCGGATCGTCGCCTCACCCGGGCCGGGCGGCGGGACGTCCACCTCCCTGAACACGAGCTTCTCCGGCCCGCCGAACTCGTCGATCATGATCGCTCCAGGCATCGTCTTTCCCTTATTGCCAGCGCCTCCGCCGTCGCCGAGGATATACCATGAGTGCCCAAATCCGAGGGCGATGGACAATAACAAAGCCGAGGCCAACCATGTCCGAAACCATCATCATTGCAGGCGCGGGCCATGCTGCCGGCCAGGTCGCCGTATCACTGCGTCAGGCGAAATTCGACGGTCGAATCACGCTCGTCGGCGACGAGCCCTACCTGCCATACCAGCGACCGCCGTTGTCGAAGGCCTACCTCGCGGGCGAACTGGAACTCGATCGGCTGCTGATTCGCCACGAGCGATATTATCAGGAGCACGATATCGACATGCGACTCGCCACCCGCATCGAATCGATCGACCGGCCCACGCGTTCCGTGACGCTGAGTTCCGGCGGGCGGCTCGACTACGACCGGCTCGTGATCGCAACCGGCAGCCGACCGCGTCGGGTCGATATGCCGGGCGTCGATCTCGACGGCGTCCACTATCTGCGCACTATCGACGACGTCCGCCGCATGCAACCCGACTTCCAGCCCGGCAACAACCTGGTCATCGTCGGCGCGGGATACATCGGGCTGGAAGTCGCGGCGGTGGCCACCAAGCGTGGACTCAACGTGACGATCGTCGAGATGGCGGATCGCGTCATGAGTCGCGTCGTCTGCCCCGAGGTATCGGAGTTCTTCGAGAAAGTGCACCGCGAGGCCGGGGTCGACATCCGCTGCAATCGCGATCCGAACAGCGAACTTCTCGGCGACGGTCACGTCGAGCGACTGCGCGGAGCCGACGGCGTCGAAATTCCCGCGGACATGGTCTGCATCGGCATCGGCATCCTGCCCAACACCGACATCGCCGAGGCCGCCGGGCTCGAGTGCGACAACGGCATCCTGGTGGACGAGTACTGCCGGACGAGCGACCCGCACGTCCTNNCCCGCATATCCTGGCGGTCGGCGACTGCACGAACCATCCCAACAGCCTGCTCGGACGACGGCTGCGCCTCGAGTCGGTGCACAACGCGCAGGAACAGGCGAAGACGGCGGCGGCGACGATCCGCGGGGAACTGAAGCCGTACGCGCAGATTCCATGGTTCTGGTCGGACCAGTACGACCTGAAGCTCCAGATCGTCGGCATCGGGGGCACCCACGACCGGGTCGTGCTGCGCGGCGAGCCGGACGAGCGTTCGTTCGCGGCGTTCTACATGGAGGGCGATCGGCTGATCGCGGTCGATGCGATCAACAGGCCACGCGAATTCATGCTCTCGAAGAAACTGATCGCGCAGGGTGCGCGCTTTGACCCGGAAATGCTGGCGGACACGTCGATCGAATTCAAGGCACTGGCCGACGCCGCGCTGTCTTGAGGCAGCCAGGCTACGCGGCAAAATAGCGCGCCAGGTACTCATCGAAGCTGACGTCGTCAGCAGCTTCGATGCGCGCCTGCCGCCGCAGCGATTCACGGCTTTCTTCGCTGAGCGAGCGTTGATGCGAATTCATCTCGGCCGGCATCGCGAGGAAGTACTCCGCATAATTCATGCTCAACTGCATCGCATATTCGAATATCGACTGCCCGGTGGTCCGCAGTTCGGCGAGCAACCGCGCGGAAGGTGTGTGCTCGGGATCCTCAAGCGCATCGATCTGCACCGCGATCGCGTCGGCATAGTCCGTCCGGTCGTCGCGCTCGAGTAACTCTGCGACGGCCCCGATGTCCCGGCATACTTCCAGTCCCCAGTCCCGCAGCTTGCGGCCGGAGCCGCCATACCTGAGTTCCAGTCCCGGCTCCCGACCGCGATCGGCCACCGCCAGTCGATTGATCTTGTTGTCATGCTGTTCGCGATCCTCGATCGGCGGGCTGTCGGCGAGCAGGCAATAGACCAGGAACGCCTCCAGGAACCTCACATGCGCCCGATTGATGCCCACGGGATCGAACGGGCTGATATCCAGCGCTCGAAGCTCGATATACTCGACGCCGCCGCGCCGCAGCGCCTGCGTCGGCCGCTCCCCGCTGCGAGCGACTCGTTTGGGTCGGACGGTGCTGTAGTACTCGTTTTCGATCTGCAGGTAGTTCGCGTTCAGCTGTCGGTAAACGCCGTCCACGACGACGCCGATTCGCTCGTAGTCGGGATTCGGCGTGCCGACCGCGCGTTCCAGGTCGCGCACGTAGTCGTCGAGGCTGTTCGCCGACACCTCGATGACGGCCTGGTTGGAGTTCTGGTAGCCGATCTCGCTCATTCGCAGCGACGTCGCATACGGGCCGCACAGGGTGCCGCTGTCGAACTCGACCAGGTCCGTGTCGACGCCGGCGAGGAACGTCTTGCAGACGGCCGGCGAGGCGCCGAACAGGTAGAGCAACAGCCAGTCCAGCCGGCGAACGTTTCGTACCAGTCCGAGGTAGGCCGATGACCGGAAGTCCATGGCCTCGTCGGCGCCTGCTCCCTCGATGTCGAGGTATGCGGACCAGAACGCCTCCGGCAGCGAATAATTGAAATGCATGCCCGAGATCGCCTGCATATTCCGCCCGTAGCGATAGCCGAGCCCCCGGCGGTAGGCCGTCTTCATTTGGCCGACGTTGGATGTGCCATAGCGCGCCAGCGGCACGTCCGCCGGCGAGCGAATCATGCACGGCATGCTCATCGCCCAGATGAGTTCATCTTCGAGGCACCCGTAGACGAACTGGTGAATGTCGCAGAGGAACTGGATCGCTTCCCACGTCGATTCGAGGGGCGGCGTGACGAATTCGAGCAGCGCCTCCGAGTAGTCGGTCGTGATGAAACGATTCTCGAGTGCCGACCCGAGACACACCGGGTGCGCGGTCGCGGCGATGTAGCCCTCCGGCGTGACGCGGAGGCCCTCCTTCTCGATCCCGCGACGCCCTCCGCGCAGCGGCTTGCCGACCCCGGGCGCCGACAGGGCGCGGAGGCGCCGCTCGAAGTGGCTCATGGGCACGGCGCCGGCCGGCCGCACGTCGCCGCGCGCGCCGACCGGAGTTCGTTCATTGGGCATTCAGCGTCCGCCTGTATGATGTCGTGCGGGGTCGAAATATCTCAAGGCGAGATGAAAAGGCCTAGCTTAACGGAGATTGCATCCATGTACTGGCGAATACTCTTTGTTGCATGCTGCGCGCTCCTGGTCGCGGAGCCGGCGCTGGCCCTGCGCTGCGGCGGTAAGCTCGTCGGTGCCGGCGCCCCGCAGGGCAAGGTACTCAAGTACTGCGGTGAGCCGGAGGCCGTCCAGATTCGGTCCGTGTATCGCGCAGGCCTGCCGCGCAGGCAGCTGCGCCGGCGCGTCGGGACGACGCGGCCCGAGCAAGAGCTGCTGTACGCCGACCGCGCGTACGTCGAAGTGCTCGTGGAGGAATGGACCTACAATTTCGGGCCGCGTCGGCTGATGCGTGTCATCCGTTTCGAGAACGGACTGGTCACGTCGATCAGGCAGCTCGGCTACGGCTATCACTGATCGGACAGCGCTCGCAGCACGAACCGGTCCGACCAGGTGTTCAGGCGATAGTCGCTGATGAAGCCGCAGTGGCCGCCCCGGCTCGTCGTGCAGACCTGCAGACAGTCGGGGCGACGGACGCGCGCGAGGCCGCTGACCGGGATAACGGGGTCGTCCTCGGCGAGCAGCATCACGCCGGGCACGCGCAACTCGGAAAGCATCCCGCCGGTCAGCGCATAACCGCGCAGGTATGTATCGAGGTCCGGGATATCGGTGTAATGCCGCACGAAATAGTCGGTCATCTGTTCGAGCGTGCGAAAGCGCTCGAGCCTCGTAAAGTCGTAGCGGCCGGGGAACGCAGCCTTCTTCATTTCCAGCGATCGGCGCCACTTGCGCATGAAGTACCAACGGTAGATCGGGAATCCCGTGTCCAGCGCATGCATCGTCTGTTCCGGATCGAGCACCGGACAGACGGCCACGACCCGGCGAATCCCGACTTCCGGCGCTTTGGTCGCGATACGCAGCGCGAAGTTGCCGCCCAGCGATGATCCGACGAGTACGACGTCGTCGCGCGCGAACNNCCAGGGATGATCCGACGAGCACGACGTCGTCGCGCGCGAACTCCCGCCGGACCCACTGCACGGCGTCGACCATCTCTTCCAGACGGCACGAATGAAACAGCTCTTCGTTCAGGTGGTGTGACGGGCCATGATCACGCATGTTGACGCGCACGATGCGGTAGCCCTCCTCCCACAGTCTCTGCGACACCGACAGCACGTAGGTGGCCATCGCGCTGCCTTCCCAGCCGTGCAGCAGAATTGCTGTCTGGCCGATCGCGTTCGGCAACGGCGGCGTGTGGTGCACCAGCAGCCGGACTCCCCGGCCGACGTCTGCCACGATGTCACGTGACGCCGCCAGCAACGGCGCCGCCTGCGCCTCGACCCGGACGCGGCGAATCCCCACCCGCGCCAGAACCGATTGCGCGTGCGGGCCGCGCAGCAAACCGGGCGGCTCGAACTGACTCATGGAATCCTTATCTAGGCGGTGAATCCGCGGCGCGCCCCGATTCGTCCGCGCTCGCGAGGAGCCGAACCTGCACGCGATTATTCTGTTGGGCGACCTGGTTCCACTCGCCGGCGCTGCTGTCTGCGGATCGCGCCGGATAAGAATACAGGGGGCTGGAGTTGCCTTGCGCGTTCACCGTGACCCGGATGTCCCGCACGGCCTCCTGCTCCAGCGCCGCGAGGTAATTGGCGAAAGCCACGGACTGCTTGGCCGACATCGCGCGCGCGTCCTCGGCCGGCATTCCGACCCGGTCGCACTCCGCGACCGGCAGATCGACCGGCGCGAATACGTAGCCACCGTCCTCCCCGCGCACGTAGCAGAAATCCCCTACGTGGCTGTCGATCTGGATCTCCCCGGTGAAGCCGACGGACCGCAATTGCCGAACCAGCTCCTCGACCAGGTCGAGTCGCAGGTCTCCCAGCGGAACTTCGCTCGCGCCGTAGGAGGCGAACTGATTGGCCGACCACTCGAGCTCCTGCACGACGCTTCCGAGACCGCTGCCCAGCGCCTGCGGCCGCCCCAGCGACTGCCCTTCCGGTCCGGTGTCGGCAAGCTGGTTGCGCTGAGCCCGGAATGCGTCGAGCAGCTCGACGTTCTGCTCGTAGACGGCCCGCCAGTCCTGCTGCGTTTCGATGTACATCCAGAAGAACGTAGCCGCGAACAGCGACAAGCCCGCCACCAGCAGCGTGGTCGCGTTCAGGCGCCGCAGCGCGCCTAGTTCACGGGCGAAGAACCCCGGCGCACGATACTCGCCCGTCGCCTCGTGCTCTTCCGCGCTTTCCCGCAACAGTCGAGCGACGCTGGACTCGATGTCCGCGCGCAAGGTGTGACCGTGGTGCTCGAGCATTCGCTCGAACCAGCGATGCAGCTCACCCCAGTCGGCGGGCTCCATCATGTGTTCGACGTCGGCCAGCGTCTGCGCGACGATCGACGTCTCCGACAGGTCTTCCTCGACGACCTCGCTGGGCTCGGC
>JABAOG010001474.1_pt1 | contig 12597 bp, 5 predicted proteins | sample 7062131 | NCBI WGS metagenome assembly JABAOG01 (sample SAMN14538629, study PRJNA623070) | marine sediment metagenome | biome: marine biome [ENVO:00000428]; feature: marine pelagic biome [ENVO:01000023]; material: deep marine sediment [ENVO:00002113] | place: India: Arabian Sea | collected... | reverse complement strand
CCCTCAAAGAAGTCGAAGCCACAGACATGGCCCATGAAGAACGCCTCCTGTTTCTGGCTGGGGAAGGCCATGAGGAAGGTTCGGCGCGAGTAGGACAGCTTCATCAGGAATAGCTGCACGATTATGGCATGACCATTCATGATGACCAACGCTTCGCCCCAATCGACCTGGGCGTCGGTGCCCGGGTCGAACTCCAGCGGCAGATACACCGGCGGCTTGCGCAGCAGCTTGCGGACCTGGCCAACGTAATGGCGAACGGTCGATTCCGCTCCCTGGAATCCCTCCTTCTCGATAACGTTGAATATGGCCGGTGCCGTCCACCGTTGTTTGCGGGGCAAGGTCTGGTTTTGGGCCAACAGTTCCTGGATGCGGGCTTTGTATGGTCCTAATTTGTGGGCTTGTTTCGGTTCCCGGCGATGATAGCCTGGCGGCTGCTCTGTGCTTATCATCCGGTCAATGGTCCGGCGGGCATGGCCCGTTTCCCGCGCTATTTCGCGAATGCTTTTTTGTTCAACGTAAAAGGCGCGGCGTATCTGTTCCCATTCTTTCACTGTCAACATCTCCTGTCCTCCATNNATCGGCCGTTTCTTATGCCGGGTGGTGCACTTTTATACTATCGTAAACAGTGTTTTGCGAGTCTTCTGGAGCAACACGCTCTGGCAAGGTCACTTCATCCAATGGGAAAGTTTGTCCGCTCAAGAGAGGTTCCTGCTCGCGGAATCCAGCTTCTTCTTCAGATGCATCTTGTCCTTCTTGCGAACCAGGTAGCTTTTCATCCCCTTGAGCGCTGGCTTGCATCAGGGTTTGGGCCAGCAAAAACACAAATAAGGCCACTGCAATTGAAATGCCTAAACCTGTCCATCGCTTAAGAGTTGTCGCGTTCATTATTTCCTCCCACTTTTATTGAACAAGATGCCTTGAAAAAGGTCTGTGCAAAGTAGTGTCAGACAAGTATCTTGAAGCAGGGAAGAAGTATTAATGACGGTTTAGTGGAGCATGCCTTAATTACATATATACCCGTTTAATCCAGATTCTTACATCACTGGCTCAAATTGGTCACTATTTCTTGTTTCGTGGATTTTTCTGCCAGGGATTACAGTTATCCAATCTGCTGACCAATTGAAATGGACGTGATTGTGTAGGAATTGGTTGCTCACTCAAGTGCAAGAGCATTAACCAAGTAGTTCTGGAATATACCTTTTTGGGGGAATATGCAAAAATACCCAAGACCGTTTGCTGTTCCAACAGCCCATCAAGAATGTACATCGCCTCACGCACAGCGCCGGGAATGACGACGCCATAAAACGACGTGAACTGGTCACTGGTGAAGGAAAAATAGGTGACGCCACGCCCTTCGCCGAAATATTTCCAACTGGGGGCGGCGTAAAGTGTCTGGATCGGCACCCGAAAACGCTGGCCATCGGCCGAAGCTACATCGCCGCCGCCCCAAATCTTGGCTAATGGTATTTCTGTTTGGGCGGCGACCAAACGGGCGTTGGCACGGGTCAACGTTTCATCCCGGATGTAGTTCTGCTGCACCCAAAGCAGCCGGTTGCGCCGCAGGGCTGGCACATCAGCATGAACAACATCATCAATGCCCACATTGCAGGCTTCGGCCAAGAGTACAGCACAAATCGAAAGGGTCAGGTCATCAGCCCGGGCTTGTTTCTCGCTGATATGGGTGAACTCATCGACGAAACCGGTGAGGGCCTGAACCTCAAGCAGTAAATCGGGCAAATCCAATTCGGGCATCAGGTCATAAACTTGTTCCTGTAATTGTTTGAGCCGGCGACCGACAGGCACTTTTTTCTGCCGACGTAGGCTGATGCGCTCGTGGCCTTCTTCCTTTTTAATGGAGACTGCTTTGTTCCTGGCAAAGCGTTTGGCCACACGCCGGTATAATTGGTCCAGCTGTTTCCCCAGTCCGGCCATCTCTTTACGGCCGTCGGTGGATTTGCCTAAAGCGGCGCACACCTGGGGACGGGCCTTTTTCCAGGCTTCGCCGTGTAAGAGCTGCTGCCGTTGGTCTTGCCAGCGGCGGCTGGGGGTGATGAAAATATCCCGCCGTTGCAAGGCCGCTACCAGGTTTTGTAAGACGCAAAAAGTGTAGTAACGACGATCAATCAGCTCATCCTGGTTGAAGACAACCTGCCGCCAGGCAGCGCTACTCACGATTGCTAGGGGCGCTTTTTGTAAATCCGGCTGCGGTTTTTCGTGATCCAGGCGATAAAGGAACTGCCAGGCGGCCAGCGCCTCATCATCGTCGGCGATGCTCTCGAAGGAAATCGTGGCTAACAAGCTGGCCAGAAAAAGCCGCACCGAACGGTAACCGTGCACCAGTTGGTCATAATAATAGGGTGCATAACGTGTCGTTTCCTGCCCTACCAAGGCGACTGCTTTTTCCAACTGTTCTCGAGGAATATGTTTGAAGATAGCCTGGCGTATCTCATCGCCCAATAGCTGGTCATCAAGGATGAATTGGCAGGCTTCGTACAATTGCCACGTAGCTGTGTCCATTTCGGCCATCATCTGCAAGCGCTGCTTGAGACCGGCTTTTTCCGCATCCTTGAACTTCTCAGCCACAATCATGATGAGCAGGTCCAGAATCTCATCCTGAATGACCGCTTCCAGCACACAAGCCGTGACTAACAAAGTGGCCAATTCGTGATCTTCTCCCAAATCATCAATAGCAGCGGCCCAGGAAGCCAGCCCATAACGCGATAAGGCATTGATACGGCCCACCGGAAAGAGCGTCAGGTTAATATCACTAACTCCCAGCGCCCGTATCTTATCCAGACGCTGCATAGCCGATTTAATTGTTAAAGAAGACGCCCACGTTTCTTGGCGGCGCAGCAGTTCTAGCTTGGAAAAGCGGCTGTTTTCTTCGATTTCAAGTAACCCTCTCAACCGTTGTGTTTGCTGTTCGTCAAGCGGCTTGATTAATCCTGTCCACAACCGCTTGTTAGCCCGGTCAACCACACGCGCAACCAGCCGCTCCAACACCGTCGCGCCAGGCAACAGTACTTTATGCTGCACCAACCAGGCAGTGGCCGCATCAAAAAGTACCAAACGCCTTTCAGCCGTCAGCCAGGCACGGGCGTACAAATGACGAAGTAAGAAAAACGGCTTCTGGCTCTGACGAAAATCCTCAAAGCCATACAACTCCCGTATTTTCTTTTTATGTCGTCGCTGGGACCGTTCGCTGTACGCTTGCCAGAGGGATACGGCCACATCAAGTTGGCGAGCCATGTACTCGACGACATTATCGGGTACTTCTGTCAGGTCGCTGAGAAACGTCCCCAGGAATCGGGTCGTACCCAATTGGACAGCAAAGCCTAACCGGGTATCATCTTCATGCAACGCCTTGATATGTTTCAAGTCGCCATCATCCAGGTGAAAATATTGCGCCAATTGCTTGGCTGATGGGACACCAACATAGTGACCGTATTGAGCTTCTTGTTCTGAGGTCAGGAATTCGACAGGCATTATTTACTCCTTTTCTGTGAAAATAGGGTGGATAGAAAATACTGCGAGAAGTATGCTTATCACAGAAATAAGAGCAAATAGCGACCTCTCCTTCTCTGGTAGAAGAAGGTGAAACAGACGCTGGAATTCGGTGTTATCACAGGAAAGTGAGCAGAAATGTCTTCAAAGAAGAGACAATCGCATCCTTCAGTGACAGAAGCCATCGCCAAATTTTTGGAGGATTTGACTCATGCCGGCCGTTCTCCCCATACCAGGCGGGCTTATGCGACAGATTTGAAACAGTTTGCCGCTACCTATTCCAAACCACTTGAAGACATTGGGGTAGACGATTTGCGTCGCTTTTTTCGTCAGCACGCCGATTTGAGTGATGCCAGCCAGGCACGAAAGCAAAACAGCCTGGCCAGCTTTCTCAACTGGGCCTACAAACAGGAACTGATTCTCGTCAACCCGATGGCCAAGGTAGATCGTGTCCGACCCGAACCCACACCTCCCCGTGGAATTTCTCGGGAGGAAGTTGAAAAAATCCTGGCTCAAATACCGGCCGGCCAACTCCGCGATAGGCTCCTGTTTCGTTTGTTGTTTGAAATGGGGTTACGAATCAGTGAAGCGCTGGCGCTTCATGTTGAAGACATTGATTTGCGACTTGATGACGAACATATTACCGTCATGGGCAAGGGTGGTAAAAGACGTACCGTATTGTTGGATGATTCCAGATTGGTATCCCTTATGCACCGGTATCTCAGGCAAACAGGCTATAAACACGGCTATTTGTTTCGGGCCCACAAGAATGGCCGTGGGGGACCTATTCGTTACCAATCCATCCATACCAGGTGGAAGCAGTATTGTGAACAGGCGGGTATAGATTGCACAATGCACCAGTTACGCCATACTCATGCGACTGAACTGGTCAATGATGGGGTTAGTTTAGCCACGATTCGTAAGCGGTTGGGTCACAAAGACCTGAAAACAACGCTTCGTTATGCGGAACAGTCTGATGGTATAACAGATGAAGAGATTAGACAGTGGCGTAGACAAAAAGAGGCAAGATAATTGAGGCCATGAAGCCGTTTTCTGTTCCGATCATGCTGAAAACTGATTTTGCCCGTGACGTTTACCGGGAAGCAATGCTGGGGTTGGGGCATGAACTGGCGTAAGCGGCCGAATGGCTTTGTTTGGAAAGCAGGATTAGCGGCAGTAATGTGTCATTTTTAATGATACCTGGCGTGAAATCTTCAGCGTTATTTGGCGTATAGAAGTTGCAATTTCTTGGAGAATTAGATTGCTTGGGCAGTTCTGCTTCTAAAAGGAGGTGGCTGCAAGTACGATCACTTTGGGAGGTGTAAGGGAATATCGAGCCAACATTAAAGATTGTATTCAACCATTCATCGGAAATTGAAGGCTCAGCCTGCGTAAGTCCTGTCTCCTAAAATAGCCCCGCACCAACTTTATTTTGGGTGATACGGCTACACAGGTCTATGGCATCATGGTGATTACCAGTAAGGTTGTTTAAGTATAGCCACCGACAATGATAAGTAAATAGTAATGTGCCAATCTCAACAGGCCAATATTTCCCTTTCCGATCCTAGTAACTGATCAAGGTCAAGCAAATATATCTTGGCTTGATACTCCAGAGCCATCTGATTCCCGAACGGAGAAATGACGGCGGAACCTATCCCTTCTATGTCTAAAGGGGTAATAATGCAACTAAAATCTAGCGGTGCAAAACCCAACTTTCCTTCATCTGTAATGAAATACAACCATTCACCATTTGGCATCCAACCAGGTTGTCCCATTTTCTCTGCAACTTGGCGCAAGCCACTTCCATCAACATTAATAAGAAAGAGGCCACCTGTGTACCCTTTCTCAGTTGTCCACCAGGACGCAGAAAAAGCTAACCGATTGCTATCAGGAGCCCAAGCTAATCCTGTTATGACGTTTTCCTCCGTGTCTTCTGGTACTTCAAATATTTGATATTCTCGACCAGTCACTAACTCTAGTATAGAAATAGTTGGCCTATTGTGATTATCTGAGGGTGTTGGCCCTCTAATTTGTGTAACTGCCACATATCTACCATCAGATGACCACGAGGTCATACTTCCCAATGTAACAAATTCCTGGCTATCTTCGCTCAGGTCAATTGTATAAACTGAGCCTCCATCAGTAAAACTCAGCACGTTAGCGTCTGTGGTCCAGGCAGGCAGCGACTGATTATCGACTTCTTTTACTGAACTGAGTTCATTTGTGTGTGGATTCAAGATAAAGATGCCGAAATTACAATGACCAGTCAGACACCGTTCCAGACCAGTGACGGCTAAGAGATTGTTATCTGGAGACCATGAAGGCTCTAAAAGTGCGAGTTCGTTTTGTGTTTCTATCAGCGATACGGCGGGATGTATCAACACTGAGTCTGGTTCTTTTTCCGCACAAGCTACAAGGAATAACAACAATATCCATAATAGAAAAATTTCCCGCAATTTATTTGATTTCATCTTCATCATCCTTCAACTTAAAAAATTAACGAGGAGGAGGTGTGCCCGGTGGTGAAGGCGTTCCAGGTGGTGAAGGTGTGCCCGGTGGGGGAGTGGGAGCTGGTGGTGGTGTAGCTGGACCGGATGGAGCCGAAGGTGTTGGTGGTAATGGTGGTAAAGCAGGAAGAGGTGCTGGTGGCCTAAAGGGAACAATGCCCCATTGATCAAACCAGTTCCGTGGGAGCTCGCCAGCAATGGGTTTAAGCGGGTATGGTAAGTTTAATTGAGGATCGTTCTTAAAGGCCTCGAGATCTGCATTGGTCCAAGGATCAAACGGTTGGGGATTGGTATCAGTACCACTACCAATTCTAACAATTTCGCCTTCAAAATGGTGACGAGGGACTCCAAGATTCTCTTCAAGTCGATAGGCTAATATTGCAGACGCCATTTCTGCTTGAACCGAGAAGAATCTACCAGATCCCTGCTCAAGGTGAGAAATCTCATGTCCAAAACTCACAACAGCTTCATTTTCTGCAAGTGCACCATTGATCTTTGTGGAATCTAAGAATATATCTTGGGGGGGTATTGCTGCCGCCTGACCTCCAATCACATTAGGAATAATTGGGTTAAATGTTATCCGTATCCCCCAAATTCGCCCTGCGAGTGGCGGGAACACAATGCATCCTAGAGTCTGCCATTTTATATTGGAATCATGCTGTTCAAAAAATGTTGCCAATCTTTGCCCTGGTATGCCCCCCCGATTCCGCAATTTTTGCAACGCATCTTCTACCCATTCAACACAATCGGGATTGAAAATTAGACTTTCTAACGAACAGATCCACATACCAGTTGGATCTGTATAATTTATTGGATTATTATTTACATAACTCCAACCATGTAGGGTTCCAGGATATCGCTTATCTCCTGGCCAGGGATCTTTACCCATGAAAGTACGCAATGAAGCTGAGTAATAGCGGGCTCTTAAATACAGCAAACCTGTCGAATCATCCTCCTGCTCACCTGTAAAGCCATACACAGTCCCGCTTGAACCGCTTTGGGCAAGCGTGTCACCATATGGACTGTAAGTGGTCGTTGTCTCTACCCCACTATCCGTCATTTCCAGCCGCACGCTCCCCAAGCCATCAGCCAGGAGGGTGCGGGTTTCTGTACCATTATCCTGGTGGATGAGGTCAAGGCCAAAGAGGTTGGCGACTTGTTTTGTGCCGTCGTCGGCGATGAGGACTTGGGAGAGGCCAAGGATGTCGTTGGTGTAGGTGATGGTGGTGGTTGTGGCTCTGGTGTAGTCTACCTGTCGGAGGCGGTTGTTCATGCCGTCGTAGGCGAAGTCGGCCTGCGGTTCCCAACTGGTAATGTACAGGGTGTTGGTAATCATCAAATTCCGCTGGTTGTAGCCGTAATTTAAGCCATTAACCGGATTTCCCCCCGTCGCCCCTGGTGGCAGGATTTGGACCAGGTTGCCGTTGCCGTCGTAATAGTAGCTGCTTGTGCCATCATCCACATCGAAGGCGGTGATGAGTTGGTTGGCGTCGTTAAAGCTGCGGTTGACCCGTGTCGTTTCCGTTCCCACCGTCTCGGTATAGTAGGTCATATTGCCAACTGGGTCGTATTGGTATTCGTAGGTAGCGGAAATTGTGCCGGTATAGACGGCACTCGTCAGCCGGTAGAGAGGGTCGTAAGTGTAGCTAATAACTGTCGCTGGGTTTTGTTCCTGCTGGTATAAGGAGGCGTAGATGTCCCAGTTGCCATTGCGGTCATCCTGCCAGGACAAGAGGAACCGGCCGCCCCCGCCCCCAATAACGGCCGGTTTGTCCTGGACATCATCTTGTTCCAGAATGGTGAAGGCGTCATCCAACAACTGTCCATTGCCCCCTAACTGACGGCCGTACAAATCTTTCTGGCCGCTGCCATTGTCCCGCCACCAGACGACAAGCGCCCCACCAAAGCCGTCAGCGGCAATGCGTGGCCCTCGCTCGTCGGCCGCGTTGTCACTAATGGTAAACGCGCTGCCATCCACAGCCCCATCAGGCGTTACTCGTCGGCCGAGGATATCGGCCGAACTCCCAGCCCACCAAACCACTGCATAACGGCCGGAGGTTGGCAGATAAATGACATCCGGCCCCTTTTCGTCAGAACCGGTGGCAGCGATGCTAATCGTCTCAGTCGTTACAACCGTTTCGCTAATGAGAATTCGCCTGGCCTGGATATCCCGGCTGCTAAATCCTTTTTCCCAAACCACCAGGTACTGCTGCTCGTCAGGGTTATAGGCCCCAGCAGCATTGACTTCATGTTGGCCGCCAACGCTGGTAATCTGAATCGCCGTCCCTAGCGTGCCGTCTGGCGAAACATGCCGTCCCCAAGTGTCCCAATAGTTTGTCCTTAAATCTTTCCAAAGAACAAAAAACTTCTCGATATCAGGGTTATAGATAATGTCAGTTGGCTGCTGGGTGTGTACGCCATTCATAATAGTCAATGAAGCTCCAGACAATTCCCCGGTCGGCGAGACAACTTGGGCATAGGCCTGGCCTGTATCCCCAGCGGTTCTGTGCCGCCAGGCGACCAGGTAAACGCCGCCGCCATAAGCTACCTTTGGCGCGAGTTCTTCAGCCGTCGTATCGGTAACCGTAAAGTTATCCCCGGCCAGGATACCGTCTCCCGAAATACGCTGGGCATAAACGTCAGGGTTGCTCACACCTTCTCGATAATCTTCCCAGACAACCAAGTACTCATCATCACCTGGGTTATAAGCGACCTGTGGTTTAATCTGGTCACCGGTCGCCGGATGCACCTTGAAGCCGCCACCCAATGTCCCATCAGGCTCAATCAGCTTGGCATACACATCAGATGTACCGCCCCGTTCATCTGTCCAGGCAGCCAAGGTGTTGGTAATCGTCGGGCCAAAGCCTAGCGCGACGTCAACCTGGTCATCATTGGCGCTGCTAAGGGCCAGGGTCGCACCGCTCAAGGTGCTGTCAGTCAAGACCAATTGAGCCTGCAAGTTTAATTCTCCCCCGCTAATCGTCTGCTGCCAGGCAATTAAGTACAGGCCATTGTTGTTGGAAGCAGCCGAGGGGCTAAAATATGTCACCGCTGGCACAGCGCTGTCGGCCAATTCTGAGCCGCTGACTTGGAAGGCATCGCCCGCGAACTGGTTCGTGTCAGTGACACCTTTCACCGGCCTGGCCCAGATGGTATCGTAACCACTTCCTCCAGAATCATCACCAAGACCTTGCCAGACAAGGAGGTAGTGGTCATCGTCAGGGTTATATGTCACCGCGGGCACTACTTGAGTACCCAACCTCATCATCCAGATGACTCCGCCATCAACAGATGTTGCTGTTACCCGTCTCAAATAGATATCAGAATCACCAATTGTCTCTGTCTCTGTCTCCTGTTCCCAAACAACCAGGAAACCGCCATTATCACCGGGATTAGCCGACACATCAGGGGCAGTTGCATAATTTATAGTTGGTTCGTAAACAATGAACACATCCTCCATGCCGCCTTCCCCGTCTCCGTTAACCGCGCGAGCAATGATATCCAGGCCGCCAGAACCCGCCTGTCCCTGCCATACGACTAGCCAGAGTTGGTCGGTAGAACGATACGTCACGGCTGGGTTATCGCTCGATTCGGTAGTATCCTCATCAAGGTCAAGCGGATCGCCAATAGCGCTGCCGCTGGTATCCAGAACCTGTCCCATAATCGTATCGGCCACTTCGTCCTGCCAGACGACCAAGAAGGTACCCTCATCAGAATTGTAGGCCAAATCTGGCGCAATCTGGTCACCACTGTCAGAAAAGATTTCTAAGTTTTCGTCTATTGGTAAGCCCTCGGCCGAAATGAATTGACCATAAATGTCATCGTCACCATTGCGGTCATCTTGCCAGACAACCAGGTACTGGTCATCGTTACTATCGTAGGCTACCGCTGGATGGCTTTGCTCTCCGGCCTGGATAGCGGAATTCACCTGGAGCAGCCCACCGATAAGAGGGTCTACCAGAACGGGATAGCTGGCTTCGGCCAACCAACTGTCTGGAACGGTCATAATGAGGCGGTAGCGATTCAGACCCTCCGGCGAGGATGCCAGTTCTTCCACGTCCATCCAGGCCCGCTTGGCCCGGCCATCAGCGTCCAAGGCGAGCGCCCGACCGTAACTGACCGCATCCAGGGTTTCACCCGTATCGGGGTCAACGGCTCGGAAAATGAAGCCCTCTCCCCCTGGCGCGTAAGCCAATTCCAGAGCGGTCTCAACCTCAACGGCGATAGTCAAATCACCAGGTAGCTGGGGGTCGGCCGGAAGCTGCCACCGTTGTTCAATGCCGCCATCACGAGCCACAAACTCCTCAACCAGGTTCACACCACGAACCATGCGAGCGACATTGCCGTTGAGGGCAACTGTAGTCGAAAGTGGCCCCTCAAAGAGGGGGACTCCCCCAATAGATACACTGGATAACTGAATGGCTAGGCTAAGGGGCAAAGTGGTGGTGACTTCACCTTGAGGGGTAAAACGCAGTAGACCCGAATCAAAGACCGCCTGGTGCCCAGGTCGTTGGATATAAGGTGGCCTTCCCAGCGGCGCTTCAATGGTGTTGCGCGCTCTTTCGACCACTTGTTCCAGGTCAAAAGGTAGTTGGTTTGGTGGGGTTTCGGCCGGGGTGTCTACCCGCAAAGTGCCTACAGATGGGGCGGTCAGGGTGAAATCTATGGTTTCGTTAATCAATCCAGCGTTGACCGTCACCTGACCTGGGCCAGGTTCAAAACCGGCAGCCAACCAGACCATCACCAATCCGCCAGTGGTGGTTGCGGTGGCGGGTCGTACCTGTCCTTTCGTTGTCTGGAAATTGACCCGCGTACCATCGGCTACCGGTCTGCCATTGTTATCGGTCACTAGGACGAGTATGTGAGTGCCATCCCGTCCGTCGGCCGTCAGCCTTGGGCGAGCTAACCGAATGATTAACTCAGTCGCCCCCACCTGTTCCGGTGGTACGATTGCCAGCTCAGCCGCGTTCATCGACCAAGGATGGGGGATTTCAGGTATGTTGAAAGTGGGTTTAGTCAAGGCGCTCAACCTGGTGGATTCAGCGCCTGCTAGATACTCGCTTGTACCAGGCAAAGCGGCCAGCAGGCTGGCGCTGGGCATTGCTAGGGTCTCCGTAACCACAATCCGGTTGCCGACTTTGTCAAGTTGGTAAATAAAACTGGCTAACAGGAGACCGTTTTCATTTTCGTGAACGAGCGAGGTCAACCGGTTGGCGTTGTCATAGCTGTTGAAAGTCACTACCCCATTGGGCAGCGTTGTTGTCACCAGCCGCCCAGCAGCGTCATATCCATAGGTTGTCAAGCCATCGTCCCAATCCTCGACTTGTTCCAGCCGGTTATCCATATCATAGGTGTAAGTCACCACTTTATTGTCTGGATAGGTAAGATTGATGCGGTTGCCGACCAAATCATAGCTGTATTGGACATTATCATTAAAAGGGTTGGTGACGGAGATTAGGCGGTAGAAACCATCATAGTCATAGCTGGTCACACCCAACGAGTCGGTCATCACCAGCCGGTTCCCGGCGGCGTCATACGTATAGGTAATAGTCTCGCTGTCGGCTAGATAATCAGTGACCCGCAACCGGTTGAGGTCATCGTAAGTGTACTGGGTCACGGCGTTATTGCCATCGGTCATGACAACCCGGCTGCCCAAGGCGTCATAGACATAGTGGGTCGCGTTATCTATGGCGTCGGTAATGACAATCGGCCGGTAGAGGCCGTCATAAGTTGTCAAAGTAAATGAAATACCATTGGCATTGGTTACCACCACCCGGTTACCAATGGCATCATATTCGTATTCGGTGGTGACATCTTCCTCATCCCCATTAGACGGGCTATCAACATCATTCTCAATAACCTTAACCAACCGGTTGAGGTCATCGTATTCGTAGGTTGTTAACACCCCTTCAGCGTCAATCATGGCGATCTGGTTGCCGAGGGCATCGTAGATGTATTGAGTCTTGTTGAGTTCGGCGTCGGTGGTTGAGATAAGACGGCCGAGGTCATCGTATTCATTGACCGTGCTGTGGCCTAAACTGTCGGTGGTCGTAATCACCCACCCGGCGGCGTTGTAGGTCTGGGTAATAGCCACTGCCTCTGGGCTGATCGTGACTTTGACCCGGTTGAGGCTGTCATACTCGTAGGTCGCGGTATGGGTGAGGGCGTCTGTTCGGCTCAAAGTGTTACCTAAAGCGTCGTAACTGATAACGCTGTTTGCCGGTTTATTGTCCAGATAACGGGTTGTGGTCACTAATCGGCTTAGACCATCGTAGGCGAAGGTCGTCAGCAGCCCCATTGTGTCGGTGTAGGCTTGGCGGCGGCCGAGTTGGTCAAAGCTGGTGTCGGAAACACATAAATTCTCTTCGGCCGTTGGATTGGTGGCGGTATCGGCACAGCCAGTGCCATCGGCCGTGATGGTGGTTGAACCGTCCCAGTTTCTCACTTGGATAACCGGCCGGTTGGCCTCATCATAAACGGTCAAGCTGGTCTGATTCAGGGCGTTGGTGACGGTTATCTGATTGCCAGCCGGGTCGTAGCCGTAGAGGGTGCAGATGTCATAATCCCGGTTGTCTGGCAGGGTGAA
>JABAOG010007773.1_pt1 | contig 12599 bp, 10 predicted proteins | sample 7062131 | NCBI WGS metagenome assembly JABAOG01 (sample SAMN14538629, study PRJNA623070) | marine sediment metagenome | biome: marine biome [ENVO:00000428]; feature: marine pelagic biome [ENVO:01000023]; material: deep marine sediment [ENVO:00002113] | place: India: Arabian Sea | collected... | reverse complement strand
CCACCCCAAATTTTCCCTCCACCGCCAGCTTCGTCTGGTCGTTGGTCTGGTACTTGGGGTTGGCCTGTTCATCCAATTCGCCAACTGGCTGCCCCACCAACCCTGGACATATCTGCTTGGAAACGAGACTGAAGCTGAAAATTTACGCCGCCGCCTGGGCGCCCATTATGGGGCCATGCAGTTGATCAATGAACAACTGACTGAAGCTGAAATCGTCCTTTTCCTTTGGGAACCGCGCAGTTATTATTGTGAAACGGCCGAATGCCGCCCCGACAGCATTTTAGACCGCTTCGGCCATCTGCAATATCTATATAGCAACTCGGCTGACAATATTGCCGACAGTTGGCGGGAAGACGGCGTTACCCATGTCTTGCTATTCCGCAGCGGCCTAGAGCTTATCTTAGCAGCCAACTCGCCAACGGACGATCCGCTGCCCGAACCAGCCGTTTTTACCGAGATCACAACAGAACACCTTGAACTGGTAGATACCGTAGCCGGTGATGTTTATGAACTTTACCGCCTTTTACCCGGAGATTGAAATTGACTAAACCAGTCGTCATTATAGGCGCGGGATTAGCCGGACTGACGGCCGCCTTAACATTGCATCAAGCAGGCCGCCAGGTTATTGTCCTCGAAGCGCGTTCCAGGGTCGGGGGTCGGGTTTTTACCCTTCGCGACTTTAGGGACGGCCGAATCGCTGAAGCCGGTGGTGAATTTATCAACCCAGAACACCATCGCATTCAAGCATTAGTCAAAGAATTTGGCCTGACACTAGAAATTGTTCCCGGCATGGATGAATGGTTTAGCTGGCTGGCCCTGGATGGCAAACTAGGCCCGGCCAACGACACCTCTGTTTGGGGTTTTCGGCTGGATGAAGAAATCGCCAAAATAGACTTGGCCCTGACGGAATTGGGCAAGAAGGTAAATGACCCGGCCAACCCCCAAAACATAGCAGACGCGGCCGAATTAGACCAGATGCCGGTCATGGCCTGGTTAGAAAGTCTGGAAGTGCATACCCTGGCCCGCAAGGGATTTGCCGCCCGCCTGCAAGCGGAGTTCCTGGTCGAGCCGCTAAACCACTCCACCCTTGACTTGGCCCGCTGGGGAAGCCTAACAGAAGCGGAAGGCATCGATGGGCCAACCTACCATATCCAGGGCGGCAACGACCGGTTAGTAAAAGCTATCGCCGCCAAACTACCCGATCTGCGATTGAATTCCCCAGTAACGGCCGTTCAACAACAAAAAGACGGTCTCATTGTAACCTACGAGACTGCGGGCCGGCCCCATTATCTAAATGCTGAACAAGTCATCCTGGCCTTGCCCCTTGGCCTCTTGCAAACCATCCATTTTGATCCCCCCCTCAATCAGGCCTATCAAAACGCGCTAAACAATTTACTTCTGGGTCCGGTGACAAAAGTGATATTGGAATATGAGCGGCCGTTCTGGCATGAGGCCGGCTGGACAGGGCTACTACTAACAGACTTACCTATTAACTGCATCTGGCTGACTGCGGGGGGACAGGTCGGCCAGGGTGGGATGTTAACCATTTATACCGGTGGCAAACCGGCAGCCCAATTTACCAACCTGTCTGATAAGGACCGAATTACGGCCGTTTTAACCCAGGTTGAAGGGCTATTTCCCAGCGCTTCTAATTACCTTATAAACAGTCGGACAATGGCCTGGCGCAACGAACTATATACTCAGGGCGGCTATGCTTTTTTTCCCCCAGGCTCAGTCACAGCCTATTATGCCAGACTGCGCCAGCAAGACGGCCGTCTTCACTTTGCTGGAGAACATACGGCCGTTTACCAGGGTTACATGGAAGGCGCCGTTGAAAGCGGGCAGCGGGTAGCGAAAGAGATTTTGTCAGGATGATTTTTTAATTCTGGGAACAAGCCGGGTCACCTCCGATCGACTCACTTCACCACCGCTACGAGCCGTCATAAACATGCCAAATTTTATTTTTACACCCGCATCCTATCAATCGACCGTCCGAGAACCGTTCAATCCTGGCGACGAACTAGGATTGTGGCATAATTCACACCAGAATTTAGATTTGTAAGCGTTCAGACTTTTGTTTTTTTACACACTATAAACTTGGGTTGAAAGGTGCCCCCCAAAAAAACAAAAGTCTATTCTATAGAGAGACTGAACGGATACTTAGGTTTTAAGGAGGCATATAATTGAAAGGCTTAATATTGAGCGGCGGCAAGGGTACGCGGCTCTATCCGCTAACTTATACCAATGCCAAACAATTGATTCCGGTTGCCAATAAGCCGGTTTTGTTTCGAGTAATAGAAGCAATCAAGGATGCCGGTATTGATGAAATTGGTATTGTCGTCGGTGATACTGCACCCATCATTAAAGAAGCAGTGGGACGAGGCGGCCGTTGGGACGTAAATGTGACTTATATCCATCAGGACGCCCCTTTAGGATTAGCCCATGCCGTCAAAACGGCTGGGGATTTCCTGGGCGATGACCGCTTCGTAATGTTTTTAGGGGATAATGTCATTCAGGGCGGCATCAGCCCCCTCATTAAAGAGTTTGCCCGCAGCGATTGGAACAGCCAGATTGTACTAACCCGCATCGAAAATCCCCAACAATACGGAGTCGCCGAATTGGACGATAAGGGCCAAATCAAACACCTGGTCGAAAAACCGAAGAATCCTCCTAGCGATCTGGCCCTGGTCGGCATCTATATGTTCGATCACAATGTAATGGAAGCTGTCCACAACATTACCCCCTCCTGGCGAGGTGAACTAGAAATTACCGATGCGATTCAATGGTTGGTAGACAAAGGACTTGCCGTTCATCCCTACATCCATCGGGGCTGGTGGATTGATACCGGCGCTCCTATTGATATGTTAGAGGCTAATGACCTGGTATTGGAAGAAATTAATTACAAGATCGAAGGCTATGTTGACCGTGATAGCCAGGTCGGCCGTCGAGTTACAGTTGAAAAAGGGGCTGAAATCATCAACAGCGTTGTTCGCGGGCCATCCATCATTGGTGAGGACGCCCGAATCGTGAACAGTTATATCGGCCCTTTCACCAGTATTTATCATCATGTCACTGTCGAAAATAGCGAAATTGAACATTCAATGATATTGGAACACAGCCACATTAAAGACATAGAAGGCCGCATTCAGGATAGTCTGATCGGCCGTTACGTAAACATTCATCGCTCACCCATAAAACCCAAAGCCCACAAATTAACCCTCGGCGACCACAGCCAGGTTGGGATACTATAGTCAAATTGCGAGTATTATTACAGCGAGTTAGCGAAGCAAGCGTGACGGTAGAGGGGGAAATCGTTGGCCGTATTGATCAAGGCTTCGTCGCCCTGGTCGGCGTCACCCACACCGACACCGAGGTTGAAGCCGTCTGGCTGGCAAACAAAGTCGCCGGACTTCGCGTCTTTGAAGACCAGGAAGGCAAAATGAACCTTTCTCTGGCTGATGTCGGCGGCAGTCTCCTCGTGGTTTCCCAATTCACCCTCTACGGTGATGCTCGTAAGGGAAGACGGCCGTCTTTTACCAACGCCGCCAGACCGGAAACGGCCGAACCATTGGTAACATTCTTTGCCGACAAACTTCAGGAACAAGGCTTCCCGGTTGAAACCGGAGTATTCGGGGCCATGATGCGCGTTGAAATCCATAACGACGGCCCGGTCACAATTATGTTGGAAAAAGAAAACGAGAGCCAATAGACTTCAAAAACCTGGCTTTTCCACCTTAATCAATAGGTCCGATGCCTGACACTAAAGGCCAGGTTTTTTATTCGACTGGCGTAATAAAGTCGGACAGCACCCAACCCACCAATCCAAAGACACTAACCTGCTGCCAGGTTCCCTCCTCATTCGTAACCTGTTCATCAAGCAAAATGACAACCGTATCAACTTCCAGAAAAGCCAGCAAATCTGATTCGCTGGTTGGTTCTTGCCGCAGGTTAAGACCATATGGATAGGTAACAACGGCCGTGCGCGGCGTAGCGGTAGGCGTCGCCGTGGGGGTTGCCGTATCCGTTGGCAAAATAGTCGGTGTAGATGTTGGCGTGTAAGTCGGTGATGGCGTCGAGGTATTCGTCGGCGTTGGGGTAAAAGTTGGGGTTGGGGTAAAGGTCGGCGTTGGACCGGGAGTCGAAGTATTCGTCGGCGTCGGCGTCAGGGTAAAAGTCGGTGGAACCACAGGGTCTAATTCTGTGATAGGGATAACCACCAAAGAAAGGGCGACTTCTTCTTGCAACATTTCAGCAACCACATTCTGATATTCGACAACTCTATGATGTGGAATACCACTTGTTGAATGAACGGTGACAACCAGATTGAGACCACCGCCTTCTAAATCTTCAACCTCAAACTCGGAAACAGTTGCTCCCAAAACATTGACTGCTTGCGTTCTTACAACGTCCCGGATTTCGTTTTGGGTAGATTCTTCCCTTGCAAGGCTCAATGTTGAAAGAGCCAATAAGATGGTAACAGCAAAAAGCAATATCAGGGCAATACGAGCGCTCCGAAGCTGCACCGTTCTATTTTCCTTACTAGTTGGGGCGGGACGAAAACCCAATATAAGGAATATCAATGCTGAAGAGGAACTGATTGCAACCAGGTTGGTCGTGAAAAGTAACAACGCCCTGATGCCTTCAGTCCATCTCTGGTCGGCTAATGTAATACCGGCGCTGGCAATAGGCGGCACGAGTGCGGCTGCAATGGCAACGCCAGGTAAAGCAGCAGAAGCGTCTGAGCGACAGAGGGCATAAGCCACTGCCATACCGGAAAAAATTGCAACACCTAAATCAAGCAAGGTCGGCCGTGTTCGGGCCACTACTTCCGCCGTAAAAGTATCCTCAAGTGGCAGCAAACCGGCCAAAATGCTAACAACGAAAGCTAAAATGAAACCGCGTAAAACCGCACCAATCGCCAACCTGAGAAAACGAGGATGCCCCAATACAATAGCCAGTCCCAGTCCCGCAAGAGGCGACATGAGTGGCGCAACCAACATAGCGCCAATAACAACGGCCGTACTATCAGCCAATAAGCCCAACGCCGCGATAGCAGTTGCCAACCCGATTAGGATAAAGAAATCAATATCAGGTCTGGCTCCACGTCGAATACGAACATAAGCTTCAGTCCGCTCGGATAGAGTCATTCGGGGAATAACTTCCTGCATGGCCCAACCCAGATTTCGTAATAAATCGCCTACCCGGTCATCAGCCTGGCGAATGACAATTACCGGCTTTTTGGATTGGCGGACGACTGCCGCGGGAATATTCCCAAACAAAGCTTTGTCCAGGCTGCTTTCTTGACTGGCTCCAATGATGACCAGATCATGGTCTTGTCCGGCTTCATCGACGATGCCTTCAATAATGGAGTCACATGTAATAAGTTTGCTCTCAATCCGGCCATTAGCATCAACAAAATTCAGAACCTGTCGCAATCGGGAATGGCCGAGTGCTTCTTCATTTGGTCCCAGATGGTCCAGGGCAATATAAAGCGCAGTGACATCCGCCTCTCCAGTAACGCCAAGCAATAAGTTTAAGGCATGAAGCGTATTGGGACCGGCCGAGGTCGGCACTAAAATTTTGAAAGGTTTTTCATCTTTAGCCGCTGCCACACCATTTGTATCATTAGGCTGGTCAAAATTTTCACCCCGAACAGCACCCACTGTACATCGCAGACTATTCAACCCCGGCCAGGTAGCACTATTGGACCCAATCAGTAAAAAATCAATATCACCCTGCTCGACAATTTTTCGGAGGGCTTTGCGCTTATCCCTACTTTCAATAATTAAGGCATAAATAGGGATATCATCCCCAAAGTAAGCTTTGGCATGATTTTGGGTCTGCCGAATCTGGTTTACATTGCCCTCGTTGCTATCCGGCAATACAGAGGCCAATACCAACTCCCCACCATGACCTTTGACCAACATGTGTGCCAATTTCCAGGCCGCATTTGGCGTTTCTCCAATTGAAAGTAGGATCAACGCCCGCCAGGACTTTCCCTCTGGAAATCCACCCTCCAAAATATGCATAACAACAAGTATAGAAGGAAAATGATAAATAAACGAAAATAGATAATCCGATACAACGATCCGGATATGCTATAATCGTTCGTCTTAAACAGCTTCCTGTCAAAAATGAAGCGTTAATATTATACAAATAACGAGGAATGATTAGATGAAAAAAAATTTTCTTTTCTGTTGGTTGGTTTTTTTATTGGCAGCCTGTGGAGGTAGCAGTGTACCTACGGCCGAAACACAACCAACNNTTTGATATTGGTAGCCTGTGGTGGCAGCAGTGAACCTACGGCCGAAACACAACCAACAGAATCCGAATCGGCCGAACAGACCGTTTCTGGCGGACCATCCGAACTTCAAATTGCGGTAGCAACCAACGACTTTGCGGTTGGCGCCCCTCGCGTTCCATTCATCCTATTTGACGGCCCAGACCGGGTAGCCGACGCCCAGGCAGTTCAGATAACAGCCTTTGATTTATCATTGGAAACCCAAGAACCGGGTTGGACGGGCGAGGCGACAAATTACAGCGACTACGAGGTCCCCTATTGGGTCGTCTACCCGGAAATAGAGAAGGCTGGAAATTGGGGCTTATTAGCGGAGGTAACCCTGGGGGACGGTTCAGTTGTTCAGGCTCCCTTTACCGTCCAAATCCTCGAACAATCAGCCTCACCAGCAATCGGCAGTCCCGCTCCGGCCAGCGAAAACCGGACACTGGCCACAGAACCGGACATTACCAGCTTAACCTCCGGCTCTGACCCGGTTCCAGGTCTATATCAGATGACGGTAGCAGAGGCATTGGCCTCCGGACGGCCGACTGTCGTTACCCTGGCAACCCCGGCTTTTTGCCAGACAGACATCTGTGCCCCCGTCGTGGATAGTGTTGAAGCCGTCTATGAGGATTATAAAGACCAGGCCAACTTCCTTCATTTGGAAATTTATAAAGATTTTCAGGAATTAATACCGGCCGATGAGGTAGCCGAATGGGGTATACCAAGCGAACCCTGGACATTTGTTATCGATGCCGCCGGAAATATAGTCGCCCGGTTTGGAGGGCCAGTTTCGCCACGAGAATTGACGGAGGCTTTGACCGCACTAGTTGAGTAAAATAAAAGAGTTTTTGCCCATCCCAATTATTATATTGTTTCTATTTTTTGCAGTACAAGCGGTTATGGGTCACGCTGAACTACGCTCGGCCGTTCCAGCGCCAGGCGCCACCTTGAGAGAACAGCCAGGCGAGATCAGGCTGACCTTCAGTGAACCAATTGGTCCAGGCAGCACAATCATGGTCTTTGGAGAACAGTTTCGAGCTGTGGAGGGCATTGAAACACAGCTCAATGCTGAAAAATCGGCGGAGCTAATTGCTACCTTGCCCGACCTCGAACCAGGCACATACTCTGTCGATTGGACAGTTCTCAGCCTCGATGGCCATTCGGCAAGTGGCAGCTACACCTTCGCGTATTCGCTGGAACCTGAACGTAGTTATGTTATTGGTGTTATTTTAGGAACCGTTGCCGCCGTTGTTGTGCTAAGCCTCACCGCCTGGGGCATCAGGCGCATAATTCACCGCAACCAGGATAGTACCTAAATACTTTCAATCAATTAATCTCTGTCTATCCCCAGAGCATCGATCACCGTATTCAAATCTTTGTCACCCCGGCCGCTCAAGTTGATGACAATAATCTGGTCCGGCCGCATTTTGGGCGCCCGTTTCAATCCTTCTGCAACCGCATGGCTCGATTCCAGAGCAGGAATAATACCTTCAGTCTCAGACAAGATCTGGAAGGCCTCTAGGGCTTCTTCATCAGTGGCGTATGTGTAGAAGGCCCGTTCTTTNNCCCGGCGCTGATACTGTGAGTCTCCATTATCTGGCCATCTTCCGTCTGCATCACGAAGCTCTTAGTACCGTGAAGAACGCCAATCCGAGCAATATTCAAATCGGCAAAGCGGGCCGCATGACGGCCGCTTTCAATATTCTCTCCCCCCGCCTCAACCCCAATTAATTCCACTTCCTCGTCTACCCGAAAGTCATAAAAAATTCCCATCGCATTGCTGCCGCCGCCAACACAAGCAATAATGGTGTCAGGCAGACGGCCACAAGCTGCCATAATCTGTTCCCGGGCTTCTTTGCCGATCACGCTCTGAAAATCCCGGACCATCATCGGATAGGGATGGGGGCCGAGGACGGAGCCTAGCAGGTAATGAGTCGTTTCAACATTTGTCACCCAATCCCGAATAGCCTCATTGATTGCGTCTTTGAGCGTCTGGCTGCCGCTGGTAACCGGCCGTACTTCCGCCCCTAACAACTTCATCCGAAAAACATTGGGCTGCTGGCGGGCAATATCAACCGTCCCCATATACACAATACATTCCAACCCCAACAAAGCGCAGGCAGTCGCCGTACCGACGCCATGCTGTCCGGCCCCGGTTTCAGCCACAATACGGTGTTTACCCATTCGTTTGGCCAACAGCGCCTGCCCCAGGGCATTATTAATTTTATGCGCCCCGGTGTGGTTTAAATCTTCTCGCTTAAGATAAATTTGAGCGCCACCCAGTTTCTCCGATAGTCGTTTCGCATAAGACAGGGGCGAAGGACGTCCGACATAAGTCGCTAAAAGATGTTCCAACTCCCCCATAAAAGCCGGGTCGTTTCGGGCTGATTGATAAGCTTCAATCAGCTCTTCCAGCGCCGGCATGAGCGTTTCCGGCACAAATTGCCCCCCGTAAGGGCCGAATTTTCCGCGTTCGTTCGGTAAGGTTGTTTGGGTCACAAATCGATCCTTTTACCACTTGATGGATATGAAACTGGCTAACCAAATCCAACTCACCATCAAATTTTTGCGTTCTCAATAAAAGCCTTGACTTTCTGGTGATCCTTTTTTCCCGGTTCCGCCTCAACCCCACTGGCCACATCCACCGCAAACGGCCGCACCATCCTTATCGCCTCCGCTACATTATCAGGGTTCAACCCTCCGGCCAGCATAAAACCAGGTGTGCTCTGGGCCAGGTGGGCAGCAATGGTCCAATCGGCCGTTTCTCCCGTCCCACCTTTTAGGGTCGGGTGGTAAGTGTCCATATGTAGGGTTGGATTGCCATCAACCGAATTCGGGACAGTGTACCATTCCGCATCCGCTTCGGCTTCGGCCAGGGAGGTTGGGCGCAGGGCTTTGTAGCTTCGGCCGTACAAAGGAGATTGTTGGTCGCCAATGCAATGACAGCCGGCGGCTCTTCTCCACTAAGCTGAGCCAGGTCAAGCTGGCACACCGCCATCACATCGGCAACCTTTTCAGCCGGATCATCAACAAAAACGCCTACCAATTTAGGACAATCGGCCCTTTGTTTTAGTTCGGCTGTGATTTCCCGGAGCGCTTCCGTCGTCAGGTAGCGCTTACTGGCCGGATACAAAATAAAACCCAGAAAGTCTGCCCCGGCCTCAACCGCCGCCAGGGCGTCTTCCAGGTTGGTAATACCGCAAATTTTAACTTGAGTCATTTACAACGAGCAGTAAACAGTGAACAGTTAGCGGTAAGCAGTTAAACTGTCCACTGTCAACTGTTTACAGATCCTTAGTCGGCCAGATCGGCCGCAATCTCCAGGTCAGCCTCTTCGGCCGCTTCCTTCGGTTGCTCCTTGCTAATTTTGACAACCGTCGTTACCTGGTTGGCAAAATCACGGGTGTTGGCTATGGCCAGTTTGTCGAAGAGGAACTCAAACTCATCTTGGAGGGCACGGCCAATTTTTTCCTGGGTAGCAGCCGACAAATCCCACCACTGTTTCTTAAACGGCCCAATCGCCTTTTTGCGGGTGCTGTAAATAAATTGGTCTTCCGTTTTGCCCTCTTTCCACTCATTCTTCAAATTAGAAAGAATGTAATTGTAAGCCGTATCGACCACATTTTCCGGCAGGTTATCGTAGATAATATTCTGGAAATTAGTCGCCAGGTGAATCTCAACCGTCCCAACTTCCGGGAATTTGCCAAATGCGGATGGAGGCAGGGTTGAAGCCCCATGCTGGACCGCCCCGCCTAATCCATATTCCTCGCGGGCAACCTGGCTCAACTCTTGCAGGGTATCAAAGTCAACTTTGACATCAGCCAGCGTCCCGTCAGGCAGCACCACCCCACCATGACTGGTTCCGGTCTGAACCGAAATTTTGGAAATACCGGTCGCATCGCCCACTTCCCGGTTATAGCCCTTCATGAAGGCGTGTAGTTCAGGAACAGTCGAATTGTGACCGCCAACCTCACCAATCTCGCCGCCCAGAGAAACAGTAATGCCTTCCGGTTCCAACCCTCGAACATATTCAGTTAAATGCGCGCATAGTGAATAGTTCGTATTCTGCTGCTCATCCAGGGTATCGTAACTCAAGTCAACCAGCGTGGAAGTATCAATGTCAATATTATAGAAACCACCCTCAATCGCCTCTTTGATAAGGTCTTTGACAGCCCCAACCTCTTTGTCCGGATCAGTTTTGTAACTTTTAGCCGATACCTGAATATGATCCCCTTGAACAAAAAGCGGCCCACGAAAACCTTCTTTAATAGCGGCCCCTATCAGGGAGGAAGTATATTCAGCCGGGCGCTGGTCAGTATAACCCATCTCGGAGCGAGCGATTTCAAAAATTAACGCGCCGGCATTAATTTTATTGGCGGCTCTAAAAATGGCCCGAGCTGTATTGAAATTCATAGCCCGGACATTGATCGCCGGAACGGTGAAGCTGTGAGGCGCGTCGCCCCGACCAACAGCCATGTAGAGTTCGTGAATGGAGGAAGGATAGATGCCAAGCTCCTGGCCTACTTCCCACAAAAGCCAGCGGGCGGTATCGCGAACCAGACCTTCGCCAAAAACGGCCGTATAAACAACATCATCAACCTTTTCACGCAATAATGTCTCATTTTCAACAGTAATTTGATTCCTATCCTTGGTGACAGCACCATCCAGGGAATTCATTAATGCCTCAACAGTATCAAACTTCATCGTCATATCTCCTTTTTCTTCCGAAATAATCGCTGTTCGTAGAAAATTTCAAGCTTATCAAGCAAAAATTTTAGCTAAAAACAAGTCTACACATATCAGGTAAACGCTTTTTCGTTCAAACGTTCACAATTTTTCTCCAATCTGACTGTGGACTATTACTTATTATATTCGCTTGGTCATAAATGCCAATCGGGGCCAATTTAATTAACAGTCAATGCAAAGAGGGTCATGTCATCAAAAAGTGTAGCGCCAGAGGTAAACTGATTCAGACTTAAAAGCGTGTGATCCAGCAATGGCTGAGCCTGATTTGGGGCATTAATCAGACAATTCCGAAGGCGGTTTCGGCCGTACATCTCCATCTCGGGATTGACAGCATCCGTAACACCATCCGTATAAGCCAACAACGCGTCACCCGACTGCAACACCAGGGAAACTTCGGTGATTTCAAAGTCTTTGAATATCCCAACGAGGGGGCCGGTTGGTGCCAACAGCCCAATTTCTCCCGAAGAGTGCCGGAGTAAGGCCGGGTCATGTCCTGCGGATGCATAAGTCAAACAATTTTGCACCGGATCGAGAATGGCATAAAAGATTGTCACAAACATATCCGAAGCAGCATGGGATAATATGTGGACATTAACCGCCTTCAGGACGTTAGCCGGACTGTCAACCAGATTCGCGTGCGAACGGAGCAAGCTGCTGGTCATCGACATATACATCGCCGCCGGAGCACCCTTATCAGACACATCGCCAACCACAATCCCTAGGCGGCCGTCTTTCAAGGGAATGACATCATAAAAATCTCCCGCCATTTCACGGGCCGACTGCCAATGAGCAGCCATCTCGTAGCCTGGAAACTTAGGCAGAATATCAGGCAAAAGGCTGGCTTGAACCTCAAAAGCCATTTGCAGCTGCAGCTCCTCCTCCAGACGCGCCTGTTGGTTCCGGGTTACCTCATACAGCTTGGCCCGCTCAAGAGCCACCGCCACCTGTGCGCCAACAGCTGAAAGAAATTGAAGCTCCGACGAGGTGAAAATTTGCCATTCCTCGGTAGCAACATTCAGCAATCCCAGCGTTTTATCCCCGGCGATGATGGGGGTCGTGGCGTGGAAGAACAAACCCCGATTATCCCCATCCGCCCTGGCCGAATCCTGAAGCCGGGAACATTGAACGATATTAACCGCCCGCTTGAGTCGCCCCCTTCGAAGTTGTCCCTGGCAGTCGCAATCAGGCGGCTGGCACAAAAAGTACCGTTCGTTCCGTTCCAAACCAGGTGGCAGACCACAAGCGGCCGTCAACGCAAAGTCGTGAGCCGGATTCATAATAATATGCGTTTGATCCCAAATTTCCGGCAGCAAAAATATCCAGGCTGTCTGCAGATTCATCACCCGGGTAATAAGTTCAAGCGTTGCGGAAAGGGCAGATTCAATTTCGGCCGATTGGTTCAAATATTGAGCCAGTTCGTTCAGCGCTTTTAGATGATTGATTTCCCGTTGTTGGGGGTCATCCTTGAGCCGGTCGCGCCGCCGTTTTATCTCTTCAGGACTAAGAAACGGCCGGTCAAAATCATATTCCTCAAATGGATTTTCTGCGATGGCCCCCGCTTCCGCCGCCC